>Ga0256791_1000209_pt1 | contig 26187 bp, 25 predicted proteins | sample MC6MC0942MT_FD_190188 | JGI IMG/M metagenome (GOLD analysis project Ga0256791, IMG submission 190188) | Metatranscriptome of enriched soil aggregate microbial communities from Iowa State University, Ames, United States - MC6-MC0942-MT... | ecosystem: Environmental > Terrestrial > Soil >...
CGATCAGCAGAAGTTCTTCGGCTTCGATTACCGAGGTTTGACATTCGATTGCGGCTCGAAGTCGGGCTTCATCGAAGCAAACGTGGCTTTTGCCCTGTGGCGTAAGGATATCCGCCCAACGGTTGAAGTTTCGATTGCCGATCTGCTCAAGACGATCAAGCCGGAATAGGCCAGACCGACATACAGAACCAAGAAAACCCCGCTTTCAAATGTGAAGCGGGGTTTTTTGTTTATAGCATCGCCAGCAAAAGCGCGAAGCGGTTTTGCGTCGAATAATGCATAAAAACAACCAGCGACAGCGGTTCCAACGATCCAATCTTAACTGGAACCGCTGTAATGTGACGTGTGGTCCCTCTGGTCAGTTCTCTTGGTCAATTTTCTTGGCCAGCTCTCTTGGCATGAAATTCGCTTCCTTAAACACGACAAGGCGAACGCATGATCGGGAATATGACGGCAGCAAACCAGCATCTAAGGGCGCTTTCATCACAGCGCGTTAACGGGATTGGGCGATTGTCGCTTCAGTTCAAGGATGGTCGTACCCGAATTGCAGAGCTTTATCAGGAGGGTGCTGCAAAGATCCGTATGCCACGGGCTGCAACTGATCCTCTTGAGGCTATCCTCATAAACACATCGGGCGGTTTAACCGGCGGTGATCGCCTGAATTGGCAGATGGAACTGGCCAAAAACACATCAGCTATCATCACGAGCCAAGCCTGCGAACGTATCTATCGCGCGAGCGATGATGAGGCTCGCATCACCACAAGTATCAAGCTTGCGGACGGCACACGTCTTGCTTGGCTCCCACAGGAAACCATTCTGTTCAACCAGTCGGCGCTATCGCGGAGGCTGGAGATAGAAATGGCTGCAAGTGCTGAACTGCTGCTGGTGGAAACAACGGTTTTCGGACGGCTTGCAATGGGAGAAAGCGTCGAGCAAGCGCAGTTTCGAGATCGCTGGCGTGTGCGGGTTGGAGACCGGCTGGTTCACGCCGAAGAGTTCTGCATTGGCCCCGATGTGACCGCGCAATTGAACAGCCGTGCGGTAACCGATGGTGCTTTGGCGATAGCGACAATCCTGATGATTGGAAGGCAGCCAGAACGCCACCTCGATAAAGCCCGGACGGTTGTGGGTGAGGATGGGGGATGCAGCATCACCGAGACTGCTGGCGTTGCGAAGCTTTTGATCCGGCTTATGGCGCCGGACAGCTATTCGCTTCGCAAGCGTTTGGTGCCTCTGCTGACGCTGCTTAATGGAAAGGCACAACTGCCTAAAGTTTGGTCAATTTAAACCCGGCGCGAGCTCAGGTTTTATGCAGGACGATTTGGAACAGGATCATGAATTTAACGCCAAGAGAAAAAGATAAACTCCTGATCGCTATGGCCGCCATGGTCGCCCGTCGCCGATTGGAACGCGGTGTGAAGCTCAATCATCCGGAAGCGATTGCTCTGATCAGCGATTTCGTCGTTGAGGGCGCAAGAGATGGGCGCTCCGTCGCCGACCTCATGGAAGCGGGAGCCCATGTGATTACGCGTGAGCAGGTAATGGCAGGTGTCGCTGAGATGATCCACGATGTTCAGGTCGAGGCGACCTTTCCTGACGGCACTAAGCTCGTCACCGTGCATGAACCAATTCGCTGAAGCGGGAAGACATGCAGCGGTTCCAGTTAAGAATGAATCGTTGGAACCGCTGTAACTGTTTGTTTTTACGCATTATCCGACGCAAAGCGCGCTCCGCAATTTTGCTGGAAATGCTATAATAGAGGGATTGATAATGAGAAAATCGATATTTCTTGCGGCAACAGCGATGGCGCTCACAGCAAGCCCGGCCTTCGCGCATCTTAACCCTGCCGAGCATGGTTCGTTCGCAGCGGGTTTCACGCATCCGATTTCAGGGGCTGACCATATACTGGCGATGGTGGCAGTCGGTCTATGGGCTGCAATGCTTGGCGGGCGGGCGCTGTTTGCTGTCCCTGCCGCCTTTGTCGGTGTCATGCTGCTCGGGTTTGTTGCGGCCCTCGCGGGGTTTCCGGTACCGTTTGTCGAGCCGGTTATCCTCGCTTCAGTAGTCGTGATTGGTCTTCTGGTAGCTTTGGCGCTTCCGGCCTCGGCTGTAGTTGGCGCCATGATCGTTGGCTTCTTCGCATTCTTCCATGGTCATGCCCATGGCGGTGAAATTGGTGGAGCGGCTTTCCTTTCTTATGGTGCAGGTTTTGCGCTGGCGACGATCCTGCTCCATGCGGCAGGTATTGGCGTGGGGCTCACAGCCGGGCGCATGATGACGGGGAAAAACGGGCGCATTGCTCTGCGCGTTGCGGGCGGCGCGACGGCTCTTGGCGGCCTCATGCTGATGGCCGGATGAGGTGATGCGATGATACCCGGAGAAATCATTACCGCTGATGGCGACATAGAGCTCAATCAAGGTCAGCCGACCATAACCCTCAAAGTGGCCAATACCGGTGATCGCCCGATCCAGGTGGGCAGCCATTATCATTTTTACGAGGTCAATGCAGCGTTGTCTTTTGATCGCGAGCAGGCGCGTGGTTTCAGGCTCGATATTGCAGCCGGAACTGCAGTTCGTTTCGAGCCCGGACAGGAGCGTGATGTGACGCTGGTGCCGATTGGTGGAAAACGCGAGATTTATGGCTTCCGTCAGCTTGTCATGGGCAGGCTCTAATCCAGGAAAAAGGGGAATCCCATGCCAGCCAGAATTAGTCGCGCCACATATGCGCAGATGTTCGGCCCGACCACCGGAGACAAGGTTCGGCTTGCCGATACGGAGCTGTTTATCGAAGTCGAAAAAGACCTTACCGTCTATGGTGAGGAGGTTAAGTTCGGTGGTGGCAAGGTTATCCGCGATGGTATGGGGCAAAGCCAGCTATCGCGCGCGCAAGGCGCGATGGATACTGTCATCACCAATGCGCTGATCCTTGATCATACCGGCATTTACAAGGCCGATGTCGGCCTGCTCGACGGGCGTATTGCAGGCATCGGCAAAGCCGGCAATCCTGATACGCAGCCGGGTGTGACGATTATCATTGGCCCCGGCACGGAGATCATTGCAGGCGAAGGCCGTATCCTGACTGCGGGTGCTATTGATTCACATATCCATTTCATTTCACCCCAGCAGGTGGAAGAAGCTTTGAACTCGGGCGTCACTTGTATGGTCGGTGGCGGCACTGGCCCTGCACATGGCACCCTTGCCACGACCTGCACCCCGGGACCATGGAACATTGCCCGTCTGATCCAGTCATTTGACGGCATGGCGATGAATTTCGGCGTGTTTGGCAAAGGCAACGCATCCTTGCCAGGCGCACTGGAGGAAATGGTGCTTGCTGGTGCGTGCGGTCTGAAACTGCATGAGGATTGGGGAACGACCCCGGCCTCTATCGACAATTGCCTTGCTGTCGCGGACCGGTTTGATGTGCAGGTGGCAATCCATACCGACACGCTCAATGAATCGGGCTTTGTCGAAGATACGCTTGCTGCTTTCAAAGGGCGCACGATCCATTCATTTCATACCGAAGGTGCAGGTGGCGGGCACGCACCCGACATCATCCGCGTCTGCCAATATCCGAACGTATTGCCAGCTTCGACCAACCCCACACGGCCTTATACGGTCAATACGGTGGCCGAACATCTCGATATGCTGATGGTCTGCCATCACCTGTCGCCATCTATCCCGGAAGATATTGCCTTTGCTGAAAGTCGCATCCGTAAGGAAACGATTGCCGCCGAAGATATTCTGCATGACATGGGTGCTTTCTCCATCATCTCATCAGACAGTCAGGCCATGGGCCGTGTCGGCGAAATGGTCATTCGCTGCTGGCAAACCGCCGACAAGATGAAGCGGCAACGAGGCGCGCTCTCTGAAGATGTACCAGGCAATGATAATTACCGTGCCCGTCGCTATGTTGCGAAATATACGATCAACCCGGCAATTGCGCATGGCATGTCGCATGAGATTGGTTCGGTGGAAGTTGGAAAGCGCGCCGATCTGGTGTTGTGGAATCCGGCATTCTTCGGTGTAAAGCCAGATTTCGTATTGCTTGGCGGCTGGATTGCGACCGCACCGATGGGCGACCCGAATGCTTCCATCCCCACGCCGCAACCCATGCATTACCGGCCTATGTTCGGCTCGTTCGGCAAGGCGCGCACCAACAGCTCGGTAACATTTGTGTCTGAAGCCGCGATGAGTGCCGGTTTGCGGGAGTCGATTGGCGTCGACAAGCAGATGATTGCGGTCAAAAATACGCGCGGTGGCATTGGCAAGCGTTCGATGATTTTGAACGATGCGATGCCGCAGATGGAAGTTGATCCAGAAACCTACGAAGTGCGGGCCAATGGCGAGCTTTTGACCTGCGAGCCGGTCGATGTCGTCCCCATGACACAACGCTACTTCCTGTTTTGAAGGTTTGAAATGATAGAAGTAAAGTCGATAATCCGCGCTCATGAAGTGATCGATGCTGTCCCGGCAGGCCATGCAATCCTCGAACGCGATGAGCGCCATCTGCGTCGCAAAGCCATAGCACTTGAAGACGGTGAGAAAATCTTTCTGGATTTTGCAGAGCCGGTGGTGCTCGACCATGGCGACCGGTTGGTGCTGGAAGATGGGCGCGAGATCGAAATTCGTGCCGCCCGAGAGGCGCTTTATGAGGTTCGCGGTCGCGATACACTCCATATTGCGGAGCTTGCATGGCACATCGGCAACAGACATCTCGCTGCACAGATTGAACCAGATCGCATCTTCATTCTGCGGGATCACGTAATCAAGGCGATGCTCGAAGGGCTTGGCGCCAAAGTCATGGATACCGTTGAAATCTTCAGCCCATTGCGTGGAGCCTATTCGGGCGGACATTCCGCACATGATCACCAGCATCACCTGCATCACCACCATGACCATCACCACCACGATCACGACTGATCAGAACGTTGCATTGCTGCGCTTGATGGCCTGGCTTTCGCCGGTCTTTCCGGTGGGTTCGTTCAGCTATAGCAATGGGCTGGAACGTGCGGTTCATGATGGTCTGGTGACGGACGTTGAAGGCCTGCAAACATGGCTGCAATCGCTCATCAATTATGGATCGGGCTGGAATGATGCTGTCCTGTTTGCAGAAAGCTGGCGACAGGCCGTTTCAGGTGGCGATCTTCAGGGCGTGGCGGAGCTTGGTGCAGCACTGGCAGGTTCAAACGAACGGCACATGGAAACCATGTTGCAAGGCTCGGCATTTCTGATGGCTGCCAAAACCTGGGGTCATGCGATTTTCAGACGCTTGCCGTCTGAATGCGCTTATCCTGTTGCGGTGGGTGCCCTATCGGGCGCGCACGGCATTCCGCTGGGATTGGCACTGAGCGCCTACCTTCAGGCTTTTTGCATCAATCTTCTGCAAGCATCCATCCGGCTTTCTGTTACCGGACAAACGGGCGTCACAAGCCTGATGGCAGCTATGGAGCCAACGCTTGTTACGACGGCTGCAAGGGCTGCTCAATCCACATTGGATGACCTTGGTTCGGCAACATTCCTTGCTGAAATCATGGCCATGAAACATGAAACACAGCATTCGAGGCTTTTCCGCTCATGACACAGAAAAACGGACCTTTGCGCGTTGGTATCGGTGGCCCGGTTGGCTCGGGAAAGACGACTTTAACGGAAAAACTCTGCAAGGCCTTGCGCGAGAAATATTCCATTGCGGTCATCACAAACGATATTTACACGCGGGAGGATGCGCTCATTCTCGCCAAACATCAGGCCTTGTCCGAAGATCGCATCATGGGTGTGGAGACAGGTGGGTGTCCGCACACGGCGATCCGCGAAGACGCTTCAATCAATCTTCAGGCGATTGCCGAGATGAACAAGCGGTTTCCCGATCTGGATATCGTTTTCATCGAATCTGGTGGTGATAATCTTGCAGCAACATTTTCACCCGATCTCGCGGATCTGACGCTTTACGTAATTTCCGTTTGTCAGGGCGAGGAAATACCGCGCAAAGGCGGACCGGGTATCACGCGGTCCGATTTTCTTGTAATTAACAAGAGCGATCTTGCGCCATATGTTCATGTGGATCTCGATATCATGAATGGCGACGCTGCGCGGATGCGTGGCAAGCGTCCTTATGGATTTACCGATCTGCATCGCGGCAAGGGCGTGCAGGAGGTTGTGGAGTTCATTCTGGAGCATGGCAATCTTTAGAGCCCCATGCGTCGGCACATGGCGATGAAACTCTTAACCGCCTGCGATGCCTCGCTTTTACGGAAAGCCAGTGCCACGTCGGACGTGGTGGAAATGCCTGCAACATCGATATAGCGAATGCCGGGCAAGCCCACAGCACTCAAGGATTTTGGCGCAAGCGCCACGCCCATCCCGATAGATGCGCGGCTCGCAATTTCAGTGAAATCAAGTGCTTGAGCGCTGATGTTGGGTTCAAAGCCTGCGCTGTGACAGGCTTCGATTGTTGTGCCGTGAAAGCCGATATCGGCTGGCTGACGCGGGGTGATGAAGATTTCATCCTTGAGGGATGGAAGCTCAATGGTAGCTTGATGTGCCAGCGGGTGTGTTTCGCTGAGAACTGCAACAAGCGGCTCCTTTCTTACCACAAGACTGGTGAGGCCCGGCAGAAGAAGCGCAGGCCAGCGCACGAAGCCCATATCGAGAAGCCCTTCGGAAATGCGCGTCAATTGCATCCTCAGTTCCATCTCGACCAGATTGACCGAAACGTCGGGATATTCCTGCTTGAACTTGCGAATGGTCTCGAACACCACGCCCGAATAGGCGGCAGAGGCGACATAGCCGATGGAGATCTGACCGATTTCACCACGCCCGGCACGGTTGACCGCAATCATCGTCGCATCGACCTGCATGAGTATTTTGACGGCCTCGCGGTAAAGCACTTCGCCTGATTGCGTCAGTTGAACGGCGCGTCGCGAGCGATCAAGAAGCGGCGCACCGAGAATGGTTTCCAGCGCGATGATCTGCTGGCTGAGGCCCGGTTGGGCAATGCCAAGTTTTGCAGCTGCCCGTTCAAAGTTCTTCTCCTCAACAAGCGCGCAGAAATAACGCAGATGTCGGAGTTCAAAGGATTTGGACGTAAGGAGCTTGCTGCGCTGTTCCGGCATGGTTGTTTCTTTGAATAATTCAAAACTATGGCGATTTTGATTAGCATAACTCAAACTTATGAAAAATACGCCCTTGAATTATTGGATAGATTACGAAAAGATGATTAATGGGGTCCAGTTTAAACCTTGAGGGGATCAAAGTGAAAATCCTGGCCCGAAACCGCCACGCATTATCGGTCGTCATTCTTTCCGGCACAACCTTCGCTGCCATCGTTGCAGCACATGCGCAGGAAACAGCAAGCCCCACCGTGCTTGCACCGATTGTTGTGAATAGCGGTTCGGAAGATCCGACCGCTCCCGTCAAAGGTTATGTTGCCAGAACAAGCATCAGCGCGACCAAGACCGGCACACCGCTGGTTGAAACCCCGCAGTCTATTTCGGTCATTACGGCTGATCAGTTGAAAGCGCAGGACGCGCAAACCCTTGGGCAAGCGCTTGGCTATACGCCCGGTGTGGTTTCCGAACCCTATGGTTCCGACCCGCGCTTTGATTCACCGCTGATCCGTGGTTTTGATGGCCGTCAGGTGCAGTTCTTAAACGGTCTTCGCCTGATGCGCACTGCAGGTGCCTCGGCGGTTGATCCTTATATGCTTGAACGTATCGAAGTGGTGCGCGGACCTGCTTCGGTCATGTTCGGTCAGGGTAATCCCGGTGGCCTGATCAATATGATCAGCAAGCGCCCGACGTTTGAGAAGTTTGGCGAGATCGGTGTTCAGGCTGGCAGCTATGACACCTATGGCACCTATTTCGATTTTGGCGGTCCTGTCGCGGAAAGTGATCAGTTTGCCTATCGCCTGACGGGCATGGTGCGCAAAGCTGGCACACAGACTGACTATCTCGACAATGATCGCTATTTCATCGCGCCCGCTTTCACATGGAAGCCGGATGAAGATACCAAGCTCACCATTCTCACCAGCTTCCAGCATGACAATCCAAGCTCACCTTCGGGCTTGCCTGCACAGCTCACATTGAACGCGACCGATTACAGTCTGCCACGCGACTTCTATGTCGGCGATCCAAGCTATGACGATTCAAGCCGCAATGTCGTCAATCTCGGTTATGAGCTTGAACATCGCATCAACGAAACATGGACCTTCCGGCAGAACGCGCGTTACACCAATCAACGCTGGGATTATACTGCGCTTGGCATGGCATCGACCGGTCTCGCAAAGGACGGCCGCACGATCAACCGCACGGCCACAGTTCAGAACGAACGCCTGAACACGTTCAATATCGATAATAATCTGGTCGCCGAGTTCGATACAGGTCCAGTCGAGCACAAGTTTCTTGTCGGTGTCGACTATCGCTATTTCGACAATAGTGCCGGAACGCAGTTCTGGAGTGCGACCACACTGGATGCCTACAACCCTGTCTATGGTGGGCCGATCAAGTACCTGACCGCGAAGCCGACCGTTAACACGCTTGTCGATTCCCGCATGACGCAGGTTGGTATCTATGCGCAGGACGAGCTGGCCTATGAAAACTGGCGCGCGACTTTCGCTCTGCGTCAGGATTGGGCTTCGACCCGCGGCACCTCGACCAATCGCAATACCAATACACCTCGCCCGCTTGATCAGGATGATGAGAAACTGACCGGCCGTGCGGGCCTTGGTTATGTGTTTGACAACGGCATCGCGCCTTATGTCAGCTATTCGACTTCGTTTGAACCTGTAGCAGTTTCGGCAACCGCAGGTGTATTGCAGCCAACGACCGGCAAGCAGTGGGAAGCAGGCGTAAAATATCAGCCAAATGGCTGGGATGGTTACTTTGCGGCAGCGGTTTATGATCTGCGCCAGCAGAATGTGCCAATCAGCGTTCCGCTGCCGGGCGGAACCGGTTCCACGACTGAACAGATCGGCGAAATTCAGGTTAAGGGGCTTGAGCTTGAAGGTGTGACCAGCCTTGCCCAAGGCCTCGATCTGCGTGCAGCCTACACCTATATGAAGGCCGAAATCGTAAGCGGCAAGGATGACGGAAATCGTCCACCGAACGTGCCGGAACATGCAGCCAGCCTGTGGCTTGACTACACCTTCCAGGAAGGTTCCGTGCTTGAAGGATTTGGCGTTGGTGGCGGTGTGCGCTATCTTGGCCAGCGTTTTGGCGATACAGGGAATACGCTTGATCTTGATGGCGTGACTCTCGCCGATGCTGCAATCCACTATCAGAAGGATCACATTAAGGCGTCGCTCAATATCAAGAATATTGCGGACAAGAAGTATGTCGCAAGTTGCAGTTCTTTCGGATGTAACTATGGTGACGGCAGAACGTATATGAGCAAGCTGACATTTACATGGTAACAGGCCCGCAACGCGGATCGATAGTCTCTGCATCTAAAATCAGCCGCCGGAAAGCCCTTGGCCTTCTGGCGGCTTTGGCTTTGCCGAATGTGGCGCGCGCCAATCCATTTCCGCGTATTGCGGCAATCGATTGGGCCATGCTCGAATGTCTGGTGGCATTGGGTGTCACGCCGATTGCGGCAACAGAGCTGATCCGGTTTCGTGAAGATGCGGTTGAGCCGCAATTGCCTGCTTCGGTTGTCGATCTCGGTCTGCGTGGTTCGCCGAATTTCGAGCTGCTTTATCTGCTCAAGCCTGATCTGATCCTGAGTTCCCCTTTTTATACCCGCCACGAAGAGGCGATGAAATCGATAGCGCCGATCATGTCGTTGCCGTTTTACGTGCGCGGCGAGGGGCCTTATGAGAAGTCGCTGCAAGCTGTAACGGCGCTGGGCGATAAGCTTGAACTCAGCGCCAAAGCATCAAGTGTTATTGAGGCTCAGGCGAAGTTTATTGCCGAGACCAAAGAGACGTTGAAACCTTTTGCATCGCGCCCGACCTACCTCATCAATATTGGCGATGCGCGCCATTTCCGCGCTTTCGGCAATGACAGCATGTTTGGTGATGTGCTGGAACGGCTTGGTCTGCCAAACGCCTGGACGGATCGCTCGCGCTTTACATTTGCGGCCCCCGTTCCGCTGGAAAATTTGGCAGCAAATCCTGATGCGCGCATCATCATCATTTCGGATATTCCAGTTGAATCGCGCAACAGCCTGCGCAACAGCGTGATCTGGCAATCGCTCAAACCTGTCCGCGACGGCCGTGTCTATATGGTGGGTAACATCAATCCCTATGGCGGACTGACCGCCGGATTGCGATTTGCACGGCTTCTGAGCCGGGCGTTGCAGGCAAGCGGCGAGGCATTCCTGTGACCCGTGGTGGACTGATTTCAAGCGCTGTAATCGGCGTTATGATTGCTCTTGGGCTGTTTCTCTGGAACGCCAACGCGTTTTTGCCTTTTGCACAATGGCCTTCGCTGCCGTTTAATCCGCAAAACATGAGCACCGAGCAGGTCATTCTGGCCTATGCGCTGTTTCCGCGTGCTTCCGTTGCGATTTTTGCCGGTGCAGCACTGGGGCTGGCGGGTGCTTTGCTGCAGCGTTTGCTCAACAACCCGATTGCCGATCCATCGACGCTTGGTGTGTCATCGGGCGCGCAGCTGGCAATCGTTACGGCAACGCTGTTCTTCCCGACAGTGCTTGACCAGTTTCGCTGGGCGGTGGCGCTTTCGGGTGCTGGTGTTGCGACCGCAATCGTGTTTCTGCTTGGCTGGCGCAGTCGGCTTGAGCCAGTGACGATGGTTGTGTCCGGTCTTCTGATCGGTGTGACATGCAGTGCGATTTCCGCCGCGATGACGCTATCGCAGGGCCAGTATCTCATGTCGCTTGTGACATGGAATGGCGGTTCGCTGAGCCAGCAGGACTGGTCATCGACAGTTGCCCTTGCTTTGCAATTCCTTGTCTGCCTCATTGCCGCAATCATGCTGAGCCGTCCGCTGACACTAGCAGGCCTTGGCGATAGCAGCGCGCGCTCGCTGGGTGTTCCGCTGGCATGGCTGCGCGTTGCGGTCGTGGCTGTTGCGGTGGTGCTGAGTGCCGGCGTTGCGGCCAGTGTCGGGCTTGTCAGTTTTATCGGTCTGGCTGCCCCTGCAATCGTCCGTGGCTTCGGGGTCAGAAAGCCGGGTTCAATCCTGCTGGCGTCACCTTTTGCTGGTGCCGTTCTTCTCTGGATCTGCGACGGAGCGGTGCAAGTTTTCGGCGCAAATCTGGGTGAGACTTTCCCGACAGGCGCAGTTACCGCGCTGATCGGCGGGCCTTTGCTGCTCTGGCTCATTCCGCGTGTGCGTTCGACAGGATCGCACCAATCCTCATCTGCACAGGTTTTCAGACGTGCTTCAAATGCCAAACTTGGCTTGATGCTCATCGCTCTGCTGGTCGCAGCTTTTCTCGCTCTTGCGCTTGCGCGCACGCCGGAAGGCTGGTTGCTTCTGACAGGCGATAATCTTCGCGATATCCTGCCTTTGCGCTGGCCGCGCCTTCTGGCTGCCGCCGCCGCAGGCAGTCTGCTTGCAATGGCGGGCGCTGTCCTTCAGCGACTAACCGGCAACCCGCTGGCAAGCCCGGAAGTAATCGGCGTCAGTGGCGGAGCAGGCATAGGCTTTGCTTTAGCACTGACAATTTTCGCCTCACCCAATAATGCGCAATTGCTGCTTTGCGCGTCCATTGGTGCGCTGATTGCTATGCTTGTTGTGTTGAGCTTTGCGAGCCGCAGAAGGCTCTCATCCGCACGCTTGCTGCTGGCCGGTATTTCGGTCGGTTCGCTCGCATCTGCCATATTGAGCATCTTCCTCTCGATCGGCGATCAGCGGTCGTGGCAGATTCTTGCCTGGCTCAGCGGGTCATCGGCAACGGCAACGCCGGAAAGTTCGCTTTTCCTTGTCGTGCTGACATTCACAGTGATTGGGCTGGCATTGCTTGCGTCCCGCTGGCTGACCATCCTGCCGCTGGGGCAGACGATTCCAGTCTCGCTTGGTTTACCAGTGCGGTCTGCACGGATATTGACGATCCTGCTTGCCGCGATTGCCAGTGCCGCCGCATCGCTTCTCGTCGGCCCTTTGAGCTTCGTGGGGCTGATGGCGCCGCATATGACGCGGCGAATGGGCTTTGATCAGGCTCAGTCGCATGTCGTGGCATCAGCTGTGCTGGGCGCGCTTTTGATGGTGATTGCCGATCTTGGTTCGCGCAATGCGACCTTCCCTTATGAGTTACCGCTGGGCCTTTTCGCAGCTTTGGTTGGCGCGCCCTATCTTGCCTGGGCGCTCGCATCGGCCCGGAAATCGTGAACGATTTTCGGAAAGCACGATGCGCAAAATTAAATATTCGGAGCGTCCTTTGTGCGTTCTTTGGCCGAAAGGGATAATCTGATGAATACGAACACGCCGCTCTGGATGGATACTCCGGAGCGATACGGGCTTGTGAGCCGGATTCTACATTGGGCAATGGCCTATATTCTGCTCTGGCAGTTTGTGATGATCCTTTCGTGGAAAATGGTTGGCCCTTCACCGGTGCTTGATGCGATCAGGGTTTTCGGTCCGGCACATGGAACGGTCGGGTTTCTGACGATTGTGCTGGTTGTCGTGCGTGGCATCTGGGCATTCACCAATCGCAATCAGCGCCCGCCGCATCAAGCAGGACTGATGGGCAAACTGGCGCGCATTGCACATAATGCTTTCTATGTGCTGCTGTTCGCCATTCCGGCCCTTGCTCTGTTTCGCGCTTATGGCAGCGGTAAGGGACGCGAGCAATGGGGCGTCAATATTGTCCCTGCAACGGGCGAGAAAGTGGAATGGATGATGGCACCCGCAAATGCGCTGCACAGCCTGCTTTCATGGGTTCTGTGCGTTTTGATTGTGGCCCACATACTGGCCGCACTGTTTCATCGACTGGTTCTTAAAGACGGCATTCTCTCACGAATGGCTGGCCCGATGCGCTCCTAGAGCGCGTTTCGATCTGACTGAATCAGATCGGCGCTTTTATTCTAACGCGCATCCTTTTCCGAAAACCGTTTCACACTTTTCGGGATGCGCTCTAAATCAGAGTTTGGCCGCAAGGAAGTCGATAAAGGCACGGATACGCGCGGCGAGGTGAGGGTGGCCGGGGAAAACCGCATGAATTTTCTCAGGCTCCGCAGGCGACCATGTGGCCAGCACTTCCACCAGTCGCCCGCTTGCCAGATCATCGGCAACAGTATGCTCTCCGGTCTTCATCAGCCCGCCGCCTTCGAGGCAGATGCGTCTTAGGATCGTGCCGTCGCTGCCAAGAAAATTGCCGGAAACCACCTGTCGAATGCTATGGCCCGTATCGGGGTCGGCAAACTCCCATTCACTCGGCTGGAAATTATAACGCAGACAATTATGCGTTTTGAGGTCTTCCGGTCTCTGTGGCGTGCCGTGCTTTTCCAGATAAAGCGGAGAGGCAACGACCAGCCGCCGCATCAGCGTGATGGGGCGGGCTTTTAACGCTGAATCCTTCAATATGCCGGAGCGGATCGCAAGATCGGTTCGCTCCTGCCAGAGATCGATAATGCTGTCGTTTAAGGTAATATCCAGCTCGACCTCCGGATATAGTTTCAGAAATTCAGGCACCAGCGGCATGATGACCGTTGCACCAAAGCCGACCGTCGAACTGACACGCAAAGGGCCGCGTACTGCTGCCTTTGCGCCATCGGTGATGCGCGCCTCCATTTCAGTCAACCGGTCGAGCAGGCTGCGCGCTTCCGCCAGATAGATTTCACCTTCCGGTGTCGGCGTCAGACTGCGGGTGGACCGCACCAGCAGACGCACCTGCAAGCGATCTTCCAGCCGCGAGACAAGACGGCTGATCGCTGATGGTGTCATGTTGAGCTGACGGGCGGCAGCGGAAAAGCTGCCTGTTGCCACTGCGCGCGCAAAGACTTCCATTTCACCGAAGCGGTTATCCAAAGCATCACCTGTGAATTTGATGAATAGTTATATGCAAGATTATCACTCTTATCATTTGATATCCAGAGAGCGATATGGAGACAAAGTTAAACAACAGGAACTCCTCCCATGCCTGTCGCTCTCATTGCTCTTACGATCGCTGCCTATGCGATCGGGACGACCGAATTTGTGATCGTTGGCTTGCTGCCGACGGTCGCTTCGGATCTGAATATCACTTTGCCGCTCGCCGGATTGATCGTCAGCGTTTATGCGCTTGGCGTCACCTTTGGCGCGCCAATCCTCACGGCCCTGACCGGTCGTCTTGAACGCAAGCCATTGCTGCTCGGCCTGATGGCGCTGTTCATCGCTGGCAACATGGTTGCCGCTTCCGCCCCAAGCTATGAAATCCTCATGGTCGGGCGCGTGCTGTCTGCCTTTGCGCACGGCGTTTTCTTCTCGGTCGGTGCCACCATCGCGGCTGATCTCGTGCCGGAAAACAAACGCGCTTCGGCTATCGCCATGATGTTCATGGGCCTGACAGTTGCAATCGTTACCGGCGTGCCGCTCGGCACATGGATCGGCCAGAACTTTGGCTGGCGTGCAACCTTCTGGGCTGTTTCGGCTATCGGCCTTGTGGCTCTCGTCGGTATTGCAGCACTTCTGCCGCGTGCATTGCCGAAGGCTGAACCAGCATCGCTCATGGATCAGCTTCGTGTTCTGGGCTCCGGTCGCTTGCTGATTGTCTATGGCATGACCGCACTTGGCTATGGCGGCACGTTTGTGGCCTTCACCTACCTAACCCCGATCCTGCAGGATATTACCGGCTTTTCCGCAGATTCCGTCAGCTACATTCTCGTGCTTTATGGCATCGCCATTGCCATCGGCAATATCGTCGGCGGACGCATTTCAAACGCCGATCCGGTGCGGGCCCTGACTGTTCTGTTCGTGTTGCAGGCGATTGTGCTGGTGCTGTTCAGCTTTAGTGCTGTGTCGCCGCTCTTCACGCTGATCACGCTTGCGGCCCTCGGCTTCCTGCAATTCGCAAATGTTCCCGGCCTGCAGCTCTATGTGGTGCAGCTTGCCAAGGAACACCGTCCGGGGGCTGTCGATGTCGCTTCCGCGCTGAATATTGCAGCGTTCAATCTCGGCATTGCGCTTGGCGCCTGGCTCGGAGGCATGGTGGTCGAAAGCCAGCTCGGTCTCATCTCAACCCCTTGGGTTGGTGCAATTCTCGTCGCGGGTGCTCTTGGCCTCACAGTTTTGAGCGGCGTGCTTGATCGCCGCACTGAAACCCGCGTCGCAACCGCTTGAAAATAAGAGGAATGACTATGCATAACGTAACAACAAATGGTGCCACCATCCCGGCTCTCGGCCTTGGCACTTTCCGTATGCCCGGCGAAGATGTGCTGCGCATTGTTCCCTATGCGCTCAAGGCTGGCTTTCGCCATGTCGATACAGCCCAGATCTATGGCAACGAAGCTGAAGTCGGCGAAGCCATTTTCAACTCCGGCATTCAGCGTGGCGATATCTTCCTCACCACGAAGGTCTGGGTCGATCATTACAAGCACGATGCTTTTATCAATTCTGTTGATGAAAGCCTTGCCAAGCTGAAGACTGATTATGTCGATCTTCTGCTTCTGCACTGGCCAAATGAAGCCGTGCCGCTTGCCGAGCAAATCGGCGCGCTGAATGAAGTGGCAAAGGCTGGCAAGGTGCGTCACATCGGTGTGTCCAACTTCAACACGGCTCTGATGGCGGAAGCAAAGGCACTGTCTGATCTGCCGCTGGTGACGAACCAGATCGAATATCACCCTTATCTGAACCAGCAGGCAGTGATTGAAACAGCTCACGCTGCAGGCATGTCGATCACCGGCTATTATGCCATGGCTGACGGCAAGGTGTTCGGCGACGCGGTGTTGAAGGACATTGCTGCCGCCCATGGCAAGTCGGTTGCTCAGGTGGTTCTTCGCTGGCTGGTGCAGCAGGATAAGGTGATTGCACTGTCAAAGACCGTCAGCGAAGCGCGGATCAAAGAAAACCTCGCCATCTTCGACTTCGCCTTAAGTGACGCAGAAATGCAGGCAATCCACGCGCTTGCCAAGACAGATGGGCGTATCGTCAGCCCGGACGGACTGGCCCCGAAGTGGGACTGAAAACAGAAAGGACGGCGCAAGCCGTCCTTTTTTAGCGCATGTTTTATCGCTGTATTTTCATGCCGACATAAATGCTGTTGGCGTGGTACTCGCGATAAGAAATCTGGCTGGTCTGAAACTCATGCCGTAGTCGTGCATCAATGCCGACAAAGCGGTTGATCCAGTATGTCGCGCCAATCTGGGCGCCGACTGTGTAATCCGTGCCAGTGCCGTCCTTGTTGTCGCGGACATTGAGATCAAGCTTGCCGTTCAGGCTAAGATCGGATCTCACCTGGCGTTTCACTTCGATACTTGCGAAATGCAGAAGCGCGCCGGCGACGCCCGGCGTTGTTGATGTATCGACGGTGGTTTGCGCAAAAAGCTGAACATCAGTGCCGCGCAATGGCGACCAGTTGATGCTCGCAGCCAATGACGGCCCACTGATATCGGAGAGGCGCGCATCATCGCTGTTAACGCGCATGAAACCAGCCGAGAATTCGCCGTTGAATTTCTCGCCGCGATCAAACATCAGACCGCCGCGCACTGCATATTGCGAGCCGCTACGCTCATAACCGTTGCTGTCCACGCGATCATCGAACATGCGCTTGCCGAGTTCGACTTCGGCAAAGGGCTTGAGTGCCGGTGAAATGCTGAAGCCGCCGCGCAGCGTCACACTGGCATAGGTATTGTCGCGGTCCTTCTGGCTGACCGTGCCCCCGGAAGACAATTCCGCATCGCCATAGATTTCATGCTCGACGCGACCCGTCGCACGGCCAAAAAGCAGGCCGGTGTCGCGTTCGATGCCGAGGCTGCCGTTGATGGTATGAACGAGCGGCCGCTTCAAAGCGTCCGTGACGCCGTTCGGGCTTGATGCGCTTTCACGACGCAGCTTATAGCCCGCCCCCGCATTCACGGTTGTCTGGTCGCTCAAATCAAAACGCAGATTGCCCTGAACATCGACGCGGGGTTCTGACACGTCCTGCCCGGAGATTGATTTGCTCATCGTGCCGGAAGCATCGATTTTCGCCTGATGGCGTCCCCAATCCGATTCTGCATTGAGGCGGAGAGTTGTTTCCGACAGCACGGCGCTGGAGCCGGTCGAGCTGTTGTCACCATTGGTGGTGGCGCGAATGCCCTGTTCGAGTGTCGGACGCAATACAAACGTGCCCGCACGAATGCCGATTGGCGCGAATGGATCGGCTTCCTGTGTTGCACGGCGACCCTGTTCGGGGAGCGCGGGCAGGTTCTCACGACGCGCGCGACCGGTTTCGTCCTGCTCTTCCGTTGTGGCCGCGCTGACGGGCATATTGTCGGTGGCAAGGAAGCGTGGTGCTTCTTCTTCGGCAATCGTTGCTGCCTGCGCCGGTTCAATGGGCTGAGGCGGTGCGGGAGGCGTGTAGGAATCGTCTGCAAGATTATTCTGTGCAGGCGCATTCGGATTTGCAGGATCAATATCGCGATTGGCGTTCTGTTCTGACGAGGAAATGGGAAGATTACCGTCTTCGTCCAGATCGCCGCGCAGCTGCGTATCCTGCGCAAATGCAATCGAATTGCTGATTGCCAGGGCAACCCCTGCCAGCAACAGGCTTTTCAGCCTGCGGGCAAAAGGCGATGGTCCGCCCGATGGGATATTGGCAAAAAGCATATTGTCTTCAAACCGTTGCAACGTGGTAAGCGAACGGTAAACGGACATGGTTAATTCTTTATTGACGATTGCGTTTTGAGCGTCGTTATTGTGCGTCAACAAATGCTTGGACAAGCAGCAGCGAAGGCGCTAACCGTTGGCGTCATGACAAAGCTCGACACGACACATGAAGCCGCGCCTGCGGAGGATTCGATTGCCTCGGCTCTGCGCACCATCAAGACCGAGAATGCGGGCCTCGTAGCGCTTGAAGATGCGCTGAACAACGGCCTTGCTGCACCCTTTGCGGAAGCAGTCAGGACGATTGTTGCCTCCAAGGGCCGTCTCGTGGTGACTGGCGTGGGCAAGAGCGGGCATATCGGCACCAAGCTTGCAGCAACTTTTGCATCGACTGGTACGTCCGCTTTCTTCGTGCATTCGGCGGAAGCCAATCACGGCGATCTCGGCATGATCGGTACGGATGATGTCATTCTCGCAATTTCGTGGTCGGGCGAAACGGCGGAACTCAAGGGCATCGTCAATTATTCGCAACGCTTCCGCATTCCGCTGATCGCAATTACTGCGGGTGAGGAATCGGCTCTTGGACGTGCGGCGAATGTCGTGTTGTTATTGCCAAAAGCACAGGAAGCCTGTCCACATGGTTTGGCGCCGACTACATCAACGATGATGCAGTTGGCCATTGGCGATGCGCTTGCAATTGCGCTTCTCGAAGCGCGTGGTTTCAGCCCGACAGACTTCAAAACCTTCCATCCGGGCGGTTCGCTCGGTGCAAGTCTCGTCCATGTTCGTGAGATCATGCATAAGGGCGACCGTCTGCCGCTGGTCAATGTGGGTACATTGATGACGGACGCTATGAAGGTGCAGGCGCAAAAGAGTTTTGGCTGTGTGATCGTTGTTGATCAGGACGGTCAGTTGGCAGGCTTTATCTCTGATGGTGATATTTCGCGCAATCTGAGCCGCAATCTTTCAGAGCTGACCGTTGATGACATCATGACGCGTAAGCCAAGGACGATTGATAAGAATTTGCTGGCGAGCGCAGCACTCAGCCTCATCAATGAAAAGCATATCGGCGCGCTGATCGTTGTTGAAGACAACCGCCCAATTGGCCTCGTTCACTTCCACGATCTGCTGCGGATTGGGGTGGCTTGAGGTTAGGGGAATAGGGCAGTAAAGCAGTAGGGCAATATGTTTTTGCTGCGGATTTGATCTGGCCTTGCGGCATTAAACTGCAAGCAGGATCACTATCCTTACTGCCTTACTGCCTTACTGCCTTACTGCCTTACTGCCTTACTGCCTTACTCTGCCACTTCCATTTCAAGCGTGATCGGGTCAAACGACACGATATGCACCTCAGTACCTGCGGGTAAGTCCGGGCCTTTGATGCGCCATGTTGTATCATTGATACGGATGCGGCCGCGACCGTTGACGATAGGTTCCGCAAGGGTGGCGCGCTGGCCGACGAGCTGATCGCCGCGACGATTGAGCAAAGGCTCATCCTGACGGTCGCTGGAGCCGAAAACGCGGCGTCCTGCCAGTACGAAAATAACGGCCAGCACCAGAAACAGAACGATCTGCAACTGCCAGCCAAAGCCCAAGACCGAACCCAGCAGAAAAGCAAAGACGCCGGTTACGAGGGCCGCAAGGCCGAACCAGATGAAGAAGATACCGGGCGCCAGAATTTCCAGAATGAGCAGGACAAGTCCTAAAACGAACCAGCCCCAGAGCCCAAGTTGTGACAGGAAATTGATGATCATGACGCCCTGCCTGTCTTAGCTGCGAGTGGTAGGAACGCTGCGCGTGCGTGCAGCTGGTGCAGCCGGTGTTGGGTCAACCGGATGGCTGCCATCGCCAAACACTTCCTTGGCAATCGCACCGATACCAGCCAGCGAGCCGATCAGCGAGCTTGCTTCAAGCGGCATAAGGACCACTTTCTGGTTCTTGGCACTGGCGATGTTGCCGAGTGCCTCGGTGTATTTCTGCGCAACGAAGTAGTTGAGCGCCTGAACGTTACCGTTTGCAACGGCGTCCGAAACCAGTGTCGTTGCCTTTGCTTCAGCTTCTGCAAGGCGTTCACGTGCTTCAGCTTCGCGCTTGGCGGCTTCCAGCTTGCCTTCCGCTTCGAGAATCTGCGACTGCTTCTGGCCTTCAGCGCGCAGGATCTGCGCATTACGGTCGCCTTCAGCTTCCAGAACCTGCGCACGCTTGTCGCGTTCCGCCTTCATCTGGCGGGCCATCGAGGTGACGATGTCGGCAGGCGGATTGATATCCTTGATTTCAACGCGTGTCATTTTGAGGCCCCATGGATGGGCCGCTTCATCGACAACGCGCAGCAGACGATCATTGATCGCGTCACGGTTGGACAGCAGTTCATCGAGATCCATCGAGCCCATGACGGTACGGATATTGGTCATGGTGAGGTTCAGGATTGCATATTGCAGATTGGCAACCTGATAGGCGGCCTGTGCTGCATTGAGCACCTGATAGAAGGCCACGCCATCGACGCCGACAATGGCGTTATCGCGGGTGATGACTTCCTGCGTTGGAACGTCGAGCACCTGTTCCATCATGTTAAGCCGTGCGCCGATACGGTCGAAGAAAGGCACAATGAGATTGAGGCCCGGCATCAGCGTGCGGGTATAGCGGCCAAAGCGCTCCACTGTGTAGTTGTAGCCCTGCGGCACAGTCTTGATGCCAGCAAAAAGCGTTGCAAGCACAAGTGCGGCTAAAATCAGCAGCGTGATGTCAAAACCAGTCATTATTCAAACCCCTTCAATCAAACCCAACCCTGCAACTCGCGACGGACGAGTGTTTCGATAACCTTCATGCCTTCTTCGCTATCGTTGAGGCATGGTATATGGCTGAAATTCTCGCCGCCAGCCTCATGAAACTCTTCTGCCGCTTCGTGGCCAATTTCATCGACCGTTTCCAGACAATCCACCACGAAGCCCGGATTGAGAACGGCAACGGATTTTATGCCCTGCTTTGCCAGTTCTACAAGAGTTTCGTCGGTGTATGGCTGCAACCATTCTTCCGGTCCGAAACGCGACTGGAAAGTCGAGCGGAACTGCTTGTCGTCCATGCCGAGGCGCGCGCGCAAAAGCCGCGAAGTTTCAAGGCATTGTGCGCGATACGGGTCGCCTTTGTCGGAATAGCTTTTCGGGATTCCATGATAAGAAGCGAGGATCACTTCCGGCTTGAAATCAAGCGTTGCCAGATGTTTCTCGATCGACTGCGCAAGCGCCTCGATATAGACCGGCTCCACTTCATAGGAAGGGATCGTACGGACAGCTGGCATGAAGCGCTTTTTCATCAGCACCTCGAAGAATTTATCATTCACGGTGGCGGTGGTCGTTGCCGAATATTGCGGATAGAGCGGGAACATCACGATGCGTTCGCAGCCCTGTTTCAGCAGCCGATCCGTGACTTCCTCAATCGAAGGCTGACCATAGCGCATAGCCCAGTCGACGATGACATTCGGATGATCTTTCAGCGCGACCGCAAGCTTCTCACCCTGCGCGCGGGTAAAGGTGCGCAGCGGCGATTCATTTTTCTCGCGGTTCCAGATGCGGTCATAGAGTGCGCCAGAACGCTTCGGGCGTGTGTTGAGCACAATGCCATAAAGGATCGGATACCAGAAAAGACGCGGCCATTCGATCACGCGGCGATCCGAGAGAAACTCGGCCAGATAACGGCGCATCGGGGCATAGCTTGTGCCGTCCGGCGTGCCGAGATTAACAAGCAAGACACCGACTTTGGGTTGCTTTACAGCATGGCTGGCTGGGGTGGCGATCACTTTATCCGTCTCACTCATATTCCGACTCCTGCTTTGCCGGAAAACTAGAGAAAAAAAGGCAAATTACAATCCTAACAATGACTAAGGCAGTTGAATTGTCTGAAGATTACGGAAGTATCACATAAAAAAACGGCACACGCTAAAAGCGTATGCCGTCTGGAACGAATAAATCAGATGGTTTTAGCCGCGACGGGTCAGCGAGAAACGCGATCCTGCGGACGAAGTGCAGTTCAGCTGGTTCTGTGCAACGAGAGCGCAGTTTACGCGGGACGACGTGCCACGCACGATTGAACGCATGTCGATTTCGACAAGCTGTGGTGACTGGTAACGATAGTTACCTTCTGCGAGCTTTTCGTTGGTGTCGGTCGAGCGGGTTTCGAAAATGCCGCCATTGAAGGATGAAACGATACCGTTCGGATCAACCCAGGCACCGTCGATACCGGATGGCGCGCGATTGACGACAGGGACATTGCCACCACCGCCAGGGCCGGTTGCCACACAACCTGCAAGCGCGAGCGATACGATTGCCGTAGAGCCAATGATGCGGAAGCGTTTCATGTCCATTTTCTCCATAAGAGTGTTTCTCGTGTGATGTATGGAAATTTACACGATTACAAGCCCCTTTGATGACGATAGCCCAAATGTTGCGAAACTGCCGCAATCGAAATTGCCCGGCAAAGGCCGGGCAATCTGGCTCGTTTTAGCGCACCAGAATGTTGCGGAATTGCCAAGGGTCTTTGGTGTCGAGGTCTTCTTCGAACAGGACACCACGGCCTTCCAGCGGGTTCCAGTCGGTATAGTAGCCTTTGACAGGTCCCAAATATGGCAGCTGCACTTCAAGGCAGCGGCGATAGTCCATTTCGTCGGTTTCGACGATGCCGCTTTCAGGGTTTTCCAGTGCCCAGACCATGCCCGCCAGAACAGAAGACGAAACCTGCAAGCCCGTTGCGTTCTGATAAGGCGCGAGCTTGCGGGCTTCTTCGACGCTCAGCTGCGAGCCATACCAATAGGCGTTTTTGTCGTGACCATAGAGCAGGACGCCCAGCTCATCCGAGCCGTCGAGAATTTCGTCTTCTTCCAGCACATGCTGAACCGCCTGCGCACGTCCGCTGCCGCCAAACATTTCGTCAAGCGAGAGAATGGCGACATTGCTCGGATGATAGGCGTAGTTACAGGTCGGGCGATATTCGAGCTTGCCCTTCTTGCTGCGCACAGTGAAGAAGTCGGCAATCGAAATTGCTTCATTGTGGGTTACAAGAAGGCCGTACTGCGCGCCATGGGTCGGGCACCAGGTGCGAATGCGGGTATTGCCGCCCGGCTGTTCAAGGAAGATCGCAGCCTTGTTGCCCTTCTTCTGCTTGCGGGCGTTTTTAGGCTTCCAGTTTTCATGAGTGCCCCAGCCGAGTTCGGCAGGCTGCAAGCCTTCAGCAATAAAGCCTTCCACCGACCATGTGTTCCAGAAGGTGTCGAACGGCTTCGGCTCCTTGGCGCGCTGGGTGTCGCGTTCAGCGATATGAACACCCTTCACGCCGGCTTTCTTCATAAGCTTCGCCCAGCCCTGACGGTCACCGGCTGCTGGTTCTTCAAACTCAAGCTTGAGTTCGCCTGCGAGATCAACGAGCGCTTTTTTCACAAACCACGACACCATGCCGGGATTTGCTCCACAGCAGGAAACAGCGGTCGGGCCACCCGGATTTTTTTTCTTTTCAGCGCGAACGGTTTCGCGCAGCGCATAATTGGTGCGCGAAGCATTGTCTGTTTCGGTGTCAAAATAGAAACCAAGCCATGGCTCGACAACCGTATCAATATAGAGTGCGCCCTGTTCGCGGCTGTAGCGCATCAGATCGAGCGATCCGGTGTCAACCGACAGATTGACGATGAAAGGCTGGCCTTCGCCTTCCTTGATCAGAGGCCCAAGAATCTTCTTGTAATTGTCCTTGGTGATCGCGTTCTTGATGAAGCGGATACCCTTGTCATCCAGGATCTTGCGGTTCTTCTCAGATGGATCAATGACGACCAGACGGGATTTGTCGAATTTGAAATGGCGTTCGATCAGTGGCAGGGTACCGCGCCCGATCGAGCCAAAGCCGATCATGATGACAGAGCCGGTAATTTCGCCATAGACTGGCCATTTCGCTTTCGCCATTTTCTTTCTCTCTCCTGCTGTAAAGCTACAGCGTTGCACAATTCCCTATTTAGGTTTCGACCTAAGAACTGCTAATTTCGCAACGATAGCACAGGTTCATAGAAAGAAAGAAACGTCACAACCCTATGACATGAATACGTGTTTAACGAATTTATATCGTAACCAGCTGAGCGCGGATCATTCCACGCAATGAATTGCCGACAAGAATGTTGCGCGCGCGGCTAAGATCATCCACCGTCACAACGCCTTCCTGAACCACGCTGTTATTCAGAAGTTCGCGCCGCAGAACACCATCGAGCAGGCCGCAGGAAAGGGCAGGGGTGACACAGGTAGTGCCGCCAATATCGAGGAAAACCGATGTGATGGTGCCTTCGCACACTTCGCCACGCTCGTTCAACAGAATGACTTCATCCACCTCGGCTGACGAATATTCTTCACGGGCCGAAATATAGGCCTGACGCCGCGTGGTCTTGTGGCGTAGCAAGGCATCATCGTGCTTCAGACGCGTTTCAGCCACTGCGATGCGCCAGACAGTCTGTGGCTGAAACGGCTCATAAGGAAAAGCTGCAATCTCGACGAGACCGTCCGGAGCAAGGGTCAGGCGCAGTTTGAGCGGGCTGTCCCCGGCGCTGATCTCGGCGATCTTCTTATGCACCGTTTCCATGTTGTAACGGAAGCCAAGCTCTCTTGCGGAGTTTTCCAGCCGCGCCATATGAAGATCGCAACGCAGGATACCCGAAAGAGGCTCCCAGCGCATGGTCTCGATCAGCTGATAGTTTGGGTCCGCATGGCTGGTCGCTGTCCCGTCGCGAACCGTGCTTTCAGAAGACATTCCTCATACTCCGCTTGCGCTGTGGAATCGAAGACCACACCGCCCCCGACATTGAAGATTGCACGATTTTGCTCAAGAAGCGAGATCGTGCGGATGGCAACATTGAACCGCATACGTCCACCCGGCTCGATCCAGCCGAGCGAGCCGCAATAGATGTCGCGTGGGCCGGTTTCCAGTCTGCGCAGGATTTCCATTGCGCTGATTTTCGGCGCGCCGGTAATGGAACCGCATGGGAAAAGTGCCGCAAAAATCGCGCGCAGCGGCAGATTGCCTTTAAGCTTTGCGCGCACGCGGCTGATCATCTGGTGAACGGTTGGGTAAGTTTCGACCCGGAAAATTTCAGGCACATCAAGCGATCCGACTTCGCTGACCAGTGAAATGTCATTGCGCAGGAGATCGACAATCATGCGGTTTTCCGCCTGATTCTTAGGGTCGTTCATCAAAAACTGGCGGTTCGCCTCATCCTCAAAAGGGGTGGCACCGCGCGGCATGGTGCCCTTCATCGGATGGGTTTCGATATAGCCTTCGCCATCCACTTCAAAGAAGAGTTCGGGTGAACGCGACAGGATGATCGGGCCACCAAGATCGCAATAGGTCGCATAGCGGACAGGCTGGCGCTTTGCGAGCGTGTTGAACAGCACGAGCGGATCGCCATCCCATTGAGCATGAACCGGAAATGTCAGATTGCCCTGATAGCAATCGCCTTCGCGCAAATGCTGGTGAAGTCGCGCAAACTTCGGCTGGTAATCATCAAGCGACCATTGGGCGACCGGTTCAGTTAAGTACGTGATGTTGTCATCGCTGCGCGTGTGCAAGGCTTCATCTGATGGGCCGTCGAAGACACCAAAGCATAAAAGGGGGGCTTTGCGATTTTCCGGCAGAAGCTCTTTCAGTTTGGGTTCAAGAAGATAGCCCGCCTCATAGGAGAGGTAGCCTGCAAGCCATTTGCCCGCTTCGTGGGCGCGTTGCATGGCCTTCCATGCTGCTTCGAACGTATCTGGCGTATCGGCACGGATAATCGAAGACGGAGCCGCGAATAAAACATCGCGGCCCGCCTTGTCATCCCGAAAAAGGATTTGCGCCCTATTCAAACCCTTGTGGGTCACGAATTTGCTCAGTCTTCCATGGCTTCGAGTTCGTCGATGATGCCTTCCACCACTGACAGGCCCTTGCTCCAGAAATCGGGATCGGTCGCATCAAGGCCAAATGGCGCCAGCAGTTCCTTGTGGTGCTTGGTGCCACCCGCTTTCAGCATGTCGAAATACTTCTGCTGGAAGCCTTTTTCCGAGTTCTGGTAGACGGCATAAAGCGAGTTTACCAGACAATCGCCAAATGCATAAGCATAGACATAGAATGGCGAATGGATGAAGTGCGGAATGTATGCCCAGAAAGTTTCGTAGCCCGGATTGAGGTGTACGGCATCACCAAGGCTTTCGCGCTGCACATCTGTCCAGATTTCGCCGATACGCTCGGATGTCAGTTCGCCTTCGCGACGCTCGGTGTGGATGCGGCGCTCGAACTGATAAAAAGCGATCTGGCGCACCACCGTGTTGATCATGTCCTCGGCTTTTTGGGCGAGCATAGCCTTGCGCTCGCGCTTGTCTTTTGTGCGTTCCAGAAGCGAGCGGAAGGTAAGCATTTCACCGAACACAGATGCGGTTTCCGCAAGTGTGAGCGGTGTCGATGCCATCAATGCACCCTGTTCGCCCGCCAGAACCTGATGCACGCCATGGCCAAG
>Ga0256791_1000213_pt1 | contig 26020 bp, 26 predicted proteins | sample MC6MC0942MT_FD_190188 | JGI IMG/M metagenome (GOLD analysis project Ga0256791, IMG submission 190188) | Metatranscriptome of enriched soil aggregate microbial communities from Iowa State University, Ames, United States - MC6-MC0942-MT... | ecosystem: Environmental > Terrestrial > Soil >...
GCCACCAAGGAAGCCAGTACGGTTCGTGAATGGGCCAGGAACGCGGGACGACGAAGCGCCGATCTGTGCGCCGACGTAGTTGCCCGACCAGTCATGAGGACCGGATGCAATCGGCTCGTTGTATGTGTAATCCGCGCCGCCCATCATGTCGGCAGCAAAGGACGGGCCAGCAAAGGCAACGATTGCGGCACCGAACGCCGCGGCGATGTAAAAACGCTTCAACATTTTTTACTCCAGTTTTCCCGTCGAAAACGCTGACGAGAAATATACTTTAACTCTTATGACAGGGGCGGATTTGAAGCCCCTTGAACTATTCGCTTCGTCGCTTGTGATTGTGTCTAAATTTAAGAAAATTCGAGCTAATTTGTAGAGGTAAGCTCGCGTTTCCGTTCCTATGCTTAATGAATGGTAACCATTCACAGGTCCGAGAATAGAGCATTTCCAGTTTTGATTGAGTTATTGGAAATGTACTGTTCATTTGTTTCTACGCGCATCTTTTTCCGAAAGCCGCTTCGCATTTTTAGGGATGCGCTCTAAATCAGTTTCAGGCCTCGCATACTAATATGGCCGTGCTTGCCGATAATGATGTGGTCGTGGACCGAGATACTCAAAGCTTTGGCCGCATCGATCAGAAGTTTCGTCATGTCGATGTCAGCCCGCGATGGTGTCGGATCGCCAGACGGATGATTGTGAACGACGATTATCGCGGTTGCAGAAAGCTCCAGTGCTCGTCGCACGACCTCGCGCGGATAGACTGGCGTGTGATCGACCGTTCCCTGTTGCTGCACTTCGTCTGCGATGAGGCGATTTTTCTTGTCGAGGAAAAGCACGCGGAACTGCTCTCGCGTTTCATAGGCCATTGCGGTGGTGCAGTAGGCGATTACTTGGCTCCATGAGCCTAGCACTTCGCGCTCCATCACCATGCTACGTGCGGAACGTTTGGCTATTGCCTCAACTATTTTGAGTTCAAGCGCTATGGAAGGGCCAACGCCCGGCGTTTCGGCAATAAGTTTTTCGGGTGCACCAAGAACTTCGGCGAGAGAGCCAAAACGGGTAAGCAAAGACTTTGCGATCGGTTTGGTGTCGGCCCGCGGAATAACGCGGAACAAAAGAAGTTCGAGCAATTCATAGTCCGCGAGCGCATCTGATGCCGCCTTGAAGCGCTGGCGAAGCCTGTCACGGTGGCCCAAATGGTGCGGTTTTTCGAGCCGCAGGCCGATCTGAATGCCTTCATTGAATCCGGGGAGGTCTAAACTCCCCGTTTTTTTATCTTTCGGTGCCATTCTGTTTAAACCCCCGCAGAAACAGACAGACAATATCTAATTACGCTTACCGCATGGATGGCGGGCCAAAAACATTCTTTGGTGACAGTGTGAATATTTCACAGCCATCTTTAGTAACGCCGACAGTGTGTTCGTATTGTGCCGTCAGCGAACGGTCGCGTGTAACTGCCGTCCAACCATCCGACAGCACTTTCACGCCCGGCTTGCCCAGATTGATCATTGGCTCGATCGTGAAGATCATGCCTTCCTTGATTTCGACGCCTTCGTTGACAGTGCCATAATGCAGAATGTTCGGTGCATCATGGAAAAGCTGACCAACGCCGTGGCCGCAAAAATCGCGCACTACAGAGCAGCGCTCGCCTTCGGCATAGGTCTGGATGGCTGCTCCAATTGCGCCGGTTTTTGCACCGGGTTTTACCGCAGCAATGCCGCGCAGCAGGCTCTCATAGGTGACTTCCAGCAGACGCTCTGCCGCACGCTTGATTTCACCTACCGAATACATGCGGCTGGAATCGCCGTGCCAGCCATCGAGCAGATAGGTTACGTCGATGTTGACGATGTCGCCTTCACGGAGAGGCTTATCGTCCGGAATGCCGTGGCAAACGACGTGATTGATTGAGGTACAGGTCGATTTTGTATAGCCGCGATAATTAAGTGTCGCCGGGAAGGCGCCATTATCCATGCCGAACTCGAACACGAAGCGGTCGATTTCATTGGTCGTGACGCCCGGCTTTACAATGTCATTCAATGCATCAAGGCAACGAGCGGTGAGGTTACAGACCTTGCGCATACCTTCAAAGGCATCCGGGCCATAGAGCCTGATCTGCCCAGTATATTTCATCGGCGCGCTCGTCGCTTCGATATAAGTCACCATTTCGATCCGTCTTTCTCAAGCGCTTTAAAATCCGTTTTCATCAGACCGGCGCTCTAATCATTTATTCTTACTCATGCGCTGCCCAGAAACTGTTTTAAACAACTCGGGATGCGCTCAGTATTCAATGGGCACCAGAGTTTCAGCGGTGATGCCATTTTCTGTTATTTGGCATCGAATGGCCCAAGCCTCAACCCCGGCCGCCCGTGCGCGTTCAAATGCGCGGGCATAAGCCGGATCAAGATCGCCTGAGATGCTGAATCTGTTGCAATCGCTTCGCTGGATAATAAACACCATCACGCCCCGATATCCAGCGGATACGACATCAACAAGTTCATCAAGATGTTTTGCACCGCGCGCGGTGACAGTATCGGGAAATTCGGCAAGGGAAGGTGTGCGGATGAAGTGGACATTTTTCACTTCGACATAGGCGCGGGGCTGCTCACCTTCATCAAGTAGAATGTCGATCCGCGAGTTTTTGCCATATTTCTGTTCGCGTTTGAGAAGCCCGTAGTTTTTTAGATCAGGAATCATGCCGCAAAGAATGGCTTCTTCCGCGATCTTGTTTGGGAGTCCCGTATTGACGCCGACCAGTGTGTTGTCTGCTTCAACGATCTGCAACGTATGTGGATATTTGCGGTGAGGGGCGTCTGAGACGCTCAACCAGACGCGGGAGCCGGGAGCAGTCAATCCGAGCATGGAGCCAGTGTTGGGAACCGATGCGGTGATGAAGCGTCCATCGTCGAGCGTGACGTCGGCGAGAAACCTTTTATAGCGCCGCTCTAAGCGACCGGTGACAAGGGAGGTTTGGAAAAGCATGAGCCGGTGTAGGCTCATGATTGCTTTGTTGCAAGTATGTGCGAAGGAGTATCAGAACAGTACCTTGGCGACGTCCGCCCAGCTCATATCTGCGCCGAGCACAAGCATTGCTGCAATAAGGCCTGCACTGAGCAGTGTCAGTGTTGTTCTTGTTTCACTGGTCATCTTCACCACCACCAAATCATCTCTGTGTTGGTGAGAATTTTGCGTGAGATTTAGCCCGCAATGTGATGTGAAGATGGCTATTCGGGGCAATTTGCGGGCAATTTATCGGAGGGCTGAACGGGCGCCAAAGCGCCTATTCCTTCACCCAGTTGAAGACCAGTTCTTCGCGGAACGCAAAGCGCGCGATGTGGCTTGCGACGACGTCTTCCATTTGAGAGAGGCTTTCTTCAGGTGCCTCGACCGTTGCGACGAGATTTTCCGGATTAGCGTCCATCAGAACCAAGCGATTCTCGCCAAGATCGATTCGACCATGCTCGGGTGTGAATTCAACGGTGAATTTATGAGCCCAATGTTTGCACAGCTGCTGTAAATAGCGACTGGCATGGGCGGTCGGTACGATTGCTTTGGTTTTAGCCATAATCTTGCTGTCCATTTTCAAGTTTTACGGACAGTGCGTAACATTGCTGTCGAAGCTATGTCACTTACCAAGATATCAACTTTTCGGGAGAAAAACAAAACCAGCAAGTGGTACGCCCAAGGGGAATCGAACCCCTGTCTGCGCCGTGAAAGGGCGCTGTCCTAACCGCTAGACGATGGGCGCCTGTTGCTGGTGTGGGTCGGCTTATAGGCAGGAAATTTCAGACGCGCAAGTCCTTTTTTAGAAAAATCAAAGAAAATTTTCGAGGGCGAGCTTTCTGTATGATTCTTTGAAAACAAGGAGATAGGGCGGCTTGTGCAAAAAGAACATGAACAACGAAAAACGTTGGCGGTCCTTGTGGCCTTCAACGTACAAGCTGTGGATTATAGTATTCTGGAAAAGAAAAAACCAGCAAGTGGTACGCCCAAGGGGAATCGAACCCCTGTCTGCGCCGTGAAAGGGCGCTGTCCTAACCGCTAGACGATGGGCGCCTGTTGCTGGTGTGAGTGGGCTTATATTCAGGAAGATCCTGACTCGCAAGCCCTTAATATAACTTTTCTAAAAAAAACTCGTCTGATTGTCGTTTTCTTCTGGAAAAGCGGGGTGGGGAATCTGGCAACTATATGAAAAATAACAAAAAAGCCGGACTTTTGGTCCGGCTTGATTTGCTGTGATTACTTTTTACAGCTCCAGTTCCAGTCGCGTTCTGGACCTACATCGACGTGGACTGAGGTTGTATGGCAATAGGTGCCGACACCGCCGCGGCCTGTCATGTTGCGCGCATAGCGGGCGATTTCATGCTTTGAAACACCATCGATCTGAATGTCGGCTGCTGCACAAATCATATGAAGTGATTTGCGGGCACCATTGACCTTGCGGTTGTAGGAAGGGCTACGATAGCCGGAAGTGACCATGACAGGTTTGCGGAAGTGCCGTTCCATGGTCTTCAGCATAGTGACGAGCTGAGGCTTAAGGCAGGCAACATCTACTGTTTCGCGCTGAACCTTCAGGCCATTTGGTGCGAGCCGCGCAAGACCCGGTGCCGATGCTAGCTGAACGGATGCGTAATCGTCATATTCGTTCGCATCGATATCGCTGTCGTCATAGATGCTCTTGCGATGCTTGATCTCGAAGCCGCCGTTCGGACGCACGCCAGGGAGGGTGTAATTATATTCGTGCTTCGATTTTCCGGCTGGCCTTATAACTGCGAGCTTCTTGTTCTGCGACGTACCAGAGCTGTTTGCTGATTCATCGGTGAAGAGACGAGCGATGCTGCCTTGGCTTGCTGTTGAGGCGGGGCGCTGGGGCGCTGCATATGCATTGGCATTTTTTGCAGAGCCAAAAAGCGATGTCACTTGAGTAGGTTTCTCTGATTCTGCAGGTTTTGGCGCTTCGGCTTGTTTGGCTTCTTCCGGAGTAGGCTTAGCTACCTGTGCTGCAGCCTGCTCTTTTGTCTCTTCAGGTTTTGCAGTCTCAGTTGTTTCAGGCGCCGTTGTTGAATTTACAGGCGGCTCAGCTGGCTTTTTGCCAAACATGCCAAACAGGGAAGTGGATTTCGTCTGTGGCGCGAGAGCTGCAACCTGAATAGAGCCGTCTTGGGTCGGTTGCGCATCGCTTGCCGCTGCTGTTGCTGGCTTTTGTTCTGTATCAGATGACTTTGCTTCGGCGACAGCGGCTTTCGCCGTTTCAGTCGTTGCATCAGCCTTTTTCGTTTCAGCCTTAGCTGCGTCTGCCGCTGCTTCGTCGGCAACTGTCTGATCGGCAGCACTTTGAAGAGTGTCAGCAATCATGGAACCATCGGCGTTGTTCGTCATTTGTAAAGGCGAAGTGCCGTTGCCAGTCGATGTGCAGGATGCGAGTACAAGTGCGAGCAAAGCTACGCTGCTTGTCAGTAATCTGCCGGTCTTCCGGTGTGAAGGTTCTGCAAATTTCAATGTCTGCTCCAGCTCGACGTCCCGGCTGTTTGATCAGCTTGTCGGGATTTATCAGTCTGACGAACCGGAAGCCCGTGCCCGCCTGGTTTCGGGAGATAAAACCTCCCATGTGAGTCTCGCCAATTTTAAAGAAGGCGATTTTACTCACGGAAACCGGTCATTTGTACCGGGGTAAATAAACCAAGAGTTTCAGCACTTTATAGCGATTACACCACATATGTAGGCGCATTGAAGCGTGAATATACAAATCACTCAGTGATCAGTAGTAACTAATTTTTAGGATTTTTAACTGCCAAACGCAACTATTGAAAGTGCTATGTGTTTCAAAAGCGCTTATTAGGTCGTTCAATTACAGCGATATAACGCAATATTACTGTTTGTAATTTTTAGTTATGCTTGTTTATCATTCATACATCCTCCCCTGCGGAATGAAGCCAATCGCAACTCACTTGTTGACATGATGCATCGAGTTAGTGCTATCCATTCCGCACTATACTATCTGTGACGCGCTAAGTATTGTACTAGCGTCTTCAGAGCACCAGGATCGGAACCGGACATATGACCAAAAGCACACGGAAGTTTGCCAATCTCATGCTGGCAGCAACAGCCGTGGCGCTTCTCGCGGGTTGTGCCGGTGGGCCTGAGTTTCAGGGTACGCCTCAGGAAGGTGCCAAGCGCACCGATACCTATCCGACTTTTGGCCGAATGCCAAAGGCTGCGACTACACAGATTACGCCTGAAGAGAAGGCGCAGATGATGTCCGGCCTTGATTCTGACCGCACGCGTCTCGCGGCCACACGTTCTTCCAATGCGGCTCTCACGCCAGCTCAGGCTGCTGCTTTGCGCAAACAGGCGCAGGAAGAAACCGACGCCACCCTCAAGCAGATCGAAGCCGGGGAATAGCGGGCTTTTCTTTCTATAAAAGCTTCGTCGCAGAACTGTAACAAGTCTCGACCCGATTCGATAACAGGTGTATAGCTCCTAACCCGGCGCATACGCGCCGTTTCATTCAACTCCCTTCTGGAACAGGATCATGTCGGAAGAATTTCATAAAGTCCGTCGCTTGCCACCTTATGTCTTTGAACAGGTAAATCGCCTGAAGGCATCGGCGCGAGCGGCTGGAGCCGACATCATTGATCTCGGAATGGGTAATCCTGATCTGCCGACGCCAAAGAACATCGTCGACAAGCTTTGCGAAGCTGTTCAGGACCCGCGCGCGCATCGATATTCGTCGTCGAAGGGCATCCCCGGTCTTCGCCGTGCGCAGGCACAATATTATGCGCGTCGTTTTGGTGTGAAGCTCAACCCGGATACACAGGTCGTTGCGACGCTTGGTTCCAAGGAAGGCTTCGCCAATATGGCGCAGGCGATCACGGCGCCCGGCGATGTCGTGCTTTGCCCGGATCCAACCTATCCGATTCATTCGTTCGGCTTCATCATGTCGGGCGGTGTGATCCGTTCGATTCCTGCAAAGCCGGATGAGGATTTCATTCGTGCGCTGGATCGTGCGGTCAAGCATTCTATTCCAAAGCCGCTCGCGCTTATTCTTAACTTCCCGTCGAACCCGACCGCTTATATTGCTACCCTTGATTTCTACAAGGATGTGGTCGATTTCGCGCGTAAGAACGATCTGATCATTCTGTCGGATCTGGCTTATTCGGAAATCTATTTTGACGACAACAACCCGCCACCATCGGTTCTTGAAGTGCCGGGTGCGATGGATGTTGCTGTCGAGTTCACTTCGATGTCGAAGACGTTTTCGATGCCGGGCTGGCGCATGGGCTTTGCGGTTGGCAATGAACGCCTGATTGCGGCACTGACGCGCGTTAAATCCTATCTGGATTATGGTGCATTCACGCCTATTCAGGTTGCAGCAACCGCAGCACTTAACGGCGACGGTACTGACATTGCTTATGTTCGGAATGTCTATAAGCAGCGTCGCGATGTGCTGGTCGACAGCTTTGGCCGTGCAGGCTGGGATGTGCCGCCACCAGCGGCAACCATGTTCGCATGGGTTCCGATTCCAGAGCGTTTCCGTGCGCTGGGCTCGCTCGAATTCTCCAAGCTTCTGGTTGAAATGGCCGACGTGGCTGTTGCGCCGGGCGTAGGCTTTGGCGAACACGGTGATGAGTATGTTCGTATCGCATTGGTCGAGAACGAACATCGCATCCGTCAGGCTGCTCGTAACATCAAGCGCTTTCTGTCCGCCAAGGACGAGAATGTGCAGAACATCATTCCGCTTGAAGGTCGCCGTTAAGCGATTTTAACCTGACAAAGCAGGGGCCGTCTTCTGATCGGCCCTTGTTTCCCACCACATAGAAATTCAACGAATCGGAAAGACAGAACAATGAGTGATGCATTGCGGATCGGCGTTGCCGGACTGGGCACCGTTGGTGCTTCGGTGTTGCGTATTCTACGTGACAAGGCCGAAATGCTCACTCGTCAGTGCGGCAAGCAAGTTACTGTTACTGCGGTGAGCGCACGCGACCGCACTCGTGATCGCGGTATCGATCTTGATGGCGTTGAATGGTTTGACGATCCGATCGAGCTTGCCAAAAGCGCTAATATTGATGTTTTCGTTGAGCTGATCGGTGGTGATGAAGGCCCGGCCAAAACGGCTGTTGAAGCTGCATTGCGTGCAGGTCATCATGTTGTGACTGCCAATAAGGCACTTCTTGCAAAGCACGGCGTGGCGCTTGCCAAGATTGCCGAAGAGAAGGGCGTTCTTCTCAATTTTGAAGCAGCCGTTGCTGGCGGCATTCCCGTCATCAAGGCGATGCGTGAATCATTGACCGGCAACACGGTTTCGCGCGTTTACGGTATCATGAACGGCACCTGTAACTACATCCTCACCCGGATGTGGGAAGAGGGCATTTCGTTTGAAGATTGCCTCGCAGACGCGCAGCGTCTCGGTTATGCCGAAGCTGATCCGACCTTTGACATTGAGGGCAACGATACGGCGCACAAACTTGCGCTGCTCACAAGTCTTGCATTTGGCACTCAGATTGCTGCCGACGACATTTATCTTGAAGGCATCAGCAATATTTCACTGGCCGATATTCGTGCTGCTGACGAGCTTGGCTATCGTATTAAGCTGCTCGGCGTTGCGCAGAAGACCGATACCGGTATAGAACAGCGCGTGCATCCGACCATGGTTCCAACTTCGTCAGTAATTGCACAGGTCCATGGCGTGACCAATGCAGTTGCAATCGAAACTGACCTCCTGGGTGAGTTGCTGCTTTCCGGCCCGGGCGCCGGAGGCAATGCCACGGCTTCGGCTGTGATCGGCGATCTGGCAGATATTGCCAAAAGCCGTCCTGGCTTCCAGCATGGCCCGGTTTTCGGTACGCCTGCGAAAGCCTTGCAGCCATATAAGCGTGCAAAGATGCGCAAACATGCAGGCGGTTATTTCATTCGCCTGACGGTTTATGATCGTATCGGTGCATTTGCTGGAATTGCCAAGCGTATGGCTGAGAATGACATTTCGCTTGAGTCAATCGTTCAACGTCCTTTGATGGACAGCGACGTAAGTGATGGCATCAAGACTGTTATCCTCGTTACGCACGAAACGACTGAATCCGCTGTGAAGAAAGCTCTTGAAGCAATTCTCAAGGATGATCATCTGGTCAACAAGCCACAGATGATCCGTATCGAACGCGCAGGCTGATTATATCCAATAGTGTTGCCACTCTTGAAGGGCGGCAACGACTTTGCTAAGAAGCACCCATCGGAATAGTCCGGTTTAGAGACAATATGGAAAAGGAGGGCTGTAATATGGATGTGACGCGTCACGACCGTCATCGTCAGTATGGCCCTGATTTTGCCCTGCAACAGTAAATTGTGCAGGGCCGATTAAGACTGAAACAAAGGTCTTTTTCTGCCTTTTCTGAAGGCTCAGCTTCAATTGCTGTAGCCGCAAATTTGCAAGCATGTTGATTGAAGCTGTTTGAGAACTGCTCGTCAGTGCTTGGCCAAATTGGGCCTATCGTCATGTCTCTTATATCTGTTCAGAATCTTTCGCTTAGCCTCCATCAGACCTTGTTTGCAAACCTCGATTTCGTCGTAGGCGATGGCGAGAGGCTTGGTATCGTTGCCGCCAATGGTCGTGGAAAGACCAGTCTTTTACGATTGATCGTCGGAGAGGGGGAGCCCACCAGCGGTACGATCACGCGCTCGCGTGGGCTCAAAATCGGTTATGTCAGCCAGTATGTTTCTGACAATCTGATGGATCTGTCTTTCTATGACGTCGTGCTCAGCGGACTGGATGAAGAAGCACGCGCTTATGAAAGCTGGCGTGCTGATATCGTGCTTGACGATCTCAATGTTCCGGCTGAATTGCGTGAACTTGCCATTCGGCAGTTGAGTGGTGGCTGGCAGCGGCTTGCGCTTCTGGCACGCACATGGGTGTCCGAGCCTGACGTACTATTGCTGGACGAGCCGACAAACCATCTCGACCTTGAGAAGGTGCATTTGCTGGAAAACTGGCTTGATGCGCTCCCGCGTTCAGTAGCCGTCATTGTTTGCAGTCATGACCGCGCCTTTCTTGATGTGGTGACGAAACGCACGCTTTTCCTGCGTGCGGATAAGTCGTTTGTCTTTGCGTTGCCCTACAGCCAAGCGCGTGTGGCACTTGACGAGATAGATGCGGCTGACGCCCGCCAGTTTGAAAAGGACATGAAGACTGTCCAGCAATTGCGCAGACAGGCGGCAAAACTCAACAATATAGGCATTAACTCGGGAAGTGATTTGCTGGTGGTGAAAACCAAGCAGTTGCGTGCGAGAGCCGAGAAAATCGAGGAAAGCGCGAAAGCAGCTCATGTCGAACGCTCTGCTGGCAAGATCAGGCTCGATGGTCGGGGTAGCCATGCCAAGGCACTGATCGTAATCGATCAGGCCGAGATTGCGACCCCTGACGGTCGCCCCCTCTACAAAGCCGGGCAGTTGTGGGTCAATCCCGGTGACAGAATCGTGCTACTGGGCGCTAACGGTACGGGTAAGACGCGATTGCTTACACTGGTTCGTGAAGCAATCCTTCAGCCGGAACAATCGCTTGCGGGCATCAAAGCGACGCCGTCACTCGTGTTGGGCTATAGTGATCAGGCTTTATCCGAGCTGAATGGTAACTGGACGCCATTTGAGACGATCATGAAGCGTTTCGATGTCGGCGACCAGCGAGCACGATCCTTGCTTGCCGGCGCCGGTATGACGCTTGAGATGCAGACCAAACCTTTGTCGCGGCTTTCGGGCGGACAAAAGGCGCGGCTTGCCATGCTGGTTCTGCGTCTGACCAAGCCGAACTTCTACATTCTCGATGAGCCGACCAATCATCTGGATATCGATGGGCAAGAAGCGCTGGAAGCAGAACTGTTGAGCGATGAAACAGCAAGCCTCATCGTATCACATGATCGCAGTTTCGTGCGTAACGTTGGAAATCGTTTCTGGGTAATCGACAGAAAAAAGCTGGTCGAAGTTGATAATCCGGAGTTTTTCTTCGAAGCGGCTGTCGGTTGATCTGCTGAAAATTCTTTTGGTTGCTTTCAGCTTTCTGGTCTCAATGGTTGGGTGTGTTCGTTCACGCCCGACCAAAACATGAAACTAAGTGTGTGACCTTAAATCGATTAAGCGCTTGAGTGCAAAATCTTTTTACCCTTCATTCTCTTGCAGGCGGCAGGGGACTTTGACAAAAGATTTGCATATTGTCGCTATAAGTGACGACACTGTCGTTCTGTCGACGCAGCAACCTCATTCGAATTCAGGACTTTGTTCACATGGCCAAGACCGCAGAGCAGCAACCGCATGGATCAGCCCAGGGACTGGATCGCATTCTCACACTCGAACTCGTTCGTGTGGCAGAACGCGCGGCAGTGGCTGCAGCACGCCTTCGTGGACGTGGCGATGAAATGGCTGCCGATCAGGCCGCAGTTGACGCCATGCGTCAGGAGCTTAATCGTCTGCCGATTGCTGGTACCGTCGTAATTGGTGAAGGCGAACGCGATGAAGCGCCGATGCTCTATATCGGTGAAGAAGTTGGCACCAAGCAGGGGCCTGATGTCGATATTGCGCTCGACCCCCTGGAAGGTACGACGATTTGCGCCAAGAATCTGCCGAACTCGCTGGCTGTTATCGCCATCGCTGAGAAGGGGAATCTGCTCTATGCGCCAGATGTTTACATGGAAAAGATTGCTGTTGGTCCAGGTTATCCGAAGGGCGTTGTCGATCTCGATGCAATACCTACCGACAACATCATGGCCATTGCAAAGGCCAAGGGCGTAAAGCCACATGAAATTACGGCCTGCATTATGGATCGTCCACGCCACGCGCGTCTGATCGAAGAAGTGCGTGCGACTGGTGCGTCCATTCGTTTGATCGGCGATGGTGACGTTGCGGGTGTTATGCACACGACCAATCCGGATGAAACCGGCATCGATATTTATATCGGTATCGGTGGTGCGCCGGAGGGTGTGCTGGCAGCTGCTGCATTGCGTTGCATTGGCGGCCAGATGCAGGGCCGACTTCAGCTTAATTCTGATGAGAAAATCGCACGCGCGGCCAAGATGGGCATTTCCGACCCGAAAAAGGTCTATACGCTGGAAGAGATGGCGAAGGGCGACGTGCTTTTTGCTGCAACCGGTGTGACGGATGGTAATATGCTTTCTGGCGTCAAGTTCGCCCGTGATTATATCCAGACCCACACAATCGTCATGCGCTCAAGTTCGCAGACGGTTCGTGAAATCAAGGCACGGCATCAGGATTTGTCGAAGTTCTAACAGAGCTATCATAGGGTTGTTTAAAAGGCGGCATTGCAAAAATGCCGCCTTTTGTGTCTTTAAGAAACCATGACAACAGAACGTTTTTTTCTTGGCATCCGTAAATCTGTCACTGGCCAGAAATGGATGGATCGGCTCGGCCCGCGTGAGGCCAATACGGCGCTCGCAATCGCGCAGCATCATGGCATTTCCGATCTGGTATCGCGCGTGCTTGCAGGGCGCGGGGTTTCTGTAGAAGGCGCGCCGGAGTTTATCGATCCGAGCCTGCGCAACCTGATGCCAGATCCAGCCATGCTGACCGATATGGATAAAGCCGCAAACCGCATCGCCGACGCTATTATGCGGCGCGAGACGGTTGCTATTTTCGGCGACTATGACGTTGACGGTGCATGTTCATCCGCCCTCATGGCGCGGTTTTTGAAACATTATGGTATCACGCATTCAATCTATATTCCGGATCGTATCTTTGAAGGATATGGCCCGAACCCCGATGCCATGCGTGAACTGGTCGCAAAGGGTGCCTCGTTAATCGTGACGGTTGATTGCGGCACCAACAGCGCGCCGTCGATTACGGCTGCAAAAGAAGCTGGTGCCGATGTCGTGGTTATCGACCACCATCAGGTAGGCGGTGATCTACCGGATGATGCGGTGGCCATTGTCAACCCGAACCGCGAAGACGATATTTCACAGCAGGAGCATCTGTGCGCCGCGGGCGTTGTTTTTCTGACGCTTGTTCAGGTGACAAAAGTTTTGCGCGAACGTGGCAAGGGGCCTGGGCCGGACCTTCTCTCGCTGCTCGATTTGGTGGCACTTGCGACAGTTTGCGACGTGGTTCCGCTGAAAGGTGTCAATCGCGCCTTTGTCGTGAAGGGACTGCTGGTTGCGCGTAGCCAGAGCAATGCGGGACTGGCAGCACTTGGCCGGGTTTCGCGCATTGGCGAGCCGCTCAATGTTTTCCATCTTGGCTATCTGATCGGCCCACGTATCAATGCCGGGGGACGTATTGGTGATGCAGGGCTGGGCGCTCGGTTGCTTACACTGGACGATTCAACCGCTGCTGATCCAATTGCGGCAGAACTCGACCGACTCAATCAGGAGCGACAGGCTATGGAAGCCGAAATGCTGATTGAGGCCGAAGCGGAAGCTTCACTTGAGCTTTCAGGCGGTGCAGGTGCATCGGTGATTGTGACGGCAAGTGATCGCTGGCATCCGGGTATCGTCGGATTGCTGGCATCGCGGCTCAAAGAAAAGGCGCGTCGGCCTGCCTTTGCGATTTCATTTAATGCGAATGGCATTGGCTCGGGGTCGGGGCGTTCTATTTCCGGACTTGATCTTGGCAAACTGGTTCGCGGTGCGATGGAGCGCGGGTTGCTGGTAAAGGGCGGTGGTCACGCCATGGCAGCTGGTATTACCATTGAGCGCGGCAAGCTTGGTGCGCTTCGTGCATATCTTGAGGAAGAATCGGCTGATACGGTCGCAAGGCTTCGTGAAAATCAGAGTCTTTCGATTGACGGGGCGGTTGCTGCTTCGGGCGCGACTGTTTCGCTTTATGAATCGTTGCAGAAAGCTGGTCCTTTCGGCTCTGCGCATCCACAGCCGGTGCTTGCACTTCCGCATCATATATTGGCGGATGTGCGTTTAGTTGGACGGGATCATGTGCGTGTTGCTCTGCGTGGCGCAGATGGCAAACGCGTCAACGCGATCGCCTTCCGCGTTGCTGAAGGCGATCTGGGGCGGTTTTTGTTTAATAATATCGGTCAGAGTGTCCATATTGTTGGGAATCTTTCGCTCAATCACTGGAACGGTTCAGTCAATCCTCAGATACAGATTCTGGATGCAGCTGTGCCTATTTGAATTTTCTCAACTTTTTTGTCTTCACGCTCTTGTGAAAACGGGGAGCGAATTCCCATATAATCACGGACTAAAATATTCTGTGATTACTCTATTGGGAGATACTTATGCCGGGTTCCGGAAACCGCCTGACCAAACTGACCGCTGCAATGGTCCTTGGGCTTATAGCCTCTTTTGCCGCTGTTGATTTCGCCGAGGCTCGCCGTGCTGGCGGGGGCGGTTTTGGTAGCCGCGGTGCGCGTACATATCAGGCGCCTGCACCGACACGCACTGCACCAAACAATGCAGCGACTATGGAACGTTCGATGACGCCAAATACAGGTGCAACCCAGACCAATCGTCCGGGTGCAGCGGCAGGCACACAGAATGCAGCTGCGGCTCGTTCCGGCGGCATGTTTGGCAATTTCGGCCGTTCGATGCTCGGTGGTCTCCTTGTTGGTGGTCTGATCGGCATGTTGCTGGGTAATGGCCTTGGCGGTATGGCCGGCATGTTCGGCCTTTTGTTACAGGTCGCTGTCATTGCGCTGATCGCGATGTTCGTCATGCGCATGATTGCAAATCGTCGTCAGACGGCAGCAGCGGGTGCAGGCAACGCCGGTGCTCAGCCTTTTAATGCTGCACAGGTTTTTGGTTCTGCAAAGACTGCTGCACCACCGTCAAATACTGCAAGCCGCACGCCTTCGGTAAATCCCTTTGGCGCTAAGCAGGAAGAGATCCCGGTTGCAGCTGCGGTTGAAGAAGAGCCAATGGATGTTGGCCAGGAAGAACTGGATCGCTTCGAGCAGATGCTGTCAGAAATCCAGACCGCTTATGGCCGTGAGGATTATGCAGCACTCCGCAAGCTCGCAACACCGGAAGCCATGTCTTACCTGGCTGAAGAATTGGGTGAGATCGCTTCAAGCGGTATGCGCAATGAAGTCAAGGACGTGAAGCTGCTTCAGGGCGATGTTTCCGAAGCATGGCGTGAAGGCAATGTCGACTATGCGACTGTCGCCATCCGCTACTCGGCCATCGATGTTATGCTTGACCGCAATACAGGCGCTGTCGTTGAAGGCAACCCTGATGAGCCGGTTGAAAGCGTCGAAGTCTGGACGTTCACCCGCGTTGATGGTGGCGACTGGTTGCTCGCAGCCATTCAAGGCACCGAATAAGCCTAACAGTTTTAATGATAAGGCCCGGTCGAGATACCGGGCCGTTTTCTTGATTACCAGCTGCCGATATTTTCGGCCGAAGCCCATGGCTCCTGCGGAGCGAGGCGCTCACCCTTCTGGATCAGTTCGATGGAAATGCCGTCGGGTGACTTGATGAAAGCCATGTGGCCGTCGCGTGGTGGACGGTTGATTGTGACGCCAGCGTCTTTCAGCTTCTGGCAAGTCTCATAGATATTATCGACCGCATAAGCGAGATGGCCGAAGTTACGGCCACCGGTATAGGTTTCCTGGTCCCAGTTGTAGGTAAGTTCCAACTCTGGAGCGCGTTCTGCCTTGGCCTTATCCTTGTCTGATGGCGCGGCAAGGAAGATGAGCGTAAAGCGACCTTTCTCATTTTCAGTCCGGCGAATTTCTTCAAGGCCAAACTTGTTAACGTAAAAATCAAGCGATTCATCAATGTCGCGAATTCTAACCATCGTGTGCAGATAACGCATAGTCTTCTCCTGGTTCGCATGTTTGCCGGTTGTAGGATTTAACGCTTTCCCCAGAGAATGGTTCAGCTTTTCGTATCCTTCCGCCCGGTTTCCATTGCACGGCTTGAAAGAGCAATTTCGTGGATAGGCGGCTTACGTGAAAACGCAAGTAAACAAGTTGTCGAATTGCCATGCTGCCATATGTTTTTGACGAGGTGCTTGATACGGCAATTTTCAATTTTAGAAATTGGCAAATTAACGCTGAGAGCACAAAGCCTGTGATCATCTTCATGACAGCAAAAGTTTAGGCTTGCCGCCTCCGGTTAAGGAAGTGTTATTCTTTGGGCAAGAATCAGGACAGAATCGCAACGGAACAACAGAGGAGGGACGAGCGCATGGCGGACAAATCTGTGTCGGATGACCAGTTTCGCAGTCAGGCCTCCTCAGAAGAGCTAGGCGAACTTATTGAAGTGTCCGGCCACATCAAGTGGTTCGACGTCGCAAAGGGGTACGGTTTCATCGTTCCCGACCAGCCTGGGCTTTCCGATATTCTCCTTCATGTCACATCGCTTCGCCGCGATGGCTTTCAAACAGCGCTCGAAGGCGCGCGTATCGTTTGTGAAGTGCGCAATGGCGATCGTGGTATGCAGTGCTTCCGCGTTCTTTCCATGGATACGTCTACAGCAGTTCATCCGGCTCAGATGGCGCCACAGCGCACGCATGTAACGGTTACGCCATCAAGCGGGCTGGAGCGCGTGATTGTGAAGTGGTTCAACCGCACCAAGGGCTTCGGCTTTCTGACGCGCGGTGAGGGCACAGAAGATATTTTCATTCATATGGAAACGCTTCGTCGCTTCGGCATGATGGAACTGCGCCCCGGTCAAGTCGTTCTGATCCGTTTCGGCAACGGAGACAAGGGCCTCATGGCTGCGGAAATCCATCCAGATATTGGCACGGCGATTCCGGTTTCTCATTGAGCAGCCCACCAAAGCTCATAGAATCACTCTGTCTTTTCGCTTAATGCATCATCCAACGCAAAAACGTTTCGCACTTTTGCTGGAGATGATCGAACTCCCATTTCATATTCTGTAACAACCGGGTGATGCTGGCGACTTAGTCTTGCCGTACTACAACCTCGTTGTTATCTTCGCGGCTCAATCGCACCATTCGTGAGCGCCCGTGACAGCGCAATTGGCACGAGCGCGCAGCACGAGAGCAGGGTATGGGCCGGATCCTTTTCGCATTCGCTTTTCTATTTTTTGCTATTTCTGCCCATGCGCAGGAAACCAAGCCAATGCTATTGCCTTTGGATAAAGAACCGCTGACCTTCATTACCTCAAAGGGCAAGGTTTCATTCGGGCTGGAAATTGCTGCTACTGATGAAGCGCGTATGCGTGGTTTGATGTGGCGAACCGATTTTCCGAAAGACCGCGCGATGCTCTTTGTTTTCGGCGAAATGCGGAGCGTGATGATGTGGATGCAGAACACGCCTTCGCCGCTGGATATGGTTTTTCTTGACGATACCGGCCATGTGTCGGCGATCCATGAAAATGCAGAACCGTTCTCCGAGGCCATCATTTCTTCGCAAGGGCCTGCGGCTTATGTGGTTGAACTTCTGGCCGGGACTGTTAAACGAACCGGTATCAAGCGTGGTGACAGTGCGATCCACAAGGCCATTTGTGGTGAGTGTCGCAGTTAAGCCTGTCAAAAATCCCGCATTCTGAAATTCAAAAGGAATACAAAATTGAGCGCGCTCGATATCGAATATTTCGAACATGATGGTCTGCGTCTTGCGTATCGTCAGGACGGAGAGGGCGATCCGATCCTGCTCATTCACGGCTTTGCCTCGTCAAGCCTCGTCAATTGGGTGTCGCCGGGTTGGTTCCGCACTTTGACTGAAGCAGGTTATCGCGTGATCGCCATCGATGATCGTGGCCACGGCTTTTCTGCAAAGAGCCATAAAGCAGCGGATTACACACCGAGCGCCATGGCGGGTGATGCCGCGGCTCTGCTCGATCATCTTGGCATCGAAAAAGCGCATGTCATGGGATATTCGATGGGCGCGCGCATCACTGCGTTTCTGGCAATCGAGCACCCCGAACGTGTTCATAGCGCCGTGTTTGGCGGTCTTGGCATCGGCATGGTGACGGGCGCGGGCGACTGGGAGCCAATTGGTGAAGCACTTCTTGCGGAAGATCCATCAACCATCACGCATCCGCGTGGGATGATGTTCCGTAAATTTGCCGACCAGACCAAGAGCGATCGAATTGCGCTCGCGGCTTGTGTCATTACATCCAAGGAACTGGTTTCTGCCGAGGCAATTGCGCGCATCATGCAGCCGGTCCTTGTAGCGGTGGGCACGACAGATGATATTGCAGGGAGCGCTCAAGAGTTGGCAGATATGCTGCCAAATGGCCGGGCGCTCGATATTCCTGACCGTGACCACATGTTGGCGGTGGGTGACAAGGTTTATAAGAAAGGTGTTCTGGCCTTTCTCGAAGAAAACCCTCTCTGAGTTCGGGCGCGATACGCTAACGACAGCGATAAGATTTATGCGGTGTAAAGGCACGGCATTTTGAGATATGTTGTCTGCCGAACTCGCATTGCAATGCAGGCTTTATGGGCAACGGGAGTGTTCAATTGTCTGCAATGAGCAAAATTGGAGTATGCATGATGTCCGTTCGTTCGAACGCAAAATTGTCCCCTTCGTTGGGGCAGGTTGATCCGATCTGGCATTCCATTCGCGCTGAAGCGGAGGAAGCGGCCAAGAACGATCCCGTGCTTGGAACGTTTCTGTATGCGACGATCCTCAATCAATCGACGCTCGAAGATGCAGTGATGCATCGCATTGCCGAACGTCTTGGTCATGCGGATTTGAGCGCGGATATCCTGCGTCAGACTTTTGATGCGATGTTTGAAGCCAATCCGGAATGGTCGCATATAGTGCGCGTCGATATACAGGCCGTGTATGACCGCGATCCGGCTTACAGCCGTTTTATGGACCCAATTCTTTATCTGAAGGGTTTTCATGCCATCCAGACGCATCGTCTGGCTCATTGGCTTTATAAAGAAGGTCGTAAGGATTTTGCTTATTACCTGCAAAGCCGTTCGTCTTCGATCTTCCAGACTGATATTCATCCGGCTGCAAAGTTTGGCAGTGGGTTGTTCCTTGACCATGCGACCGGGCTTGTGGTGGGCGAAACGGCTGTCATTGAAGACAATGTTTCGATTCTGCATGGCGTAACGCTGGGCGGTACGGGCAAGGCCAGTGGTGATCGTCACCCTAAGATTCGCCATGGTGTGCTTATCGGAGCGGGTGCGAAAATTCTGGGCAATATCGAAGTTGGCAATTGCTCAAAAATTGCGGCTGGTTCTGTCGTGCTGAAACCTGTGCCGAATAATGCGACGGTAGCTGGTGTACCGGCAAAGGTTGTCGGGGAAAGTGGTTGTTCCGAGCCATCGCGCGTTATGGACCAGACGCTAGGCGAAGCAGCCTTTGGTGAGCACATGTATGGCGAGGGTATTTAGCCCGGCATAGTTCCCATAAATCGTAACGATCTGCCGCGTCTGGTCTTTTCATCAGCGCGGACTATATCCACGATTAGTCATCCAAACTAACGGTGTATGCGCTGAGCCGCTCATGCGTTAGTGCTTTACATCAAACAATGCCGGGTGCATTAAACCGGCCTCAATTCAATATCAGGAGAAGCCGGTTGAAACCCGAAGAACTCAAGAAACTCGACGCATATTTCAAGCGGACTTTCAACAATCCGGGCCTTCAGGTGAAGGCGCGTCCGCGCAAGGACGATTCCGCTGAGGTATATCTGGATGATGAGTTCCTGGGTCTCGTCTATAAGGACGAAGACGAAGGCGAACTTTCCTACAACTTCTCGATGGCTATTCTTGACGTCGATCTTTAAGATCCGTCTTGATTGATGAACCAGAACGCCCTTTCTGCTTTGCAGAGAGGGCGTTTTTTATTGGCTTGATGGTCCGAGGAGCGTTCTCTACAAAATTTGGCGCTGATTGAGGAAGGTGGGAGAAATCATGATTGATTCATTTGCGCGCCATGTTTTGGGTACTGCCGCAGCCCTATGTTTGGGCCTTGTGGCTTCCTCTGCGCTAGCGCAGGCGATTGACGATGACGGTACCTGTCCCGAACTGGCCCAGAAAATGAGCAAGATTTATTTTGGTTTTCCTGAGATTGTTGATGGTTCCATTGAACGTTTTGCCAGCTGGAAGGCATCTTGTGCCGCTAAGGCTCCTGCGGGACAGGGAAATGTCGTCGCTCTTTGTCAGGGCAAGCTTCAAGGTGAAGGCAATGTCTTCTTCTGGATCAAGGCAGCCGTGGAAGCTGAAAGCAGTGGCTATGAAATCTGCGATTGATCATGGCGCAAGAAGACAGAGATAAACAGCTGCCTATCTGGCTTAATATCCGCAATCGTGAAACGCGCGATATTAAGCCGGATCCTGAAAATCGACCGCAATCTGAAATGCGAAAATTTTCGTCGGGTTCGCTTTGGGCCAGTACAGTGCTCGGGGGACTGGTGTCGTTCTTTTTGCTTCGTAGTGCTTTTAATAACGTAACCACAGGAAAAATGGCGGTTTCATCGCAGATGGGGAGGCTTCGCAGCACCTATTACTGGCCGGATGATTGGGGATTTTTCTCGACAATTGTTGGCTTCAAAGTGCTCGCCGGTATCATCTTCCTGGCGGTAACACTCTATTGCCTGAAAGCCGCATTCCGTTCCCACGATAATTAGCGCATGTTGTTCCAAGAATTTGTGATGGAGGAAAGCTCATGCCGATCTATGCGTATAATGGTCACAAACCTGAATTTGCCGACCGGGCCAGTAACTGGATCGCACCGGATGCAACGCTGATTGGTAAAATTCTCATTGGCGAGAATGTCGGCTTTTGGTTTGGAGCGGTTCTGCGCGGCGATAATGAGATGATCTCGGTTGGTGCCAACACCAATGTGCAAGAACACACCATCATGCATACGGATATTGGGTTTCCGCTCAGCATTGGGGAGGGCTGCACGATTGGCCATCGCGCGATTCTTCACGGTTGCACAATTGGCGATAATAGTTTGATCGGCATGGGGGCCGTTTTGCTCAACGGTGCGAAAATCGGGAACAATTGCCTCATAGGCGCGGGCGCGCTGGTGACAGAAGGCAAGGAGTTTCCGGATAATTCGCTAATTGTCGGCTCGCCAGCGCGCGTTATTCGCGAGCTTGATGTTACCGCTGTCGAAAAGCTGAAGTTGTCAGCCAAGCATTACGTCGAGAAAGGCCAATCTTTCATGCGTGGCCTGGAACCGGCATAAGCAGAATCTGACAAATATAAAAAGGGACGGGGAATGACGACCCGTCCCTTTTTAATGTGATATTTGATGAAAATCAGTTGCGGATGCTGCTGACGAAGGTTTCGCGGCCATCCTTGATAGAGACCCAGGTGCCGGTGTTGGTCGTCGATTGGCGCTTAAGATAGGTGTAGTCGGTTTCGTTCCAAAGGCGCACACGCTGATCGAGATTGTCGAGAATGAAGTCGCCGCGATCTGTGCGAACCGTCAGAACCGCATGGCCTTCGCCATTTGCCTGACGAACGACTGTCATCAGGAGCGTGTTGAGAGGGATACCGAGTGCAATAAGCTCGCGGCGCTTGAGCAACATATAGTCATCGCAATCGCCAGCCGTGGTTGGGTATTCCCAATATTCCTCGCGGCCCCAGACGTCCATATCGGTGCGTGGTGCGATTCGTTCATTGACGCTGGCGTTAACAGCGATGATTTCCTGCCAGACTTTCTGATTGAGCGTCAGCGGTGCGCTGTTAGCGCTGGTGATCTTGCACTCTGTGTCATGGCGCTCGCAAAATTCATAATGGCCGATCGGCTGAGATGTACGCTCACCCGTTGGCATCCAGTGCGACTTGGATGCTGGATTCGCTGCTTGCGCAAAAGCCGTACCCAGTATCAGCAGGATTGCTGCGATGATTGTTTGCTTCGTCATTCTTTTTGTCTCCCTGTTGGAAACAAGAATGCGTGCAAGACTTTGAGGGCTGGGAAATTCAGACGCGAAAATGCGAATCTAATTTGAATAAAACTGCGCGGAACTCAGCAATGTTTTGTTCAGAAATGGCGCGTTAAAGACCATTTTAGAGGGTTTTATGGCCTTTTGATGCCCAAATTGCCCAAAAATGCGGTTTGCCAATCCGTAACCTTAGTGCGCGTTTACCTTTATATTGCTGACCTTAAATGTTTCCAGTCAGGCTTTGCCGCCGTTGATGACCCGGAGAGCTGGCATATTGTGCGCAGGAACCGGCGTACCCCAGCGGCGTGTGCTGTTTGCTACATTGACTGTCATCACGGAAGGTTTGCGGACCTCCTGCTCAATGATTAGATCGGGTGCAAGCGGTTCAACACTGTTAAGATGGCCCAAGACCAGCGGATCGGCACCGGCCCATGCGACGTCACTAAGAACAACGATGCTGCCAAGCAGATTGATTCTTCCGCCTTCGCCTCTTTCGAGCGGTGCCAGCAACATCTCAAAGGCCAGACTACGTCCTGAGAGACTAATGCCGTCATTCTGGCTCAAAGCCGGGACCAACAGAGAATCAATGTTTCTGGCAAGTTCGTTAAGCGCAGAGCGATTGCGTTCAGGCCAGAGTGACAAGAACCGAGTGGCTTTAAGTTCGCGACCGAACAGGGCACAAACGCGTGTGCCAGCGAGGCGGAACATCAGGTCCCCTGTTTCATCTTCTTCAAGAAAGAACAGATCCGACAAATGCCGTCCGAGCTTGCGAGGCTGGATCAGTTCGCGCTGCGGCGCATGGAGCGCGTTACCCTGACTTAAAGCCAGTCGCTGCCATTCGCTAAAAATTGCGATCGTGCTGCGGTTTTTCATTATGCGCTGCTTGCCGTTTTATCCTGATTTCGGGCAGTGCCCGTTGGTCAGCGCATTAAAATAGTATTAACGGCGAGGGCGCCAGCTTAACCCTTTCTTCATCCACTAGGGTTGGTTGTTAAGGTTAACAAGAAGTAATAGTTGCAAAAGTTCTTTTATAGCAGTTTGATGGGTTGTCAGTTGAAGCCATTGTCTTGGTTGGCTTTTTTCTGATCTCCAGATTCTGTATCGCAAAAGTCAGACATTTGCGACAAGGCCGTACGGGATACTCCGGCGGCCTTTATTTTTAACGAATTGTCACTTATCAAGAATCCATATCCAGATGAGCGCGACCGCCAAGAGCGATCAGCGCGACAGGTCTTTCGCAGACGGAAAGTGGCAATCGATGAGCACGCCTCAGCCTGAAATGCGCGGAAACTCCAACGATTCGAGACGTTCGGGCGGCAGCGAACCAATATTCAACATACCAAGCGTCATTCTTGCGCTAATGGCGATCTGCGCTGGCGTCTATATCTATCAAAATTACATTATCAGTGAGCAGCAGAACTATGAGTTCATGCTGAACTTTGCTTTGATTCCCGCGCGGTTCTCACTTGCAGGTGGCTTTACCGATCCGTCCGCACTTTTCACGCTCATCAGTTACTCTTTCATGCACGGCGGGTTTGCGCATATCTCGGTCAATATGATCTGGTTTGCCGCTTTCGGTTCTCCGCTCGCGGGCCGTATCGGTACTGGTCGAATGATTATTTTCTGGATTCTAACGTCGGTCATTGCAGGCCTCACGCATTATGCGATCTATCCCGAAAGCGTAACGCCTCTAGTCGGTGCTTCCGGCGCCATCTCCGGCATGATGGGGGCTGCAGCGCGTTACGGATTCCGCCGTGTCGGCTTTGGGCGCAGGTCGGAATTTGCAGGGCCGGTGCTACCAATTGGTCTCACGCTCACACTGAAGCCTGTGCTGACCTTCGTGGGTATCTGGTTTCTGATCAATATTTTCACAGGTCTTTATTCTACAGGCGGCGCTGACTTATCGGGAATTGCATGGGAAGCCCATATTGGTGGCTTCATCGCAGGCTTTTTCGGGATTTCACTGCTTGATAAGCCCCGAAGCTACGACGCTGTGATTAGGCGCTGAGCTTAGGTCTCCCAATTTAGTCTGCTTGCAAAGCGGCTAATCAAAGCGCACCATTATTGGAACGCAGCTGGAGGAGTTGCGTTAGAATCATGCAGCGATCCTGCAGATTGGATTGCTGAACCTTGGGAGGGACTTTGGCATGACTGTTAGATCGATTCTCGAGACAAAGGGCAGGGATGTTGTTGTTATAGGCCCTGAGGAAACGCTTTCTCATGCTGTTGCTGTCTTAGCTCAACACAAAATCGGTGCTTTGGTCGTCTGTGATGAAGCAGGTCGGATAAAGGGCATTTTTTCTGAACGTGACGTGGTGCGTGCTATCGCGTCTATGCAAGAAAAGATCGCCGACCGGCTTGTGTCTGAGTTTATGACTACAAAGGTACAGGTTTGTCGGGAACATCACACTGTGAATCAGGTGATGGAAATCATGACCCGCAACCGGTTCCGTCATATGCCGGTGGAAGAAAATGGCAAGCTTGCTGGAATCATCTCAATCGGTGACGTAGTTAAGCGGCGCATTGAGGATGTGGAGCGTGAAGCAGAAGATATTCGGACTTACATCGCCACGGCCTAAATCCGTTTGTCCTATTCTTCAAGTCATCTGGAGCGCATGAGACGCTCCAGATAAAAACTTGAATCGCTTTTAAGAACTGTTGCGCGCACGCAGATAACGTTCCGCTGCATAGAGCGAAATTGCTGCAGCATTGGAGACGTTAAGCGATTTGATTTCGCCCGGCATATCGAGACGTGCCAGTGCAGTCACCGTTTCGCGTGTCTTCTGACGAAGACCTTTGCCTTCTGCGCCAAGAACGAGTGCAATACGACCACCCTCAAGTGTCGCTTCCATTTCAAGTGGACCTTCCGAATCAAGGCCGATGGTCATGAAACCGAGCGAATGAAGTTCTTCGATCGCTTCTGCAAGGTTGCGAACCTCAATATGAGGAATCAGTTCGAGCGCACCCGAGGCAGCTTTTGCCAGAACCCCGCTTTCTTGAGGGCTGTGACGGCTAGTGGTGATGATTGCTCCTGCACCAAAAGCCACTGCCGAGCGAATGATCGCACCGACATTGTGTGGATCAGTAACCTGATCCAGCACCAGCAAAAGCGGGCTATCTTTCAATTCCGACAACTTTTTATGACGAAGTGGTTCTGCTTCGATCATGACGCCCTGATGGACGGCATCCGAACCAGTCTCTTTGTCGATCTCTTTTGGTTCGACGATTTCGACTGGGAAGGGGAGGCTCTCTGCTTCGCCAATTTCAAGGCGCGCAAAGCCATTGCGAGTCGCACGCATACGCAAAATCGTGCGTGCGGAATTCTCTACAGCTGCGCGAACCGTATGCAGGCCATAAAGGCGTACGGTTCCATCCGCTACTCGACCGGCCGGAATAGGCGCTCGTTGAGGCCTGTGCGGCACTTTGCCTTCTGCGGCTGCCTTATGGTCACGATGTTCGCGACGCAGGCGCGCATAATGAGAATCTTTGGGGGTACGGGGTGAGTTTTTATCATTCATGCGGCGCTTATACCCTGTCCACAACATGGAAGATAGCGTGCTCGATTTTATTTAATGTGAGAATTTATATCTCTTTATAGGCGTCAAATCCCGGTTTCGCGCGGTTCTCGGGGGCTGAGGGCGAGCTGATCTGTCCAAGCTGTGGAATGTTCTGCATTCTTTTCACTTTTACCCTGTTGACAGGAGCGACGCATATCGGCATAAGCCCGCTCACAGAACGACGGCGGGCCCAGCGCCAACCGGAAACTCTGTGAAAAATGCCTAGTTACTCGACTCTGCTGATAGTGATATTAGGAGGAATGCCCGAGCGGTTAAAGGGGACGGACTGTAAATCCGTTGGCTAAGCCTACGTTGGTTCAAATCCAACTTCCTCCACCACTGTCGGATTAGAGTTTAGAGTGCGCGGGTATAGCTCAATGGTAGAGCAGCAGCCTTCCAAGCTGAATACACGGGTTCGATTCCCGTTACCCGCTCCAGATTTTCAAGAGCGGATAGGCGTGTAAGGAATCATCGACGGGCGGTTCGCCGTTCCGTTTTGGCATAAATGTCGGCCTGGAAATCTGATTGGTTTCTATGCGGGCGCTCGAGCGGTTCTAGAACAAAGAGAACAACGGCGATGGCAAAGAGCAAGTTTGAACGTAATAAGCCCCACGTAAACATCGGCACCATTGGTCACGTTGACCATGGCAAGACCTCGCTGACGGCAGCGATCACCAAGTTTTTCGGTGAATTCAAGGC
>Ga0256791_1000216_pt1 | contig 25710 bp, 21 predicted proteins | sample MC6MC0942MT_FD_190188 | JGI IMG/M metagenome (GOLD analysis project Ga0256791, IMG submission 190188) | Metatranscriptome of enriched soil aggregate microbial communities from Iowa State University, Ames, United States - MC6-MC0942-MT... | ecosystem: Environmental > Terrestrial > Soil >...
CCGGGGCCGGGGTGGACTCCGCGGCGGGTGCCGGAGCAGCGGGAGCGGCAGGGGCGCCCGAGCCGATGCGGGCGAGGACGGCGCCGACGGCGACGGTCTCGTCCTCGGCGGCGAGGATCTCCTGCAGGGTGCCCGCGACGGGCGAGGGGATCTCGGTGTCGACCTTGTCGGTGGAGATCTCGAGCAGGGCCTCATCGACGGCCACGTCGTCTCCGACGGCCTTCAGCCAGCGGGTGACGGTGCCTTCGGTGACGGACTCGCCCAGCTCGGGGAGCACGACGTCGGTCGCGTCACCGGAAGCGGCGGGTGCGGCCGCGGCCGGTGCTTCGGCGGCGGGCGCTGCCGCGGGCTCGGGTGCCGGCGCTGCCTCAGCGGGCGCGGCCTCGGCGGCGGGCGCTTCGGTGGCGGGCGCCGCGGCTGCGGGCGCGTCGCCGGTCGAGCCGGCACCGCTGCCATCGCCGATACGGGCGAGCAGAGCGCCCACCTCGACGGTCTCGTCCTCGGCCACGAGGATCTCCTCGATGACGCCGCTGACGGGCGAGGGGATCTCGGTGTCGACCTTGTCGGTCGAGATCTCGAGCAGGCCCTCATCCGCCTGCACCGTGTCGCCGACCTGCTTCAGCCAGCGAGTGACCGTACCCTCGGTGACGCTCTCCCCAAGTGCGGGAAGGACCACGGGTGTGCTCATGACGGAGTCTCCTTCAGAAATCTGTGACGCCCCAAGCTTAGTGACCCGGGCGCCCTGTTGGTGCGGTTCAGAGTGCGTGGAGCGGTTTTCCGGCCAGAGCGAGGAAAGCCTCGCCCAGCGCCTCGCTCTGAGTGGGGTGCGCGTGGATCAGCGGAGCGATGTCCTCCGGGTGCGCCTCCCACGAGACGGCCAGCTGGCCCTCGGTGATGAGTTCGCCGACGCGGTCGCCGAGCAGGTGCACGCCGAGGACGGGGCCGTCCTTCTGGCGCACGACCTTGACCGTGCCACCGGTGCCGATGATCTCGCTCTTGCCGTTGCCGGCCAGGTTGTACTCGTAGGAGACGACGGCGTCCGCGCCGTGGGCCGCGATCGCGGCCTCCTCGGTGATGCCCACCGACGCCACCTCCGGGCTGCAGTAGGTCACTCGGGGGATCTGCGACTCGGGGAGTGCCGGCACCTCCATGCCCGCGATGCGCTCGGCGACCGCGATGCCCTGCAGGAATCCCCGGTGCGCGAGCTGAAGGCCCGGGACGATGTCGCCTACGGCCCACAGGCCGGGGACGCCGGTGCGGAGCTGTTCGTCCACGATCACGAAGCCGCGGTCCAGCGTGGCGCCCGCCTCCTCGAAGCCCAGCCCGGCGGTGGCGGGACCGCGACCTACGGCGACCAGCAGGTAGTCGGCCGTGAACGTCTTGCCGTCCTCCAGCGTGACCGTGACCTGGTTCTCGTCCTGCTCCGCCTTCTGGAAGCGCACGCCGAGGTTGTACGAGATCCCCGTGCGGCGGAACGCGCGCTCCAGGCCCTTGCTGAGCACGATGTCCTCGTTGGGCACCAGGTGCGGCAGAGCCTCGACGATCGTGACCTCCGCGCCGAACGAGTGCCAGACGCTGGCGAACTCGACGCCGATCACGCCGCCGCCGAGAACGATGACCTTGGCCGGGATCTCCTCGAGCGCGAGCGCCTGCTCGCTGGTGAGGATGCGTCCGCCGATCTCCAGACCGGGGAGGCTGCGGCTGTACGAGCCCGTGGCCAGCACCACGTCGGCGCCGACGTAGCGGTCGTCGCCCACGCTCACCGAGCGGTCCGTCTCGAGACGGCCCTCACCGGCGATCACGGTGATCCCGCGCGCCTTGATCAGACCCTCCAGGCCCTTGAACTTCTTCGCGACGATCCCCTCGCGGTACGCGGTCACGCCGGCCGCGTCGATGCCGCCGAGGGTGGCGGTCACGCCGACGGAGGCCGCGGTGCGCACGTGATCGGCGACCTCGGCCGCGTGCAGCAGCGCCTTGGTGGGGATGCAGCCGCGGTGCAGGCAGGTGCCGCCGACCTTGTCCTTCTCGATCAGCGCCACCTTCTTCCCGAGCTCCGCTGCGCGCAGGGCCGCGGCGTAGCCGCCGCTGCCGCCGCCGAGGATGACGAGGTCGAACTCGTGTACAGCCATCAGGCCTCCTTGACCGATGCGCGCGCAAACGCGATGAGGGAGCGCACGGTGGCGCCGGTGGGGCCCTTCTCCGTGAAGCCGTACGGCGAGCCGGTGTGCTCGCCGGAGCCGGCGATGTCGAGGTGGACCCAGGGGATGCGGGGCGCGTCCTCGGCATCCGAGGTGCGGCCGACGAAGCGCTGCAGGAAGAGACCCGCGAACATCGAGCCGCCCGATCGGTCGGACATGTTCGAGTTGATCATGTCGGCGATGGGGGACTCCAGCAGTTCCTCCATGTACTCCGGCAGCGGCAGCTGCCAGGCCGGCTCTCCGGCCTGCTCGGAGGCGGCGAGGTACTCGGCGACCGCGGCGTCCTCGCCCATGACGCCGGTGTGGCGCTTGCCGAGTGCGGTGATGATCGCACCGGTCAGGGTCGCGACATCGAAGACGACATCCGGGTTCTCCCGGCTCGCGGCGGCCAGGCCGTCGGCCATCACCAGGCGGCCCTCGGCGTCCGTGTTCAGCACCTCGACCGTCTGGCCGTCCAGCATCCGCAGCACGTCGCCGGGGCGCGTGGCGCGACCCGACGGCATGTTGTCGGCGATGCACATCCACGCCGTGACCCGGACGGGCAGCGCGAGGGCGGCGATCGCGCGGATGGCGGCGAGCACCGTGGCGGAGCCGGCCATGTCGAACTTCATGCCGAGCATGCTCGCAGCGGGCTTGAGCGACAGGCCGCCGGTGTCGAACGTGATCCCCTTGCCGACCAGTGCGATGTGGCGGCCCGCGCCCTCGGGGGAGTAGCTGAGCTTGACGAGGCGGGGCGGGCGGTCCGAGCCGCGGCCGACGCCGATGATGCCGCCGAAGCCCTGCTCCTCGAGCTGCTTCTCATCGAGGATCTCCACCTGCACGGGCAGGGAGGCGACGGCGTCCGCGGCGGACTGGGCGAGCTGTGCGGGGCTCTGCCACTCGGCGGGCACGGACACGAGGTCCTTCACCAGGGCGACGGCCTCCGCGACGATGCGGGCGTTCTCCAGCGCGCCGTCGCCGATCGACGGCGCATGCAGCACGAGGGCGTCCGCGCGGGCGGGCTTCTTCTCGGTGCGGTAGTCGTCGAAGCGGTATCCGCCGAGGAGGGCGCCCTCGGCTGCGGCATCCGCGAACTGCTCGAGACCGGGGGCGAGCCCGATCGAGACGGTCGCGAAGCCCGTCAGGCTGCGGACCGCGGTGGCCACGGCATCGCGCACACTCTCCGCGCTCGGAGTCGCACCTGCGCTCACGACGGCCAGCGGGAGGTCGGTCACGGCCGGCAGGTGCACGCGCGTGTAAGCGGATGCGGTGCCCTTGTAGCCGATGGCGGACAGGGTTCCGGTCAGGCCCTCGTAGCCGTCCAGCGCGTCGTGTGCGCCTGCGGGATCGGGGATGACGAGCACTGCGGCGTCTGCAGCACTTCCAGGGAACGGATCGGTCGTGTGCGAGATCACGGGAAGCGTCATGTCTCCATCCTAGGGATCCGCCGGTTGCTCCCGGGATCACCGCGGCGCCCGTGTTCGCTGTCAGCATGAGCGGCGCCCGCCCCGATGGCACCCCGGCTCGTAGCATTGACACATGCCCTTCTCCGATGAGCTCTACGAGTCGATCGCCGGCGCGCCCGATGTGCCCACCGGCCTTCCCCTGGTGATCCTGCTCACCGGCTTCACGGATGCGGGCAACGCGGTCTCCGGGCTCATCGAGCACCTCCACGAGACCACCGACCCGCAGCCGCTGATCGTGTTCGACAACGACGTGCTGCTGGACTACCGCGCGCGGCGTCCCGTGATCGTCTTCGACCAGGACCACCTGACCGAGTTCCGTCCCGCCCGCCTCGAGCTCGCGCTGGCTCACGACGCGCTCGGCCAGCCCTTCCTGCTGCTGTCGGGCTATGAGCCCGACTTCGCCTGGAACGCCTTCACGGCCGCCGTGGTGAGCTTCGCAGAGGGATTCCAGGTTTCCGCGGTCACCTGGGTGCACTCGATCGCCATGCCCGTGCCGCACACCCGTCCGCTGGGCACGACCGTCAGCGGCAACCGGCGCGACCTGATCGCCGCCCACTCGGTGTGGCGTCCGCGCACGCAGGTCCCCGCGACGGCCGGCCACCTGCTCGAGTACCGGCTCATCCAGCAGGACGTGCGCGTCGCCGGGTTCGTGCTTCTCGTGCCGCACTACCTGGCCGACACGGAGTACCCGGACACCGTGATCACCGCCGCCGACAAGCTCATGATCGCGACGGGCCTCGTGCTGCGGATGGATGAGGTGCAGGAGCGCCGCGAGGAGTACCTGGCCCGTGTCGAGGAGCAGGTGCACGGCAGCGAGGAGCTGATGCAGATGGTGCACACCCTCGAACGGCGCTACGACGCCTACATGGCCGGGCGCGACGACGAGGGCGATGAGGCCGACGAGAGCTTCGACGAGCGCGACCTGCCCAGCGCTGACGAGCTCGCCGCGGAGCTGGAGCGGTATCTGGCGAACCGCAGACCCGGCGACGACGAGAAGCGCGGCTGAGCCGACGCGCGGAGATCACGACCTGGGACGCCGCATGCCGTCATGTGTGTGATAATGGACGTCTGACCCGTTGTCAACCATCGATCCTCGCGATCCGGCTTGACAAGGGTCTTACTAGTGTCCGAAATGGCCCGGAGCGCGTGCGCCGCTCCGTGAAAGGCGAAACGTGACTCCTGCCACGACCAAGAAGACCCGGACGACCACCAAGAAGACGGCCGCCGCAGAGGTCGAGACCCCCGAGGTCGAAGAAGCCGCAGAGGCGGCTGCTGCGAAGGCGCCCGCCAAGAAGGCGCCCGCCAAGAAGGCTCCTGTCAAGCGCGCGTCCAAGAAGAAGGACGAGACGCCCGAGGTCGACGACGAGGCCGTCGACGCCGCGGATGCGGACGACGAGGAGAACGACAAGAAGCCGGCGTTCACCGAGCCGCTGCCGACCGGCGCGATCGTGATCTCGTCCGCCGACGAGGACGACGTCCCGGTGTACTCCACCCAGATCACCGGCGCCACGGCCGACCCGGTCAAGGACTACCTGAAGCAGATCGGAAAGGTCGCACTGCTGAACGCGGCCGAAGAGGTCGAGCTCGCCATGCGCATCGAGGCCGGCCTGTTCGCTGAGGAGAAGCTGTCGACGATGTCGGCCGCCGAGAAGTCCAGCCAGCTCGGTCTCGACCTGCAGTGGGTCGCCCGCGACGGTCAGCGTGCCAAGAGCCATCTGCTCGGCGCCAACCTGCGTCTGGTCGTCTCGCTGGCCAAGCGCTACACCGGCCGCGGCATGCAGTTCCTGGATCTCATCCAGGAGGGCAACCTGGGCCTCATCCGCGCAGTCGAGAAGTTCGACTACACCAAGGGCTTCAAGTTCTCCACGTATGCCACCTGGTGGATCCGTCAGGCGATCACCCGCGCCATGGCCGACCAGGCCCGCACCATCCGCATCCCGGTGCACATGGTCGAGGTCATCAACAAGCTCGCCCGCGTTCAGCGCCAGATGCTGCAGGACCTGGGTCGCGAACCCACGCCCGAGGAGCTCTCCCGCGAGCTGGACATGACGCCCGAGAAGGTCGTCGAGGTACAGAAGTACGGCCGTGAGCCGATCTCGCTGCACACGCCCCTCGGCGAGGACGGCGACAGCGAGTTCGGTGATCTGATCGAGGACACCGAGGCCGTCGTGCCCGCCGACGCCGTGGGCTTCACGATGCTGCAGCGTCAGCTCGAGCAGCTCCTGGACTCCCTGTCCGAGCGTGAGGCCGGTGTGATCCGGATGCGCTTCGGCCTGGGCGACGGCCAGCCGAAGACGCTCGACCAGATCGGTGACACCTTCGGCGTGACGCGCGAGCGCATCCGCCAGATCGAGTCGAAGACCATGGCCAAGCTCCGCCACCCGAGCCGGTCGCAGTCGCTGCGGGACTACCTCGAATGATGTCGACGGCACCTCAGGCGCGCTCAGCCGGCCTGCGGTACGTCTTCCCCGTGCTGGCGGGAAAGCTCGCGCGCTTCGCGACCCGTCTGCGCGGGGGAGGCTCCGCCTTCCCCGGCTATCTCACCAACAGGCTTGCCCCGTCGCTGCTGCCCACGCTCGCGGACCAGTTCCGCTACGGCGTGGTGTTCGTGCTGGGCTCGAACGGCAAGACCACGACCACGCACATGGTCAGCGAGGTGCTGCGCGCACACGGGCTCACCGTGTTCACGAACCCGACCGGAGCCAACCTGCCGCAGGGCGTGACCAGTGCACTGCTCGCCGACGCCACCCTCACCGGGCGGATCAAGGCCGATGTCGCGGTGCTCGAGATCGATGAGGGCTACGCGGCCGATCTGGCCGACCGGCTCTCCCCGTCGGTCATCCTGTCGCTGAACGTTCAGGTCGACCAGCTGTATCGCTTCTACGAGACCGAGCGCGTCGCCGACATGATGCTCGACGCCTCGACGCGGGCATCCGCCCACGTCGTCGTGAACCGCGACGACCCGTACCTCAGCAAGATCGACGTCGACGCCATGCGCGCCCCGGTGTCGTTCTTCGGCGTCGCACCCGAGATCATCGCGGCATCCGCGCACGGTCTCGTCAACGCCGCGGACACCCGCAGCGGCAACGCCGGCACCGCGGAGCGCGACGCGTACTCCGAGGTGCGCAGCGTGGACGGACGCGAGGTGTCGATCAGGATCGGCGACGCGGATGCCTCCGTGCGCCTGCCCGCGCGCGGTCTGCACTACGCCGCCGACGCCGCCGCCGCACTGGCAGTGGCCTCGCGCGTGCTCGGCGATGAGTTCTCCACGGATGCCGCCGCGCAGGGCTTCTCGCGCATGGCGCCCGCATACGGGCGAGGCGAGGTCATCCCGCTGCGTCGCGACCCCGCGGGGGAGCAGGTCGAGTTCGTGATGTTCAAGAACGCGCCGAGCCTGCAGATGAACCTCGACGCGCTGGACGGGGCGCCCGAGCGCGCCCTGATGGCGATCGACGAGGGCACGCCCGACGTCTCGTGGCTGTACGACGTGGACTTCCACGCGCTGGAGTCCGTCGACGTCGTCACGGGCGAGAAGGCCTACCAGCTCGCGCTGGCCCTGGAGCACGCCGGCGTCCGCATCGGCACCGTCGAACCCGACATGGAGAAGGCCGTCGCGATGATGCGGGAGCTGCCGCAGACCGCCGCCGGCCGTCAGATCTGGTTCGTCAACTACGAGCTCATGATGATCGGCCGCAGGCTCCTCGGCCATGGTGACCAGGAGGTGGCTCGCCGATGACCGCGACCGTGCGCATCGCGCAGCTGTACCCCGAGATCCTGGGCATCACCGGCGACCGGGGCAATGTCCGCGCCCTGCAGGTGCGCCTCGAGCGCGCCGGCGCGACCGTCGACGTGCTGCCCGTCGGCATCGGGGAGGAGCTGCCCGCCGACCTCGACATCCTCGTGATCGGCAACGGCCCGCTGTCCGCCATGCGCGGCGTGCACGCCGATCTGGTGGCCCGTGGCGACGGCATCCGCTCCCATGTGGCCGACGGACGTGCGCTGCTCGCCATCGGCGGCGGCGCCGAGCTGCTCAGCACAGGCGTCACGACGCTCGAGGGCGAGACGGTCGAGGGCCTCGGCATCTTCGACGCCACCGTGTCGCGCACCAAGAAGCGCAAGGTGGGCTACATCGTCGTCGAGACCGCGGCCGGCCGCGTGATCGGTTTCGAGGATCACGCCAGCGAGTGGACTCTCTCCGACGCCGCGCACAGCTACGGTCGCGTGGCATTCGGTCAGGGCGGTTTCGCTCTTCCGGGCGACGGGGACCAGCCGGCCCGCGGCGAGATCATCCGTGTCGCGAACGCGATCGCCGCGAACATCCAGGGGCCGATGCTCCCGCTGAACCCCGAGCTGGTGCGCGAGATCATCACCGGCGTCGCCGAGCGGCGGGGCCTGGAGCTCGACCTGACGATCGGCGTCGAGTCGCTGGACACGTACGCGGCCGGTGCTCGCGCTGCCATCGAGACCCTCGTGCACGGCAAGGGCTTCAATTCCATCCAGCTCTGAGTCGGAGGCGACAGATGTCAGGCAGTGCGGCGCCCCGGGTCCTGCTGAGCCGTTCCGTGCTGATGCAGAACGCGCAGGGACTGCTCGCGTCCTCGGGCGGGGTCGTCGATCTGCGGCATGACGCCTACGGCCACGGCCTGGACGAGGTCGCCCCGATCGTCCTGGAAGCAGGCGCATCCGCGATGCGGGTCGGCTCCGTGGAGGAGGCACGTCGGCTGGAGGCAGCCGGCATCCCCGCGACGACCGGCGCCCTGCCGGATGTCGACCCGCACCGGCTGCTCGGCATCCCGGATGCCGAGGGCCCCGTCTCCACGCGGCCCGTGATGAGCCTGCAGGGCCGCGTGCTCTCGACCAAGCCCCTGCACGCGGGGGAGGCGGTCTCGTACGGCTACACCCACCGCGCGAGCCGGGACACCAGGGTCGCGTTGGTGACCGGCGGCTACGCCCAGGGCATCCTGCGCGCGCTCGGCAATCGGGCCCGCGTGCAGATCGGCGAACACACGCATCCGATCGTCGGTCGCATCGCGATGGACGTCTGCGTGGTCGATCTGGAGGGGGCGGATGCCCCGGTCGGCGCTCCCGTGACCTATTTCGGCGGCAGCGGTGCGATGCGCGGCGCGCTCGCGCAGTGGTCAGCGGCCACGGGCCTGACCGCGCTGGAGATGGCGGTCGTGATCGGACGCAACGGCGAACGGAGCTGGCAGGCATGAGCACCCCGGTCCTGGAGATCTCCCGAGCCGCATTCCGCGCGAACATCGCCGCGGTGCTCGAGCGGCTGGACGGGTCGCAGCTGATGCTGGTGATGAAGGACGACGCCTACGGGCACGGAATCGAATGGGCCGTCGCCGAGGCGGAAGCCAGTGGCGTCTCCTGGTTCGGAGGCTACGACATCCCCACGGCGCTGCGCATCCGCGCCGTCACCACGCAGCGGGTGTACGCGTGGGCTCCGTCGACGAGTCCCGAGGTCGAGGCCGCGGTCGGCGCGGGCATCGAGCTGGGCGTCGGCTCCATGGAGTACCTGCACGAGGTGATCGCAGTGGCCGAGCGCCTCGGCGCACGCCTCGCGGTGCACCTGAAGATCGACACGGGTCTGCATCGCAACGGCTTCCGTCCGGAGGTGTGGGCGGATGCCGTCGCCGTCGCGCGCGATGCGGAGGATCGAGGCAGCATTCGGATCGTCGGGGTCTGGAGTCATCTCGCCGAGGCCAGCGATGAGGAGGACGACGCCGCGCAGGCGGTGTTCCTGAACGCCGTGCGCGAGTTGCAGAACGCCGGTGGGGAGCCGGAGGTGCTGCATCTGACAGCATCCGCCGCCGCCTGGTGGCGCCCCGAGCTGCGGGGGACCCTGAGCCGTATCGGTGCGTTCTGCTACGGCATCCGCTCAGCCGAGGGGCCTCAGCTGGAGGGCCTGTCCCTCATCTCGCGCCTGGTGGCCACCGTGGACGCCGTGGAAGGCGACCTGGTGCGGATCGGCGTCGGTGCGTTCGACGGCCTGCCGTCGATCCTCCGTGGCGCGGAGGTGGTGACCCCGGGAGGACCGCGGGCGATCTCCCGGATCGACGGCGACAGCACGCTCGTACATGGCTGGCCGGGTGCCCAGGCAGGCGATCGCGTCATCGTGTTCGGACCCGGTGCCGATGGGGAGTCGGATGCCACGGCTCTCGCCGAGCGGATCGACACGGTGGGCGAGGAACTCCTCACCCGGCTCACGCCGACGGTGCGGCGTGAACTTGTGGATTGAGGCTCAGGCCTCGATGAGGCGGGCGGTCTCGTCGTGCCAGCTGGTGGCGACCGCGCGCAGCTTCTCCTCGTACTTGCGGCCGTGGTGGGCGCAGAAGAGCATCTCCGTGCCGTTGACCTCGGCTGCGATGTAGGCCTGCGCTCCACAGGAGTCGCACCGGTCCATCGCCGTGAGGCGGTACTGGACGGTCTCTCGCTCAGTCGTAGCGTTCATGTCGGTGCCTCCTCGGGATTCGGGCTCGATTCGAGATCGTGCTCAATACAACCACGGGTCACCTGAGTGCATGCCCGGATCACGGCGTGTTTCGCTGTGCGCGTACGCGCCGCGTAACGGCTGGGTCGCGGGGGAGTGTCGCGGCGTCCACGGCGGCGGCCGCGAAATAGAATCGAACATTGTGACCAACGAGTATTCCGCCCATCATCTCCAGGTGCTCGAGGGGCTCGAAGCGGTTCGCAAGCGCCCCGGCATGTACATCGGATCCAACGGATCACCGGGCCTCATGCACTGCCTCTGGGAGATCATCGACAACTCCGTCGATGAGGCCGTCGCCGGCAACGGGTCGAGGATCGACATCGTGCTGCACGCCGACGGCAGTGTCGAGGTCGCCGACCGCGGGCGAGGAGTCCCGGTCGACGTGGAGCCGCGCACGGGGCTGACCGGTGTCGAGGTCGTCTACACGAAGCTGCACGCGGGCGGGAAGTTCGGCGGCGGATCCTATGCGGCATCCGGTGGTCTGCACGGTGTCGGCGCATCGGTCGTGAACGCCCTGTCCGAGCGACTCGACGTCGAGGTCGACCGCGGTGGCAAGACGTACGCCATGTCGTTCCACCGCGGCGAGCCCGGCGTGTTCGCCGACACAGGGGAGCCCCGCCCGGACTCGCCCTTCACGCCCTTCGAGAACAAGAGCGAGCTGCGCGTGATCGGCAAGGTCGCCAAGGGGGTCACCGGCACGCGCGTCAGGTACTGGGCCGACCGGCAGATCTTCACCAAGGACGCCGCGTTCCAGCTCGGCGACCTCGAGAACCGTGCCCGCCAGACCGCGTTCCTCGTGCCCGGCCTCGAACTGGTGGTGCGCGATGAGCGTCCTTCGTCGTCCCCGGACGACGAAGCCGGTGCCAGGGTCACGTCGTACCTGTACGAGGGCGGCATCTCCGAGTTCGTCGACTACCTGGCCTCCGATGCTCCCGTGACCGACACCTGGCGCATCCAGGGCAGCGGATCCTTCACGGAGACGGTCCCCGTGCTGCAGGCCGATGGCCACATGAAGGCCACCGAGGTGGAGCGCGAGTGCCAGGTCGACATCGCGCTGCGCTGGGGAACCGGCTACGAGACCGTCAGCCGCTCGTTCGTGAACATCATCGCCACGCCCAAGGGCGGCACGCATCAGCAGGGCTTCGAGCAGGAGCTGCTCAAGTCGCTGCGCGGGCAGGTCGAGCAGAACGCGCGACGCCTCAAGGTCGGCAACGACAAGCTCGAGAAGGACGACGTGCTCGCGGGGCTCACCGCCGTGCTGACCGTCACCGTGCCGGAGCCGCAGTTCGAGGGCCAGACCAAGGAGGTGCTGGGCACCCCTGCGGTGCGATCCATCGTCGCGAAGGTCGTGCGCACAGAGCTGGCCGCTCGTTTCGGATCCACCAAGCGCGACGACAAGAGCCAGACCTCACAACTGCTCGACAAGATCGTCTCCGAGATGAAGGCCCGCGTCTCCGCGCGCGCCCACAAGGAGACCCAGCGCCGCAAGACCGCGCTCGAGTCGTCGTCGCTGCCCGCGAAGCTGGTGGACTGCCGCTCCAACGACGTCGAGCAGAGCGAACTGTTCATCGTCGAGGGCGACTCGGCCCTCGGCACCGCTCGTCATGCCCGCAACAGCGAGTTCCAGGCGCTGCTGCCCATCCGCGGCAAGATCCTCAACGTGCAGAAGGCGTCCATCAGCGACATGCTGGGCAACGCCGAGTGCGCGGCGATCATCACCACGATCGGCGCGGGCTCCGGACGCACGTTCGATCTGAGCCAGGCGCGCTACGGCAAGGTCATCCTGATGAGCGACGCCGACGTCGACGGCGCCCACATCCGCACGCTGCTGCTGACGCTGTTCTTCCGCTACATGCGGCCGCTGGTGGAGGCGGGCCGGGTGTTCTCGGCCGTGCCGCCGCTGCACCGTGTGATCGTGATGAACCCGGGATCCAAGCCCAACGAGACGATCTACACGTACTCCGAGGCCGAGCTGCACGCGCTGCTGGCGAAGCTGCAGAAGGCGGGCAAGCGCTGGCAGGACCCGATCCAGCGCTACAAGGGTCTCGGCGAGATGGATGCCGATCAGCTGGCGACCACGACCATGGACAAGCAGGGTCGCCTGCTTCGTCGCGTGACCATCGAGGATGCTGAGGCGGCGGATGCCGCGATCCGCACCTTCGAGCTGCTGATGGGCAGCGAGGTGGCACCGCGTCGCGAGTTCATCATGAGCTCCAGTGACAGGCTGAGCCGCGAGTCCATCGACGCATGATGGCGCCGGGGGTGCGGCTGCGCGCTGCGACCGCCGATGACCTGGAGCACGTCGTCTCCCTCAAGGAGCGCGTGCTCCGTGCAGACCTGGAGCGGCTGATCGGCTGGGATCCGGCGAAGTCGAGGGCGCGCGTCGTCGAGCACTTCTCACCGCAGCACACCCGGATGATCCTGCTGGAGGATGCCCTGGTCGGCACGATCACGCTGCGCCCGGACCGGGATGCGGTCTGGCTCGAGATGTTCTACCTCGATGCGACGCTCCACGGCCGCGGCATCGGGACGTCCGTCCTGGCGAGCGTGCTGGAGGCTGCCACCACCCCGCTGCGCCTCCAGGTGCTCGTCGGTTCGCCGGCGCAGCGGCTCTACGCCCGTCACGGCTTCGTCGTGGAGCAGGACGACGGCATCGACGTCTGGATGCGCCGCCCAGCCCCCTGAGTCCGCGATCCGAGGCCAGGGGTCGGACGCGCTCAGCCGATCGCGGTGCCGACGGAGCCGATCACGGAGTCGAGAGGCTGGCCGGAGGCGTCGCGCTTGGCGCCGGACGCCGGCAGCTGACGCGCGGCACCATCCGATCCGATCGCACGGGGCTCCACGCCCACCCAGGCCAGACGCAGGCGGTCCTCGCCCTTCAGGAACGCGTGCGCACGCACACCGCCGGTGGCGCGGCCCTTGCCCGGGAACTCCGCGAAGTCCGACACCTTGGCGCGTCCAGCATCCGCTCCCGCCAGCGTCCCCTCGGAGCCGGAGACCGTGATGACCACGGCGTCCTCCGGGGAGGCCACGACGGTGAACGAGATGACCTCGGCGCCGGAACCGAGCTTCACGCCCGCCATGCCGCCCGCTGGTGCGCCCTGAGGGCGCACGTTCGACGCGGGGAAGTGCAGCAGCTGAGCATCCGAGCTCACGAAGACGAGCTCTGTCTCGTCCGATGCCGGCGCCGCGCCGATGACGACATCCTTCGGCTTCAGGCCGATGATCTCGAGCTCGGGGCGCACGGCCAGGCCCGACGGGACGACCCGCTTGACGACGCCATCCTTGGTGCCCAGCGCCAATGGCGTGTCGTCGTCGAACCGGATCAGGGCGAGCACCCGCTCGCTCCGGTCGGTCAGCCCCAGATAGTCGTGGATCCGCACGCCGGCGCCCAGCCCGACCGAGCTCGCGGGCACGGCGGGGATGTCGATGGGCGTGAACCGCACGACCCGGCCCGCACTCGTGACAGCGCCGATCTCACTGCGCGTGGTCGTCTCCAGGCGCGCCTGGATCGCGTCGTGCTTGCTGCGGCGGGCGGGCGTCGCGATCGTCGCCCCCGGCTCCAGATCCACGCGCACGGCACGCCCGGTCGTCGACAGCAGCAGGGTGGTCGGGGCGTCCGCGAGCTGCAACTCGGCAGCCGACTTGGTCGTGCGCGCCTTGGGCGGTGCCGCGTTCAGCAGCAGGGTGCGCCGGTGCGTGCCGAACTGCTCGGCCACGGCATCCAGCTCCAGCGCAACCTGGGCACGGACCAGACCGGGGTCGGCGAGCAGCTTCTCGAGTTCGGCGATCTCGGCGAGCAGCTTGTCGCGCTCGGTCTCCAGTTCGAGGCGGGAGAACTTCGTCAGGCGGCGCAGACGCAGCTCGAGGATGTACTCGGCCTGCACCTCGTCCAGCTCGAACACCTGCTGAAGGCGGGCGCGCGCCGTCTCGGAGTCATCCGAGGAGCGGATGACCTGGATGACCTCGTCGATGTCGAGGATCGCCAGCAGCAGGCCGCGCACCAGGTGCAGACGCTCGTTGCGGCGGGCGAGCCGGTAGCGGCTGCGCCGCTCGATGACCTCGATGCGGTGCTGCAGGTACACCCGCAGCAGCTCCTTGAGACCCAGGGTGCGGGGCTGCCCGTCGACCAGCGCGACGTTGTTGATCGAGAACGAGTCCTCGAGCGGGGTGAACCGGAACAGCTGGTCGAGCACCGCCGCCGGGTCGAACCCGGTCTTGACCGTCACGACCAGGCGCAGACCGTTCTTGCGGTCGGTGAGGTCCTGCACGTCGCTGATGCCCTGCAACTTCTTGGCGTTGACGGCGTCCTTGAGCTTCTCGATGACGCGCTCGGGACCCACCTGGTAGGGCAGCTCGGTGACGACGATGCCGGTGCGGCGCGGGCCGAGCGGCTCGATCGAGGTCTTGGCGCGCAGCTTGAACGCACCGCGGCCGGTCTCGTAGGCCTCCTTGACACCGTCCAGGCCCATGAGGATGCCGCCGGAGGGGAAGTCCGGGCCCGGTACGAACTCCATCAGCTCGGCCGTGGTCGCATCCGGGTTCTCGAGCAGGTGCGTGGCGGCGGCGATCACCTCGATGAGGTTGTGCGGAGCCATGTTCGTGGCCATGCCCACCGCGATGCCGCTCGCGCCGTTGACGAGCAGGTTGGGGAAGGCCGCCGACAGCACCGCGGGCTGCTGGAACTGGCCGTCGTAGTTGGGGACGAAGTCGACGACGTCCTCGTCGAGGTTCTCGGTCAGAGCCAGAGCGGATGCCGCGAGCCGGGCCTCCGTGTAGCGCGATGCGGCGGGACCGTCATCGAGGGAGCCGAAGTTGCCGTGCCCGTCGACCAGCGGCACGCGCAGGGCGAAGTCCTGCGCGAGGCGCACCAGGGCGTCGTAGATGGCGGAGTCGCCGTGCGGGTGCAGCTTTCCCATCACCTCGCCGACGACGCGGGCGCTCTTGACATGCCCGCGGTCGGGTCGCAGGCCCATCTCGGCCATCTGGTACAGGATGCGGCGCTGCACGGGCTTGAGGCCGTCGCGGGCGTCCGGCAGGGCGCGCGAGTAGATGACCGAGTACGCGTACTCGAGGAACGAGCCCTGCATCTCCTGGGAGAGGTCGATGTCCTGGATGCGCTCCTGGACGGGCTCGGATGACGAGGGCTTTGGCATGGACTTCCTGCTGGACGCTCGGGTGCGCACGGGTGGCTGGGCACGAGTGCGGGGCGGGCGGGCCGCCTGTGGAAGACTGGCCCGGATGCCTCTCATGCTACCGTCCAGCCTCGAATCGACGCGGAGCATCGCCGGGGTGGCGCCCCAGCTGCTCGCAGCCTTGCGCGACGCTCCGGGGGAGCTGCCGCCTGTGCGATCCGCCGTGCTCGTCGTCGTGGACGGACTCGGCGCCCTGCCGCTGCGCGCGCATGCCGGGCACGCCCGCACCCTGGTGTCGGCGATGGCGAAGAAGGACGTCGCGGGCTCGGTGTTCCCGACGACGACGGCCGCCGCATTGACCAGCCTGCTCACCGGGTCCGCTCCGGGAGTGCACGGGATGGTCGGCTACCGGGTGCGGCATCCGGAGCGCGACGTGCTCGTCAACCAGCTCACGGAATGGGACGGCGTGGACCCGACCGCCTGGCAGTCGCAGGCGACGGTGTTCGAGCAGGCGGCTGCGGCCGGGCATCCGACCTTTGCGGTGGGCATCGCCGCGCACGCGGGCACAGGACTGACCCACGCGATCCTGCGCGGCGCCGAGTTCCGCAGCGCCGGGTCACCGGCAGAACGCGTGGAGCTGGCTTGGGAGCTCGCCGACGCGCACGACGGCGCCCTGGTGTACTGCTATCTTCCGGAAGCGGACAAGGCCGGTCACAAGCACGGCGTCGACTCCGCCGAATGGGTCGCCGCCCTCGAGGACATCGACGCGGCGCTGTCGCGACGGGTGTCGGACGGCGTGGGAGTGCTGGTCACGGCCGACCACGGCATGGTCGACGTGCCCGCGCACCGGCAGCTGATCCTGGACGCCGCGGGGGGCTGGCACGACGGCATCCGGCACATCGGCGGGGAACCACGGATGCTGCACGTGTACACCGAGCCGGATGCCGACCAGCCGGGCATCCTGAGCCGCTGGCGCCGCGACCTGGATGGATTCGCCGATGTGGTCAGCCGCGTCGAGGCGATCGACGCAGGGCTCTTCGGCGGGATGGTGACGGATGCCGCGCGCGAGCGCATCGGCGACCTGCTCGTGATCGCGCGCTCGAATCACGCGCTCTACGACGGCGAGGCGGCGGATCAGCGCGGTCGGGGCATGGTCGGTCAGCACGGCGCACTGACCATGGAGGAGTGGCGCGTCCCGCTCATCCGGATGGGCGCCTTCTCGCGCTGATCAGACTGCGGGCTCGGTGACCGTCATTCCTCGGTGCGGGCCCCGAAGACGATCTCGTCCCAGCTCGGCATCGCGTTGCGGCGCTTGCGCCGGCCGGACGGCTGCTCAGACGGCTCGGGCTCCGGAGCGGGCTCCGGCTCGGCGGGCGCCTCGTCCTCGATGGCGTCGAACAGCGCGATGGGCGCCGACTCATCGCGCTCGTCCTCGCCGAACAGGGGAGCGGACTCGCGCTGCCCGCGGCGACGTCGCAGCGCCTCCAGCAGGTCGGCGGTCTCCGCGTTGGGGTGGCTCTCCTCCGGCGCGCGGCGCGCGGCGGCCGCCTGCACAGCGGCGCTGGAGTGCTCAGTGGCGGATGCATCCGCGGTCTCCTCCTCCGGGCGGGGGAGCAGACGGGGCCCGAACGCGCCGGAGTCGAAGCGGCTGTCGTCCTTGTAGGGCGAGACGCGCTCCTGGTCGACCGCGCGAAGACGCGGGATCAGCCCCTCGGGAAGAGCGCCCTGGCGGGAGAGCTGCGTCGCATCCGGGTTCAGGGGCGAGAGCGTGCTGCGACGTGGATCGAATGCCCAGCGTGCGTCGTGCTCGACCTCGTCAGCGGTGAACTCCAGCTTGATGGTCCAGCCGGACTCGTCCTTCCAGCTCGTCCAGCGTTCGTCGCTCGCCTGCAGATCGGCGAGCTTCGCACGCACGGCGACGCCGAAGGTCGGCTGCGCGTCGGGCTCGACCTCGCTGCCGATCAGCACCGGAACGGCGAGGGCCTGGCCGACGATGTGCTCGCGCTCGGCGAGCACAGGACCCTCGAAGCGCGCGACGTCCGCCTCGCTGACGCCGAGCAGCGCCGCGACCTCGGACGCCGAGAGCCCGGCGCGGATCTGAGCCTGGATGTCGCGGGGGCTCGCGGCCAGTCGCGCGGCGGCGGGCTCCGTCTCACGGGTCGCCCGGCGCACCTCGCGGTGCAGCACGTCGTCGATCGGGAGCGCGAAGCGCTGCCCGGACTCTGTGGCGAGGACGAGGACTCCCGCTTCTGTTCCGACGATGGTGACGTTTTCCATACCGATGCCCCTCTGGTGGGTGTGCGTTCATGCTGTCACGACGACCCGCTCAGGCCCGGGAATACTCTGGGCGCGCCGTGAGTTTCCCCGGGCGAACGCGGAGGCATTTGCTAAATCGTCCGCGGTCGTGCAAACTAACGCCCGCTGAACACCCGAATCAGCTCCCCCACAACCACTCGTACCACTGAAGTGGAGATTCACCACATGGCAACCGACTACGACGCGCCCCGTAAGAGCGAAGACGACTCCGAGTCGATCGAAGCCCTCAAGGAGCGTGTGCCGAGCAACCAGTCCGGCGCCGGCGACGTCGAGGACTCCGACAACCCCTCGGGCTTCGAACTCCCGGGCGCGGATCTGTCCGATGTGGAGCTCGATGTGGTCGTGCTCCCTGCGCAGCAGGATGAGTTCACCTGCATGAGCTGCTTCCTCGTGAAGCACCGCTCGCAGCTCGACCACGAGGGCCCCGAAGGTCCCATCTGCAAGGAGTGCGCCGCCTGACGCACCCCTGGACGCACGCGCCCCGGCCATTCGGCTCGGGGCGCGTTCTGCGTCTGCGGGCGTGATCGGCCGGCCGGCTCAGTCGGCCCGGTCAGTCCGTGGCGCGCGCCGCGCGGATCGCCGCGCTGAGCCGATCCGGCGTGCGCGAGGAGATGGTCCAGGAGCGCACCGGGTCATCGGGATCCGTCAGGGGAACCACGACGAGCCCGTCGATGCCGCCGCGGATCAGATACCAGCCGTCGCGCGCGATGTCGCGCGTGCGCCGATCGCGGGCATCCTGCCCGGCGAAGTGTGCGGGCTCGCCCAGCCAGCGGGCGTCGATGTGCGCGCGGCCGGCGTGCAGCACCGTCCCGCGCACGCTGATGACCGGCGCCAGCAGGATGCTGAGGACGACGAGCACCAGCGAGACGGCCGCTCCGATCGCGATCGCGATACTGGAGGCGACCGGCGTGAACACCAGTGACACCATGGGGCCGACGAGTGCGATGGTGACGAGCATCCACAGGCTCGGCGACAGCCGTTCGCGATAGCTCTCCCGCGTTTCCTGCGTGGTGTTCTGCATTAGCCTCATGGGGTGACTCATTCCGTTGCCGTCCCCATTATCGCCGCGCACACCCCGTTCTACGCGAATCCGGGTGATGCCGGGGCCGACCTCGTCTCCACCGAGGCCGTGCGCCTGGAACCGGGGGAGCGCGCCCTGATCGGCACCGGCGTGAGGATCGCGCTGCCCGAGGGGTACGCGGCCTTCGTGGTTCCGCGCAGCGGACTCGCGGCCAAGCACGGCATCACCGTGGTCAACTCCCCGGGCACCGTCGATGCGGGATACCGCGGCGAGATCAAGGTGAGCCTGCTGAACACCGACAGCAAGGACGCGTACGATGTGGCGGTCGGTGATCGCATCGCGCAGCTGATCGTGATGCCCGTGATCCAGGCGCACTTCGAACCCGTCGACGAGCTGCCCGACAGCGTCCGCGGCGAAGGCGGCTTCGGGTCCACCGGCTATACCCAGGGAAAGAGCGAATGACTGAAGAGATCGAGCCCACGCTGAAGTCGGCACCGGAGGACCGGGCCACTGCGGGACCGTTCGACGACGCGGAGGCTAACCCCGTCCGTCCCTACATCGACCTCGGCGGCATCAAGGTGCTGCCCCGTGAAGGCCTGAATCTGCGGCTGGAGGTGGAGGAGCAGACCAAGCGCATCGTTGCGGTCGGACTGGACTACGCGAACTCCTCGCTGCAGGTGCAGCCGTTCGCCGCCCCGCGCACGCGCGGCCTGTGGGACGAGACCCGCGTGCAGCTGCGCGACCAGATCCGCACCCAGGGCGGTCGCGTCGAGGAGCGCGAGGGCCCCCTGGGCAAGGAGCTGCTGGCCGAGGTGCCCGCGACCGCCGCAGAGGGCTCCGAGATGCGCCTGGCGCGCTTCATCGGCGTCGACGGCCCGCGCTGGTTCCTGCGCGGTGTCATCGGCGGCCAGGCGGCCTCTGACCCGGCCGCGGCCGAGCAGGTCGAGGACCTGTTCCGCTCGATCGTCGTCGTGCGCGGCGGATCCCCGATGCCGCCCCGCGACCTCATCCCGCTGAAGATGCCGTCCACGCCGGGCTCGGCGTGACCGACGCCGACCGCGAGCAGGGCGCGCGTGAGAACGACACCGCCGCGCCCGCTGAGCCGTCCGCGGCCGATCTGATCGGCGCGGCGCTCGGCGGCGCCGCCCGGCGCGCGGGACTCGGCGCGGACAGCAGCGAGAGCACGCAGAAGGTCGTGTGGACCGCGATGGGCGGCTGGCGCGGCATCCTGGAGTCGGTCCTGCCGAGCCTCGCCTTCGTCGTCCTCTTCACCGTGCGCCCCGAGCCGCTGATCCTCTCGCTCGGCGTGTCGGTCGGCCTGGCCGCGGTGTTCACGGTCATCCGCCTGCTGCAGAAGTCGCCGCCGTCCGCCGCGATCGGCGGTCTCGTCGCCGCCGGCGCCGCGGCGGTGCTGGCGCTGTGGACCGGACGCGGAGCGGACAACTTCGTGCCCGGGCTGATCACGAACGCGGTATACGGCACCGCCATGATCGTGGCCGCGCTGGTGGGCTGGTCGCTGATCGGGCTGGCCGTCGGCTTCCTGATGGGGGAGGGCACGGCGTGGCGTCAGGACCGCCGCAAGCGGCGGGCGTTCTTCTGGCTCGGCATCGCGTGGGGCGTGCTCTTCTTCGCGCGCCTGGGCGTGCAGCTGCCGCTCTATCTCACCGATCAGGTGACCCTCCTGGGAACGCTGAAGCTCATCATGGGGCTGCCGCTGTTCGCGCCGCTCGTCGCCGTCACCTGGCTCGTCGTCCGGGCGCTGTATCGGCGCGGCGAGTGACGCAGGCGCCGTTCACCTCTGGTAGATTTATCTCGACATCAAGATAAATCTCGGGCTTTTGCCGAGCGATTCCGCGGAGCACACTGGTAAGGCGAACCTTGCTAGCCGCGGCATCCGGAGGCGAGCAAGATGGAGTCGCCTGTCGCTCCCATCCGAACAGAAGGAGACGGATCCGTGTCCACGGTGAACAGCTTCGGTGCCAAGAGCACCCTGACGGTCGGCAGCACCGACTACGAGATCTTCCGCATCGACACGGTCGCCGGTCACGAGAAGCTCCCCTTCAGCCTGAAGGTGCTTCTGGAGAACCAGCTGCGCACCGAGGACGGCAAGAACGTCACGAAGGCGCAGATCGAGGCGCTGGGTTCGTGGGATGCCACGGCCGAGCCCAACACCGAGATCCAGTTCACGCCCGCCCGCGTCCTCATGCAGGACTTCACCGGCGTGCCCTGCATCGTCGACCTCGCCACCATGCGCGAGGCCGTTACCGCCCTCGGCGGCGACCCGAGCCGCATCAACCCGCTCTCGCCCGCCGAGATGGTCATCGACCACTCCGTGATCGCCGACCTCTTCGGCGCGGAGAACGCGCTGCAGCGCAACGTCGAGATCGAGTACGAGCGCAACGGTGAGCGCTACCAGTTCCTGCGCTGGGGCCAGACCGCCTTCGACGACTTCAAGGTCGTCCCGCCCGGGACGGGCATCGTGCACCAGGTGAACATCGAGCACCTCGCCAAGGTCGTCTACGACCGCACCGTCGACGGCGTGCTGCGCGCCTACCCCGACACGCTCGTCGGCACCGACTCGCACACCACCATGGTCAACGGCCTGGGCGTGCTGGGCTGGGGCGTCGGCGGCATCGAGGCCGAGGCGGCCATGCTGGGACAGCCGGTCTCCATGCTCATCCCGCGCGTCGTCGGCTTCAAGCTCACCGGCGAGATCCCCGCCGGCGTCACCGCGACCGATGTCGTGCTGACGATCACCGACATGCTGCGCCAGCACGGCGTGGTCGGCAAGTTCGTCGAGTTCTACGGCGCCGGTGTGGCATCCGTGCCGCTCGCCAACCGCGCCACCATCGGAAACATGTCGCCGGAGTTCGGCTCCACCGCCGCGATCTTCCCGGTGGACGACGTCACCCTCGACTACCTGCGCCTCACCGGCCGCAGCGACGAGGCGATCGCGCTGGTCGAGGCGTACGCCAAGATCCAGGGCCTCTGGCACGACGCCGCCAAGGAGCCGGTGTACAGCGAGTACATGGAGCTCGACCTCGGAACCGTGGTCCCCTCGATCGCCGGCCCGAAGCGCCCGCAGGACCGCATCCTGCTCTCCGAGGCGAAGACGCAGTTCGAGAAGGACATCCTCAACTACGCCACCCCCTCCACCTCGGACGAGCTGGCCGACCTCGAGTCGAAGCACTCCTTCCCGGCATCCGACCCCGGTCAGGTCCCCGGTGAGGAGGAGGTGCACACGCGTCCGGTGCACATCAGCAGCGGCGCGCCTGCCGCGTCGTCCAAGCCGGTTCCCGTGACCACGTCCGCCGGCGACCAGTACATCCTGGACAACGGCGCCGTGACGCTCGCGGCGATCACCTCGTGCACCAACACCTCGAACCCCTCGGTCATGGTCGCGGCCGGCCTGGTCGCCCGCAAGGCGCTGAAGAAGGGCCTGAAGCAGAAGCCGTGGGTCAAGACCACGCTGGCTCCCGGCTCCAAGGTCGTCACCGATTATTACGAGAAGTCGGGCCTGAACGAGGACCTCGAGGGCCTGGGCTTCTACACGGTCGGCTACGGCTGCACGGTCTGCATCGGCAACTCGGGCCCGCTGATCGACGAGGTCTCGGCCGCCGTCAACGAGCACGACCTCGCGGTCACCGCCGTGCTCTCCGGCAACCGCAACTTCGAGGGCCGCATCAGCCCCGACGTGAAGATGAACTACCTGGCCTCGCCGCCGCTGGTCATCGCCTACGCCCTCGCCGGTTCGATGCACTTCGACTTCGAGAACGACGCGCTGGGTCAGGACACCGAGGGCAACGACGTGTTCCTTCGGGACATCTGGCCCACCTCCGAAGAGGTGCAGGAGATCATCGACTCATCGATCTCGCGTGAGCAGTTCATCAAGCAGTACGCCACCGTGTTCGACGGCGACGAGCGCTGGACGGGCCTGCCCACGCCGACCGGTCCGATCTTCGAGTGGGACGAGGACTCGACCTACGTGCGCAAGGCGCCGTACTTCGACGGCATGACCATGGAGCTCACGCCGGTCACCGACATCACCGGCGCCCGCGTGATGGCGGCCCTGGGCGACTCGGTCACCACCGACCACATCTCGCCGGCCGGCGCCATCAAGCCGGGCACCCCTGCTGCGCAGTACCTGCAGGAGCACGGTGTGGAGCGCAAGGACTTCAACTCCTTCGGATCGCGTCGAGGCAACCACGAGGTGATGATCCGCGGCACCTTCGCGAACATCCGCCTGAAGAACACGCTGGTCAAGGCCGTCAACGACGGTCAGCAGATCGAGGGCGGGTACACCCGCGACTTCACCCAGCCCGGTGGTCCGCAGGCGTTCATCTACGACGCCTGCATGAACTACCAGGAGCAGGGCGTGCCGCTGGTGGTCTTCGGCGGCAAGGAGTACGGCTCCGGATCCTCGCGCGACTGGGCGGCCAAGGGCACCAACCTGCTCGGCGTCAAGGCGGTCATCACCGAGAGCTTCGAGCGCATCCACCGCTCCAACCTCATCGGCATGGGCGTCGTCCCGCTGCAGTTCCCCGCGGGCGAGTCCTGGGAGTCGCTGGGCCTGGACGGCACCGAGATCATCTCGATCGAGGGCCTGACCGCGCTCAACGAGGGCATCACGCCGAAGACGGTGAAGGTCACTGCGACCCCGAGCGAGTTCTCGCCCGAGGGCAAGCAGGTCGTCGAGTTCGATGCCGTGGTCCGCATCGACACCCCCGGTGAGGCTGACTACTACCGCAACGGCGGCATCCTGCAGTACGTGCTGCGTTCGCTGGTCTGATCCCACGACGAGAGCGCCCCGCCCGGCTTCGACCGGCGGGGCGCTCTCGCGTCTCCGAGGAGTGCAGCGCCGAACCCCGGTCGTCCGCGCCACGCACCGAACTCCCACCGTCTCGGAGATAGACTGGACAGGTTCGCGCGAGCCCTCCGGCCGCGCAGTCGTCGAGTCGCGGAGGAGCGTCCATGCCGATCCTGCCGAGCATCACCGGTCCCCGGGATCTCGACCGGCTCTCACCCGATCAGCTCGCTGAGCTGGCGGCCGAGATCCGCACCTTCCTGGTCGAGAACGTGGCCCGCACCGGTGGTCACCTCGGTCCGAACCTCGGCGTCGTCGAGCTGACGATCGCCCTGCACCGGGTGTTCTCCTCGCCCGAGGACCCGATCATCTTCGACACCGGGCACCAGTCCTACGTGCACAAGCTGCTGACCGGCAGACAGGACTTCTCGCAGCTGCGCTCCCGCGGCGGTCTCGCCGGCTACCCGCAGCGCTCGGAGAGCGCGCACGACGTGGTGGAGTCCTCGCACGCCTCGAGCTCGCTGAGCTGGGCCGACGGCGTCTCCCGCGCACTCACGGCCACAGGACGCGGCGACCGCCATGTGGTCGCGGTCGTCGGCGACGGCGCGCTCACGGGTGGTATGACGTGGGAGGCTCTGAACAACATCTCCGACGACAACGATCGCAATCTCGTGATCGTCGTCAACGACAACGGACGCTCCTACGCGCCCACCATCGGCGGCATGTCCCGTTACCTCAACCGGGTGCGCACCGCCGCCGCCTATCGCGACCTGCACCGCAAGTCCGACCGGGTGTTCCGCGCCTTCGGCCCGTTCGGGCGGGCGCTGTTCCGCGGAGTGCGCGGTGGCACGCACGGCTTCCTCTCTCGCTTCACGAACAACGTCGCACTGTATTCCAATCTGGACATCAAGTACCTCGGTCCGGTCGACGGTCACGACCTGCCCGCTCTGCTGGAGACGCTCCAGCTGGCGAAGGACTTCGGTGCCCCCGTGATCGTGCACGTCATCACCGAGAAGGGCCGCGGTTACCAGCCGGCCCTCGACGACGAGGCGGACCAGTTCCATTCCGTGGGACGCATCGATCCGAAGACGGGAGGGGCGCTGGGGAAGTCCTCGGGCCGCTCGTGGACCTCGGTGTTCGCCGACGCCCTGGTCGACGTCGGCGGCAGGGACGAGAAGGTCATCGCGATGACCGCCGCCATGCTGCGACCGACAGGCCTCGCGCCTTTCGCGGAGCGCTATCCGCACCGCGTGTACGACGTGGGCATCGCCGAGCAGCACGCCGTCGCCTCGTCGGCCGGCCTGGCGTTCGGTGGCCTGCACCCCGTGGTGGCGATCTACGCGACCTTCATGAACCGCGCCTTCGACCAGGTGCTGATGGATGTCGCGCTGCACAAGGCGGGCGTCACCTTCGTGCTGGACCGGGCCGGTGTCACCGGGCCTGACGGCCCGAGCCACCACGGGATCTGGGATCTGGCGATGCTGCAGCTGGTCCCGGGCATCCGCATCGCGGCCCCTCGGGACGCGGCGCGTCTTCAGGAGGTGCTCGACGAGGCCGTGGCCGTCGACGACGCGCCCACAGTGATCCGCTACCCGAAGGGGTCTGTACCGGACGACATCCCCGCCGTCGAACGACTCGCGGACGGGGTCGACGTGCTCTCCCGCGACGAGACCGAGGACGTGCTCCTGGTGGGGATCGGCCCGTTCACCGAGCTCGCCCTCGACGTCGCCGCTCGCCTGCGCGCGCAGGGGATCGGCGCGACCGTGATCGACCCGCGCTGGGCGATCCCGGTGCAGCCGTCGATCCTGGAACTGGCCGCGCGCCACCGCCTGGTGATCACGCTCGAGGACGGCATCCGCGTGGGCGGCGTCGGCACTCGGGTGCGCCAGGTGCTGCGGGAGGCGGGCATCGACACCGCCGTCGACGAGCTCGGCGTGCCGGACGCGTTCATCGAGCACGCGTCGCGCGAGCAGGTGCTGCAGGATGCCGGTCTCACGGCCGCGAAGATCGCACAGGACGTCGTCGCACAGGTGCTCGGCAAGCGCGTCCCGATGGCGCGTCAGACCGGCGAGACCGGTGCGATAGAGCTGCCGATCCATCACCGCAACTGAGGCTCAGGCCTCCAGCGCGTCGTCCTCCACGGCGGCGTCGCGATCGATGCGCGCGTGTATGCGCCTCGCCGTGCGCCGGCCGCTGTCCCACCGGCGCGCGTTGCGCGCGGTGACGGCCCAGCCGAGCACCGTGGACGCGGAGGTGAGCACCGCGGCGATCAGGCAGTAGCCGCCGAACTGC
>Ga0256791_1000238_pt1 | contig 23903 bp, 22 predicted proteins | sample MC6MC0942MT_FD_190188 | JGI IMG/M metagenome (GOLD analysis project Ga0256791, IMG submission 190188) | Metatranscriptome of enriched soil aggregate microbial communities from Iowa State University, Ames, United States - MC6-MC0942-MT... | ecosystem: Environmental > Terrestrial > Soil >...
GAGGGCATCGGGACTCCTGCCTGAGGGGACGCCCGATTCTATCCGCGCTGGTGGGCGCGTCCGGCGCCCGAGGACGACCTCAGGCCGACTCGTCCGCGCGCACGCGACGGTACGCACCCGAGACGAGCTGCTGGAGCTCCCCGTCCACCGGTGCAGCGGCGAGCCGCATCGTGAGCCGGTCGCCGTCGGATGCCAGGACCATCACGTTGCGCCCGCGCTCCGAACGGCGCTCCAGGATCAGTTCCCCGTCCTCCCACGCGGACGTCCCCGCCGAGGCGGGCACGAACCCGTACGAGTCGAACCACCACCAGCCGCCATCCGAGACCACGCCGTGGCCGGTCATGTCCCCGTCGGCGCGATGCTCCGCGTAGTCGATGAGCAGGGTGCCTCCGGGCCCCGGTGCGAAGAGCAGCTCGGCCGTCGCGCGGCCGGCCGGCGTCCACGCCGTCGCGTACACATCCTCCTCGCCCGCCCATCGCCCGTGGAGACTCGCGAAGTCGCCGTCCATTCTGCGCCCGTCCTCTCCTCGACCCGTCGCGGTCAGCACAGCACTCGGAGCGCCGCCGGCTGCACACGCACGTCGAGCGCCGAGACCTCACCGGCCTCCTCGCCGTCGATCTCGAACGCCGAAGGCGTGGAGAGCCGGACGCGGATGCTCTCACCGGAGAGGTGCTGCGCGGCATCCGTGCTGACCGTCTCCTCGTCTCTCGCGAGCACACGCCGGATGCCGTTGTCCCAGACGATCGTGCGAAGGGTCTGCATCCACTGCGCCGCACCGTCGGCGCTCACGAGCAGCAGGTCGAGCCGGCCGTCGTCGGGCACGGCATCGGGCAACAGCGTCACCCCGCCCTGGATCGCGCCGCAGTTGCCGATCAGCAGGGTGTGACCGCTGAGCAGCTGCTCGTCCCCGTCATCGACGCGGAGCGTGAAGTCCATCGTCTCGGCTGCGGTCAGGGCGCGCCCCATCGCCTCGACGTAGGCCAGCCAGCCCGCCTTGTCCTTCAGGTCATCGTCGGTCTCGGCGAGCATGTGCGCGTCCAGGCCCGACCCGATCATCACCAGGAAGCCGGTCTCGGCCTCGGCGTCGTCGGCACGCACCCAGCCCATGTCGATGTCGCGCGTGCGGCCTGCGGCGATCGTGGTGAGCGCCTTCGGCACGCTCCCGAGCGGGATGCCGAGATTGCGGGCGAGCAGGTTGCCGGTGCCTTGCGGGACGATGCCCAGTGCGGGCGCGCCTTCACCCTGCTGCGCGATGACCTCCGCCACCACCCGAACCGTTCCGTCACCGCCGACCGCGATGACCACGTCGCATCCGGCCGCCACCGCGGCTTCGGCCATGGAGCGCCCGGGGTCGTCCGCCGACGTCTCCCACCACTGCACGTCGTCAGTCTCGGAGAACGCCGCGCTGACGGCATCCCTCAGCACTGCCTCATCGATCTTGGTCGGGTTCCACACGATCCCGATGCGCTCAGACATGACTCCCCCTCGTGTTCTTTCTCAGCCGTAGAAATGGGTCTCGAAGACCCGCCGGGCGCGACGCGTGACCCGCAGATAGTCCTCCTCGAGCAGCATCGCGCCGCGGTCAGGGTAACCCAGCAGGCGCCCGACACCGTCCAACTCGCGGTGATCGACAGGCAGCACATCACGGGTCTGGCCGGTCAGCAGCGTCATCGCCGAGCGCAGCCGGCTGCACAGCACCCAGGCTTCGCGCAGCCGTTCCGCGGCAGCGGCCGGCAGCAGATCGGCGAGCACGGCGGCGTCCAGCGCCTGCAGTGTGGATGTCGTCCGCAGGTCGGGCACCCGGTGACCGTGCTGAAGCTGCAGCACCTGCACCATCCACTCCACGTCGCTGAGGGTCCCGGGACCGAGCTTGAGATGCCTGCGCGGATCCACGCCCTGCGGCAGTCGCTCGCCCTCCACCCGCGCCTTGATTCGCTTGATCTCGCGCACGTCCTGCAGCGAGATCTGCTCCGGGAAGCGGATGCTGTCGGCGAGCTCCATGAACCGGCCGATGAGTTTCACGCTGCCGGCGATGCCGCGGGCGCGCAGCAGCGCCTGCGCCTCCCAGGACAGAGACCAGCGCCGGTAGTACTGCGTGTACGCCTCCAGGGTCCGCACGATCGGTCCGTTGCGCCCCTCCGGGCGCAGGTCGGCGTCCAGATCGAGCGGCAGCCTGTGATCGGTCAGGTGCTCCCGCAGACCCGCGACGATGCTCGCGGCCAACTGCTGGGCCCGCTGCGGCTCGACGCCGTTCGGCTCATAGACGAACAGCACATCGGCATCCGATCCGAAGCCGAGCTCGGCCCCGCCGAAGCGGCCCATCGCGATGATCGAGAAGTCCAGCGCGTCGTCCTCGGGCGGCACGACCTCGCGCCGCACCGCGCGCAGCGCTGCCTGGATCGTGGCCTCGCTGATCTCGCTGATGGCTCGCGCCATCTCGTGCACGCCGACGTGGTCGAGCACCGCGCCCATGGCGGTGCGCAGCAGCTCCCTGCGGCGGAGCGCCCGTACGGCCTTCATCGCGGGACCGATCGTGGCGTGCCGGGTCTGGATGGCCCGCGCCTCCTCGTCCAGCGCCGCCCCGCTGCGCAGGGTGAGGTCGCTCGCGGAGTCCAGCCACGCCACCGATTCCGGGATCCACTCCATCAGCTCGCCGACGTAGCGCGAGCTGGAGAGCACGCGGGTGAGCCGTTCAGCGGCCCCGGACGAGTCGCGCAGCATCCCCAGGAACCAGTGCGTGTCGCCGAGGCGCTCGCTGATCCGGCGGAAGGCGATGAGCCCGTAGTCGGGGTCGGTGCCGTCTGCGAACCAGCGCAGCATCACCGGCATGAGGTACCGCTGGATGCTGGCCTTGCGGCTGAGGCCCGTGGTCAGCGCCGCGATGTGCCGCAGCGCGCCGGCCGGATCGCGGAAGCCGATGGCTGCAAGACGATCTGCGGCCTGCCCGGTGGTGAGCGCCCGCTCCTCGGCGGGCAGCGAGGCCACCGCCGCGAGCAGCGGCCGGTAGAACAGCCGGACATGCTGCTCCCGCACGTCGCGCCGCAGATTCTCCCAGAGCTGGCGCAGGGCGGGTCCCGAGTCGGCGAGCCCCGTGGCCCGGGCCAGTCTGCGCATGCCCTCGTCGTCGCGCGGCATCAGATGGGTTCGGGTCAGTTCGTGCAGCTGCAGGCGGTGCTCGAGCAGGCGCAGTACCCGATACTGCTCGGCGAACGCAGCGCCCTCGGCCCGCCCGATGTAGCCGCCCTCGGCCAGTGCCTCCAGCGACTCCAGCGTGCCGCGCGTGTGCAGGCTGGAGTCGCTGACGCCGTGCACCAGCTGCAGCAGCTGCACCGTGAACTCGATGTCGCGCAGACCGCCCGGGCCGAGCTTGAGCTGGTACGGCACATCCTCGGCGGGGATGTTGTCCGTGACGCGCTCGCGCATGCGCTGGACGCTGTCCACGAAGTCCGATCTCTCGGCGCTGGTCCACACGCGCGGCTGCACGGCAGCGATGTACTCGGCGCCCAGCTCCGCGTCTCCTGCGAGCGGACGAGCCTTCAGCAGCGCCTGGAACTCCCAGCTCTTCGCCCAACGGTCGTAATAGGCCTCATGCGAAGCCAGGGAGCGCACCAGCGCGCCCTGCTTGCCCTCCGGCCGCAGGGCGGCGTCCACCTCCCAGAGCGGCGGCTCCGCGTCGATGCCGGAGAGCACGCGCATGGTCTCGCGGGCGAGCCTGGTCGCCACATCGATGGCGCGTGGCTCGCTCACGATCTGCTCATCGCCCGTGCCGGCGGCGAAGATCACGTCCACGTCGCTGAGGTAGTTCAGCTCTCGGGCGCCGGCCTTGCCCATCCCGATGATCGCCAGCCGGGTCGCCGAGACCTCCGCTCGCGGTGTCCCGGCGTCCGTCACGGTCGAACGGGCGACGGCGAGAGCGGCTTCGAGCGCTGCCCCCGCGGCATCCGCGAGGGCAGCAGAGACGCCCGCGATGGTCGCGACGGGGTCGGCGGATGCCGTGTCCGCGGCGACGATCCCCGCCAGCGCGCGGCGATAGGCGATCCGGAGCGCGGCCTCGGCCTGCGCGCCTCGCGCGAACCCGTCCTGCGCGTCGACGGCTGCCAGCAGCGTCTCGACGAGCTCCTGCGCGGTCGGCAGCTCGTCGCGCAGCAGGAGCCCGGCATCGAGCTGCTCCGGCCGCCGGGCGAAGAAGTCCGCGATGCCGCTGGAGACGCCCAGCACCCGCCAGAGCGCCGAGCGGGCGTCCGGCTCCTGCAGCACCGTCCTGACCCGGGAGGGATCGCGACGGGCGATGCGCAGGATGCCGGCGGCAGCGGCATCCGGATCCGCGGAACCCAGGCCCTCCACGAGGTCGGCGCGCTCCAGCCCGGTCAGCTCGGCGAGTTCGGTGAGCGCGGCCGACGCCGCCGTCAGCTCGACGAAGCCGAGCCGGGCCAGCGCCGACAGCGAGACGGACGCATCAGGTCGTGCCATGACTGGGACTCAGAGCAGCCCGAGGTTGTTCTGCAGCTCGAAGGGAGTGACCTGCCCTCGGTACGCCTCCCAGTCCTTGCGCTTGTTCAGCAGCACGTAGTTGAACACCTGCTCCCCCAGCGTCTCGGCGACCAGCTCGGAGTCCTGCATGTACTCCAGCGCGTGGTCCAGGCTCGCCGGCAGCGGTGCGTACCCGAGGGCGCGCCTCTCCGAGTCGCTCAGCGACCAGACGTTGTCCTCCGCCTCGGGCGGGAGCTCGTACTCCTCCTCGATGCCCTTCAGACCGGCGGCCAGCATCAGCGCGTAGGCGAGGTAGGGGTTCGCGGCGGAATCGAGAGCGCGATACTCCACGCGCGTCGACTGGCCCTTGTTCGGCTTGTACATCGGCACCCGGATGAGGGCCGAGCGGTTCGCGTGCCCCCAGGTGACGAAGCTGGGCGCCTCATCCCCGCCCCACAGGCGCTTGTACGAGTTGACGAACTGGTTGGTCACCGCGGCGATCTCGTTGGCGTGCCGCAGCAGGCCCGCGATGAACCGCCGGCCGGTGAGCGACAGCTGATATTCCGCGCCCGCCTCGTAGAACGCGTTGACGTCGCCCTCGAACAGCGACAGGTGCGTGTGCATGCCGCTGCCCGGGTGGTTGTTGAGCGGCTTCGGCATGAACGTCGCGTACACGCCCTGCTCGATCGCGACCTCCTTCACGACCGTGCGGAAGGTCATGATGTTGTCGGCCATGGTGAGGGCGTCCGCGTAGCGCAGATCGATCTCGTTCTGACCGGGACCGCCCTCGTGGTGGCTGTACTCGACCGAGATGCCGAGGTCCTCCAGCATCCGCACGGCGCTGCGGCGGAAGTCGTGCGCGGTGCCGCCGGGCACGTTGTCGAAGTAGCCGGCCGAGTCGACCGGGACCGGTCCGTCGGGCCCCACCTGCGAGGACTTCAGCAGGTAGAACTCGATCTCCGGATGCGTGTAGAACGTGAACCCGGCATCCGCCGCCTTCGCCAGCGCACGGCGCAGGACGTTGCGCGGGTCGGAGACCGCGGGACGCCCGTCCGGCGTCGTCAGATCGCAGAACATCCGCGCGGTCGGATCGACCTCGCCGCGCCACGGGAGGATCTGGAAGGTGGACGGGTCGGGCTGCGCGAGCAGGTCCGACTCGAAGGTGCGGGTCAGGCCCTCGATCGCAGAGCCGTCGAAGCCGATGCCCTCCGCGAACGCGCCCTCCACCTCGGCCGGTGCGATCGCCACCGACTTGAGAGTGCCGATCACATCGGTGAACCACAGGCGCACGAACTTGACGCCGCGTTCCTCGATCGTGCGGAGGACGAAATCGCGCTGCTTGTCCATGCTCACTCGTCGTCGCCGGAGTCGGCGCGGGACGCGCTGCCCCAGGAGTCCTCGGCGGCGTCGTCCTCCGCCCAGGCACGGGATCGCTCCCGCAGCTTCTCGGGGGCGTGCGCGGCCTCGTCAGCCGTGTCGAACGGACCCACCCGGTCGACCGAGGCGGAGAGCATGCCGAACTCCACCTCGCCCGTGCTCAGGTTGTACCAGTACTTGTCGTCGCCGTCGGCCATGTCAGCTCCTTCGTCGGGATCTGTCACGATCCTAATCGTCCGGACCGTTCTGGATAGGCTGTTCGGCATGGCACAGCAGGCAATCGGCGTCGACATCGGCGGCACCGGCATCAAGGCAGGAATCGTCAACCTCGAGCACGGCACGCTCGACTCGGATCGCGTGCGTGTCGACACGCCCCAGGGCGCACGTCCCGCGGATGTGCTGGACACCGTCCGCGAGGTGCTGGACACGCTGGGTGTGACCGGTTCGCAGCTGCCGCTGGGCGTGGCCTTCCCCGCGATCGTCAAGCGCGGACGGACGTTGTCGGCGGCGAACATCGCACAGGACTGGGTCGGCTTCGAGGCCGAGAAGTTCTTCGAGGACGGCCTGGGCCGCCACATCGCGTTCGTCAACGACGCGGATGCTGCGGGCGTCGCCGAGGCGCGCCACGGCGCGGCACGGGATGCCATGGGACTCACGATCCTGACCACGCTGGGCACCGGGATCGGCTCCGCGTTCCTCTACGACGGCGTGCTCGTGCCGAACACGGAGCTCGGCCACATCAAGCGCGAGGGCGAGTCCATCGAGAAGTGGACCGCCTACTCCGCCATGGAGCGCGAGAGCCTGTCCTGGGAGGCCTGGGGCGAGCGGCTGCAGGAGTTCTACAGCCAGATCGAGTTCCTGTTCAGCCCCGACCTGTTCGTCGTCGGCGGCGGCGTCTCCAAGCATCCGGAGAAGTTCCTGCCGCTGCTCGAGCTGAACACCCCGATCGTCGCTGCCGTGCACCGCAACGCGGCCGGCATCATCGGCGCCGCGTCGCTCGCCGCCGACTGAGACCCGAGAACGCCGAAAGGCCCCGATCATCTGATCGGGGCCTTTCGTATGCCTGTGGAGCTCGCGCGCGCGTCAGCGCGTGTGCAGTCGGCGGGAGTGAGCCCGCCGTCCGCCGAGCACGACGAGCGCGACCACGACCACCACGGCACCCGCGGCCGCCGACACGAGGGTGGGCGTCAGCTCGATGAAGGCCGCGGCCAGGCTCAGGATCGTCCCCACGATCCAGCCGGCGACGGGGATGCCGATCTCGTCGCTCCCCCTGATCAGCACGACGCAGGTGATGACCGCGCTGAGCGCGGCGATCACCGCCCCCGCGATCCCGACGGGCACCATCACGGCTGCGACCGCGAACTGGATGGCCAGCGTGTTCATCGTGCTCCCTGCGTGGTGTGCGTATCCGACACAGGAAGAGACGTCGCACCGGCCCTTTCATTACGCGGGAATCACGATCCTCCCCAAGACGAAGAGACCCGTCCGACCGGGTAACCCCTGTCGGACGGGTCTGAATGCGAGCGGGCCGGCCTGTACGCCGGGTTCTGTTCAGGAGCTCGCGCTCCCTTGACGGCCATCTCTCTCGGCGACACGTTGCCGTGCCGCTCCAGCAACCTACCCGAGGACTCGGCGGGCCGCGTCGACGTCCTCTGTCTGGTCTTGCTCCGGGCGAGGTTTACCTGGCGGGACATGTCACCATGTCCCCCGGTGGTCTCTTACACCACCCTTTCACCCTTACCCCCGAGGGGGCGGTCTTCTCTCTGTGGCACTTTCTCGCGGATCACTCCGGGTGGGTGTTACCCACCGCCCTGCCCTGTGGAGCCCGGACGTTCCTCGGTGCGCTCTCGCGCCACGCGACCGTCCGGCCGACCCGCTCGCCCTCCGATTCTACCGGGACGCTTCTACGGGACGCGCGTCACTTCCCCGCGTCGGCGCTGATGTGCAGATCCAGCGGCACATCGATCGCGAACCCGGGGAACAGTCGCGCTGTCGCCGCCTCGGCTGCGCCGCGCACGGCCGATGCCACGGCATCCGCCTGTTCCGCCGGGCAGTGCACGATCACCTCGTCGTGCAGGAAGAACGCCAGGTGCGCCCGCCTGGCGAAGACCGGGCCGGATGCCGGAGCGGGAGCGGATGCCACCGGCAGCGCCATCAGGCGATGCCGTATCTCGGCGAGCCACAGCAGCGCCCACTCCGCGGCCGTGCCCTGCACGACGAAGTTGCGGGTGAAGCGTCCGCGGTCCCTGGCCCGGCTGCGCGCCCGGGACTCGTCTGCGCCTCCCGCGCCAGGGTCACTGGCCTGCGACTGCGCACGACGCCAGGACTCGTCCGGACGCGGGGAGCTGCGGCCGAGCAGTGTGCTGACCACACCGCCCTCCTCGCCGGTGCGAGCCGCGGCGTCCACCAGCCCCATCGCCCGCGGATACACCGAACGCAGCCGCGGCACGAGGCGACCGCTCTCGCCCGTGGTGGCGCCGTACATGGCACCCAGCACGGCGTACTTGGCCTCCTCGCGCGTGGCGACCGCACCTGAGCGCACCACTCCGTCGTACAGATCGGCACCGCGCGCTGCCTCCGCCATCGCGGCGTCGTGCGACATCGCGGCCAGCACACGGGGCTCCAGCTGCGCGACGTCGGCGGCGACGAAGGTCCAGCCCGGATCGGCGTGCACGGCCGTGCGCAGCTGCCGCGGGATCTGCAGCGCTCCGCCGCCCGAGGACGCCCACCGCCCGGTGACGACGCCTCCGGTCAGGTAGACCGGCCGGAAGCGATCCTCGTGCACCCACTCGTCGAGCCAGGCCCAGCCATTGGCGGCGAACAGCCGCGACAGCTTCTTGTACTCGAGCAGCGGCTCCACCACCGGATGATCGATCTCGGACAGCTCCCACTTCGAGGTCGAATCCACGAACACACCGACACGGTGCAGGGCGCGCAGCACGCGCGGCGGACTGTCCGGGTTCAGGTCCGGGTCGTTCAGCGCCTCCGCGATCCTCGTGGCCAGCGCCGCCATGCGCGCGGGGCGCGCCCCGCGCAGCGGTTTGGCCCCCAGGGACTCCTCCAGGATCCGCTCATGGATCGCCGTGCTCCAGGGCAGCCCGGCCGCGGTCATCTCCTCCGCGATCAGCGCCCCGGTGGACTCGGCGGCGCACAGCAGCGCCAGCCGGGCGTCGGGCGCGCGGCCGAGAGCGGCCTGCTGCGCGCGCCACTGCGTCAGCGCCTCGTCGAAGTCGTCGGCGCGCGGCAGACTCGGCAGATCGACCTCGAACAGACCCGGCTGCACAGAGGCGTCCTGGACCTCGTCGGTGCGCACCCACCGCGGCGACGGCGGCAGCGGCTCGGCGAGCGACGCCGTGTCCCGCAGGACGGCATGGCAGAGCAGCAGATCGTGCGCACGGCGCAGCCGGATGCCGGCGGCGAGCAGCGGCGGGTAGAAGGTGCGCAGTGAACGCACGGTCCAGCGCGGCGATCGACGCGCCTCCAGCTCCCGCACGCGACCCGCCAGCTCCTCGTCGGAGACGCGCTCCGCCTCGACGGCGGCGAGCGGATCCTCCAGCACGGCCAGCATCCAGCCCCGTCCGTCGACGGCGCGGGCCACCAGGGCATGCGGCGGCGTCGACGACGATGCGGGCGAGCTCACGGCATCCGGTCTACCACCGGCATCCGACGTCGTTCCCGTCATGAACCGGCGACGCTGCGCCGGACGCGCGTCACAGCCCGGACTCCTCCGTGCGCACGAGGATCGCGCCGCACTCGGGGCAGGAGAGCACGTCGTCCGCCGCGGCCTTGCGAACCTCGGTGAGGTCGGTGCCGGCGAGCACCATGCGGCATCCCTCGCAGACGCCGCGGCGCAGCAGCCCGACGCCGATCCCGCCACGGGCGGAGCGTCGCTCGAACTCGGCCATCAGGTCGGCCGCGACGGTGCCGGCGAGGGCGGCGCGGTCGCGGGTCAGGTGCTCGGACTCGGTCGCGGCGGCGGCCATCTCGGCCTTCGCCGCCGCGGTCAGCGCAGCGCCCTCCGACTGGGTCTGGTCGATCAGCGCCTGCTGGGCGTCGACGGCCGCCTGCGCCTCCTCCACGCGCCCCATGACCTCAAGCTCGGAGTCCTCGAGCATCGAGATGCGACGGGTCAGGCTGTCGATCTCGTTCTCCAGCGCCTGCGCCTGCTTCGGGTCGGTCGCCGAGGTCAGCCGCTCCCCGTCCCGATCACGGCGCTGGGTGGCGAGCGTCACGTCCGATTCCAGGCGCTTCAGCTCCGCGCGGGCGCCGTCGAGGGCTCCCGCGAGGGAGGTCAGCTCGGCCAGCTGCTGCTTGCGCACGGCGGCGAGCTCGTTGATGCGTGCGCCCTGCGCGGGCTGCGAGCGAGCACGCTCCGCCTGCTGGAGCCGACGGTCGAGTTCGGCGATCTCGAGCAGGGTGCGCTGGTTCTCGGGGGTGGCTTTCACGCTGTCAAATCTATCCGCTGCGGATGGTCCCGTCGACGCGCACCGCACGAGCCCGGCGCGTAGGCTGGCGGCACGTCGATCCGGAGGAGTCCCATGGCAGCCATCCCTCAGTTCACCGCGCACAACGGCTTCGCCCTCCCCGCCGTCGGGCTGGGGACCTACGGCCTGCGAGGACAGGGCGGAGCAGACGCCGTGGCGGAGGGCATCCGGAGCGGCTACCGTCTGGTCGACTCGGCGTTCAACTACGAGAACGAGGGCTCCGTCGGCGCGGGGGTCGCGGCCTCGGGCGTCGACCGCTCCGAGCTGATCGTGACCACCAAGCTGCCCGGCCGCCATCACGAGAGCGCGAAGGCCCGCACCAGCATCGAGGAGAGCCGGGCACGGCTGCGGCTGGACGCGACGGACCTGCATCTGATCCACTGGCCCAACCCCAGCAGGGGCCTCTACGGCGAGGCGTGGCGGGCGCTCGTCGACGCGCAGCGGGACGGCCTCGTGCGGCAGATCGGCGTGTCGAACTTCCTCGCCGCGCACCTCGACCGCATCGAGGGCGAGACGGGGGTGCGGCCCGTCGTGAACCAGATCGAAGTGCATCCGTACTTCCCGCAGGCCGACGCCCTGGCGCTGCACGCCGAGCGCGGCATCCTGACCGTCGCCTGGAGCCCCCTGGGCCGCGCGAAGGAGGTCGTCGAGGAGCCCGTGGTCGTCGAGATCGCGCGGGCGCACGACATCACTCCCGTGCAGGCCGTGATCGCCTGGCACGTCGCACGGGGCATCGTCTCGATCCCCAAGGCGTCCTCGGCCGATCATCAGCGCGCCAATCTCGCCGCCGCATCCGTCGTACTGGACGCGGCGGAGGTCGAGGCGATCACGGCGCTGGGCCGAGCCGACGGCCGCCTGTTCGACGCCGACCCCGCCGTGCACGAGGAGATGTGACCCTCACCGCACGGATGGACGCCCGCTGGGGGCGCGCGTACTTCGGCGCGCAGGCGGCGGCGGGCGCCCTGTGGTGGGCTGCTGTCGCGCTCTCCCCCGGCATCCGGATGCTGACGCTCGGCGACCTCCCCGCGGGACTTGTCGCTGCAGTCGACATCCCCCTCTTCGTCATCGCGTCGGCGCTCGCCGCGCTGGGTGTGCGGTTCGCCGCTGAGGTCACGGCGAGCTGGACCGTGCTGATCACGGCGGCCATGGCCCTGTACTCGACGGTCACGGCGCTCGCCGGCTGGGGGTCCCTGCTCATGATCGCGGCATCGGTCTGCTCGGTGGGCTCGGTGCTGCTGGTCCGGCTGAACCGCATCCCCTCGGAGTGGTTGCTGATCGGACCGTTCCGCGCCCGCGAGGCGACATCGGCGTCGCCGCGAACGCAGCTGCTGCGCACGGCCGGCCAGATCGTGGTCTTCTGGGGAGTCTGCCTTGTGGTCGTCCCGGCGGGCATCGCGCTCGTCGAGCTCCGGTGGGGGCTGCGGATGCCGTTGCCGCCCGCCGTCACGATCACCGGCGTCGTCCTCCTCGCGGCCGCCTCGGCGCTCGGCATCTGGTCGGCGGTCACGATGGCGGGGCGCGGTGACGGCACCCCGCTGCCCGTCGCGACCGCCCGGCTGCTCGTGGTGGGCGGCCCGTACCGGTTCGTGCGCAATCCGATGGCGGTGGCGGGGATCGCCCAGGGGCTGGCTGTCGGCCTGATCTGCGGCTCATGGCTCGTCGTGATCTACGCGCTGTGCGGATCGCTCGTGTGGAACGACCTCATCCGGCCGTGGGAGGAGCGGGATCTCGTCGCCCGGTTCGGCGCCCCGTACGAGGCGTATCGCGACCGCGTGTCCTGCTGGATCCCGCGGCGCCCACGCCGCCGTTCCTCCGGTTCCGTCAGCGACCCCCTCGTATACTGACCGGGATGTCCGAGCACACCGATTCCGCGTCCTCCCCGGCCCCTGCGACCCGCGCCGAGGCGCGTCGTCGCACCGACCGCAGCGGCGGAGCCGACATCAGTCGCGCTCTGGACCGGCACGATCGCCGGATCGGATGGATGGACCTGCTGCGCGGGCTCTCGATCCTGCTGGTGATCCTGCACCACAGCACGCAGATCACCGCGTACCGCATCGGCGAGGTGCCGGGCTTCTTCGAGTTCGTCAGCAACTTCTTCGCGCCGTTCCGGATGCCGATGCTGATGTTCCTCTCCGGACTGCTGGTGGCGGGCTCCCTGCACGTGCCCGCCGGCAAGTACGTGTGGGGCAAGGTGCGCCGCATCCTGTGGCCCATCTTCGTGTGGACCCTGGTGTACGCGGCGATGGAGTTCGTGGCGGAGCCGTCCCAGGTGAAGTTCATGCCGTGGGAGCTGGGCTTCTGGAACACCTACCTGTGGTTCATGCAGTTCGTCTTCGCGTACTACATCATCGCGCTCCTGATGAAATGGCTGCCGATCTGGGTCCTGTTCGCGGTGCCGTTCGTGCTGATGTTCGTGATCCCCGCCGACCTCGAGCTGCTGCGTCGGTTCTTCTATCTGATGCCGTTCTTCTTCCTGGGCGCGTTCATCGAGAAGCACTGGGACGAATACGCGAAGCGACTGAGCGTGCCGCTCGCGGCGGGACTCGCGATCATCCCCATCGGCGTCGGCCTGTACTCGGGCCTGATCGATCCGCTCTGGTACGAGCCGCTCTCGGCGGTGCCCGCGATGCTGGGGATCATGATCCTGGTGAGGCTCACCGCGGCCGCACCTGATGTCCGCTGGCTGGCGCCCGCCCGGTTCGTGGGCAGGTACTCCCTGATCTACTACGTCTCGCACTACCCCGTCTTCGCCGCCCTCGGCTGGCTGGCGCTCAAGGTCGGGTTCGACAACCCGACCCTGGGTCTGCTGGCCATCTTCCTGGTGACCGTGGCGATCTCGACGGGCTTCGCCCTGCTGGGACGCCGGATGCCGGTGAGTCTGCTCTTCGAGCTTCCGCGCCGCCTCTGGCCGGCGAAGAAGAAGACCGCCGTCTGACGTGCCTCGGGGACGCGTCACGGATGCGGTGAGCGCGGACGATCAGTCGTCCACACTGTGGATTCGTCGTCATCTCGTGGGAGTGGTCGTCGGTGTTCTCGCGGTGATCGCCCTCGTCATCGGGGTAATCGGTCTCGTGCGGATGGGGAACGAAGTCCGGAACAGTTACGCGATCAAGTACGGCCAGGTGATCAGCACCGAGGAGTACGCGGCGATGGTCCGCGCTGTCGTCACGACGACCGGGAGCGATGAGGTGTTCGGGATCTCGATCGACCACACCGAAGCCGCAGCATCCGACACGGCCGTTCCCGACGTGACGACATCCGTCGTCACCGCGCCGACCACGAGCCACCCGTTCGGAGCATCGTGGGAGTGGCGCGAGGGTGCACTCGTGCTGATCTCGCCCCTGACCGGTGATGACACGCCGGCAGGGGATGGCGCATTCTCTCTCGGCGACATCGACCCAGAGAGGTTGAACGCCGTCGACCGCCGCATCCGCGACTCCATGCCGTACGGCGTCACCGAGGCGACCCTGACCGTTCAGAAGCACGGCGATGGTCCCGTGATCCGGGTGTACGCCCGCAACCGGGGCACCGATGACAAGGTCGACGCGCGCGCCACATCGGAAGGACGCATCATCGAAGGCACCACCTGCATCGCGACGAGCCACTCCCGCGGCGGCGACGTCACGTTCAGCTGTCACGCGGTGAAGTAGCGAACGCGGACGGCCTCCGACCTGGGTGGCCCCTGGGAGATCTCGACGATTTCTCCCTTGGACACGGCCGTGCGCGTAGCGTGCGGCGGACGCCCTGGTCAAGGCCCTGCCTCGTCGCGGTGTCGTCGTGGAGACTCGCATCCTCGACGTATGGGAGGGCATCGATGACCATCACCGCACCCGCACTGGCCGGCACCGCCGTCCGTCCTCGGGGCCCGCTGGGCGAGGCCGTGCTGGACGCGCTGACCGCGACGGAAGCCGCCGACCAGGAGACGCTGACCCGGGAGGCCGAAGCCGCCCTGCACTCCTGCTCGGACATCACGACGGACGAGGACGTCCAGCTCACACTCTTCCTGCTGTACGCCTCGGCGTATGGAACGCTGGACGGTCTCGATGCGGGCCGTGAGTGGGACCCTGCGCTGATCGCCGTGCGCTTGGCTCTGGAGAGCGCATTCGAACAGGATCTGAGGGCCCGGGTCGCGATGCCGGATCTCCCGGAACCCACCGCCGACGCGGTCGCGCGAGCGCTGTTCGCCCTCGTCGGGGCGGACGACGGGCCCAGTCTGTCCCGTCATCTGGCGAGGCGCGCCACCAACGAGCAGGCGCACGAGTTCCTGGTGCAGCGTTCGATCTACACGCTGCGGGAGGCGGACCCGCACTCCTGGGCGATCCCCCGCCTGTCCGGCTCCCCCAAGGCCGCACTGGTCGAGATCCAGTCGGACGAGTACGGCGGCGGACGCCCCGACCGGGTGCATGCCGAGCTCTTCGCTAAGGCGCTGCGCGGCGCCGGGCTGGACGACACCTACGGCGCATACGTCGATGATGTGCCTGCGATCACGCTGGCCTCCCACAACATGATGTCGATGTTCGGGCTGAACCGGCGGCTGATCGGCGCGATCGTGGGTCACCTCGCCGCGTTCGAGATGACCTCGTCGATCCCGAACCGCCTCTACGCCGACGGACTGAGACGACTCGGGTTCGGGGACGACGTCACGGACTACTTCGACGAGCACGTCGAGGCGGATGCCGTCCATGAGCAGATCGCGGCACGCGACCTGGCCGGCGGCCTGGCCGCGCAGCATCCGCGCCTCCTGCCGGACATCATGTTCGGCGCCGCGGCCTGCCTGGCGATCGACGGCGCCGTCGCCGGTCACATGCTGGATGCCTGGGAGCGGCAGTCGTCCTCGTTGCGCACGGGGGTGACCGCATGAGCACGTCCGCGCCGCAGCCGACGGTCACGCCCTACCCGGACGGACCCCTCCTGCTGCGCGGCGACGTGGTGCTGCAGACCGCCGACGGCGAGGTCATCCCCCGTCATCGACGCACGGTGGCACTGTGCCGGTGCGGGCTCTCGGCCATCAAGCCGTTCTGCGACGGCACGCACAAGGCGGCCGGCTTCCGCACCGAGGACTGAGGCCGCCCGTCAGCGGGCGCGGCGGTAGTGCATGTCGACAGCACCGCTGCGCAGCGGGGTCGCGGAGATCAGCTCAAGCCGCCGAGTGGCCGGCAGCCCGGCCTGGAACAGTGTCGGGCCGTGCCCGGCGATCATCGGCTGCACGAGGAAGCGGTACTCGTCGATCAGGTCCAGGCGGTCCAGTTCGGTGGCGAGCGATCCGCTGCCCAGGAGCACTCCGGCCTGGGTCTCGTCCTTGAGGCGCTGCAGGACCTCGCGCAGGTCGCCGGAGAGGTGATGGCTGTTGCTCCACGGGAAATCCGTGCGCGTCGACGACACGACGTGCTTGGGCTTGGCATCGAGCTTGACCGCCCACTCGCGCATCGCGGGCGGAGCCTCCTCCTCACCGCGGGCGACGGCGGGCCAGTAGCCCTCCATCATCTCGTAGGTGACGCGGCCCCACAGCATCGCCCCGGCCTCATCCATCAGGCGCGTGAAGTAGGCATGCGACTCGTCGTCGGCGATCCCCTCGCGATGATCGACGCAGCCGTCCAGCGTGACGTTGAGGCTGAAGGTCAGGGTTCCCATGACGCGAGCCTAGGTCGCCGGGGAGGCGCCCGCCAGGGGCATCGGTGTGGGCCCTGCCGGGATCGAACCGACGACATCCACGGTGTAAACGTGGCGCTCTACCAGCTGAGCTAAAGGCCCTCGGGTATCGATCCTAGCGGGAGCCCGTTGCGGCATCCGACCCGTGAACGGATATAGGCTGAGCACAGCGCGTGTTGTGCCGAGCCGACAAGGCTCCCCCACGTCGCTTCCCGTTTCCTTGGCACGACCTGCCAGTAAGACGAAAGGCTCCACGTGACCGTTCACGATCAGGATCCGTACTCTCAGGGCCCCCTCGACAGCGATCCGGAGGAGACCGGCGAGTGGCAGCAGTCGCTCGACGAGCTGGTCGATGCGAAGGGGCACGGTCGCGGGCGCGAGATCATGCTCAGCCTGCTCAAGCGCTCCAAGGACCTGCACCTCGGCGTGCCGATGGTGCCGACCACCGACTACATCAACACCATCGCCCCGGAGAACGAGCCGGAGTTCGGCGGCGACGAGGAGATCGAGCGCCGCTATCGGCACTGGATCCGCTGGAACGCCGCGATCACGGTGCACCGCGCACAGCGTCCGGGCATCGGCGTGGGCGGTCACATCTCCACCTACGCCGGCGCAGCCTCGCTCTACGAGGTCGGCTTCAACCACTTCTTCCGCGGCCAGAACCACCCCGGCGGCGGAGACCAGATCTTCATCCAGGGCCACGCCTCCCCCGGCATCTACGCCCGCTCCTTCCTCGAGGGGCGCCTGAGCGAGGCCGACATGGATGGCTTCCGTCAGGAGAAGTCGCACGAGGGTCACGCACTGCCCTCCTACCCGCACCCGCGCTCCATGCCGGACTACTGGCAGTTCCCGACCGTGTCGATGGGCCTCGGACCGATCAACGCGATCTACCAGGCGCAGTCGAACAAGTACCTCGCCAACCGCGGCATCAAGGACACCTCCGACCAGCACGTCTGGGCCTTCCTCGGCGACGGCGAGATGGACGAGGTCGAGTCCCGCGGTCAGCTGCAGGTCGCCGCGAACGAGGGCCTGGACAACCTCACCTTCGTGATCAACTGCAACCTGCAGCGCCTGGACGGTCCGGTCCGAGGCAACGGCAAGATCATCCAGGAGCTGGAGTCGTTCTTCCGCGGCGCCGGCTGGAACGTCATCAAGGTGGTCTGGGGCCGGGAGTGGGACGACCTGCTCGCCCGCGACACCGACAACGCGCTGCTGAACATCATGAACGCCACCCCGGACGGCGACTACCAGACCTACAAGGCCGAGTCCGGCGCGTACATCCGCGAGCACTTCTTCGGCAAGGACGAGCGCGCCGCAGCCCTGGTCAAGGACTACACCGACGAGCAGATCTGGCAGCTGCGGCGTGGCGGACACGACTACCGCAAGGTCTTCGCCGCGTACAAGGCCGCGCTCGAGCACAAGGGCCAGCCCACCGTCATCCTCGCCAAGACCGTCAAGGGCTACGGCCTGGGTCCGCACTTCGAGGGCCGCAACGCGACCCACCAGATGAAGAAGATGACGCTGGAGAACCTCAAGACCTTCCGCGACACCATGCAGATCCCGATCACGGACGCGCAGCTCGAGGAGAACCCGTACCTGCCGCCGTACTACCACCCGGGCGAGAACGACGAGACGATCCAGTACATGCTGGAGCGCCGTCGCGCCCTGGGCGGCTTCATCCCGGAGCGCCGCACGAAGCACACCGCGATCACGCTGCCGGACGACTCCACCTACGCGCTCCCGAAGAAGGGCTCCGGAACGCAGGAGATCGCCACCACCATGGCGTTCGTGCGACTGCTCAAGGACCTGCTGCGCTCCAAGGACTTCGGCAACCGCATCGTGCCGATCATCCCGGACGAGGCGCGCACCTTCGGCATCGACGCCTACTTCCCGACCGCGAAGATCTACAACCCGAACGGTCAGCACTACACGTCGGTCGACCGCGAGCTGCTGCTGGCCTACAAGGAGAGCCCGCAGGGCCAGATCGTGCACGTCGGCATCAACGAGGCGGGCGCCACAGCCGCGTTCACGGCCGCCGGCACCTCGTACTCCACCCAGGGCGAGCCCCTCATCCCGATCTACATCTTCTACTCGATGTTCGGGTACCAGCGCACGGGAGACGCCCTGTGGGCGGCCGGCGACCAGATGGCGCGCGGTTTCGTCGTCGGAGCCACCGCAGGCCGCACCACCCTCACGGGTGAGGGCCTGCAGCACGCCGACGGCCACTCGCCGCTGCTCGCGTCGACCAACCCGGCGACCGTGTCCTACGACCCCGCATACGGCTACGAGATCGCGCACATCATGCGCTCGGGCCTGGAGCGGATGTACGGCGGCAACCACCCGAACCCCGACGTCATGTACTACCTCACGGTGTACAACGAGCCGCTCGTGCAGCCGGCCGAGCCGGAGGATGTGGACGTCGACGGCATCATCCGCGGCATCCACCGCATCTCGGTCGACTCCGGCGAGGGCCCGAAGGCTCAGCTGTTCGCCTCGGGCGTGGGTGTGCCGTGGGCGCTGGAGGCGCAGGAGCTGCTCCGCAAGGACTGGAACATCAGCGCCGACGTGTGGTCGGTCACCTCGTGGGGCGAGCTGCGCAACGACGGTCTCGCCGCCGACGAACACAACTTCCTGCACCCTGAGGAGGAGCCCCGCACGGCCTACCTCACCGAGAAGCTGCAGGGTGCCGAGGGTCCCGTCATCGCCGCGAGCGACTTCATGCACGCCGTGCAGGACCAGATCCGCCAGTGGGTGCCGAACCCGTACTACACGCTCGGTGCCGACGGCTTCGGCTTCTCCGACACCCGCGCCGCGGCCCGTCGCTTCTTCAAGATCGACGGTCCGTCGATGGTCGTCCGCACCCTGCAGGCGCTGGCCGACCAGGGCAAGATCCAGCGCTCCATCGTCGGTGACGCGATCATCAAGTATGCGCTGCACGACGTGAACGCCGGCTCCAGCGGAAACGCAGGCGGCGAGAGCTGAATCTGTGACAGGTCCCACCATGTCGGCCATGGACAAGGCCGCCACGCTCGCCTGGCTGCGCCGGATCTCCGGTGACATCGCCACGGTGACGATCAAGCGGCTGGAGGACACCCTCCCGTGGTACGCCGACATGCCACCGGCCCGGCGGTCCGCCGTCGGGCTGGTGGCGCAGGCGGGCATCACCTCCTTCATCCAGTGGTACGAGGACCCGTCCTCCACCCCCTGGATCGCGGCCGACATCTTCGCCGCAGCTCCCCGTGAGCTGCTGCGCAGCGTCAGCCTGCAGCAGACGCTGCAGCTGATCCGCGTGACGGTCGCGGTGACCGAGGAGCGCGTCGCCGGCCGCGGCGAGGATCTGCGCGAGGCCATCCTGCTGTACTCGCGCGACGTCGCGTTCGCGTCGGCGGACGTGTACGCCCGCGCGGCCGAGGCCCGCGGACTGTGGGATGCCAGGCTCGAGGCGCTCGTGGTGGACTCCATCCTCACCGGCGAGGCCGATGAGGAGCTGCCCAGCCGCATCGCGGCTCTGGGCTGGCACGGTCACGGCGAGGTGTGCGTGCTGGTCGGCACGACGCCTCCGCAGTTCGACGTCGACCAAGTCCGACGCACCGCACGGCGCCTCTCGGTCGACGTGCTGATCGGCGTGCAGGGGTCGCGGCTGGTGCTCGTCGTCGGACGCGCCCGGGTTCCGGGCAAGGAGACGGCGGAGGAAGAGGAGCTGCCGTTCGCCGAGATCGCGCAGCGCCTGGAGCCGTCGTTCGGCCCCGGTTACGTGGTGCTCGGTCCCCCCGTCGCCGCACTGGTGGATGCGGGGCAGAGCGCTCGCGCGGCGCTGGCGGGGTTCGCCGTCGCGCGGGCCTGGCGCGGGGCTCCGCGTCCCGTCGAGGCGGACGACCTGCTGCCCGAGCGCGCCCTGGCCGGCGACACACTCGCCAAGCAGACGCTCATCGAGCGCATCTTCCGTCCGCTGCAGGCGCATTCGCCCGACCTCGTGACCACGCTGTGGAGCTATCTCGACAACGGACGCTCGCTCGAGGCCACCGCCCGCGAGCTGTTCGTCCACCCCAACACCGTGCGCTATCGTCTCAAGCGCGTCAGCGAGGTCATCGGCTGGGATGCCACCGGACCACGTGAAGCGCTGATCCTGCAGACCGCGCTGATCCTCGGGTCGATCGGAGCCTCGGAGCCGAGCCGCCGCCGCACGGCACCGCGTCGCCGCTGATCGCGACCTCAGCGCGGCAGCCGCTGTGCGCCACGCACAAGCGAATCGCGGATTCTTGTGATGAATCATCCACTGTCTCGTCGTCATCGTTGACAGAATGGATGGGTGATCGTCGTCGCCTGCCCTGGACAGGGCTCCCAGACCCCCGGATTCCTCGCACCCTGGCTCGAGCTGGACGGCGTCGCCGAACAGCTCGCCGCGTACTCCGAAGCCGCTGAGGTCGATCTGATCAAGCACGGCACGGAGTCCGACGCCGACACCATCCGCGACACGCGCATCGCGCAGCCGCTGATCGTCGCGGCGTCCATGGTCGCCGCCAAGCAGCTCGTTCACCGCTCCGGCCGCCGCGCCGACGGCGCAGCCGGTCACTCGGTCGGCGAGCTCGCAGCGCTCGTCGGCGCCGGCGTGATCAGCGCCGAAGACGCGATGCGCCTGGTCGGCATCCGCGGGCGGGCGATGGCGGATGCCGCGGCGCAGGCCCCGACGGGCATGAGCGCGGTTCTCGGCGGCGACGCCGACGAGGTGCTCGCCCTCCTCGACGACCTGGAGCTCGCCCCCGCCAACTACAACGTCGCCGGGCAGATCGTGGCCGCAGGCGCCTTGGAGAGCCTCGCGAAGCTCGCGGAGAGCGCTCCACGCGGCGTCCGCGTCGTGCCGCTGCAGGTGGCTGGCGCCTTCCACACCTCCTACATGGGATCCGCGGTGGAGACGCTTCGCGCCGCCGTCGACGACGTCGAGGCGAACGACCCGACGATCACTCTCTGGTCGAACCGCGACGGCGCCGTCGTGGCCGACGGACGCGACGCGCTCGACCGCATCGTCACCCAGGTGTCCTCGCCGGTCCGCTGGGACCTGTGCATGGAATCGATGGCCCAGGCGGGTATCACCGGCTTCATCGAGGTCGCCCCGGCCGGCGCGCTCGTCGGCCTCGCAAAACGCGGCCTGAAGGGCGTGCCCAACGTCGCCGTGAAGACCCCTGACGACCTCGACGCAGCGGTCGCGCTGCTGAACGGAGAAGCAGCATGAGCGCCACCATCACGCAGGCCACCGGTGCCGCGCACACCCGGATCTACTCCGTCGGTGCCGCACGCGGGGAGAACGCCGTCCCGAACGACGACCTGGTCGGCCCCATCGACTCCAGCGATGAGTGGATCCGCCAGCGCACCGGCATCATCACGCGCGCTCGCGCCGTGCCCGAGACGGACGCGATCGACCTCTCCTCCGCCGCGGCGACCGAGGCCGTGCAGCGCTCCGGAGTCGACCCGGCGGACATCGACCTCGTCATCGTCGCCACCATCAGCAACCCCAAGCAGACGCCCTCGGTGTCGGCGATCGTCGCCGACCGCATCGGCGCGAATCCCGCTGCCGCGTACGACGTCAACGCCGCCTGTGCCGGCTACGCCTATGCCGTGGCGCAGGCCGACGCGCTCATCCGCGCCGGCGCCGCGCACTACGCCGTCGTGGTCGGTGCGGAGAAGCTGTCGGACATCGTCGACCCGACCGACCGCAGCATCTCCTTCCTGCTCGGAGACGGCGCGGGCGCGGTGGTGATCGGTCCCAGCGAGACCCCCGGCATCTCCGCCACCGTGTGGGGTTCCGACGGATCCAAGGCCGACCTCGTCGGCATGAACCACACGCTCACCGAGTTCCGTGACGGAACCTCCCCGTGGCCTACCCTTCGCCAGGAAGGACCCCGCGTGTTCCGCTGGGCCGTCTGGGAGATGGCCAAGGTCGCCCGTGAGGCCCTCGAGAAGGCCGGCATCGAAGCATCCGACCTCGCCGCCTTCATCCCGCACCAGGCGAACCTGCGCATCGTGGAGGAGTTCGCCAAGCAGCTGAAGCTCCCCGAGACCACCGTCATCGCACGTGATATCGAGACGACCGGCAACACCTCGGCCGCCTCGATCCCCCTTGCCACCCACCGTCTGCTCGAAGAGCACCCCGAGCTCAGCGGTGGTCTGGCGCTGCAGATCGGCTTCGGCGCAGGGCTCGTCTTCGGCGCGCAGGTGGTGGTGCTCCCCTGATCGGGAGCGCCTTCCCTAGACTGTTCACCGGTTCCGAAACCATTCCGAGAAAGAGGAAACACCATGGCTCTCACCACCGACGAGGTCCTCGCAGGACTTGCTGAGCTGGTCACCGACGAGACCGGCATCGACGCATCCGAGGTCGCGATGGAGAAGTCGTTCACCGACGACCTCGACATCGACTCGATCTCGATGATGACGATCGTCGTCAACGCCGAGGAGAAGTTCGGCGTGACCATCCCCGACGACGAGGTCAAGAACCTCAAGACGGTCGCCGACGCCGTCAACTTCATCGTCGCCGGCCAGGAGTAAGCACCACCGCGGATGCCACCCCCGCCGGCCCTGCACTCGACAGGCTCAGCAGCCGGTCGATGGGCGCGGGGCGTGGCATCCTCCTTTTCCCTGAACCACCTCCCTCCTCACGAAGGACCTTCATGACCAAGCGCATCGTCGTCACCGGTATCGGCGCCACGTCCGCTCTGGGCGGCACCGCCCCAGAGAACTGGGCCAATCTGCTCGCAGGCAAGTCCGGTACGCGCACGCTGGAGCACGACTGGATCGAGAAGTACCAGATCCCCGTGCACTTCGCCGCCGAGGCGACCGTCCGTCCCGAGGAGGTGCTCCCCCGTCACGAGGCCAAGCGCCTCGACCCCTCGACGCAGTTCGCGATGATCGCCGCCCGCGAGGCCTGGGAGGACGCCGGTTCCCCCGAGGTCGCCCCCGAGCGCCTCGGGATCGACTGGGCCACGGGCATCGGCGGCGTGTGGACGCTGCTGGACGCCTGGGACACGCTGCGCGAGAAGGGACCGCGCCGGGTCATGCCGCTGACGGTTCCGATGCTGATGCCCAACGCCGGGGCCGGAAACCTGTCGCTGCACTTCAACGCCAAGGCCTTCGCACGCACGGTCGTCAGCGCGTGCGCCTCCAGCACGGAGTCGATCGCGAACGCCTACGACCACCTGCAGGACGGTCTCGCCGACGTGATCATCGCCGGTGGCGCGGAGTCCGCGATCCACCCGATCACCATGGCGTCCTTCGCGTCGGCACAGGCCCTGTCCCGTCGCAACGACGACCCGGCCACCGCCTCGCGCCCCGGCGCCATCGACCGCGACGGATTCGTCATGGGCGAGGGCGGTGCGGCACTGGTCCTCGAGACCGAGGAGCACGCCAAGGCCCGCGGTGCGAAGATCTACGCCTACCTGGTGGGCGGCGGCGTCTCCGCCGACTCGTACCACATCACCGGCAACGACCCCGAGGGCGCGGGCGCGGCCCGTGCCGTCGAGCAGGCGCTGCAGCAGGCGGGTGCCTCCGCGGACGAGGTCTCGCACATCAACGCGCACGCCACGTCCACCCCGGTCGGCGACCCGAACGAGTACGAGGCGCTCAAGCGCGTGTTCGGCGACCGCATCGACGAGATCCCCGTCTCCGCGACCAAGGCGTCGACCGGGCATCTACTGGGCGGCACCGGCGCGCTCGAGGCCGTGTACACGATCCTCGCGCTGCGCGACCGCGTCGCGCCGCCGACCATCAACATGACCGAGCCCGACCCGGCCGTCCCGTTCAAGCTCTCGACCTCGCCGCAGCCGCTCGGCGACGGCGATCTGCTCGCGATCAGCAACTCGTTCGGCTTCGGCGGCCACAACGCCGTCGTCGCGTTCCGCAGCACCTGAGCCGGCTCCTGCAGCAGTACACCCC
>Ga0256791_1000243_pt1 | contig 23219 bp, 28 predicted proteins | sample MC6MC0942MT_FD_190188 | JGI IMG/M metagenome (GOLD analysis project Ga0256791, IMG submission 190188) | Metatranscriptome of enriched soil aggregate microbial communities from Iowa State University, Ames, United States - MC6-MC0942-MT... | ecosystem: Environmental > Terrestrial > Soil >...
GCGACGAGCTCAGCACCGCGCAGTTGCGCGTGCTCTCCCACCCCATGCGCCTGGCCTTCCTCCGTCGGCTGCGCGAGCAGGGACCGGCGACGTCCCGCATCCTCGGTCGGGAGTTCGAGCTCGACTCCGGCGCCGCGAGCTATCACCTGCGCCGCCTCGAAGCGGGCGGTCTCATCGCCGAGGAACCCGGTATGGGCACGTTGCGGGAGCGCTGGTGGCGTGCAACCGCGGATGCCCTGCAGCTCGACGCTGCCGAGCACGATGATGATGCGGTCACCAGGCAGTACGTGCAGTCGACCGTGCTCATGAACGCCGAGGAGCTGTACCGCGTCGCAGCCGACGTGCCAGGGGCCGATGCCGCCTGGCTCGCCGAGTCGGCCTTCATCGACCTTCGGCTCCCCCTCGACGGGGCGGGTCGCCGCGCCCTTCGCGCCGAGCTCATGGAGGTGATCGACCGCCACCGCGCCGCAGAGGAAGGCCCGATCACCCAGATCCGCCTGCAGATCTACGGCCGGCCGTGATCATGGGCATCCGCGGCGACGCGGCACGATGGGTGGTCGCGTACACGCTGGCGATCCTAGGCGACGTCGCGTACTACCTGGTCCTCACCTGGGCTGCTGCCGAAGTCGGTGGCGCGGGCTGGTCCGGCCTGATCCTGGCGGCCGGCTCGGTTCCGCGCCTGCTGCTCCTGCTGGTCGGAGGCCTGCTCGCCGACCGCATCGATCCGCGCCGCATCGCGATCTGGACGGACACGGCGCGAGCGGTGACCCTCATCGCCGCGAGCGCCCTCACCGCGCTGCTCGGCGTGCTCCCCTGGTGGCTGCTGGCCGTCGCCGTGATCTTCGGGATCGTGGATGCCTGCTTCATCCCCGCGGTCGGCGCGATGCCCGCCCGGCTCGTGGCTACCGACGATCTCCCCCGCCTCCAGGCGTGGCGACTCAGCGGACTGCGGATCGGCAACGCCGTGGGTCCGCTGCTCGGGGCCGTGCTGCTGCCTGCGGGCGGAACTGCCGCGTTCGCGGTGCTCGCCGCCCTCTTCCTCGCATCCGTGCTGCTGCTGCGCGGCATCCGGCCGCATACCGCCTCGGCGGCGGGTGACGCACCGGACCAGCTGGTCACGGGATCGGGCTGGCGGACGGTCCGGCGGCTGAGGATCGCGCCCCTGGTGATCGGAACGGCGCTGTCCGAGCTGCCGTTCTCCGGGCCCATGGGTGTGGCGATGGTGCTGCTCGCGCAGGAGCGCGGCTGGCATCCCGGCATGGCAGGCGCCATGCTGACCGCCTTCAGTCTGGGCGGGCTCGCGATCAGCCTGCTGATGTCGGCCCTGCCCCGTGCCGGCGGCCGCCCGACCGTGCTCGGCTCGCTGGCGGCGACCGCGGTGCTCCTGCTCGTGTTCGGGATGTCGGCGGATGCGGTGCCGGCGGTGCTGTGCAGCGCGGGGCTGGGCGTCGCGAGCGGCGTGACGCAGGTGATCTGCCAGGGGCAGGTGCAGCGGTCCACCCCGGTGACGATGCTGGGCCGGGTCACCGCGGTGCTCACTCTGCTCACCCTCGGGCTCAGCCCGCTCGCCTACGCCGGGGTCGGCCTCGTGGCCGACTTCGCGGGGCTGCCCGCCTTCTTCGCGGTGGCCGCGGGAGTGATCGTCCTGTCGGGGCTCCTGCTGGCGACCGCGAGGTTCGGACCTCCGCGCGCGATCACGCCGATCGCGGCCTGACGCTGATCAGCCGAACGAGCCCGTGGTGAGGAACACCGCGCCGCCCAGGAGGAAGATCGCGAGCAGCAGGTAGCCGGCGCAGCCGATGTATCCGAGGATCAGGCCGACGATCGCGAACGCGGAACCGCCCTCTCCGCGACTCCTGATCTGCGACAGGGCGACGTGGCCCATCACCACGGGGATCAGCGCGAAACCGCACAATCCCAGGATGAACGATGCGATCGCCAGACCGTTCGTCCTCGGCTGAGCCGCGACGTAGACGGGTACGTACTGGGGTGCGGGGCTGTGGCTCATGCTTCGACGATAGAGGCCGCGCCCGTGCCTGTGGTCGCGGCCTCGTCGCGATCCTGTCGCAGTCCTGCGACAGGATCGCCGGCCGTCAGACCCTGGCGACGGCCTGCGCCTTCACGAGCGCCTGCTCGAGGTCGGCGGCGAGGTCCTCGACGTTCTCGAGACCGATCGACAGCCGCACGATGTCGGCTCCCGGACGGGCCTCGGGCGCGACGGGACGATGGGTCAGGGCGGCAGGATGCTGCAGCAGGGAGTCCACTCCCCCGAGCGAGACCGCGTGCGTGAACAGGCGGACGGCGCCGGTGAGCGCCTCGGCCGCCGCGTAGCCGCCGGCCAGCCGGACGGCGATCATGGCTCCGCCCCCGCTCATCTGGCGTCCGACGATGCCGCGCTCGTCGCCGAGCCCCGGGTAGAAGACCTCGGCCACCGCCGGGTTGCCCTGAAGCCGCTCGGCCAGCGCCTGCGCGCTCGCCTGCTGCGCCTGCATCCGCACCGGCAGCGTCGCGAGTCCTCTGTGCAGCAGGTACGCGCCGAGCGGGTGCAGGAGCGCGCCCGTGATCGCACGCACACGGCGCAGCGCCTGCGCGGTCTCCTCCGAGCAGGCGATCACGCCGGCGATCACGTCGCCGTGGCCGCCGATGTACTTCGTCGCGCTGTGCAGGGACATGGCCGCGCCGAGGTCGAGCGGGTTCTGCAGCAGCGGCGTGGCGAAGGTGTTGTCGACCATCACCGGCACGCCCTGCGCCTGCGCGACGACGGCCGCGATGTCGACGAGGTCGAGAGTCGGGTTGGCCGGCGTCTCCAGCACGATGAGCCCGGTGTCGGGCCGGATGCTGGCAGCGACCTCGGCTTCATGGCAGAAGGTGACCTCGGCCCCGAGGAGCCCCGAGTCCAGCAGGTGGTCGGTCCCGCCGTAGAGCGGACGGACCGCAACGACATGGTGCTTGCCTGCTGCCGTCGTGTGCGACAGGATCGCGGCGGTCGTGGCCGCCATACCCGAGCTGAACGCCACCGCGGCCTCGGCGTGCTCGAGTTCCGCAAGCGCCTCCTCGAAGCGCGCCACGGTCGGGTTCCAGAGCCGTGCGTACACGTTGCCGCCATCCGGCAGCGGGTGCCCGCCGTTCGCCATCGACTCGTAGGAGTCGCCGCCGTGCAGGATGTCGGGCAGCGGGTTGGTCGACGACAGGTCGATGGGTGCGGCGTGCACCCCCATCGCGGCGAAATCGGAGCGCCCGGCGTGGACGGCGACGGTCTCGGGATGCAGCGGCAGATCGGACATGCCACCAGAATGCGTCGCAGAGCGACGCGAATCCAGCATCCTTGTCGCATCGACGCTCTGACGACGATAATCTTGCTCGCAGAGCAACCAGGATCGCCCCGCAGGAGGACGCGTTGGCCAACACGCATGGATCGACGGCCACTGTCGACGCACTCGATCTCCGCATCCTGGCGGCTCTGTCCGCTCAGCCGGATGCCCCGGTGAAGCAGCTCGCCGCGATGCTCGGCATCCCGGCATCCACCTGCGCCTTCCGCGTGCGCTCGCTTCGCACTCGCGGCGTGATCGCCGGGCTGGATCTGGTGATCGACCCCGCGGCGCTGGGGGCGACGGTTCAGGCGATGATCCGCGTGCGGCTGGCCAACCACAGCAAGAGCGGCGTGGACGCCCTGTTCGACGCGCTGGTGTCCACTCCGGGCGTGCTGCAGGTGTTCCACATCGCGGGCGCGGACGATTTCCTGGTGCACGTCGCGGTGACGGATGCCACGGCGCTGCGCGACATCGTGCTGGAGCACATCACCGTTCACGACGTCGTGCGCGCCACGGAGACGCAACTCGTGTTCGAGCGCCGTAAAGGCGCGGGCGTGCTGACCAGGCGTGCCCCGTCATGACATCATCACCTTCATGACTCTGTCCATCGACCAGTTCCGCGCCGCTCTGCTCGACTCCCACCAGCGCGCCGGACTCGGGATAGCCCTCACCGACACGGACGCGCAGCTGGTCGTCGCCGATCCGGTGTCCTCACAGACCTGGTACGGGTACTGGATCTCGATCGGTGCACCGCACGAGACACCGGCGGCTGCCCAGCAGCCGCACCCAGACACCGAGCCGGTCCTGCCGTTCACCCCTCCGGGACAGAGCTTCGCCGCGCCGACAGCGACGTATGGCGTCGACTCACAGTCCGGCACTCTGCCGTTTCCCGCCGCCCACCCGGCTGCGTCGGCCTCACCCGCGGCGGCCGGCATGACCGCGGTGATCGAGCCGGGGCCGTCCGGGATGTTCGATGCCGCGCCTCCGCGGCGCCGGAAGAACGTCGGCCTCTGGGTCACTCTGGCGCTCGTCGGCGTGCTGATCCTGGCTGTCGCAGGCACCACGGTCTACGCGTTCGTCACCGCTCGCCACTGGGACAAGGTGGACGTGCCCGCGCAGGCGGCGACGACGCATTCCGAGCAGTACGAGACCGGGCGGTACGACGTCACCATGGACACCGTCAACCCCTGTGCGGTCGGGCAGGACTGGACCGAATGCACGGATGCCATGGCGCGGCAGTACGAACTCGCCTGCGCGGGAGTGGAGCTCACCGAGTCCGCGGTGCCGACATGCGAGCAGTACAGCTCCGCGATCGCCGAGATGAAGCGCCAGGACGGCGACGGCTACTACGTCGAGTCGCTCGGGGACTACGGGCACCTGTCACGGACGCCCGAGATCGGTACCCGGGAGGTGTCGAACAACGATGCTCGTCCGGCGATCACGCACCGCGCCGTCTGCTACCTCGGTTTCATCGGGGAGTGCCGCTGAGGCCGCTCCGGCCGTCGGAACGCGGTGCGCATGTGGTCGCCGGTCAGGATGTCGGCGACGCCGATCATGATCAGGCTGAACACGATCTGCTCGGTCACCATCCAGGCCGGGTAGAGATTCGGGATCGCCGCCATCACGAGCGTGATGATCGGGAAGATCTGCGCGAAGAGCCGCAGACGCTGATACGCCCAGTACCAGCCGAGCGATGCCCGCCAGGAGAAGTAGAACAGCGTCACGGTCATGCCGAGCACGATCACGCTGCGCATCCACACCGCGAACGGCACCGGTCCGCCGTTCACAACGATGACGACCGCGACGACCACGGCCGCGATGCCCAGGAGCACCTCCACGGCCAGCAGCCAGGTGATCCAGGTGAACGCGCGACGCGTCTTCGGGTGCTCTCGCATCTCTGCGGACACCTCGAGATCGGCGTGGCGTCCGCCGGCGATCCGGTCCAGACGACGGAGAAGGGCTTCGAAGCGCACCGGACGATGCTACTGCCGCAGGTGATGAGCCAGATGCACGCCGCGTACCGCGATGCGATCGGGCTGGACGCTGCCTGTCATCCCCTCAGACCCCGTCACCAGGTCCGACGCGGATCAGGCGCTGGCGTCGGCGTCACGCCGCGGCAGGACCCAGCCGGCGCGCGGGAAGTGGCAGGTGTAGCCGTCGGGGTAGCGGATCAGGTAGTCCTGGTGCTCGGGCTCGGCCTCCCAGAACGGACCGGGCTGCTCGATGGTCGTGACGGCGGCACCCGGCCAGAGTCCCGAGGCGTCCACGTCGGCGATCGTGTCCCTGGCCACGCGCTCCTGCTCCGCATCCAGCGGGAAGATCGCGGAGCGGTAGCTGGTGCCGATGTCGTTGCCCTGCCGGTTCAGCGTGGACGGGTCATGGATCTGGAAGAAGAACGCGAGGATGTCGCGGTAGGTCGTCTGAGCCGGGTCGAAGACGATCTCGACGGCCTCGGCGTGACCGGGGTGGTTCCGGTAGGTGGCGTGGTCGTTCTCGCCACCGGTGTAGCCGACTCGCGTGCCGAGCACGCCCGGCTGCCGGCGGATCAGATCCTCCATGCCCCAGAAACAGCCTCCTGCGAGGACGGCGGTCTCGGCTCCCGCCTGGCGGGTGATCGTTCCGGTGTCGCTGCTGCCGCTGGTCATCACGGTGCTCCTCTGGTGTTCGTGCGGGTGTGCCCGTCCCATTCTCCCCCCTGGCTGGGGAATGAGGGCCGGGCCGTCTAGGTTGGTGCTGAGAGCGGGCCCGGCCCGCATCCCGAGCATCCGAGGAGAGCCATGCGTCCGTATCTGGACAAGTCCGCACCCGACGTCTGGAAGGCGGTCAGCGCCTTCTCCGCGACGGTCAAGCAGCACGCGGCGGCCGCAGGCCTGTCGGTGCAGGAGTCCGAGTACATCAAGCTGCGCGCGTCGCAGCTGAACGCCTGCGCCTACTGCCTCGATGTGCACTCCCGCGAGTCCCGGGAGGCCGGCATCGTGCAGCAGAAGATCGACCTGCTGCCGGCCTGGCGCGAGAGCAACCTCTACACCGAGCGCGAGAAGGCGGTGCTGGCCGTCGCGGAGGCGGCGACGCGGATGCCGCTGAGTGAGGAGTCCAAGGCCGATCTGGCCGGCGCCGCCGCGGTGCTGGGCGAGCAGGCATTCGCCGCCGCCGAGTGGGTCGCGATCACGATCAACGCGTTCAACCGCGTCTCCATCCTCAGTGAGCACCCGGTGCGTCCGCGCGGGGTCGCCGGAAAGGTGCTGTCATGACGGACGAGCGCTTCACCGTGCAGGACGTCCCCGCCGAATCGCGCTATGTGCTGATCGACCGCGGCGAGGACGGCACCGACTCCAAGGAGATCGGTGAGGAGTCGTACGTGGATGTCGGGGACGAGCGCGTGCTGTTCCACACCGGCGTATCCGAGGACTACGCAGGTCAGGGCCTGGCATCCAAGCTCGTCCGCGCCGTTGTCGACGACGTGGTGGCGGCCGGTAAGTCGATCGTGCCCGTGTGCCCGTACGTCGCGGCGTGGATGCCGAAGCATCCGGGGTATGATGCGCACGTCGTGGCGCGGCGGGCGGACCACATCGCGGCGATCAGGGCGCAGGAGGAGGGCCGCGAGGCCTGACCTCTGCGGCGGTGCGACTAGTCCCGTGCCCGCAGCCGGATGGTGGGCAGCGGCGGTGCGGGCAGCGGGGCGAGCTGCCCCTCGGCATACGGGCCGAACAGCTCCGGTTTTCCGGCATCCTGGGGATCGGCCGGCTCGAACCCGAGTTCGGCCTGATAGCGGCGTCGGAACTCGACGATCTCGTCGTGACTGCGGCCGATGAAGTTCCACCACATCACGATCTGCTCCCCCAGCGGCACGCCGCCGAGCAGGATCACCCTGGCACCCTCGGGCCCTGCGGCGATCCGCATGGTGTCGGCTCCGGTGGGCGTGTAGCCGAGCTCGCGGTGCCGCACCAGCGTGTCGTTGACCATGATCGTCCCGCTCTCGGCGAGGGCGGCGTGCTCGAAGCCACGACGCACGTCGAGCACGACCTGCGCTCCGGGGCCGAGTACCAGCTCCGCCCCCAGCAGATCAGGAGTGCGGGTGTCGACCGGCGAGGTCGACCCCGCCAGGGAGCCGATGAACACGCGGATGCTCACGCCCTGCAGCTCCACCGGTTCGGGCGCGTAGTGCGCGAACGCATGCTCGGAGAACCTCGTGGACTCGGGCAGCGCGTACCAGAGCTGCACGCCGTGCAGCACGGTCGTGTCGGGGGTGCTGATCTCCTGGTGGGTGATGCCCTGCCCGGCGATCATCAGGTTGAGCTCGCCGGGGAGCACGGGGGCAGCGACCCCGTTGGAGTCGAGGTGGTCGATGCGGCCGGTGAACAGCCACGAAACCGTCGCGAGCCCGGTGTGCGGATGCCGCGGGACCTCCATGCCGCCGGTGTCGGCCACGTCATCCGGCCCGTAGTGGTCCAGGAAGCACCACGCCCCGACCAGCGAGCGCTGCTTCTGCGGCAGGGTGCGGTAGACGGTCATTGCGCGGATGCCGCCCAGCGGCACCTCCCGCGGGGTGAGCACCTCGACGTCGGTGCACAGCGCGCCCGGTTCCAGCACGCTCTCCGTCGGGTTCGACTCCTGGTTGCTCATCCGGGTTCTCCTCGGCATCCGTGACGCGACTCCTGCCAGCGTAGCCAGTCCTGCGGGCGGCGGGATGGTCGTCTGAGCGAAGCGCGGCCGGACCCGGGGCGTCGGATGCCGAGCATCCGGCGCCCCTGCGCCTGCGCGGCGCCTACTCGGACTTCTCGTCGATCTTCTCGAGCAGTTCCTTGAAGGCCTTCTCGATCGATGCGTGGTCATACTGCCCGGCGCGGCTTTCCGCCGAGATCACGGCGCAACGATGCAGCTTCCGGAAGTCGCCGAACGGGAAACTGTAGCGCCCCTTCGTCCCCTCGGTGGCGTCGCTGTCCTCACCGAGGTGCCATCGGGCGAACTCCCCCATGCCGTGCTTGTCGATGAAGTCGTTCTCATCGTCCGTGCTCGGCGCGTGCTCGCTCCAGTCATCGCGCTCGTCGTGGACGACATCTCCCGAGCGCAGCAGGCCGCGGGCATGCGAGAGCGCGTCCTCGTTCAATCGGACGGTCATGTTCCACTCCTCTCCGCGCGCGTCCCCGTCGGGACGTCCGCTGTCTCCGACGATGCCTCGGGCTGCGGTGGTGTCGAAGGGGGTGGCACGCGCCGCTCGGGAGTGCTACCGGCATAGCGCGAATCCAGCCCCGCGTCCAGCCCGTCGACGGCATCCGTCCGGTGGCGGATGCTGAGGCGCATGACCCAGCAGAGCTCCGGACGGCACACACGGCGAACGCGTGTGCCCGGTTCGCCGTCCGATCCGACCTTGGTGACAAACCAGCCGGCGCTGCGGAGTTCGTCCGGAGCGGTGTGGCTGATCTCCTCCGGCGTGTTCGTGGCGGTCTGCCTGGTGCCGCTGATCGGCGTCGTCGCCGTGCGCAGCGCGGCGGCTCCCGTCGCGATCGTCGCGATCGTGCTGCTCGTGGGGCTTCTCGCCGCGGAGTTCGTCGTGCGTTTCCTGATCTCCGCGCCGCTTCAGCGGCTGCGCTGGCTCGCCGCCTGCATGCTCTCCATGGCCGTCGTGGCGCTGATCGCGATGATGGTCTGCGTCTCGATCGTGTGGTCTTCTGCGCTGCACTGACCGCGCCGGCGGGGTCAGTGCAGCGGATGCCGTCGGGCCGCGATCCGGGCGACGGCGAACCTGCCACGCAAGTCGGCGGATGCGGATGCTCCGAGCATCACGGAGTCGAGCCGGGCCAGCGACCTTCCGTCGACCAGCGCGGTGTCGCCGAGAGCCACGAGGATGACGATTCCGTCGCCCGCTTCTGTGACGCCCGGATCGTCGACGCACTGCACGTCGCTCTCCCAGGTGTCACGGCGGGTCATCACGTTGAGGTCGAGGAAACCCACCTCGCGCGGGCTGGCGGTCACCTCGGCCTCGCCGTCGAAGACGACGATCCCCTCCGGATCGAGGACCAGGTCGCGCCCGTCGATGCGCAGATCCACAGCGCCGGGGCCGAGTGCGACCTGACCTCGACGTACGCCGAGGTACGGGCTGTACGGCTGCGTGCCTGTGATCTCCGCGATGCTGACGCGCCAGGTCCACACACCGGCATCCGTCGCGTCATCGAACAGGTTCCGCGTGACGCCGCGCCCGTTCTTCCACGGCGTCGGCAGGATGGCGGAGTACTCGACGATGAGGGGCGCGTTCATGATGCGTCCAGTCTCGCGCAACCGCGGGTGCCAGACTGTGCGCATGTCCCCGAGCCGCCGAGTGGGAAAGCGCCTGATCGTGATCGCCGCGAGCATCGTCGCGGCCCTCGGCATCCTCGCGGTCCTGGTCTTCAACGGAGTGCTCTGGCCGGCTCGCCTGTTCGCCGCGTCGTATCCCGTGCGCGGGGTCGACATCTCGAGCTATCAGGGCGACGTCGACTGGGACGAACTCGCGTCGCAAGGCATCGACTTCGCGTACATCAAGGCGACGGAGGGCTCGAAGTCGACCGACTCGCGTTTCTCCGCGAACTGGGCGGGCGCCTCTCGCACCGACCTGCTGATCGGCGCGTACCACTTCGTGAGTTTCGAGAGCAGCGGCGAAGCGCAGGCCGCGCACATCATCGAGACCGTCCCGAAGGGAGCCACCCTCCCGATCGCACTGGATCTCGAGTACTACGGAGACTTCTTCGCCCACCCGCCGACGCGCACGCAGGTCGATGCGATCCTGGAGCCGCTGCTGCGGCTGCTGGAAGAGCACTACGGCTCGCCGCCCGTCATCTACGCCACGTCCTCGGCCTACGACCGCTACCTGTCCGGCGGCTATGCGGACAATCCGATCTGGATCCGATCGATCGTCCTGCCTCCGACGCTCGACGACGGACGCGATTGGACGATCTGGCAGTACTCCGATCACGACCGCCTCCGGGGCTACGCCGGCGTCGAGCAGTACATCGACATGAACGTCTTCCACGGCACCCGCGAGGAGCTGGCGGCGCTCGCGAAGTGAGAGGGCGCCGCTCCCGCACTTGTCAGCGAGTGATCACGCGCGGCGCCTCGTCCTCGAATCCGCTGCGGATCGCCACTCTCGTCCACGGCACGGGCGCATCCTCGAACACGGGCTCCAGAACACGCCACTTCGCTTCGCCGTCGCCTCCCACGAAGTAGAGCTCGTAACTGTGGTCTCCGATCTCGTTGCCGTCGATCATCCCCAAGCCGGCCTCAGTGAGTGCCTCGTCCGCGGCGAGCTCGGTCTCCAGCAGCGCATCCATGATCCCCAGGTCGAACTCGAGGTCAGTGTCGTCGAAGACCACCACGACCCAGTCGTCTCCCGGCGGCGCCACCTGCGCCTCGGGGAACGCGGGTTCCGATGACGAGCACGCCGCGAGGGACGCGGTCGATAGCAGCATCACCACGGGCAGTACCCAACGTCGAAGGCGCATGCACAGAGACTATGGGAGAACGGCGTGTCCCCCGGTGAGCGTGGCCCGCCGTTCCCGCTTCCTAAGCTGGGAGGGTGAACATCTGCGTCTTCCTCTCCGCATCCGATCTCGACGAGCGCTACACCCGTGCCGCTCAGCAGCTCGGACGGCTGATCGGCGAGCAGGGTCACACGCTGGTCTGGGGCGCGAGCGATGTGGGTCTGATGAAGGTCCTCGCCGATGCGGTCGACTCCGCGGGTGGCCGGCTCGTGGGCATCTCGGTCGGGTTCCTCGCGGCGAAGGCACGGCAGCTGCAGTCACCGAACGAGCTGATCGTCGGCGCCGACCTCGCCGAACGCAAGGCGACGCTGCTGACGCGCAGCGATGCCGTGGTGATCATGGTCGGCGGCAGCGGCACGCTCGACGAGGCGACCGATGTGCTCGAGCTGCGCAAGCACGGCATCTACGACGGCCCGGTCGTCGTGCTGAACACGGACGGCTTCTACGACGGCCTGCAGCAGCAGTTCGCCCGCATGGACGCGGAAGGCTTCCTCCCCGTCCCGCTCGCTCAGCTGTGCACCTTCGTGGATCAGCCGGAGGAGGCTCTCGCGGTCATCGAGCAGCACGCCCCCGACAAGGCGGTAGGCGACTCTCTTCGCACCGCTGCAGCCCAGAAGTTGCACTAGAGTCGGGGCGAGCGCTGGTGCGCAGAAGGAGAGATGGCATGGAGAACGTGACCGGCGGCGAGGCGTCCACCATCGACGAGCAGACCTTCACCGTCACCCGGAGCATCTCGATAGCCGCACCGATCGAGAAGGTATGGCGCGCGATCACCGAGCCCGGGCACATCTCCCGCTGGTTCGGGCAGACCGTCTTCGACGGCGCCGGGCGCGGTGCACAGGGCACGATGACGTTCGAAGGCCACGACGCCGTGCCGATCCGCATAGAGCAGATCGACGCACCGCGCGTCGTGACGTACCGCTGGTGCAACGACAACGCCCTCGACTCGCCTCCGAGCACTCTCGATGAGGCGCATTCGACGGTGTTCACCTTCACCCTCGAGGTGGAAGGGGCGGGAACGCGGTTGACGGTCATCGAAGCGGGCTTCGAGAGCACCTCCGCCCCGCTGCTGAACCTCCAGAGGCATCGCGTCGGCTGGGACGAGGAACTCGACAAGCTCATCGCCCTGTTCGAGGTTCCGGCATGACTCGCACGCTGGTTCCCGTGCTCGCCGCTCTGGGCGATGACACCCGGTGGAGCATCCTCGCCGCGCTCGGCGAAGGCGACGCCTCTGCGTCGGCACTCGCGCAACGACTCCCCGTGACCCGGCAGGCCATCGCAAAGCACCTGGCCGTCCTCAGCGACGTCGGCGTCGTCGAACCCGTGCGCGTCGGCCGCGAAGTCCGGTACCGCGTCGTCGGCGCGACGCTCAGTGCCACGGCGAACCGACTCGACGCGATCGGACGCGAGTGGGAGCAGCGCCTGGCCGCCATCAAGGAGATCGCCGAAGACCTCTAGGCCGTGGCCGATTGATCTGCAACCCCGCTATTGCAGAAGTTCCTCCATAGTGCAATCCTTTAGTTGCACAATACGGAGAGGAGCGGCACATGCTGCTTGAGGACAAGGTGGCCGTGATCCACGGTGGGGGCGGTTCGATCGGAGCTGCGACGGCGCGCGCCTTCGCACGCGAGGGCGCGCGGCTGTTTCTTGCGGGCAGATCGCTGCCACGCCTGGAGGCGGCGGCCGAAGAAGCCAGAGCCGCGGGCGCAGAGGTCGAGGTCGCCGTCGTCGACGCGTCTGATCAGGCGGCGGTCGACCACCACGCGGACGAGGTGGCGGAGAAGGCAGGACGCATCGACATCGCGCTGAACGCAGTCGGCTTCGACCATGCACAAGGGCTGGCGATCGCCGAGACCTCGCTGGAGGACTACCTGTATCCGATCATGGGGTACCTGCAGACGAACTTCGTGACAGCCAAGGCCGCGGCGCGGCACATGGTCGCCCAGCGCAGCGGAGTGCTCCTGACCGTCTCCACGCCCGGCGCCCGCCTGTCGGGCCGGGGGCTCATCGGTAACGCCGCCCAGTCGGCGGGACTCGAGGGCTTCTCCCGCGCTCTCGCCGGCGAACTCGGCCCCGACGGCGTGCGCGTGGTCTGCGTGCGCCCGCACGCCATCTCCGACGCGCTCACGACGTCGTACACCCATGAGATGTTCGGACGCATCGCGTCCGCCTCGGGCCTTCCGATGGACGACTGGCTCGATGGCCTCGCCGGCACGACGGCACTCGGCCGCCTGCCCGTGCTCGACGAGGTGGCCGAGTACCTCGCATTCGCCGCCTCCGATCGCGCAGCCTCGATGACGGGCGTGATCGCGAACCTCTCGGCAGGAGCACTGGTCGACTGAATGACGTCGTCCGGAAGTCTCCGAGTCCGCGAAAAATGTGCCATGCACGGGAGCCCCTGGCCAGAAGGCGAGCCGCTGCCGGCAACTGGCCGAACACCCGAGGATGTCGCCAGATCGATCCGGGACATGTCGATCGCATGTGCATTCGCATGACGACCCTGGGCCCCTATTCAGCTGACGACGGCCGCGGTGTTGCCGGGTTCTCCTGTGTCGCCCTCGGCGGGGTGGGAATCCTCACCTGAAGTGCCCCCGGGCGGACGCGGACGCGAACTCGAGTGATGCTGCCGAAGCTGTCGCCGTCGAGTTCCATGAGATGCGGCGCGTCGAAACGGGCCTCGAACCGGCGCCCTTGGACGTAGGCGAGCGAATGGAGATCCGGCCTCTGTTGAAGAAGCCTACGGCTGACCCAGGAACGACGAGCGATGCCCTGCAGCGTGAGACGGGTTCCGATCCGCGCCCACGTGAACCGCCCTGTTGGGCGCATCATCACGACATCCAGCAGCCCATCGTCGATGAGCGCAGCCGGGATCAGGAGCATATTCCCCGTCAACGTCCCGCAGTTGCCCACGATGACCGTGTGCGCCCGCGTCGACCTCATTCGACCGCCGTCGATCCGATAGTCGAGGTGAAAGAGCTTGTTCGCGATGACCGAGCGGGCGATCGGCGTGACGTAGGCGAACCATCCCAGATGCCGCTTCGCCGTCGCGCTCGTGCTCTTAGCCATCTCCGCATCCAGTCCGATGCCGGCCATGACTGCGAACGCGTGTGCCCTCCGGGCCCCGCTCTCGTCCTCGAAGTCAACCGCACCGATGTCAATGGCTCGATCGTCACCTGAGAACGCGGCCGAGACGCCTGCTGCGATGTCGTTGAGCGGAACGCCGAGCTCTCGGGCAAGGAGATTGCCGGTACCCGCTGGCACCAACGCGATGGGAACGTCCTTCCCTTGCATCACCTCCACGACAGCTCGGACCGTCCCATCGCCGCCCGCGATCATCACGACAGCAGGCAGGGATGCGAGGGCGTCTTCTGCGGCCGCCCGGCCCGAGTCGTCGCTGCTGGTCTCGTACCAGCGCGTCTGCGCCCACCCCTGCCGGGCCTCTTCCTCGGCGACCAGATGGCGAAGTCTCTCGATCGGCGCCTTCACAGGGTGGTAGACGACGGCCGCATGCGGCCGCACGACCGCCGAGAGACCGAGTGCGCTCACCGCGGGTCTGTGCCGACGTAGCGTCGCTGCTCAACCAGAGGGCAGGTGAACACATCGCGCTCCCCGAGCCCGACTCGGTTGATGTACCGCACAACGATCGCATAGGAGGCCAGCAGCCCGGTCTGCGTATAGGGAACGTCGTGACTCCGGCAGTACGCGGCGACGATAGGCGCCGCTTCACGTAGATGAGGGCGCGGCATGGAGGGGAACAGATGGTGTTCGATCTGATAGTTCAGCCCACCCATGACCGTGTCAAGCAGACGTCCACCGCGGATGTTCCGACTCATCATCACTTGACGGCGCAGAAAGTCGAAGTTCGCATCCTGTGGCACGATCGGCATCCCCTTGTGGTTCGGGGCGAACGAGACCCCCATGTAGAAACCGAAGATTCCGAGTTGAACCGCAAGGAACACGAACGCGATTCCCGGCGACAGTACGAGGAAGACCAGTAGCGGAAACCCCACGAGGCGCACCAGGAGGAAGCCGATCTCGAACCATCGCCGATCCAACCGTTCCCGCGTCACGGCCCGGCGAACGCCCGACGCATGCAGCGAAACGCCCTCCAGAAGCAGGAGCGGGAAGAAGAAAATGCCCTGGTGGGACCGGACCCACGACAGCACCCGTCCCCTCGGCACCGCATGAGCCGGCACGACGACGATCACCGGGAGTTCGATGTCCGGATCGGCGCCCAGCTTGTTCGGATTCGCATGATGACGTGTGTGCTTGTGCTGCCACCACCCGTAGCTCATACCCACCAGAAGGTCGCCGAGAACGAGGCTCACCCAGTCGTTCCACTTGCCCGAGACGAAGATCTGTCGATGCGCACAGTCGTGCCCGAGAAAGGCAATCTGCGTGAACAAGACCGCCAGGAACGCCGCAGTGAACAGCTGCCACCACGTGTCACCGATCACGACGAACACCGCCAGGGAGCCCAGGAGCATCAGAGGCAGCCCGATCAGCTTCGACCAGTAGTGCCCATACCGGCGTCGCAACAGCCCCTTCTCCCGGATGATCTTCGCCAACGCGGTGAAATCACTCCCGCTACGACCACCAGCGCGGTCGAGCGGACGCGGTGTTGTCTTGCGGAACTCGTCCATGGGGTTCTCCCCCTCCCGTGACCGCGGACCTGATCAGCGGCCGTGACCACCTTCAGCAGTCCAGTCGTCGATCCGTGCACGGTCATCGGTCGTCGAAGAGCCGTGATCCGACGAGTCCCCCGGCTCCGGACGCCGATCGACAGAGGTAGCGAAGATCACGGACCGCGCGAGCAGCGCTACGGAGGCCGCCCTGGCGTGCTCTCCAGCCGCCTCCTCCTGGAAGCGGACTGCTGCTGCGTCCTGCTTGGCCTTCACCCCGGCGCTGATCTCCGCGAGCCGGTCGGCGAGCACACCGGCGAGGCCGTCGCGAAGCTCCTCGAGGTTGGTGTTCGCTATCTCCAACCGCCGATCCGAGATCGTCACTTCGACTGTCGGGTAGCCCGCCTTCGCGAGGCGATCACGCGTCTCGCTCCCCAGAATCGCCGTGATCTCGCCTCGTTCGGGTCGGCGGGTGAAGACTGCCTCTACGGTGTAGCGCTCCGGGGCTGCTTCGGTCATCAGCGCAGCAGGCAACGAACCCACCAGCACCGATCCCAGGCCCAGCGTGGGGACATCTGCGTCGCTCGTTCGTGTCTGCGTTTCCATACCACGACCGTACGCTTCTATTCTGAACGCCTCACAGGTTCGCGCAATTCATGCATGTCATCGAGGAATCCAGGCCCGTCGGCTGCTCCTGCGCTGTATTCTCGGTCGATCTCTCGAAGGACTGGACCCTGTGACTCGCAGAGCGGCGCTTCAGAGACAACGCACGCCCGAGCATATGCTCGTGAATCAGCCTGACTGTATGGCTGGGGTACCTGGACTCGAACCAAGAACAACTGAACCAGAATCAGCCGTGTTGCCAATTACACCATACCCCAAGGGCGAAACCGGAGCCTCGCACCGAGATTCAAGCTTACCTGAGGCGCTCGCAGATGGCGAATCGACACGATCCACCCGGGCGTGGCGAGTCTCCGCCGTCAGACGGCGACCACCTGCCCGGACTGCGCCGGCCGGATCCACGGGTCCAGATCGAAGCCCTGGTCGCGCGCGGTGTCGAGAAACGACCGCTCCACGGCATCCTCGACCTGCGGTTCGCGGGAGAGCAGCCACAGATGCTTCCGGTCAGGCGTGCCGACGAGCGCGTGCCGGTACTCGTCGTCCACCCGCAGCACCCAGTAGTCCGCCTTGGTGAACGGGATCCATCGCAGCGCCTCGGGCAGGAACGTCACCTGCAGGCGGCCTGGATGCTCAGCATCGGGCACCGCCTGCCCCAGAGCCCGCGTGGGCTTGCCGTCCTCATCGCGGCAGCGGTTGTCGACGGTCACCGTCCCGTCTTCGGCCATCGTGTACTCCGCGGTCACATCGGTGGCGCGGTCGTCCTCGAAGCGCAGCGGCAGCCGGCCGACCTCGAACCACAGGCCCAGATACCGCCGCAGCTCAAGTGCGGGCACGGAACGCACGTCATCTGTCATGATGCTCCTCCTCTGCTCCCCCGTCACACTACGGATCGGATGCCGGCGCTAGAACGGGGTTGCGCCCGTCGCGGCCGGTGACTAGAGGACGCTCAGAGCTCGCCCATCCGTGCGGGCTTCGCCCATCGCAGGAACACCGTGGACCGCGTGATCCGCGCGAGATCCGCGAGCAGCGCGCCGACCTTGGTGCCGATGCACAGGCTCAGGAACATCATCGGCGCGGACACGAGCGCCTGCGCGTCGAAGCTGGCCAGCGAGACCAGGCCGACGGTGCCCGGGACGAGCAGCAGGAACGCCGGCTGGAAGGACACCGTGGCCGGGATCGCGATCGTCAGACGCTCCAGCACTCGCGCGGCCACGAACAGCACCGCCGCCGCGATGCCGGTCGCGACGACGCTGCCGACCACGGGACTGAACAGTGCCAGCACCGCATAGGTCCCCGCCATGACGACCACGCACACGACGGTGAGGCGGAATCCCGATCCGAAGGCGAGCCCGATGCCGATCGCCAGCACGATCACCGCCAGCCATGCGGACCACAGCGGCGGCAGCGCCTCCCATCCCCCGCGATCGGTGGTCAGCTGCACGGCCTCCCCCACCAGAGCGGCGGATGCCGAGTCCACGCGCAGACCGGTGAGCAACGCTCCCGAATAGACCCCCGCAGCCATGAACGCGAGCATGATCAGCCCGTACATCAGGCGGGACGCACCCGTGACGATGTCGGTGGAGGTCAGCTCCAGCAGGGCGTTCGTGATCAGTGCGCCGGGTACGAGGATCGCCACCGGCGCGCACACCGCGAACAGCGGCACCGGCCCGAGATCCAGCCAGCCCGCGACAGTGCCCACCAGGATCGTCGAGACGAACGCCGAGACGAAGGGGGCGACGGCCGCCGCGGCCCGAACGCGCATCATCAGCATCGTGAGACCGCCGACCAGCAGCCCCACGAGCAGTGCCAGCACGATCGCCCACCAGGGGCAGCGGAACAGCCACGCCAGAGACAGCGACAGCAGCCCGCATCCGATCACGCTCTGCAGCGCGGGACGATGCCTCGGCGTCGCTCGGATGGCGGCCATTCGGGCCGGGGCCTCGGCCAGTGGCACAGCACCCGACTCGAGCCCGTGCACCAGCCTGCTGGCTTTCGCCGACTGACGGAACGTCAGCGCCTCGCCCTTGCCGATGACGGTGGTCGTCGCCGATGACGCGCCGGGACGGCTCACCATCACCATCTCCGGCAGGATCGCGAACTCGAGGGATGCCTGCGGAGTCGACGCCGCCCGCCGCCCGACCTGCTCGAGCGAGCCGCGCACATCCGTCACGGAAACGCCGCACTCCAGCAGCAGAACGCCGAGGTCGCCGAGGATGACATCCGTCTCGGCTGCCGGAGGCGCGGCATCCGTCACCGGAGTCAGCCCAGGGTGTCGGCGAGTGCCCGCAGGCGACGCAGCGTCTCGTCCTTGCCGAGCAGCTCCATCGACTCGAACAGCGGCGGGGACACGCGACGACCGGTCAGGGCGACGCGCGGCGGGCCGTAGGCGACGCGAGGCTTCAGGCCGAGCTCGTCGACGAGCTTCGCCGAGAGCGCCGTCTGCACGGCATCCGGGGTGAACTCATCCACCGGCTCGAGCGCGGCGACGCACGCGGCGAGGACCTCGGCGGCGTTCGCGGGCAGGCCCTTCATGGCGTCCGCCTCGTAGGTCACCTCGTCGGTGAACAGGAAGCCCAGCATGCCGGGCGCCTCGCCCAGCAGCTGCATGCGCTCCTGCACGAGCGGGGCGGCGCGGAAGGCCAGCACGATCTGCTCGTGCGTGGGCTCGGCCGCGCCGAACACGCCGGCATCCGCCAGGTAGGGCAGCATCCGCTCGGCGAAGTCCTTGCCGTCGAGCTGACGGATGTGGTCGCCGTTGATCGACTCGGCCTTCTTCTGGTCGAAACGAGCCGGGTTCGGGTTGACGTCGACGATGTCGAACGCCTGAATGAACTCCTCCAGCGAGAACACGTCGCGGTCGGGACCGATCGACCAGCCCAGCAGCGCCAGGTAGTTCAGCAGGCCCTCGTGGATGAAGCCGCGCTCGCGGTGCAGGAACAGGTCGGCCTGCGGGTCGCGCTTGGACAGCTTCTTGTTGCCCGTCTCCCCGAGCACCAGCGGCATGTGTGCGAAGCGCGGCACGAAGTCGGTGACGCCCGCCTTGGTCAGCGCATCGTACAGCACCAGCTGGCGGGCCGTGGAGGGCATGAGGTCCTCGCCGCGCAGCACGTGGGTGATGCCCATCAGCGCGTCGTCCACCGGGTTCACGAACGTGTACAGCGGCACGCCGTTCGGGCGGACGATCACGTAGTCCGGGAACGACCCAGCGGGGAAGGTGACCTCGCCGCGGATCAGGTCGACGTAGGTGAGGTCCTCATCCGGGACGCGCAGGCGCAGCGCGGGCTGGCGCCCCTCGGCACGGAAGGCCGCCTTCTGCTCCTCGGTGAGGTCGCGGTCGAAGTTGTCGTAGCCGAGCTGCTTGGCCCGGCCGCTGGCCTCGTTGCGCGCGTCGATCTCCTCGGCGGTGGAGAAGCTCTCGTACACGGCGCCGGACGCCTTCAGCTTCTCGATCACCTCACGGTAGATGTCGTGACGCTGCGACTGCCGGTACGGCGCGTGCGGGCCGCCCACCTCGACGCCCTCATCCCAGTCGATCTTCATCCAGGTGAGCGCGTCGACCAGCTGCCGGAAGCTCTCCTCGCTGTCGCGGGCGGCGTCGGTGTCCTCGATGCGGAAGATGAGCTTGCCGCCGTTGTGCCGCGCATACGCCCAGTTGAACAGGGCCGTGCGCACCATGCCGACGTGCGGCAGGCCGGTGGGCGAAGGGCAGAAGCGCACGCGGATGTCGGATCCGGTGGCGGTGGTGGTGAGGGGGTGCACAGTAGCCATATCCCCTCGATTCTATCTGGGGCCGATGCCGCCGCCGAGACGGCTCAGGCGGTCGCGGCCGGGTCGGTCTCGACCGCGGTCTCGCGGATCCGTCCCAGCGGCGCGAGAGCCGTGATCGCGATCACGAACACCAGCGCCACGATCCCTAGGCCGGCGTAGTCGAAGGTCGTGAGGACCCAGCCTGCGGCGGCTGCGCTCGCAGCCGCCGTGAGGCTCATCAGTGAATCGCTGATGCCCTGACGGCGGGGCCTCATCGTGACGGTCGACGACTCCGTGAGCAGTGCTGCCCCGGCGACGGTCGCGGCGCTCCAGCCGAGTCCGAGCAGGATCAGGGCGATCATGACCCCGGCGGGCGTGCGGCCGGCGAAGATCGCCGTCAGCAGCGATGCGGCCAGGACGGCCTGTCCGAGCAGGACCACGCGCACGCGTCCCCAACGGTCCGAGAGGATCCCGAACAGGGGCGAGAGCCCGTACATGCCGGCCACGTGCAGCGCGATCGTGATGCCGACCAGCAGTGTGACATCCGTGCTCGACGGCATGCTGCCGTGGGCCCCGTGCGCCATGTGCGACAGGTGGATGGGCGTCATCGCCATCACGGAGGCCATCACGGCGTGCGAGCCGGCCACGGCGAACATCGCGTACCGGGCGACGACCGGACGGTCGACGCCGGTTCCGAGCGGCGAGGCGGTCGTGGTCGTCCTCGCCAGGTGCAGCGCGGTCAGCAGCGGGTCCGGTCGCAGGGCGACCAGGTACAGGATCAGGGCGGCGATCTGCGCGACCAGCGAGAACAGGTACGAGCCCGTCAGCGGCGGCATCCCGATCGCATGGCCGAGAGCCTCGCCCGGCGTGAGCAGCAGCGGACCGGTGACGCCGCCGACGGTCGTCGACCAGACCACGACGGAGAGGTCCCGCGCGCGGTGGGCGGGTGCAGCCAGGTCGGTCGCGGCGAACCGCGACTGCAGGTTGCCCGCGTTGCCCATGCCGATCATGATGATCCCGATCAGCAGCAGCGGGAACAGCCGGGTCGCGGCCGCGGTGATCACCGTGGCCACCCCGATCAGGGCCAGCAGATTGCCCGCGGTCAGCGAGAGGCGGCGTCCGCGGCGGGCCGCGAAGCGAGCCAGCGGGATCGCGAAGGCCGCGGCCCCGAGGGTGACGGATGCCGTGGCCAGTCCCGACAGCGCGTCGCTGCCGGAGAGATCCGCGGCCAGCAGAGCGCCGAGCGACACGGTGGCCCCGAAGGCGATACCCCCGAGCACCTGGCCGAGGGAGAGGATGCGGACGGTGCGGCGCTGGATCGCCGCGAGTTCGTCGAGGGTGAGCGCGGCGCTCACGAGACGGGGACCGCGTCGCGCACCGGGTTGCGCAGGGTGCCGATGCCGGAGACCTCGACCTCGATCGTGTCGCCCGCGACGACCGGTCCGACACCCGCGGGGGTGCCCGTCATGATCACGTCACCCGGGAGCAGCGTGAACGCCGCCGAGGCGTAGGCGATGATGTCGGCCACGGAGTGGATCATGTCGGTGAGCGGCGCCTGCTGGCGCACCTCGCCGTTGACGCGCGTCTCGATGCGCGCGGATGCCGCGTCGAACTCGGTCTCGATCACCGGGCCCAGCGGGCAGAACGTGTCGAAGCCCTTGCCCCGTGTCCACTGCCCGTCCTTGCGCTGGATGTCGCGCGCGGTGAAATCGTTGCCCACGGTGTACCCGAACACGTAGTCGAGCGCGTCCTCGGCCTTGACGTTCTTGGCGATGCGCCCGATCACCACGACCAGCTCGCCTTCGAACTCCGTGCGCTCCGAGATCGCCGGGCGCAGGATGGCGTCGCCCGGCCCGATCACCGACGTGTTCGGCTTCAGGAACAGCAGCGGCTCCTCGGGGGCGACGTTGCCGAACTCGGCGGCGTGCTCGTGGTAGTTGCGTCCCACGCACACGACCTTGGAGCGCGGGATCACGGGCGCCAGCAGTGCGGCATCCGCGAGCGGCACGCGCTCCCCCGTCGTGTCGAACCCGGCGAACATGGGGTCGCCCGCGAGCACGACCAGGTCGCCCTCGTCGACGATGCCGAACCGGATGCCGTCACTGTGGCTGAAACGTGCGATCTTCACCCGGCCAGCCTAGCCGCCACCGGGCCTCAGGCACCTCGCCCCGTCCTCCCTCTCCCCTTCCCCCTCCCGCACCGAGACCCCCACCTTCCGCCCAGACCCCTAGTTGCAGCCGTCCGTACGTAGGGGTGTCGACGACAACCAGGGGTGTCGACGACAACGCTCGCGATTTCATCCTGGAGGGCGGACGCCGAAGGCCGCCAATCGCGAGCCGAGCGCAGCGGAGGTCCTGATGTGCTCATCGCCCCACCGGGCGAATCCCCAGCCCGTCACGCCCCGGACGTCGTCCTCCCGATGCTTCTCGGCCAGCACCGCCGCCTGCGCCGATTCCGCCGAACGCAGCATCGGGTCGGTGTACTTGCCTGCTCCGTCGAACTCTCCGAAGGTCTTCGCACCGAGGAACGCGAAATCCAGCCAGTACTGGTTCCCTGCGGCGCCGGTGACGGGCACTTGCAGGTCATACCTCGAGAAGCCGAGCTGCCGCAGACGCACACGGCTGACGCTCTCCCCCGGCAGCTGCGCCCGGCCATCGGCGAACTCGAAGACGCTCCGTGCTCGCCGGACTCCGCGCAGTCCGGGGAGCGCCAGCCGGCTGGCATCCGACCGCCACGCCCGTTCCGCATCAGCATCCACTTCATGGCCGATGACAGACGCGCGGCGCAGCGCCGCGTCAGCGCATCCCACAGCCATCTCGAACGGCGACACGCGAGCGACATCGAACACGGTTCGCATGAGCGACGTCACACGCAGCCCGTCGACCTCGACGATGTCCGCGTCGGCGAGTTGCATGTCACGGCGCACCACACCGGCGATCACTCGGCTGTGCCGCTCGCCGTCGACGACGAGCTGCACGGGATGGATTCCCATGCGATACAGCGGAAGCCCCCAGATGACGGCCGCCGAGGCGTGGCTGAAGATCGGTCCGCTCCCCGGACTCGCCGCCCGCACGGCCAGCACCGTAAGCAGATGCTGCCCTTCCCACCAGAGCTCAGACCAGTCCGATGCTCGCACGTACGATCCGCGATGCAGTCGAAGCAGGCGTTTCGCAGCGACCTGCTCGCGCAGTCGGCGCTCTGTCATGCAGTCCAGCAGCTGCTCCCGGGACAGCAGCAGCTCTCGCGCTTGGGAGATGTCAATACGGCGACGCACGAGACCATCGTGCTGCTCTCCCGGCGCGGAGTCTCGTCATCCACAGCCCGATGCGAATCTCGCCTCCTGTGCAGGAGGAGTCGCCCTCCGCCGACACCCCTAGAAAGCATCGAGACCCCTACCTGCAGAC
>Ga0256791_1000285_pt1 | contig 20453 bp, 25 predicted proteins | sample MC6MC0942MT_FD_190188 | JGI IMG/M metagenome (GOLD analysis project Ga0256791, IMG submission 190188) | Metatranscriptome of enriched soil aggregate microbial communities from Iowa State University, Ames, United States - MC6-MC0942-MT... | ecosystem: Environmental > Terrestrial > Soil >...
GTCCCGCATCCGGGCCGTGCTACGCCGCAGCGGGAGCAGCGCGCAGCCGCTGCGTTCGGCTCAACGGCTGCGCGCCCAGGATCTGGTGCTGGATCGCACCGCGCGCCGCGTGTGGCGGGCGGATGCCGAGCTCGTGCTCACTCCCAAGGCGTTCACGCTGCTGGAGTACCTGATGATGCATCCGCAGGAGGTGCACACCCGCGAGCGGCTGCTGTCGACGCTGTGGGGCTTCGACTTCGCCACGTCGAGTCGCGCCGTGGATCACCGCATCGCCGAACTGCGGCGGGTGATCGGGGACAACGGCGCGGAGCGCCTGATCGAGACCTCGCAGAGCGTCGGCTATCAGTTCACGGCACCGGTGGTGCCGGGATGAAGGCGCGCACGACGGGCTGGCTGCTGGCGCCCGTGCCGCTGGTGATCGGCGGGCTCGTCGGACTCGGCTTCGTGCCCGCCGGCGACGACCGAATGCTGCAGATCAGCACCGCGCTGCCTGCCGTGTCCGTAGGCATCGGCGCCGTGCTGTCGTGCCTGGTGGCGCTCCCGCTCATCGTCGTCACCGCACGCGACCGCGCCCGGCGTCGCCGGGAGGCGGCGGTCGCGCAGGCCGTGGACGACGGCGTGCTGCGGGAACGGGAACAGCACCGGCGCTTCCTGGCGCGCCTCGACCATGAGCTGAAGAACCCGGTGATGGCGATCCGCGCGCAGGCCGCGGCGGTCGAGCCGACCCCGGAATGGCGCACGGTCGACGCGCAGGCGGCCAAGCTCAGCACGCTGGTGCGCGATCTGCGCAAGCTCGCCGAGCTGGAGAGCAGGCCACTGGAGCTCGAGCAGATCGATCTGGAGGAGCTGGTCCGCGAGTCCGTGCAGGCGATCGGTCAGCAGCATCCGGACGCCGCCTCGCGCTTCCAGGTCGTCGCCACCACGGTTCCGTGGCCCGTGCCGCAGGTGCAGGGCGACCTCGACCTGCTCTCGCTCGCCCTGGACAACGTGCTCGGCAACGCCGCCAAGTACTCCGCCGAGGGTGCGATCGAGGTGCGCCTGCGGGAGCAGCAGGGCGCCGCCGTGATCGAGGTGGCCGACAACGGACGCGGAATTCCCGCCGAGGACCTCCCCCAGGTGTTCGACGAGCTCGCCCGCGCCGGCAACGCCAGGGACGTGCCCGGCTCCGGTATCGGCCTCACTCTGGTCGCGACCGTGCTGCGCCGGCACGGCGGCGACGTCGACGTGCGATCGGTGGCGGATGCCGGGACTCTGGTCACCCTGCGCATCCCGGCGGCGGGGGTCTAGACGAACCCCTCCTCGACGAGCACGCAGCCGCTCTCAGTGATGACGTGCGCCTGGCCGGAGCCTCCGACCACGCGGGACCAGCTCTCCACGAACAGCCGGTCCTGGTGGGTCGACAGGCGGAATCCGCCGTACATCCCGGGATAGCCGAACCACAGGCTCTCCAGCCGGTCCCGCACGATGACCTCGGTCTGCACGGGCCGGATCCGCACCGGCCCCAGCCGCTCCGTGCGCTCGGCGATCAGGGCTGCGAGATGGCGATCCCAGGCGGCGAACCGGCGCTGCTCCGGCTCCCCGGTCTCGGGCAGCTCCAACACCCGCTGCAGGTGGTCGTGACCCCGGCTCCGGGCGATGTCGGACGGGAGGTCTCCGTCGGCGGTCCTCAGCGATCGCCAGGCGCCGCGCCGCAGCAGCTGCTCCGCGACCTACTCAGGCGCCCCGAGCCAGGCCGCCTGGTGCAGAGGCGCGAACCAGGATCGCCCGGTGATCCGCGAGTGGTTGGCGGTGAGGCCGTGGCCTGCATCCAGGAGGGCGAGGACGGATGCCCAGTCCCCAGCCCTGGCGGCGTCGGCGAGCCGATCGACCTGCGCCACATGGCCCGGCTTCAGGGCATCGACGTCGATGACACCCGGCCACTCCGTACTCATGCCTCGTCTTCGGAGACGCGCCTGATGGCGGACTGAGGCACCAGCCACGCGCCGAAACGCGAGACGTTCGCCATCGGCGTCCACAGGCCGATGCGCGGATGATCCAGCACGATGCCGCCGGCTCCTCTCTCCCCCAGGGCGAGCGCGTACTCGAGGGCCTTCGGGGTGAGCAGGCCGAACACCACGTCCTCGCCCTGACCGAGGGCGGAGGCGGCCGCCGCCGCCCTTTCGCGGCAGCTGTAGACGCAGACGACCGGCGCCATGCCCGGCGGCTGGACGGCGTAGGGAACGACCGCTTCGCCCGTGCCCCGATTGATGAAGAACCACACGCCGAGGCGCGTGGCCGCCTTCCAGACGGCGATCTCACCGTCGATGCCCGCCCCGCCCGCGTCGGCGTGCAGACGGTCCAGCTCCGCCACCAGAACAGGTGCGTTGTCCAGATTCTCCGTGTCCATACTCCCCCTCATCCCTCGGACATCATCGTTCCGATCGACCGGCAGTTATGACGAAAGCCCCCGGTGAACCGGGGGCTTTCTGCTGTGGACCTAAGGGGATTCGAACCCCTGACCTCCTCGATGCGAACGAGGCGCGCTACCAACTGCGCCATAGGCCCTGACAACTCATCTAGGCTATCACGCGCTCAGCCGGCTGCTCGACGCGCGAGCAGCTCGCGCACGTGAGCCTCGATCTCGCGGTCGTCGATGACGCCCATCCGCGCGTACGGCGACTCCGCGGCATCCGCCTTCGCGGCCGGGGCGACCAGAGGAGTCGGGACGGGCGGGGCGAGCTCCTCGGCACGACGACGCAGCTCGGCGCGGCGCGCCGCGCGGCGGCGCTCCTCCTGCGCGTCCTGCTGGGCGCGGGCCTGCTGCGCGCGGGAACCCGCGACGTCGACCATCGGCTGCGGCAGCGGACGGGGAGTCCAGGACGCCGGCCCCTGATCGTGCAGCGGCGGCGAGACGCGCTCGGCCTGCGGCACGGCGACCGGCGCCGCAGCGCGGCGGACCGCGTTCCGCGCGACCTGCGCCATGCGCACCAGCACCATCACGCCGAGCACGGCGACGGCGACTCCGGATGCCGCCAGCATCCAGCCGCCGGTGGAGAGATAGTCCCAGACGCCGAAGCCGATCATGGCAGCCGCGATGACCAGTCCGGCACTGGCCGTGAGGCGCAGCCGGCGACGGGCCCTGGCCTGACGGACGAGCGGATCCCGCCTGGTCGCCGCGAGCTCCTGACGGAGACGCTCCAGCTCGGCGTTCTCCTTCTCGGCCTGCACGCGCTTTGCGAGTCGCTGCTGCTGCATCACCGTGCGCGCGGTGAGCTCGAGGCGGACCTCCTCAGGGGTCTCACTGGTCTCGGCCAGCACCCGCAGCGCCTGATTCAGCCGGACGGCGTTGCGCTCGGCGGCGTAGTACTGGTGCCGCCCCCGCCAGCTGGGCAGGAAGTACAGTGCCCACAGCAGGACGGCGACGACGACGATCACGCCCCCACTCAGCACCGGCCCATCCATAGAGACCACGGTAAGCGAGCGGATCCGAACCGCCGCGAAACAGCCTTCGCGTGTCGCGGCGATTGCGTCTCAGATCTCCGACGGAGCGACCCCGAGGCCCGGCGGGACGCGCCCCTGCACCCAGCGTGTCAGCACGCCCTCCGGCACGTCCTCCTTGACCAGGGCGAACGCGTGATGGTCGCGCCAGTCGCCGTCGATGTGGATGTACCGCCGACGCAGCCCCTCGTACCGGAAGCCGAGCTTCTCCACCACGCGCAGGCTCGCGCGGTTCTCCGGGCGGATGCAGATCTCCATCCGGTGCAGGCCGAACTGATCGAAGGCCGCGTCCGTCGCCATCGCCACGGCGGTCGGAGTGATCCCCCTGCCTGCGAACCGCTCACTCACCCAGTAGCCGATGGTCGCCGATCCCAGCGAGCCGCGTGCCACGCCCCAGATGTTGAGCTGTCCGGCGATCTCGCCGTCGTACTCCATCACGAACGGGTACCCGGCGCCATCCCGGTGCTGCTGCAGCAGACGGCGGATGCTGACGCGCATGTCGAAGGACGCGACGCCCCCGGGGATCGTCGCCTCCCACGGCCGCAGCCAGGAGCGGTTGGAGAGCAGCTCGCGCTGCAGCGTGCGCGCATCCCTGCTGCGGATCAGTCTCAGACCCACCGGGCCGTGCTGCATCGGGTCGAAGCCGTCGATCGCCATGTCGGTCCGCCGGCTACAGGCCGCCGGCGAAGTCCTTCAGCCAGGGACGCAGGTCCGCCCCCAGGTCGTCGCGGTCGACGGCCAGCTGCACGATCGCCTTGATGTAGTCGACGCGATCGCCAGTGTCGTAACGACGGCCGCGGAACACCACGCCGACCACGCCCGGCCCGTCAGGGTCGGTGGCGAGTTCCTGCAGGGCGTCGGTCAGCTGGATCTCCCCGCCCTTGCCGGGCTGCGTGCGCTCCAGCACCTCGAAGACGGCCGGGGGCAGCACGTACCGGCCGATGACGGCGAGGTCGGACGGGGCGTCCTCGGCGCTCGGCTTCTCGACGAGCCCGGTCACTCTGACTGCGCCGTCCGCGTCGTCGCCGTCGGTCGCAGCGACGCCGTAGAGGTGGATGCTCTCGGCGGGAACCTGCATGAGCGCGATCACCGCGGCCCCGGTGCGCTCGTGCGCGGCGATCATCTCGGTGAGCAGCGGGTCGCGCTCGTCGATGAGATCGTCGCCGAGCAGCACCGCGAAGGAGCTGTCGCCCACGTGGGTCCTGGCCCGCAGCACGGCATGCCCGAGGCCCTTCGGCTCGCCCTGCCGGACGAAGTGGATGTCGGCCAGGTCGCTTGACTTCATGACGCGCTCCAGGCGGCCGTGGTCGCCCTTCTGCTGCAGCCTGACCTCCAGCTCGGGCACCGAGTCGAAGTGGTCGGAGATGGCGTTCTTGTTGCGCCCGATGATGACCAGGATGTCGTCGATCCCGGCGCTCACGGCCTCTTCCACGACGTACTGGATCGCGGGCTTGTCGACGACGGGGAGCATCTCCTTGGGCATCGCCTTCGTCGCAGGAAGGAACCGGGTTCCGAGCCCCGCGGCGGGGATGACCGCCTTCATCTTGCTCATCCGGTCAGCATACCGGCGGCATCCGCTCGCACAGCGGGCCTGCAGACGACCCGCCGCGCGACCGCTCACTCAGGACACCCGCCTTCACCCCGATCCACCACGTTGTGGATTCGCACCTCAGCGAGCTGCCGCTCCAGTCCGTCCGCCGGTCAGTCCCTCAATGCGGAGACCGTCAGCGTGCCCGATCGCACCGCACGCGCCATGCAGCGATCAGACACGCTCGTCCGGCGCCTGGCTCGGGATGTGGTTGGGTTTCAAAGACCGCGCCCGGGCTTCGTCTCCCGTTCGTGCGGTCGACGCGTCCGAACGGCCGGCTGGCCGCGATCCACGTCCTCCGTCGTCCGCCCAGTGCTCGGACGCGTCTCGGTCCCCATCATCAGAAGACACCGCGTCAGCTTCTTGCTCGCGCTCGGCGTCGTTGTCCCCTGCTATGTCACGCACCTTCTTCGCCGTGGTGGCGGCGGCGTCTTCGACAGCCTCCGTGATGTCGTTGACCTTCTTCTCAATGGCATCCACCACCCGTTGCGTGAGATGGGAGGCGCCCTCGGACGCCGACTTGATGTGGTCTCCAACGGACATGGTGTGCTCCTTCTTCGTTACCCGCCGAAAGCAGGCGGGCGTACTCAGGGCCGTTACCGGTCCTTGCGGCTGCGGTTCCTCACGAACCCGAAGATCACTGTTCCGACGAACAAGATCACTCCGATGATCGCAAGCCAGAGGAGGCCCTTGATGGCGAATCCGGTGACCGCCAGGACGGCCCACACGACGAGCAGGATAACGAGGACGGTCCACATGTTGCTCACGCTACGCGCATACGCCACGGATGGATACGGGTTCTCGATTCGCCCATCGGCATCGACTTCGACGGCCCGCCGTATGATCGGTGCATGCCCGGCGACGAGGAACAGCAGAAGCGAGCACTGCGTGCAGAGCTGCGCGAACGACGGCAGCTGCTGTCCGATTCGCAGCGCGAATCCGCCTCGGACGGCGTGGCCGCTCAGCTCCATGAGCTCATCCGCTCGCACGGCGCCCGCTCGGTGTCATGCTTCCTGTCCACGACCACAGAGCCCGGGACGCGCCGATTCGTGCGCGAGGCCGTCACCTCCGGCATCCGCGTGCTGCTGCCGATCACCCGCGCGGACGGACTGCTGGACTGGGCGGTCGCGAACGACAGCGACGAGGTGTCCGAGGGGCTGTACGGCCTCCCGGAGCCGACCGGCGAGGTGCTCGGCCCGATCGCCGTGAACGACGTGGACCTGATGATCATCCCCGCTGCCGCGATCGACCGCACCGGCACCCGGCTGGGCTGGGGACGCGGCTACTTCGACAAGACGATCGGCTCTATGGAGAAGTGCCCGCCGGTGTATGCGGTCATCTATGATTCCGAAGTACTCGATTCGCTGCCGCGCGAGGTCCACGACCAGCCTGTCGATGGCATCGTCACCCCGACGCAGACCATCGCCCTGTCGCCCGCGCGCCACTGAGACGCCCCGCACCGAGCCCGAAGGAACCAGGAACTCCCATGCCCACCTACGCCTACGCCTGCACGGCCTGCGGCCACCGCTTCGACGCCGTCCAGAGCTTCTCGGAGGACTCCCTCACCGTCTGCCCCGAGTGCGGCGGCACGCTGCGCAAGCAGTACGGCACCGTGGGTGTGACCTTCAACGGCTCGGGCTTCTATCGCACCGACTCGCGGGGAAATACTGGTGCGACGACGGGAAGTCCGGCATCATCCAAGGTGGATTCTTCGACCGGCTCCAATCCGGCGCCTGCGAAGACCCCGGCCTCGAGCTGAGGTCGAACACAACTCCAGGGGGAGTCCATGTTCCAGGGATTCAAGGAATTCATCGCCAAGGGCAATGTCATCGACCTTGCCGTCGCAGTCGTCATCGGCGCGGCCTTCTCGGCCATCATCGCCGCCCTCGTCGACAACCTCATCAACCCGCTCATCGGCCTGATCTTCAACGCCCAGGACCTCAACCACGTCAAGCTCGGCGTGATCGGGATCGGCGCCATCATCGGTGCGGTCATCAACTTCCTGGCCGTCGCGCTGATCGTGTACTTCGTGTTCGTCCTGCCGATGAACAAGTACAAGGAGCACCAGGCCGCCAAGAACCCGGCCGTCGAGGAGGAGACCCTCCCCAGCGAACAGGAGCTGCTCATCGAGATCCGCGACGCGCTGCGCAAGAACGCGGCCGGCTGACCTCGGCCATCACGACGACGAGCGCCTCGTCCCTTCGGGGGCGGGGCGCTCTTCTGCATCCCGCCGTGCTCACCCGCTGCGCTCAGTAGTGCGGGGGCACCTCGCGCAGCATCCGCTCGTCGTTGGGGCCGTGGTCGCCCTCGGTCCCGGCATGACGCTCCTCGCGCATGTGCGGTTCGGCTGTGGTCCCCGCCACGGGAGTCAGGCGTGCGCGCCGCGCGCCGGGGACGCGTTCGATGTGCTGACGGTTCCCGTCACTCATCGACGTCGAACGGCTGCGTGTCGTTGTCGGCGCGGACAGCGTCCTCCTCGATGCCGAGGACGGTGGCGATGCGCCGCGCGACCGTCGCGGGGTCGCTGTAGAGATCGAAGGCGTGCACGCGCACGTAGTGCCAGCCCAGGCGCCGCAGCACCTGCGGACGCAGCCGCAGGCTCTCCCGCAGCGACTCGTCGCGGGACTCCGGATCGGACTCGATCACGACCGCCCGTCCGCCGTGCTGCGCGACCAGCGGCAGCAGGCCGCGGTAGTCGACGTCGACGGACGCCCCGAGCCGGCGCAGCTCGCGCGCCAGGGCCAGGGTGAGCGGATCGGCGAGGTCTTCGAGACGGGCGTCCCGTCCACGGGCGGCGAGGCCGCCGAGGATCGACATCAGGGTGGAAGCGCCGTGCTCCAGGCGTCCCTCGTCGAAGGCGGAGGGGCGGATGCAGGACACGATCACCATCGAGCGCCGGGCGCGGGTCATGCCGACCGTGAGCAGCCGCTCGCCGTCCTCCTGCGACAGGTCCCCGAAATCGCTGAGCACGCGGCCGTGCCTGGTCAGACCGTACCCGAGGGAGAAGATCACCCGGTCGCGGCTCTCCGCCACGGACTCCTCGAGGGTGAGCACCGCGAAGGGCTCCTCGGTGTCGCGTCCGACGAACTCCGCCACGTCCGATCGGCCGGAGAAGGCGGATGCCACGGCGGCGCGCACGCGCTCGGCGTGGCGCCGGCTCGCGGTGACGACCATGAGCGACTCGGACGGGCGGTTGATCGCGTGCTCCACCACCAGGGTCACGACGCGCGCGACCTCGGCATCCGGGCTCTCCACCGCGCCCGACTCCGGATCGGGGTTGCCGACGCCGCCCTCGACGTAGTCGACGGTGAGGCTCCCCCGGCCGAGGTAGGAACCCGCCCACGGGAGGGACACGATCTCCCCGCCGTAGAAGGCGTCGTTGATGAGCTCGGCGAGGTCCTCTCCCCCGGCCCGGTAGCTGCGGGTCAGGGTGCACACCTCGAACAGCTCGGCGAGGCGCTCGAACACCGAGACGTCGTCGAACGGCACCTCGGGCTCCCACTCCGGATCCGGCACGGTCGCCACCGAGAACGGCGTGGGGCGCTGCGTGACCGGGTCGCCGAAGGCGACCACCTGACGGGCGCGGCGGATGGCCGGGGCGGCCTCGGTGAGGTTCACGGCAGCTGCGTCGACCAGCAGCACGGCGTCGAACTTCACGGAGTCGGGGATCTCGGGCACCTGGTACGGCGAGGCGATCCACACCGGCGCCAGCACGCGCACCAGGTCGGGTGCCGCCGTGACGATCTCGGCGGGGCTGGCCTCACCGTTCTTCAGCGCGCGACGGAGGTTGGCGGCCTGTTCGGGCTCGTCGACGATCGCGATGCGCCACTGGCTGGCGAGGTTCCAGGCCAGCAGCGGTCCCGCCATGGCGGTGTGAGCCTCATCGACGAGACGGAAGTCGCGCTCCAGCCGGTCCACCACCGAGGTGTTCGCCCCGAGCAGCGAGCGATCGTCCTGGAGTGCGCGCTCGAGCAGCGACTGCCACCATGCGAACTCCAGCTCGTCCGCCACCCGCTCCTCCGGCACGTGCCGCACCGACAGGTCGGACAGCAGCGGGCGCAGCCCGAGCCCGCTGAGCGCGTCCCTGATCTGGGTGCGCTCGACGAGGTTGTCGAACACGGCGCTGCGCGCCGCGAGACCGGAGAGAGTGCGCACGAGACGCGCGACGGGAAGCGCGGCGAGCGGCTCCTTGCGCCCCAGCGCGGCATCCAGCTCGGCGAGCTCCGCCGACACCCGCTGCCACGCGACGTGCACGTCGGAGAGCCCGAGCGGCACCTGTGGCGCGACGCCGGCGTCGACGTAGCGCTGCCACTGCGAGCGCTGGTACTGGATGCGCAGCAGCGCCTCGTGCATCTCGAGCACCTGAGCGCCGGGGCGCACGTACTCGCGGGCGAGGCGCTTGAGACGCCGGCGGTTGGCCGACGACATCCCCGGCGCGTCACGGCGCGACCCATGCGCCTGGATGAGCTCGCCCAGCGGACGCTCGAAGACGGTGGGGCTGAAGCGGTCCAGGGAGTCGCGGATGCCCTTGAGCAGCTGCAGGTACTCGCCGAGCTCGTCGATCGTGCCGAACGGGCGCATGCTGGTCTGGGCGATCAGCTCGTAGCCGCGTTCGAGCAGAGCGGGCACGGCGGTGCCGTGCAGCTCGCCGGCCAGCGCGTGCGCCTTCTGCGCGGCCTCCGTGCTCTCGAAGCTCACGCCGTACCAGGGCGAGTCATCCGGCCCGAAGCGGAACTCGCCGAGCTTCGCCGCCCGGGTGAGCGCCTTCGCGGCATCCGTCCGGTCCCCCGCCAGGCCCTCCAGCGTCTGCATCGACAGCCGCGCACCGGTCGACGGCGGCACCGGCAGCGATGCCATCCGGGTCAACTGGCGGGTGGCGTCGAGCACGGATGCTCCGGTGCGGCCGACCTCGCCCGTCAGAGCGCGGCGGTAGTCCCGCAGCACGGCGCGGAGCCGGACCAGGGCCTCGTCGACCTCGGTCGCCTTGGGCTGCGTCGCCTTCTCGCTGCGGGCGATCGAGCGGATGAGATCTCGCCGCACGGCCGCCGGCGAGACGGCCAGGCCCTCGAGTCCGATGCCCGCCAGGCGATGGCGGACGCCGTCGAGCGTGGAGCGCCGGGTCGAGACCACGAGCACCCGCTTGCCAGCGCGCACGAACGCGCCGAGGGCATTGATCACGGTCTGCGTGCCGCCCGTGCCCGGCAGTGTGGAGACGACCAGCGAATGCCCGGCGGCGATCCGCGCGAGCACCTCCTCCTGCTCGGCATCCGCGTCCAGCAGCAGTGTCTCGGCGGCCGGGGCCCGATCGTCGGGGCCGTGCACGACCGGAGCCTCCCGGCGTGCAGAGACCTGCTCGCGATCGCCCGCATGCCCGCCCAGCGCGTTGAGCACGGGGTGGTCGAGTTCGACCATGTCGCGCACCATGGCGCCGGAGACGTCGGCGAACGTGGAGACCACCAGCCGCGGATGCACCGCGAAGGTGTCGATGGAGTGCGTGAGGGCGCGCAGCTGGTCGATCACCGGCTGCGGCTTGAAGATGCCGCCGTCGTAGGCGAGGGATGCCAGGCCCGGGCCGTCGAGTGTGAGGCCGAAGTGGTCGCGGGCGACACGGATGAGCTCCGGGTTCACCTCGAAGCCGCCCTGCAGCTTGAGCTCGAAGTCGGCGTGGTGGCGACGGATCGCCAGCGGGCGCAGCAGCACGGGGGCGGAGAAGGCCGCACCGCCGATCCGCCAGCGCGCGATGCCCACCGCCAGTCGCACGGCGTCGATGCCGCGGACCGTGCGCAGCTCGGTGTTGCGCGCTGTGATCCGCTCGGCCGCCATCCGCGCCGTGCGCAGGCCCACCTCGTCGCGGAACAGGTTCGACAGGAGTGTGGAGCGCCCGGTGATGAACTGGGGAAGGCTGCCGGGGTGCGCCTTGGAGATGTCGATCCCGGCCTCGGGTGTGTCGCCGAAGGTGACGAGCGGCGAGGCACCGCCGAGATCGGCGGCCTCGGCGCGCAGCGTGGTGCGTCGTGCCTCCGCTGCGTGGGCGATGTCGATGCCCGTCGATGAGTCGCTGAGCTCCCCGAGGTTCATCGCGGCATCCTCTCCCGCGTCCTCGGCGCCCTTCGCCTCTCGTCGCCACACATCTGAAAGCCTAAGCGCGACGCGCCCGGGGGCCGGTATCCCGGGCCGATTCGCGCGGATTGGCGCCGGCGGACTCGTGTGAACATCCTCCCTGCACAGGGGAGGTTTCCGTAAGGGTTGTCCACGGATGCCGGGATCCGCGCCGCCCGCTGTCCGGCGGCGCAGGAAGATGGGTGGCATGACCTTTCGACACGACTTCGTCCCGACGCCCTTCGGCGACGCCCTGGTGGTCTTCTCGGACGACGGCATCGTCAGCTTCGACCTCTCGGAGTCCGCCGACCCGAGCGTGCCGTGGCTGCTCGAGGGGATCAGCCGACGACTGGGTGAGGTTCCCGACGAGGCGCCAGGCGCCGGCGACGAGCTCGCTCACCTGCTCGATGACTACTTCGAGGGCGCGCCGATCCGCTTCGACGAGCACGTCCGCTTCGACTGGCGTCTGATCGACGGCTTCGCGCGTGCCGCGCTGCAGGCGGTGTGCGACATCCCCTGGGGCGAGACGATGAGCTACGGCGAGGTCGCCGTCATCGCGGGCAGCCCGGGCGCGGCCCGTGCGGTCGGCACCGCCTGCCGGCTCACCCCCTTCTCGGTGATCGTCCCTGTGCATCGCGTGATCCGCTCCGACGGCTCCCCCGGCCACTACGGGGCGCACCCGGAGCGGAAGCGCTTCCTGCTCGACCTCGAACGCGAAGCCGCGTCGACGTCGTGAACGAAGCGGAGCCCGGCGTGTAGGCCGCCGGGCTCCGCTCCCTGGGGACGCTCGGATCGCACTGGGGAGCGACCCGAGTGATCACTAGTGCTCGACCGCCTTCTCGGCGCCGAAGCCGGTGAGCGAGCGCACCTCCATCTCGGCGGCAAGGGCACGCGACTCCGCGGTCCTCGCCGTCACCGTGCCGATCCAGCCGAGCAGGAAGCCCGCCGGGATCGAGATGATGCCGGGGTTCTCCAGCGGGAAGATCGCGATGTCGATGCCCGGGATCATCGCGGTCGGGCTTCCGGAGAAGACCGGCGAGATCACGATGAGCGCGACCGCGACGATCAGGCCCCCGTACATGCTCCACACCGCGCCGCGCGTGTTGAACCGCTTCCAGAACAGCGAGTAGAGGATCGTCGGCAGGTTCGCCGACGCCGCGATGGCGAATGCGAGTGCCACGAGGAACGCGATGTTCTGGCCCTGTGCTCCGATGCCGCCGATGATCGCCAGGATGCCGATCACGATGACCGTGCGGCGCGCGACCTTGACCTCGCCGGCGGCGTCGGACTCGCCCGTGCCGTCCTTGCCGCGCTTGATCACGTTGGAGTAGATGTCGTGCGCGAACGATGCCGCCGCCGTGATGGTCAGACCTGCGACCACCGCGAGGATCGTCGCGAACGCGACCGCCGAGATGAAGCCCATCAGCAGCGGACCGCCGAGAGCCTGTGCGAGCAGCGGAGCGGCGGAGTTCACACCGCCCGGAGCCTTGGTGATGGCGTCCGGTCCCACCAGCGCGCCGGCACCGTAGCCGAGCACCAGGCTCAGCAGGTAGAAGCCGCCGATGAGCCAGATCGCCCACACCACGGACTTGCGCGCCTCCTTGGCCGTCGGCACCGTGTAGAACCGCATCAGCACATGCGGCAGACCCGCGGTGCCGAGCACGAGCGCCATGCCGAGGGAGAGGAAGTCCAGGGGGTTCGCGCCGTACTTCAGGCCCGGGCCGAGGATCTTGTCGCCCTGCGGAGCGTTGGCCACCGCATCCTGGAGCAGATTGTTCAGGCTGAACCCGTGCAGCGCGAGCACCCACACCGTCATGGCGAGGGCACCGGCGATCAGCAGGCCGGCCTTCACGATCTGCACCCAGGTGGTGCCCTTCATCCCGCCGATGAGCACGTAGATGATCATCAGCACGCCGACGATCGCGATCACGATCGACTGGCCGACCTTGCTGTCGATGCCGAGTAGCAGCGAGACCAGACCACCGGCACCCGACATCTGCGCGAGCAGGTAGAAGAAGCAGACCGCGAGGGTCGTGATCGCGGCCGCCATGCGCACCGGCCGCTGCTTGAGGCGGAACGAGAGCACGTCCGCCATGGTGAACTTGCCGGTGTTCCGCATCATCTCGGCGACCAGCAGCAGCGCGACCAGCCACGCCACCAGGAACCCGATGGAGTAGAGGAAGCCGTCGTAGCCGTTGACCGCGATGGCACCGCAGATGCCGAGGAAGGATGCTGCCGAGAGATAGTCGCCGGCGATCGCGAAGCCGTTCTGCGTTCCGCTGAAAGAGCGCCCGGCCGCGTAGTAGTCGGCGGCGGTCTTGTTGTTGCGGCTCGCGCGGATCACGATGAACAGCGTCACCGCGACGAACGCCGCGAAGATGGCGATGTTCAGGACGGGGTCGTTCTTTACGGCTTCCGCGGCCAGGGGTGTCACGTTCATGCGCCGGCCTCCGCCTTCTCGAGCTCTTCGCGGATCTCCGTCGCCACCGGGTCGAGCTTGCGGTTGGCGAATGAGACGTACCACATGGTGATCACGAACGTGGTCACGAATTGGCCCAGTCCGAAGAGCAGGCCGACGGTGATGTCACCCCACACCCGCTGGCTCATGAAATCCACCGCGAACGCAGCGAGCAGCACATATGCGAAATACCAGAGCAGGAAGAACACCGCGAGAGGGAAGATGAATGACCGCTGCATCCTCCTCAGCCCTTGGAACCGCTGCGATTCCTCGACCGCGATGTAATCGATGCCTACGCCTGATCCTTCGTCGATCCGATCTGTCATGAGGCCTCCTTGCCACATGTCCGATGCCACGTGACGGCGTCACGTGGGTGGTATCGTCGACGCTACGAAAGGGGAGGACGCAGCGGTCACCCCCGAAAGTTGGTATTTGCTGAGAATGAGCGTGCAGACCGGATCCGCAGAGGAGCTCGTCGCTGACGGCGTACGCGAGCTCGCTCGGCGAACGCGCTTCCCGGTCGCGTTCGGCGGACTCATCGAGGACGGCGAGGTCGCGGTCACGACCATCGTCGGCAATCGCACGCGTCACCTGGACGGGCTGCAGGTGCGCCCGGAGCGCGGACTCGGCGGGCGCGCGATGATCGAGCTCCGCCCCCGCATGACGAACAACTACCGCGCCTCGCAGCAGATCACGCACGACTACGACGTGTTCGTGCTGGGCGAGGGGCTGCGCACCCTGCTCGCCCTTCCCATCATCGTCGAGGGCCGTCCGCGCGGAGTGCTCTACGCGGGCGCATGGGAGGAGTCCGAGGTCGGAGGCGTGACGACGGCGCCGGCCATGAGCGTCGCTCAGCGCATCGCCACGGAGCTGCGCATCCGGGACGAGGTCGACCGGCGGCTGCGCGAGTCCGCTCCCGCGCCCGCTCTGGCGACGCCGCAGCGCGAGGAGCTCCGGGAGAGCTTCGCGGAGCTCCGCAGCATCGCCGCCGGAATCACAGACGAGGCCCTGCGCGACCGCATCGCCGCCGTCGAACGCCGCCTGATGGGATTCGTCGAGCCCGAGCAGTCCGCCACCACCGGGACCATTCCCACGGTGCATCTCTCCCCGCGCGAATTGGACGTGCTGGCGTGCGCCGCCGTGGGCTCCACGAATTCCGAGATCGCCGCCCAGCTCGGGCTGCGCGAAGGCACCGTCAAGGCGTACCTGGGAACGGCGATGTCGAAGCTGGATGCCTCCACTCGACATTCCGCGGTGGCGCGCGCCCGCCGCGCTGGTCTTCTTCCCTGACATTTCCGAAATGAATTCGCTGCGATTTACCGCGCGCATTCTTGCCAGGGGGGAATATCGCACTTATTGTTCTTCCCATGGCTCGAAGAATTGTGCATCAGCTCGTTGACGATATCGATGGCACGCTGCTGGAGGTCGGGGAGGGCGAGACCGTCCATTTCTCCCTGAACGGCGTGGCGTACGAGATCGATCTGACGAATTCCCACGCGGAGGAGCTGCGTGCGGCTCTCGCCCCGTACATCAACGCCGGGCGCCGCGCCTCGGCCGGAACCGCCCGCGCCGCCGCCCCGCGCCGCCGGGCGTCGCGAGACTCCGAGGTCGGTGAGATCCGCGAGTGGGCGAAGGCCCAGGGCCTGAAGGTCTCCGAACGCGGCCGCATCGCCGCTGACGTCATGGACGCATATCGCGCAGCGCACTGACATCCGGAATGCAGAGAAGGCCGATGCTCCTCGGAGCATCGGCCTTCATCATGCGTGCCCTCGACAGGATTCGAACCTGCGACCTGCCCTTTAGGAGAGGGCCGCTCTATCCGACTGAGCTACGAGGGCGCCCGGCAAGTCTAGCCGAGCGAACGCGGGCCGCCTGAAACCTACGCCGCGAGCGCGAGGTACGGCTCCCAGCGCGGGTCACCGCGCTCACCCCCGCGCACCGTCCACGCCGTGCCGTGCGGCGGACGCGGCGTCATCCGCAGTTCCCAGCCCATCTCCTGCGGGGTGCGGTCGCTCTTGATGTTGTTGCACTTCAGGCAGCAGGCGACGAGGTTCTCCCAGCTGTCGGCCCCTCCGCGCGAGCGCGGCAGGATGTGGTCGATGGTCGACGCGCTCCGTCCGCAGTAGCCGCAGCGGTGGTCGTCCCGGCGGAGCACCCCCCGCCGGGTGACAGGAACTCGCCTCGACGAGGGCACGCGCACGTAGCGGGTGAGCAGGATCACGACCGGCCGGTCGTATGCGTTGCGCCCCGCCCAGACGGGATCGCCCTCCACGTGCTCGATCACGCTCGCCTTGTCGTTCATCACGAGCACCATGGCTCTCTTGAACGAGACCACGGTGAGTGGTTCGTATCCGGCGTTCAGGACCAGTGTGCGCATCGTCGTCATCCTCTCGATCCGGCCGGGATGGCTTCCCGGCGCTCTCGACTCACACGACGCCGCGCGGACAGCAGGCGGTCGCAGGGACGAAAAAAGGCGCTGCCTTACAGACAGCGCCTTCCACGCTCGACGGTGTCGAGCCGTCCCTGCGGACGATGCTGAAGAACCAGACGACCGAGCGCATCCATGGTTCGGATGCTCGGTAACTGCTCCATCGGCTTCTCCCGTCCGTACGACGACGGGTACAGGCTAGCCCATCCGTCTGAACAGCGCGGGAACGGCGCTCAGACGGATGACGACGTGTCGGATCAGCCCGCGTTCGCGCGCAACCAGGAGATCGGCTCGACGAGGGAGCCGTTCACGTGCACCTCGAAGTGCAGGTGGGCACCGTAGGAGCGACCCGTGTTCCCGACCTTGCCGATGAACTGTCCGGGCTGGACGGTCTGGCCTGCCGAGACGGCACGCGTGCCGTTCGTCATGTGGCCGTAGAGCGTGGAGACGCGCTGACCGCCGACCACCGAGTCGATGACGATGGCGACGCCGTAGCCGAAGTAGCTCTCCGACGAGACGCGCACCACACCGCCCGCGGCGGCGAAGATCGGGGTGCCGGCCGGGGCCACCATGTCGGCACCGTTGTGGCCGCTGCCGACCGTGCGGCTGACGTAGTACGAGCCCTGCGGGAGCGGGTAGCGCACCTCACCGGAGCCGGCCGCGACCAGTCGCAGGTCGGCGTCGCTCAGTCGACCGCCGGCACCCGCGGTGCGCGCGGCGGCAGCAGCGGCGGCGCGCTTCTTGGCGGCCTCCTCGGCCTTCTTCTTCGCGATCTCGTCGGGCGTGGTCGCGGCGTAGGTGCCGCGGTCGAGCGGAGCCGTGGTGGCCTCGGATGCCACGACGAGCGACTGCGCGTCGTCGGCGGCCATCTGCTGAAGGGTTGCTGCACCGGACTTGGCGGACGTGCCGCCGGTCGCTGCGTAGGCGGGAAGGGCGACGGCGGCGACGAGAGCACCGACTGCCGCGAAGATCGCGACAGTGCGCATGGGCTTCACGCTGGAGCGGGTGCCTGTGCGGCTGGCGGCGCGTCCTCGCACCTTCCTGCTCTTCTTCGGGTCTTCAGCTGCGTCGGTCGTGGCGATGTCTTCGGCCAAAAGGGATTCCTCCTGCGCCTCCGCGCTCATTCGGGCTAGCGCAGGCTCGTCAGCAATGTCGATTCTCGGGCACGTATGTCACACGGCACGTTGTGCGAACTGCTCACGGGGACGACGAGCCAGGGAGGCGATCCCCGTGATCATCACCGACGGGCTTCTTCGTCGGCGACCCCAACGACGTTACCGGAAGATAACGATTCTGTCACCCTCCGAACCTGGCAATCTTCCTGGCGGAGGGCGAAAGATCATCTGATCAGGAGTTCCCGCCGACCAGGAAGATGTGAGACGCCAGCTCGACCGGCAGCTCCAGACCCTCTTCGCGGCCTTCCATGCGGATGAGGACGTAGCCCTCGTTGTACCGGTAGTCCCCTCGAGCGCCGGGGACGACACCGGCGTCACGCAGCTGCTCGAGCAGTTCGGGATCCACCTGAGCGGGCTCGGCAAGGCGTCGGACGGTGCCCTCGATCGGCTCTCCGGCGGCGTCCAGCTTCTTGACCAGTCCGATCACGCCGTCGTCGAAGGATCGCGTCGGGACGTCGCCGAGCTGGTCGAGGCCGGGAATCGGGTTGCCGTACGGCGACTCCGTCGGATGACCGAGCAGTTCTACGAGGCGACGCTCGACCTGCTCGCTCATGACGTGCTCCCACCGGCAGGCCTCTTCGTGCACGAATGCCCAGTCCAGCCCGATCACGTCGGAGAGCAGCCGCTCGGCGAGGCGATGCTTGCGCATGACGTCGACGGCCTTGCGGCGGCCGGCATCCGTGAGCTCGAGCCGGCGGTCCTCGGAGACGACGACGAGGCCGTCGCGCTCCATGCGCCCCACGGTCTGCGACACGGTCGGACCGGAGTGCCCGAGGCGCTCGGAGATGCGCGCGCGCAGAGGCACGATGTTCTCCTCCTCGAGCTCGAGGATGGTGCGGAGATACATCTCGGTCGTGTCGATCAGATCGGTCATGCGGGCCCTCCGGAGGTTCTTAGGCAAGCCTACCTTTTTACAAGAGCTCGTCGCCGTCATGCGGGCGGATGGGCACGGGATACCCGCCTACAATCGACCCATGGTGATCGAGATCCCCCGAGAACTCCTGCCCGTCGACGGACGCTTCGGCTGCGGTCCGTCCAAAGTGCGCCCCGCGCAGGTCGAGGCGCTCGCCTCGGTCGGAGAGAGTCTGCTGGGCACGTCCCATCGCCAGCTGCCCGTCAAGAACCTGGTCGCGAGCGCGCGTGAGCGCCTCTCCACCCTGTTCCGTCTTCCCGACGGATACGAGATCATCCTCGGCAACGGCGGATCCACCGCGTTCTGGGACGCCGCGGCCTTCGGACTGATCGAGCGCCGCAGCCAGAACCTGGTGTTCGGCGAGTTCGGCGGCAAGTTCGCCAAGGCGGCCGCGGCCCCGTGGCTGGAGGCCCCCGATGTGCGCAACGCGGAGCCCGGATCGCTGACCTCGGCCGAGGTCGTCGAGGGCATCGACGTCTACGCCTGGCCGCACAACGAGACCTCCACCGGCGTGGCCGCCCCCGTGCAGCGCGTCGCCGCAGAGGGCGCCCTCACAGTGATCGACGCGACCAGCGCGGCCGGCGGCATCGACTTCGATGTGACGCAGGCAGACGTCTACTACTTCGCGCCGCAGAAGAATCTCGGCTCCGACGGCGGCCTGTGGTTCGCGGCCGTCTCCCCCGCCGCCGTCGAGCGCATCGAGCGCATCGCGGCATCCGGCCGGTACATCCCGGAGTTCCTCAGCCTGAAGAACGCCCTGGACAACTCGCGGCTCAGCCAGACGCTGAACACTCCGGCGCTGACCACGCTGCATCTGCTGGACAGCCAGCTCGCGTGGATCCTGAACCACGGCGGACTGGAGTGGGCAGCCGCCCGCACCGCCGAGTCGTCCGGTCTCCTGTACGACTGGGCCGAGGCCACGTCGGTCACCACGCCGTTCGTCGTCGACCCGGCTCACCGCTCCCCCGTCGTCGCGACCATCGACTTCGACGGGGTCGATGCGGCGGCCATCGCCAAGACGCTGCGCGCCAACGGCATCGTCGACACCGAGCCCTACCGCAAGCTCGGCCGCAACCAGCTGCGCATCGCGACGTTCGTGTCCATCGAACCCGATGACGTACGCCAGCTGATCCGCTCGATCGAGTTCGTGCTCGAGCACCAGGGCTGAGCCCCGAAGCACGGAACGCCCGCACAGACCGTCAGGTCGTGCGGGCGTTCTCCGTTCTGGGGTCACTCCTCCTCGTCGGAGTCGTCACCGTCCTCATCCTCGTCCGAGTCGTCCTCGTCGGACTCGTCGTCGTCATCGGACTCGTCGTCCTCGTCATCCTCATCGGACTCGTCGGATGAGTCGTCGTCCTGGTCGTCGGCGTCCGCGTCCAGCTCGTCGATGTCGACGCCGTCGAGGTCACCGGCGTGCAGCAGGTCGCTCTCGTCGTGGTCGTCGTCCCCATCGGAGTCCTCGTCATCGGATTCGTCGGCGTCGTCGGAGTCCTCGTCGGCGTCCTCACCGGCGGCGGCCGCCTGCTCGGCGAGCTCCGCCTGGTGCGCGCGGTACTCTGCCAGCCGCTCGGTCCACGGCACCCAGTCCGGCGCCAGGAGGGCGCTCTCGCCGGGCATCAGCTCGACCTCGAGCACCGTCGGCTCCTCGCCGTCGACCTGAGCGACCGAGACCGTCCAGTACCAGCCCGGGTATCCGGGAAGGCGGTTCTCGAAGCGCAGCGAGACCGCGCCGCTCTCCTCGACGGAGTGACCGGCCGCCGGGCCGACGGTGGATGCCGGGGTGATCTCGTGCAGCGCGGCGAGCGCGAGCTCCCGCGTCGCCGAAGCGAGTTCGTCAGGCGTCGAGGTCATCAGCGACCTTGCGGAGCACGGCGGGCAGAGCCCGGCTGGTGGGACGACCGTGGCGCAGGTCCGCGCTCGCGTCATCGAGCATCTTCATGAGGTCCTCGATGATCACGGCCATGTCATGGGCGTTCGCGCGCGGGGCCTTCGCGCGGGCAGGCGGTGCATCCAGCACGCGCACGGAGAGGGCCTGCGGGCCGCGGCGGCCGTCTGCGAGGCCGAACTCCACGCGGGTGTTCTTCTTCACGGAGACGCCTGCAGGAAGGGCAGAGGCGTGCAGGAAGACGTCCTGGCCGTCATCGGATGCGATGAAGCCGAACCCCTTCTCGTCGTCGTAGAACCTGACCTTGCCGGTGGGCATGGGAGAACCTCGCTGAATGTCGCTGTCGTGAATCGTCGCGCGGCGGCGCGTCCCCTCCAGCCTACCCGTGCACCCGGTGCAGACGCTCGATCCCGCGCCACCGCCCAGGCGA
>Ga0256791_1000306_pt1 | contig 19649 bp, 9 predicted proteins | sample MC6MC0942MT_FD_190188 | JGI IMG/M metagenome (GOLD analysis project Ga0256791, IMG submission 190188) | Metatranscriptome of enriched soil aggregate microbial communities from Iowa State University, Ames, United States - MC6-MC0942-MT... | ecosystem: Environmental > Terrestrial > Soil >...
GCGCGTTCGCTGGCGGAACACCGGGCTTTGTGCTGCTGGACGTGCGTAGCCCTACGCTGTTCGCGCAGGGCCATGTGCCAGGCGCGGTAAACCTGCCGCATGGAAAAATCGTCGAGTCGAAGTTGGCGAGCTATCCGATGGACACGATTTTCGTGACGTACTGCGCGGGTCCGCATTGCAATGGCGCGACACGGGGCGCAATACGGCTTGCTCAGTTGGGGCGGCCGGTGAAGGTGATGCGCGGCGGTATCACGGGATGGCTCGATGAGCGTTTTCCGCTTGTGGGAAGTGATGACGGGCAGGGCAAATTCTCGCTATCATCCACGACACCATGCTGACCAAAACGATACTCCCCGCCGCCTGCGCCGCTGTGCTGTGCGCACTTTCCCTGTCCGCCGCGGCGGCGACGGAGGTCTCGCCTTCGTTTGACTGCGCCAAGGCACGCACGGGAGCAGAAAAAGCCATCTGCGCCAATCCGCAACTCGCGGCGCTCGATGCAAGCATCGCCAAGCGCTACAACGAAGCGCGCAAATCCCTGGACTCCGCGACGGCCGAAGCGTTGTTGCGCGACCAACGCGATTTCACCAAGGTGCGCGACGACGCCTTCGAGAAGCCGTTCGACAAAAACAAGCCCGTCGAGGAAATCGCGACCCGCATGAAACATCGAGACGCGTTCCTCGCCTCGCTGGACTTGGGCGAACGCAAGGGCTTTACCGGCAGATGGCGCAACATCTCGGGCGAGATCACGCTCTGGAAGAAGCCCGACGGCGACATCCTGTATGAAGGTTCGGCCGACCAGCCTCGCACCGGAAGCTGGTCGTGCAACGTGGAAGCCTCCGGCAAGGCCAAGGGCGAGCGCCTGCAGGTCAAGAGCGTCGACACCAAGGGTTGGGTTCTGAACCAGAAGCGCCAGGGTGATGGGCTGGTCGTCGAGGAGCAGCCGCCCGGCGCGGGTGCATCGGGTCCGCCTTATTGCGGCGCGAATGGAACCTTGGCTGGTATGTACTTCCCGATACGCTGAGCGATAGCGAAATGCGTGCCTGCGGGTAGGGCGTCTGAAAGAAGACTTCAAATGCGGAAATCCGCTGCCATGTCTTCGTCGCTTCGGGCTTCCAGCTTTCCAGAGCGGCACGCACGAATGAAGGCCGTATAGTCCGCTTCATTCTGATCGGCGTAAGCCAATGCGTATTTGTTCAGCGCGTCGGAAAAGCCCTCTCCACGCCCCAGATAGGCAGAAATCTCAACGGCCTTCCCGCCGGCTTTGGCGTGGGCTCGCGCCATCGCCCAGCCACAAAAGCGGGAATAGCCCAGGAGCAAGGTATTGCTCATACGCTCGATCTCCGCCGACACCTTCATGTCACGCAACTGCCGGAAATAGAAGTTCCGGCCAGCAGGCCCGGACGTCCAGCCAAGAAAGGCATCACTTGCGCCTTGCAGCAGCCGCTGTCCGACCACCACGCGCTCGCCCTGGTGCTTCTCCCCTGACGCGGGGTAGTAGTCGGCGATCACCGAATTGCGCGCTTCCTTGACTTGCAGGAACAAGGGTTTCCCATGTCCATCGATGAACAGCATCACCAGACAGAAAGTTCCCACGCTGCCTACACCGACGACCTTGAAGGCGATATCGTTCAGCGTGTAGTGCCGTAGCAAGGTGCGCTGGTCGGCAGATAGCGTCTCGGTATAAGCCTCGAATGCCTTGGCCAGCTTGCCTCGCCAGGCATGTGTATCGGTCCAGTTGCTGGCGGGGCCGAGCAACGAGGCCGGGCCCGCCGGATGGAACAAGGCGGGCGGGGCATCTTGAATTGTCCAGGCGCCGTCGCGCTGCACGGCCATTTTGCTCAATACGCTGTCGTGGGTACGGGTTCCGGCCTTTGCAATCGTCTTGTCGATGAGTTTGCGCCCCTCGTCCGTTGCTGCACTGTCCCGCAACCGTTCGAGCGAAAGGATTTCGTGCCACATTTCGAGGGCGCTGAAGCTGGAGTACTCGCGCATGCGCGCAGCGTATTCGAGGACGGCCGTGTGTATGAAGTCGCTGATCGTGCCTTTTTTAGCGCCCGCATGTTGACCGGCGATCGCCAAGCTCGCCGCAAGGCGCTTTACGTCCCACTCCCATGGACCCGTCGCGGCTTCGTCGAAGTCATTCAGATCGAAGACAAGTTGTCGTTCCGGTGTCGCAAAGCCACCGAAGTTCATCAGATGGGCGTCACCGCAGATCGGAAAGACGATGCCGGAATCGACGGTCCCCGCAAGGTCGTGGGCCTGGAGGATCGCGCTGCCTCGAAAGAAGGTGAACGGCGACACCGCCATGCGCCCATAACGCAATGGAATCAGTGCCTCGACGCGGCCAGCACTATTGGCTTTCAGAAGCTCGATGGGATCACGCGCCGTGTTGCCGATCTGCGCATGTTGAGATCGCTTCGCTCGGCGCCGCGCCTGCCGGCCTACCGTTTTCCGCTCCGCCAGGGTTTGGGGTTCAACCATTTTCGCCCTCTGGTATTTAAGGAAATACGTACGAGTGACATGCGGACGGGCAAACCAGCGAGCATCCCGGAAGACGCAATAGACGCTGGCTAGCGATCTGGCAAAGCGGTGCGGCTTGGTTACTACTTCGAAAGGCTACACAGATTTAAGACGAAATCAATGATGGATTTCTCGTGTCTGGCCAATTATCGCGAAGCCTGGCACGCAGCCTTATCTTGGTGCTTCGGGGGGGCTTCCGGGCTCGACCTGGGTTTGCGAACGATTCCGCGAGCGCCAAGTTCGACGACCAGGCCCGGCCCATCTCGGCCGGGGGCGGGCTTTGAGGTCGCCCTGAACATGCAGATAGTCACGGGCGACGGTCCCATCGGCGAATCAGACGCCGCGCAGTAGGTATCATTTCGCCTGGCTTTAACGAGAGATCACCCTCGTCACCATCTTGGGTCCCGCCGCCATGAAGAGCTCTTCCACCGCATGGGTCATGCCTGTAGTCGCCATTTTTACGCTACAGACTGTCTCCGCGTTTCTTTCACGCCTCATCCCGATCGTTGCCACTGCAATGTCCGAAGAGTTCGGATGGAGCGGTAGTTCCATCGGTTACCTGACTGCGAGCAACGCTTTAGGCGGCCTGATGATTCTCGTTGTCGGCTCGTCCATGCTTAGGCAAATTGGAGGAACGCGCAGTCTGCAGCTTGCGCTGGTCTTGGGAACGGCAAGCATGGGACTTTTCTATTACCCGAGCATGGCCGTAGCCCTGGTGGCCTGCTTTGCCATGGGTATGAGCAACGGGGCTGCGAACCCGGCGGGCAGTGAGGTGCTGCAGAGATTCTCGCCGCCGGAGATGCGCAATCTCATGTTCTCGGTCAAGCAGGCGGGTGTTCCTCTGGGCGGAATGATCGCGGGGCTGTGTATTCCCGTAGTGATCGCCCTTATCGGTTGGCGTTTGGCCCTCATTGTCTGTGCGGTGATTGTATTGGTACCAACCGCGCTGACCTGGCGATTGAGCGAGATCTTGGATGTGAGAGGTTCGGCGAAGAGGCGGCGGACATCCATCGTGCCTACGCTGCACTCGTTACGCATGCTCAGCGTGCCGTTGGCATCGCTAGGAAACAATCCCGGCTTGTTGAAGATGTCGATTGTGGGCAGCCTGTTTGCCGTATCCCAAAGCTGCTGGTTCGCATTCACCGTGGTTTACCTGGTGGACAGGCTGGGCTTTTCCTTGAGCTTGGCGGGTGCGATATTTGCCGTGATGCAGGTAGGGGGGGTCGTCGGCAGAATTGCGTTGGGTTGGCTCTCGGACCGCTTGGGTTCGGCCACGGGAAGCCTGTCGATTGCTGCCCTGTTCTCTGCAGGCACGACAATTCTCTTGGGATTTACCACTGCGCAATGGCCGCTGTGGTCTCTCATGGTTCTAGCCTTTGTCGCTGGCTGTTCCGCGGCAAGTTGGAACGGTGTGCAAATTGCGGAGGTTGCCCGGCGCTCGCCGGCCCACCAAATCGCGGAAACTGCTGCGGGCGCCTCGATATTGGTCAGTTTGGTGAACATCGTGGCGCCGGCTGCTTTCGCGGCGACGGTGGCGATCAGCGGCAGGTACGATATCGCGTTCCTTTGCGCCGGAGCATGCTCGTTGTTGGTGCTGTTTTTCTTGCCTCGGGATAGGCATACTTCCCCGGCGCCTTCTTGAACATCGTGATGAACGCGGTGACGGATTTATACCGCCCCGCGCCAGTCGGCCGGCGAGCGGAGCCAGACTATGGAAGTCATCGAATCATTCGTCCCATTTCTTACCTTGTTCGACTGTCAGCGCGCAGGTGAGCGCAATGCACAAAACAGCTTGATTTTGGCGTCTACAATCTGACGCGTTGGGTACTACGCCTACACGTTGCGCTGGTTCGTGTAGTGCTCGGGTAATACACGCACCAATGGATCCATGCAACGCTTTCTGACCACGCTGCTTCTCTCCGCGCTTGCCCTCCTGATGGCGGGCTGCGCGTCGACCAAGACCTACACCGAAAACGTCTCCACTTTGATGGTGTCGTCGGACGGCAAGACGTTTGCGGTGCTGGGCCCGCAGTATCACTATCTGTTCGACATGCCGCCCGCGATGGCGCAGGCGATGAAAGCTGACTTTCGCACCCGCCTGACCGCAGGGATTCCGCGTAACTTTTATGTCGGGGCCGACGGCTTCACGTGGGGCTACGTGCGCTTGCAACTGAAGGACAACGCGACGCCGCGTGATCGGGAGCACGCGCTGGCCATGCACTTTCAGACCACAAAGGAAGGGATGGTCTATTACACCCACCACCTCAAGGGCAAACGCTATCTTGCCCGGCCGGCGACGCCGGGTGCGGCGCAGGCGGGCGGATCCACGGAGACGGCGCTGGACCAGTCGTATCGCATTACGGTGCAAGATTCGCAAGGTAGCGCGGACATGGCGCGCGCGCTGTCGCCTGTGATCTTCCTGGCGGGCACGGGGTTTGTCGTGGCGAATCCGGGGATCGTGCTGTTCGCTTTGCCGGTGGCGGGATTGGAGCCCTAAGCGGCCTATCGTTTTGCGCGCGCGACATGTCCCGGAATAGAGCGGCCATTCCCAAGTGATTGAGCCATCAACCGTTTTGAACGCGTCACGGTATCCAGGCAGGCACGTGGCATCTTCCACAACACACTAATAGGTATCTATTGGTGCGCTCTACGGTGCAACGGCGGGGAGATCACGCCTGTAACACGATCATGACCTCGCGATCCCTTCCGTCGTCCAGCAAGGGGATTTCACCCGATTTCTGCAGCACTCCATCAAGCGTCACGTACCCCGCGCCATTCTCGGACTGTCCGCGCAGGGCGGTCACGGAGTACACCGTAGCCCCGTGCCGGTAGTGCAGCTTGAAGGCGTTCCAGTCTGCGGGCAGGCAGGGGTGAAAGCTCATGGATGCGCCGCGCCGGCGCATCCCCAGCACCGATTCCAGGATCAGGCGGTACATCAGGCCCGATGAGCCGGTGTACCAGGTCCAGCCGCCACGGCCTCGCTGCCCGGGCGTGGTGTAGATATCGGCGGCCATGACATAAGGCTCCACCTTGTAGACGGCAGCTTTTGCGGGGGAGTCGGAATGGCTGATGGGGTTTAGCATCGTCAGCAGGTCACCGATTCGCGCATCTTCGCCAAGGCCGCAGAATGCCATGGCGGTCCAGATGGCGGCGTGGGTGTACTGGCCGCCGTTCTCGCGCACGCCAGGCACATAGCCTCGGATGTAGCCGGGATTCAGGCCAGAGGAATCAAAAGGCGGATCCAGCAGTCGTATCAGTCCGCGGGCGTTGTCGATGAGCCGGTCGTCCACGGCCTGCATGGCCAGGCGGGCGCGGTCCTCCCGGGCGGCGTCCGACAGCACGGCCCAGCTTTGGGAGATGGCGTCGATCTGGCATTCCGGATTCTCGGCGGACCCCAGGGGGCTGCCGTCGTCGAAATAGGCCCGCCTGTACCACCCGCCGTCCCAGCCGGACGCTTCAAGACACAAGCGCAGCCGGGCGGCTTCCGATTCGCAGTGCGCGGCGAACGCCAGGTCTTCCTGCGCACGGGCCACTGGCGCGAACCGCGTCAGCGTGTCGTAAAGGAAGAAGCCGAGCCAGACGCTTTCGCCGCGTCCGGCTTCTCCGACTTTGTCCATGCCGTCGTTCCAGTCGCAGGAGCCGATCAGCGGCAAGCCATGCGCGCCGCCGGCGCTCAAGGCGTGCGACAAGGCAAGGGCGCAGTGCGCGTACAGGCTTGCGGACTCCCTGGACGCAATGGGGTGGTCGTAGTTGGAAGACTCGCCGGGGTTAAGCAGGCGGCCCTCAATGAAGCCCACTTCTTCAGCCAGCACGCCTGTGTCCCCCGTCACCTTCACATAGTGGCAGGTAGCAAACGGCAGCCACAGGTAGTCATCCGAGCAGCGCGTGCGCACGCCGCGGTTCGTGGGCGGATGCCACCAATGCTGCACGTCCCCCTGCACGAACTGCTGGGCCGCGCAGCGCAGCAGGTGATCGCGTGCCAGGGCAGGGCGGGCGAGCACCAGCGCCATGACGTCTTGCAGTTGGTCGCGAAAGCCGTAGGCGCCACCCGACTGGTAGTGACCGCTGCGCGCCCACAGCCTGCAGGCCAACGTCTGGTAGAGCAGCCAGCCATTGGCCAGCGTATTCACGGCCGCGTCCGGGGTGTCGATGCGCACGACACCCAGCGTGTCCCGCCAATACCGCCTGACCGCCTGGAGTTCGCTTCCGGCCGCGCCCGGCTCGCTGTATTGGCGCACCAGTTGCCTGACTTGTTCGATACCCTGCGCCGACGCGCCGAGGTGAAAGAGGATTCGCACGTCCTGACCGTCCTCCAGCGTGGCGGGGACTTGGATGGCCGCGCAGGGATCGAGTCCCGCGCCCGTCCTGCCCGAGAGCCGGCTGCGGCGCAACGCTTGCGGGTGGCGCAGGGTGCCGTTCCTGCCGATGAACTCCTTGCGGTCGCCGGTCATGGTCCGGCTCGCGCTGCTGGTGTCGAACCACGCGATGTGCCTGGCAAAATCCGTATTGAAACTGTTGCGTGCCAGCAGTGAACCGGTGTCGGGATCGATCTCGGTCGTGACGTGCATGGAGGTCTTTGCGCGCAGGTCGCCAAGCACCCATTCCACGTAGCCGGTTGCCGACAGGCGACGGCGCCGCCCCGACCGGTTGCGCAGCGTCAACGCGTAGAACTTCACCGGCGCATCCTGGGCGACATAGACGCACAGTTCAGATTCGATGCCGTCTTCCCAGTGTTCGAACACTGTGTAGCCAAAGCCGTGGCGCGTGACGTAGGCGGACTCGCCGCCCGCCGGATAGGGCGCAGGGGACCAGCAGTGGCCGCTGATCTCGTCGCGCAGGTAGAAGGCTTCTCCGCAGGCGTCGCTAACCGCGTCGTTGTGCCAGGGAGTGAGGCGGTACTCGTGGGCGTTATCGCTCCAGCTATAGGCCTGTCCGCTTTCGGACACGACAGTGCCGAAGCCGGCATTGGCAATGACGTTCACCCAGGGCGCCGGCGTGCGCTGGCCCCGGCTTGTGGTGATCACGTATTCCTCTCCGTCGGGCGTGAAACCGCCCAGCCCGTTGTGATGTAGTAGCTCGGACTGCTCCTGCGCGGCGGCCGCTTGCGCGGCAGGCGGCAGGGGCGGCGTCGAGATCACCATGGGCGGAGTGCGGATCTCCGGCAGGCCCAGGCGGTTCACCTGGTTCGCCAGCGTACCCAGCGCGTCGCTGAGCGATATGCGCGACACCGCCAGCAGCAGCGTGCGGTCCTCTTCCGATATCTGGTCGCCGGGGCGCACAAAGATACCGCCCGGGCGGTCGATGATGTGCGCCTCCACGCCCGCGGAGATCAGACCCATCATGCGGTCCTGAAGCGCCTGGCGGTAGCTGCCCGTGTCCTCGTTCCAGATCACCAGATCCACCGCCACGCCCTTCTGCCGCCAGTAGGCATGCGCCTGGACCAGTTGGCGAACCAGCTCGAAGTTTGCCGGATCCTTGATCCGGAGCAGCACGATGGGCAGGTCGCCCGAGATGGCGTATCCCCACAGACCCGATTGTCCCCGGCGATTCTTCAGCAGCGTCGCCGCCTCCGCGCGCATGGCCGGGTTCTGGTAGACGATGGCGTTGGCAAGCCGCGCATAGAGCTGGGCATCCGCCTCGGTGGCGTTCAATTGGCGCACGAGTACCTGCGCGTGCGTCCACGCCAGTTCCAGGGCCCGGTCGGCCAGGTGGCGATCCCGGTATTTGCTGATCAGGTTCATGCAGGCGCTGCGGCTGTCGCCCACGCCCTGCACCAGATCGATCACCGCGGATTCCTCCGCCTCCAGGGTGATCTCGCAGCGAATCGCGGAGATCGGGTCCAGCACCGACCCCTGGCTGTTCGTCAACGGCGCGTCGCCCTCCAGCGCCTGGGGATCAGCCGCCGAGCGGCCTCGGCCCAGGAAGATGGACCGGTCGGTTTCATAGGACGCCGTACCGGGATTGCCGCCATGGATCGCCAGAAGCTGGAACATTCTCGGCGGATTGTCCGCCGGGCTGCGGCCCCGGCGCGAGCACAGGATGGCGCGTTCGGACGGAACGATCTCGGTCTGCACAAAGAGATTGCTGAACGCCGGATGCAGTTCGTCCGCCATGGGCGGCGCGATGACGATCTCGGCATAGCAGGTGATCTCTATGGTCCGCCGTTCGCGGCTCCGGTTCGTCAGGTGGCAGCGCCGCAGCTCGATATCGTCTTCCGGCGACACGACGATTTCGGTATGCGTGTCGATCTGATGGTCGGTGCGGCGGAATTCGGCCCGTCCCTCGGAGAAGATGACTTCGTAGTGGTTCGGCCGCGTCAGGGTAGGCTGGTGCGACGTGGACCAAATGGCGCCGCTGTCCTTGTCCTTTAGGTAGCAGAACGTGCCCCAGTTGTCGCAGGTACCGTCTTCGCGCCAGCGGGTCACGGCCAGGTCTCTCCAACGGCTCGAGCCCGCGCCGCTGTTGGTGACCATGACGTGATAGCGTCCGTTGGACAGGAGCTGCACCTCGGGAATGGCGGTGTCGGCGGTATCCAACACGCGCACCGATGCCTCTGGCAGTCCCGACGCGGTGCTGCGGATGACCGATAGTTCCACGGCCTTGGTGTGGGCCGCCGCCGCGCGAGGGATCCGCTCCTGCAGCAGGAGCAGAGTGGCCTGGAAGGACGGATCGGCTTCAAAGCGCGCCTGCATCGTGCGTCCCAGCAGCACGCTTGCGATCGATAGGAACCCCATTCCCTGGTGGTGCGCCATGTAGGCATAAATGATGGCGCCGGTCTTGCCCGGCGGCAGGCGGCGCGGCGTGTAGTCGATGGCCTCGTAGAACCCGTAGCGACCCAGCAGGTTCTCCTTGGCCAGGCGCTGCAGGTTCCTGCACGCCTCGTCGGGTGACACCATCAGCGCCAGAATGGATGCGTACGGAGCCACCACCACGTCATCCGCAAGCCCCCGCTTCAGACCGAGGCCCGGCACGCCGAACGCCCGATACTGGTAATTCATGCCGATGTCGAACAGGTTGTACGCGCTTTCGGACATGCCCCAGGGAATGCCGAGCTTGTCGCCGTACTCGATCTGGGCGCGAACGGCCGACTTGCAGGTCTGCTCCAGCAGAGTATGCGCGTAGGACGGCATGACGAGCCGCGGCATCAGGTATTCGAACATCGAGCCACTCCACGACAACAGCACGGTGCCGCTCGCGGCGCTGCTGAGCTGCCTGCCCAGGGCAAACCACGTTTCCTGCGGGAGCTGGCCTTGCGCGATTGCCACGAAGCTGCAAAGGCGGGCCTCGGAGGCCAGCAGGTCGTACAGGCCCTCGTCGCGCCTGCGCTCGGTCAGGTTGTAGCCGATGGCCAGCAGGCGGCTGCCCTTGTCGTACAGGAACCCGTAATCGGCCACCGCCATCTCGGCCAGCGTGTCGGCCAGCAGGGCAATCAAGGCGAGGCGTTCGCGGGCCCGCTCGCTCGCCACGACCACGGAAAGCTCGGTCTCCAGCAGCCATGCCCGCTCGTCGGAGGAAGTCTCCGGCAGCGACAACCGCGCGCGCAAGGCGGGCAGCAATTCCTTGGCCTGACCCGCGACCTGCTGCAAGGTCGGCACGGCGTTCAATTCGGGCATGTCTCCCCATCCGACGCCGGCGGGCGAGGCTCGCCAGGGCGCAAGCAGAGCCAGCTCATCGCGCGCGGCCTCGCATTGGCGCAACAACGCCTCGCCGTGCCACAGCGCCTGCGCGAATTCCGGCGCCGCGTAGCGTGCGGTCAGGCCGGCGGCCAGTTGGCATAGCCGGTCGAGATGTTGCCTGGCTTGCCCCAATGTCGCGGGACCTGCCAGGGTGGCGGACGCCAGTGCGTCGGCCAGCGCCTCCAATTCGGGCGAATCGTCGGTCGGGACGGCTTCCCGCAAGACCGCGAATGCGTCGGCGCAACCCTCGAATGTTCGGGGATGCAGGATGGACGCATGCGCCAGTTCCAGCAGGCCGGGGCGCAAGGTGAGCAGGTGGCCGGCAAGGTTGCCGCTGTCCACTGTCGAAATGTAGAGCGGGGCGAGCGGCTTCAGCGTGACAGTGTCGTACCAGTTGTAGAAGTGGCCCAGATAGCGCTCTAGCGTCGCCATGGTGCCCAGCGACGCCTGCGTCTTTTCCAGCAGACGGCCCGCCTGCAGGTAACCGAAGTCGTAAGCGGCCAGGTTGGCCAGCAGCGCCAGCCCCAGGTTGGTGGGCGAGGTGCGGTGGGCGATGGCCGGGGACGGCTGGTCCTGGATGTTGTCGGGTATCAGCCAGTTGTCTTCCGCGCCGCCGTGGCCGTCGAAGAATGACCAGGTCTTGCGCGCCAGCATTCTCAGGAACTGGTTTTGGTCGAGAGACAAGTCGATCCGGGCAAGCACCGGCGGGCGGCTCAAGCGCCACGCGATGGCAGGCATCGCCACCCATAGTGCCAGCACCGGCAAGGAAGCCACCCAGGCCGATGGGTTCAGCAGCATCACACCTGCGCCGATGGCGGCGGCGAGCACGGGCGAGCCCCAGACGGAAAGCAGGAACGGACCGGAACGCGTCCCGCTGTCCTGGTTGGTGATGCTTGACGCCTTCCATTCCAGCAACCGCCGGCGCGAAATCAGCCGGTACAGCGTCCTGATGACCGCGTCCAGGCTGTACAAGGCTTCGTGAGCCAGACTGGTCAAGGAAAACGCCGCCCGCGTGAATTGCTGCAGCGTGGGCGCCAACCAGCCGACCAGATGCCGTGACAGCTCGACGTCTTCTTCTTTCCTTACCCCACTCAAGGCGGAGGCGAACAGGGCGGGCAGGAACAGGATAATCACGCAGGCGACGGTCCACAGGTACGGGGTCGGCAACAGCATCCAGCCCAGCGCCAGCAAAAGCACAAGACTGGCCGGGACCAAGCTGCGGCGCAGATTGTCCAGGATCTTCGCGCGCGCCAGCGCAGGCAGGGGCGGTCCGCGTTCCGCGCCCGGGGCTGCGGGCGCGCGGCCGAACAGCCAGCCCAGCAACTGCCAGTCTCCCCGTATCCAACGGTGCCGGCGGCTGACGTCCGCGACGTAGCGGGCGGGCTGCCCTTCGAATAGCTGGACGTCGCTTAGCAGGCCCGAGCGTGCATAGCAGCCTTCCAGCAGGTCGTGGCTCAGGATCCGGTTGTCCGGGAAGCAGTCCTTCAATGCCGCATCGAAGGCGTCCACGTCGTAGATGCCCTTGCCGATGAAGGACCCCTCTTTGAAGATGTCCTGGTAAACGTCCGAGACTGTGTTGGTATAGGGATCGATGCCCGGATCGCCACCATTGAGGCGTGCATACGGCGACGCCGACAGGTCGTTCAGGCTTACCGTCACCCGGGGCTGCAGGATGCCGTAGCCGCGCGTTACCCGACGCGTCGCTGGGTCGAACTGCGCCTGATTGAGCGGATGGGCCATCGCGCCAACCAGCTTCCAGGCGGTTTCCCGAGGCAAGTCGGTGTCGGTGTCCAGCGTGATGACGTACCTGGTGCCGGCGAGCGCCGCCAAGTCGCCCACCACGCAGGAAAATGCGTCCGCGCCCTGGCCGCGAAGCAGGCCGTTCAGATCGGCCAGCTTTCCTCTTTTTCTTTCGTAGGCCATCCAGATCCGTTCCTGTTCGTTCCAGCGGCGGGGGCGGTGGCAGAGGTAGAACGGGCTGCGTCCGAGCGTCCGATATTTCTTGTTCAGGGCCTGGACCTGCGCCTTGGCGCGCTCCAGCAGCAGGGCGTCCGACGGCAGATGCTCCGACGCGGCATCCGCGAAATCCGTCAGCAGGCAGAAGCTCAGGTTGTCCCCGGGATTCGCCAGGAAGCGGATCTCCAGCGCTTCGGCGAGCGTATCCGCGTCATCCAGGTCGATCAGCATCGTGGGGACGGCGACCAGGCAGCGGGCATCGTCGGGGATTCGCTTGGCGTAATCCATGCGCGGCAGGCGCTGGGGGCGCACCAGCCATGTCAAGGACCAGTTGACGATCGCCACCGCGAGATGGCTGGCGGCCAGCACGGACAGCAAGGCGAAGCACGCCATGGCCCAGGGGCCGGCTCCCGCCCCATGGGCCATCGTCAGCAGCAGCGCGCTGACCGCGCCCGTCAGGAGGATGATGGCGCCCGCATACAGGCGCAGCGCGGCGCGGGGGGAGATGCGGGCCAGCCTTTCCGCCATGCTGGATCTAACCTTGGCCTGTTTTGCCAGCTCGTCCTGGCCCTGGTCGATCAGGTAGAAGCCCACGTGCCCGCGACGCGGATCGACGCCAGGGGTCGGGTCGGCCGCCGCTGCGGCGGCCAGGTCGATCGCCATGGCGGCGATCTCGGTTTCGGCATGGTCAGAATTGCGCGCCATCCGCTCCACTCGATGGCGGTAGTGGTCTCGGGTGGGAAAGTCCATGCTCCGGTAGACGTTGGCGGGATCCTGGCTCAGGGTCCGGTCCACGATGCTGACGGCTTCCACGAAGTCGTTCCAGTTCGTCTTCGACAAAGTGCGCAGGCTGCCGATGCTGTTGCTGATCGACACCTGGTCGGCGGCCTGCTGCTGGTTCTCGGCGAGGACCATTTGTTCAATGGTCAGGTTTGACTGGGCAAGCCGCTGTTCGAACCACGTCAGGGGCAGCGCCAGCGCCGGGCCGTGCCCTTGGAGCCGTCTGACCAGTTCCGCGACGAACGAACCGTCTATGGGGGGATTCGATCGCGCCATGTTCGCGATGACAAGTATCAGACCGGTGGGATCCTCCTCGGCAGATTTGCGCATGGTGTCGGCCCACGTGTCCGCCAGCCCGCGGTTCATGTTCGCGTACGCTAGGCGGATGGCGACGCGGCGCAGGTTCTCGATCAGGGCCAGGCGAATCATGATGGGAACCGCCCACAATTCCCCCAGTTGCAGCGGCGCAATTGATTGATAGGCGGCCACGAACGCCTGGATGCCCGTGGCATCGATCCGCGCGTCGCTATGGGAAATCATCTCCAACGCAATGTCGTACACCCGCGGCAGCCCTTTGGAGGGGCCCGCGTCCAGTTTTGGCAGACTGCGGCTGTAGCCCTTGGGCAAGTGCCGCTTGGCCAGCCGGATCTGCTCTTCGATCAGGTAGAAATTGTCCAGCAGCCATTCGTCGGCCGGCGTGATCCGGCGGTTCTGCCGCATGGACTCCATCAGCAGCGCGCAGGCCTGGGCCAGCAACTTCTGGTTTTCAGTCAACCGCGGCAGCAAAGTGTCCGGCGGTCGCGATGTGCCCACCAGATGCGCGCCCGCCAAGGCCTGGCCGTGCTGCTCCATCTGCAGGGCGCTGAACAACTCCGCGCGCAACGGCGGCTCGCTTTCGGCGGAGTGCGGCGTGGCCTTGCTTCGGGTAAACAGGTCTATCCACTCGGGCGCGGCTTCGAGCGAGGGCCAATCAATGGGTTTCATGGCCATAGATTGACCAAGCACGACCGCAGGCTCTGTACGCTACCGCACGGACTCCCTTCACAGCCTGTGGCATAAGCGACCCGAGCCCCGCATTCTTGTGGGGCCGGTCGTGTGGCTTGGAGGAGCAGCGCAATGGTCAGACGAGCAACGGGCGGCCCGAGCGACGTGTCGCTCTCCCACACTTGGCAGACGCTGGCCGAGCACTTGGACGAAGTGCGCCCGCGGCACCTTCGAGACCTGTTCCAGCTTGACCCGGAGCGCGGGCAGCGCTTCAGCGAGGAAGCCGCCGGCTGGTACCTGGATTACTCCAAGAACCGGATCACCCGCAGGACGCTCGAGCTGTTGTTGCGCCTGGCCTGCACGAGCCGTCTGCCGGCGAAGATAGACGCCATGTTCAACGGCGATCCGGTCAATTCCAGCGAAGGCCGCGCGGCATTGCACGTCGCATTGCGCATGCCGGCCGATGCCAGCGTGCGGGTGGATGGCAGGGATGTGGTGCCTGACGTTCAGCGCGTATTGCGCCGCATGGAAAATTTCGCCGGCAAGGTGCGCAGCGGCACCTGGTTCGGCGGGACCGGCAAAAAGATCAGGAATATCGTGAACCTGGGCATAGGCGGCTCCGCGATCGGTGTAGGAATGGCCTGCGCGGCCCTGCAGCACTACGGACGGCGGGACATGCAGTTCCGTTTCGTGTCCAACATGGACGGCGCCGACTTCTTTCTGGCAACATGTGATCTGGACCCGCGCGAAACGCTGTTCATCATCTGCTCGAAAACCTTCCACACACCCGAAACCTTGCGAAACGCGGCCGCCGCGCGAGCCTGGTGCCTGGAAGACATCCAGGACGAGGGCGCGCTGCGGGCGCATTTCGTGGCGGTAACGGGCAATCGCGACGCCGCCATCGCGGCCGGTTTCGCGCCGGAGCATGTATTCGACGTCTGGGAATGGGTCAACGGCCGCTATTCATTGTGTTCCGCCATGGGCCTGGCGCTGCTGACCGCCATCGGGCCCGCCGCCTTCCGCGAGATGCTGGCCGGCTTCCACGACATGGACACCCATTTCCTGTCCGCGCCGATGAAACAGAATCTTCCCGTTCTGCTTGGTTTGATGGGCGTGTGGAACAACAACTTTCTCGGGGCGCGATCGGTTGCGATTCTGCCTTATGCCCACGATCTGAGACGATTCCCTTCCTATGTCCAGCAATTGATGATGGAAAGCAACGGCAAGTCCGTAACCCAAGACGGAGCCCCGGTCGGCAGCATAACCAGTCCGGTCTACTGGGGGGCCTGCGGGACCAATGGCCAGCATTCGTTCCATCAGTTGTTGCATCAGGGCACCCAGATCGTGCCCTGCGACTTCATCGGATTCCTTTCGCCGCTGCCGTCATCGGCGGGCGGCCATGAAGAACTGCTGGCGAACATGTACGCCCAGGCCCAGGCCCTGGCCTTCGGACGCCCTCTGGACGAGGGGGGCGGCCCTGGCGACGCGCAGGCTCGAGGGAAGCACCGGCAGGTGCAGGGGAACCGCCCCAGCAATACGCTCCTGGCCGCGAAGCTCACGCCCCGGTCATTGGGCGCGCTTGTCGCGCTCTATGAGCACAGCGCGTTCACTCAGGGCGTAATCTGGGACATCGACTCCTTCGATCAATGGGGCGTGGAGCTAGGCAAGACGCTAGCCGCGCATATCGCGCAAGCGCTTGGGGCCGGGCAGGCCCACGCACAGGGGCTGGACAGCTCCACGCGCGCGTTGGTGCAGAAATACCTGGATGCCAAGGCCGCCGGCGCTATGTGCGCCAGCGAACGGACTTGAGTCTGGGCTTCCCATAGCGTGACAGGGTCAGCGCAGGGATGGATTCCTGACCTGGCCGCGCCGGGCCGCGTAGCGGGGCCAGCGACCAATAGTGCGCTACTCTGGGCAGGACTCCGTTCGCCACCGCACATAGCGCGTGGCGATTGCCCCTGCCGAGTGGGCAAAGTGTGCCGGAGGATTTTCGGATTGCGGCCCCGGATAGGGCCGTTGCAACTGGGCTTGTTGGAGGGACTCTTCATGCCTGATTCACGCGATCCCCCCCAGAATCAACTATTGGCGGCGTTGCCCCTGCAGGAGATGGAACGATTGTTTCCGCTTCTGGAACGCGTCTCCCTGCCGTTGGGAAAAGCCTTGTACGAACCGGGCGGCCGAATGCGGCATGTCTGCTTCCCGATCGACTGCATTGTCTCGCTGCTGTGCGTCATGGAAGATGGCGCCTCCACCGAAATTGCCGTGGTCGGCAATGAAGGCATCGTTGGCATTTCCTTGTTCATGGGCGGAGAAACCACGCCCAGCCGCGCGATAGTCCAAAGCGCGGGGTCCGCCTATCAGTTGAAGGGTCAGGCGCTGAAAGACGAGTTCGACCGAGGTGGGGCCATGCAGCACCTGCTGCTTCGATACACCCAGGCGCTGCTCACGCAAATGGCCCAGACAGCGGTGTGCAACCGACATCATTCGCTGGACCAGCAGCTTTGCCGCTGGCTGCTGCTCAGCCTGGACCGACTGCAATCCGACGAACTCGCCATGACGCAGGAACTGATCGCCAACATGCTGGGTGTGCGGCGCGAAGGCGTCACCGAGGCGGCCGGCCACCTGCAGGAGGCCGGTCTGATCCGGTATCGCCGCGGCCATATCACCGTGTTGGATCGCGCAGCGCTGGAGGCGCGTGTCTGCGAATGCTATATGGTCGTGCGGCAGGAGTATCAGCGCCTGCTGAGTCAAACTGGCGGCGCGGTCCGCGCCTGAGATGGAACCAGGAGCAGAACTTGCCGCGCCCCGCGATCGCCGATGTTCCCAACCGCCTGCTCGCCGCGTTGCCCAGCCGGGAGCGGCCCCGTTTGCTGGATCGCTTCGAGTCCGTTGACCTGGACTTCGGGCAATGCCTGCTTCAGCCCGGCGACCGCATCAACGACGTCTACTTTCCGCGCGGGAGCTATATCTCCCTGATTCTGCCGCAGAAGCACGGTGCTTCCCTGGAGGTGGGCCTGGTCGGCAATGAAGGAATGTGGAGCGTCGACGTTTCATTGGGCGCCGATACCTCGCAGTTGCGCGCCGTCGTGCAGGGCGCCGGGTCCGCCTTGCGCATGAAAGCGAATCTGTTCCGGCAGGAGTTGGACGCCAGTGCAGCGCTGCGCGGCCTGATCGGCCGCTATACCGTGGTAATCCTGCAGCAGCTCGCCCAGACCGCGGTCTGCATGCATTCTCATTTCATCGAGGGCAGGCTTGCGCGCTGGTTGCTGATGACGCAAGACCGCGCGCATTCGGGCAGCTTTCACCTCACTCATGAATACCTGGCTTATATGCTGGGTGTGCGGCGGGTCGGCGTAACGGTGGCGGCCTCGGCCCTTCAGCACCGCCAGCTGATCGCGTATCGCCGCGGAAACATCGAGATCCTGAACAGGCCAGGCCTGGAGCAGGTGGCGTGCGATTGCTACGCCGCGGACCAGCTCAGCTACGGCCAACTCAGGAGCGGCCCCAACTGACAACCACCGCAATTGGGGCTTTGGTCTGTGCTTCCTGTATCTGCGCCATGTTCGATGCTTCGGCTGGAACCATAAGCGCGTGTACCGGATCTATCGCGAACTCGAACTGAAATCCGCGTGTTCAAGGTGATCGACGACTTCAACCGCGAGGCACTGGGCATTGAGGTTGACTTCTCGTTGCCGTCCGAGCGCGTGATCCGCACGCTCAAGCAGATCATCGGCTGGCGGGGAAACCCCCTGGCCATTCGGTGCGATAACGGACCCGAATACCTCAGTTGGTTTTCTAGCCATAAAGTGCATCCAGGTTGAACATTTGTTCGAGAAGTTCATCCAGCTTGCCGTTCAGCTCGTGCGGCCAGGATTGAACGTTTGGGGGCGCTGCAGTCTCTACGGATCCTCAGATCAAATCTGGCGCAAGGTAGGTACGGACACAGGACACGACCATAACGCCTTGCGAGAAGGGGCAGACCTGCAGGAGGTCGCCCTGTGTCGGTCGAATCGACCGAGGCGGCTGGTGGATAGCGGAATATGTCGCTGACCGGCCGCACCGCACTCAGCCTACAACGGCCGTCGCTTGAAGCACTTGCGATGGTCGTTCTTAGTCTGGAGCCCGCTACGGCGACAGACCGCTTCTGGCCGCGACCAGTCGTCGACGACTGGCAGATTTCGACCCTAAGCAGTCTTCCAGATAAAACCACAAAAGCCGTCTGCAATTAACAAACATCCACATCCGTTGCGCGTCGGCTTGCTCGACTTATAGGCTATATTATTTGTAACGAATTCGCTCAGTGACCTGGTCCGGCAACTGTGTAGTGTGTAACGCAGGAGAAGTGGCGGGTTTCATGGGTGAATGATGCCTGGCTTATCGATCGCCAAGCCCCACTGCAAGGGTCTTTTCGAAGATTTTTCAATCAACTTAGGCCGTAAGCGTCAGAAATCAATGCGGTCTAAATTACGTGGGTCATCGCACATGAAATCTGTCGACTTTCGTGGTCACCTGACAAAGCAACTCGGCTTCTTGGAGCGTTCCTGCCATGCGTACGACAGTGGCCATTTGGACGAAGCGATACGAATAGCCACTGTAATTCGTGTTCTGGTGCATCAGACTGGAAGCTCAACTTCACTCCTAAAGCATCTCGGCGCTACAACGATCAATTTTTTGACGACGACAATTGAGCCCTCCCCACAAACCATTTCTTTCGTTGGTATGGGCATGATGACTCTAGGTGGTGACAAAAGTCATTACAGTCCTCAACTTGGAGATGGCCCCATGAATGAAATGGTTCCCGTGAGCAAATGGTGGAACCAGACGGTTATGATATTAGGCGCACAAAACCGAATCACGAGAAAGATGATTGTGCTGGCTGCTGCCAATAAAGATGGTGGAGCACATGTTGATGCTGCGCTGACTTCTGAATATGAAGCGTTGGCTAGAGGTGGTGCAGTAGGAACGTTCGTATACGAGTCAAAGGAGCGTAGCCGTGAAGAGCCTATCGACAATGCTCACTTGGTTTCGCTACGGCAGATGGGTCACGAGCTGTTGCACTCCCCTCAGTTGCGAGCGCTATGCGATGGCTAACCAACGGACCGCCTTCGACGCTCTTTGAAATCAAGCCTTGAGCGTCCGCTTCGACATTTCTTCAGCGTCTGCTTCTGGCCGGCAAGCGACAGCTTGCCGGCCAGAATGCATCAAACCTCTGTTTGTTCAGCCATCTCAAGAGCATCGTCGATATCGATGCCAAGGTAGCGAACTGTGCTTTCCAGCTTCGTATGCCCGAGCAGCAGCTGTACCGCCCGAAGATTCTTCGTCCGGCGGTAGATCAGCGAGGCTTTTGTACGGCGCATAGTGTGGGTGCCATATGCGGTATCGTCGAGGCCAATCGATGCGACCCAGCGATGCACAATCCGGGCGTACTGCCGCGTCGACAGATGCGGCGACGTATGCAAGCGGCTCGGAAACAGAAAATCCGCCGCCTTTAGTCCTCGCGCCTCGATCCATGCTTCAACGCTCTCACGGGTTTGCTCCGTTATCTCGAATTGAACCGGACGCTGGGTCTTTTGTTGCATGACGGTGGCTCTCGCGGCCACATGGCTTCCGTGACGGATGTCCTGCACCTGCAACCGCGTGAGATCGCACGCTCGAAGCTTGCTATCGATTGCGAGATTGAACATTGCGAGTTCCCGGACGTTCGACGCCATCTGCAGTCTCGTTCGGATTGCC
>Ga0256791_1000307_pt1 | contig 19637 bp, 16 predicted proteins | sample MC6MC0942MT_FD_190188 | JGI IMG/M metagenome (GOLD analysis project Ga0256791, IMG submission 190188) | Metatranscriptome of enriched soil aggregate microbial communities from Iowa State University, Ames, United States - MC6-MC0942-MT... | ecosystem: Environmental > Terrestrial > Soil >...
CAGGGAAAATGCGCGCTGGCATTTTTGTCGACATGTATCGCGCGCAAACATGCAAATATTGTCAACAATCACGTTGACAACTTTTTGCTAATAGACTTATGTTGCCCTTGGTCCACAAGCAAAGCCACAAAGGCAGGATCATCAGTGAGGGAGGAAATCACATTCAATGCAAGCCGTGCATGCGGCACGCAGCAGTTACGTCGCCGCACCCATCATGGTGTGGAGATGCAGGAAGAACAGATCCCCGCAAAGGGGGCGCAAATTTCCAGAAGCGGAGCAATCAATGTTGAACAGACCGGGCCTCGCGGCCGTCGTGCTGGCGAGCCTGACATTGTCAGGTCATGCCGAAACACTCAAATGGGGGGCGTCGCGCGATATCTATTCGCTAGATCCCTATTCCTATGGGGATAGTTACACACTTTCCTTTCTCAATCATGTCTATGAAGGCCTTGTCCGCTACGACGCCGATCTGAAGATCGAGCCAGCGCTCGCTGAATCCTTTGAAAACATCTCCGACACCACCTGGCGCTTTCATCTGCGCAAGGGCGTCACTTTCCACGATGGTGCCGAATTCACTGCCGATGATGTGATCGCTTCGCTCAAGCGGGTCAGTGATCCGGTCTCACCCTTGCGCGGTAACCTGCCCGCCTATAAATCGGCGAGCAAGGTCGATGATCATACCGTTGATATCCAATTGAGCGGTCCTTATCCGCTGCTTCTTAACGACCTGACCAATATCCATATCTTTGACGCCGGTTGGCTGAAGACCAACAATTCAGAAAAGCCCACCGATGTCGGTGCCAAGATCGAGGGCTATGCCACTTATAACACCAATGGCACCGGACCCTTCAAGCTTGAAAGCCGTGTGCCCGATTCAAAAACCGTACTGGTCAAGAACCCGGCCTGGTGGGACCAGTCGCAATCCAATATTGACCGGATAGAATTCACCCCGATCACCTCTGCCGCAACGCGGGTGGCGGCTCTGCTTTCCGGCGAAATCAATTTCACGGAAAACGCGCCGTCCCAGGACCTGCCGCGTCTACAGGCACAGCCTGAACTCAGCGTGCTCGAGCGCACCGATCTTCGCACGGTCATGGTTGGCTTCAATCGCAAGCCCGCGCTTGCTGACGGTTCCCCAAACAAGTTCAATGATCTGCGCGTCAGACAGGCTTTCGCGCATGCGCTTGATCGCGATCTTATCCAGAAGCGGATCATGCGCGGCAAGTCGCGCACAGCCGGTGCGGTGATCGCCCCGGAAATCCCCGGTTATACCCCACAACTCGACACCACGCTCGCCTATGATCCCGAGCTCTCGAAAAAGCTCCTTGCCGATGCGGGCGCGCAGGACTTCCCCTTCACGCTGGTCTGCACCACCGACGCCTATGTCAACGAGGAGGAACTGTGCCAGGGCATGGTCAATATGTTGAGCCGTGGCGGTTTCAAACCGCAGCTCGACATTGCGCCGACCGCAGCGCAGGCACCCAAGCGGACCGGCGGCAAGGCAGATGTCTATCTGATCGGTTGGGCAACCGAGCCGATGCTCGACAGCTATTCGATCCTGCTGCAGATGATCGCCACCAAATCAGCCAATGCCGGTGTCTTCAACTGGGGTGGCTGGAGCTATCCGGAGATTGACAAGCTGATCAATGAAGCATCCACCGACATGGATCGCGAAAACCGGCTGTCAGTCCAAACGAAGGCGCTTGAAATGGCGAAGGACGAGATTGTGATGCTGCCGCTGCACCAGCAGCCAATGGCATGGGTCATGTCGAAGAAGATCGACAAGATCGTGCAATTGCCAGACAACAAGCCGCGTCACTGGCTGACGCATTTTGCCCCATAATCCACTTGTGATGCGCCGGGGGTATGCCCCCGGCGCGCCCCGCTGTTACCGAGGGAATTTTATGCTGGTTTTTATCATTAAGCGCCTGGCAAACGCTGTCATGGTGATGTTGGCCGTCGCCTTGCTCGCCTTCCTGATCTTCCGGCTGGCCGGCGACCCGGTCGAAATGATGGCCAATGAGCAGATGACGCAAGCAGACCGCGATAATCTGCGTGAGCGCCTGGGCCTTAACGATGGCCTGATGACCCAATATGGCCGCTTTGTGGTCAATGCAGCCCAGGGCAATTTCGGTATATCCTACCGCAACGGCCAGGATGTGCTCAGCCTGATTGCCGAGCGCTTTCCAGCGACACTGGAACTGGTGTTCGTGGCAACGCTGATCTCCTTGCTGCTCGGATTGCCACTGGGGGTTCTCACCGCCATCAAACGCGGAAAATGGTATACGGAGGGTCTGCAGTTTCTGTCGATTGTCGGGGTCTCCTTGCCAAGCTTCGTGGTCGGCATCCTGCTTATCCTGGTGTTCTCCGTCTCGCTTGGCTGGTTTCCAGCCTTCGGGCGCGGGGATGTCGTTCAGCTCGGTGGATGGTCCACCGGTCTTCTCACCCCATCGGGCCGCTTGGCGATCCTCTTGCCCGCCATCGCCCTCTCGCTTTATCAGGTCACGCTGGTCATGCGTCTCGTGCGCGCGGAAATGCTCGAGGTGCTACGATCCGACTATGTCAAATTCGCGCGTGCCCGCGGGATCCCACGCTGGCGGATTTATTTCAGCCATGCCCTGCGCAACTGCCTGATGCCGGTTGTCACGATGACCGCGATGAATATCGGTTCGCTGATTGCCTTCGCGCTGATCACCGAAACAGTCTTCCAATGGCCGGGCATGGGCATGTTGTTCATCCAGGCCGTCACATTTCTCGATATTCCGGTGATGGCGGCCTATCTGTGCATCATTTCCTTCATTTTCGTCGTGCTCAACACCCTGGTTGATGTTGCCTATGCAGTCATCGATCCGCGCTTGCGCACCGCTCGCTGATCAAACGGGAGACTAATGTCATGAGCACCTCACCCGCCAATCCCGTTGCGCGCGCCTCGCTGTTGAGCCGTATCAGCAAAAGTGATCTCTGGTGGTCATTTACCCATAGCAAGACCGCGATGGTCAGTGCAGCCCTTCTGGCAGTGCTGATCCTGACCGCAATCTTTGCACCATTGATCGCCCCGCAAAACCCCTATGATGGGGCTGCGCTTGATATGTGGAAGGCGGAATTGCCGCCGCTCTGGGAGGAGGGCGGTGAATGGCCGTTCCTGCTCGGCACCGACACCCAGGGACGCGACATGCTGTCGGCCATTCTCTATGGGACGCGGATTTCGATCGTCATCGGCATCGCATCGGTGATCCTCTCGCTGATCATCGGGCTGACCGCTGGCCTCATCTCAGGCTATTTCGGTGGTTTCATCGATAATCTGCTAATGCGCTTTGGCGATATCACATTATCCATTCCAACCATTCTTGTCGCCATTCTGGTGTCGACGGTTGTCCGCCAGATGTTGCCGGTGAGCCTGCGTGAGATTGGCGCTTCCGCCGTGCTGATCTTGGCGATCTCGCTTTCGGCCTGGGTGCAATATGCGCGCACCGTGCGCGCCCAGGCGATCGTCGAAACCGGCAAGGATTACGTTTCGGCAGCGCGGCTGATCGGAGTGCCGGCGCGGCGGATCATGGCCCAGCATATCCTGCCCAACACCCTCACACCCATCATGGTCGCCGCGACGCTGAATTTCGGGATGGCGATCCTGACCGAGGCGACACTCTCCTTCCTGGGTATCGGCATGCCGCCGAGCCAGCCGTCACTGGGAACGCTGATCCGTATCGGAAATCAGTTCCTGTTCTCCGGCTCCTGGTGGATCGTGGTGTTTCCCGTCATTCAGCTCTGCCTGCTCGTGGTTGCCGTCAATATGCTCGGTGACTGGCTGCGCGATGCTCTTAATCCAAAACTGAGGTAAGCCATATGAACGATCTTTTGCTCCGCAACATCCGCCCGATGGCGGGAGAGCGCTGTGACATGCTGATCCGGGACGGCAAAATTGCCGGCTTCGGTCAGCTTGAGGGAGAAGCCGGTATGGCGGTCGAAGATGGCGAGGGCGCCATTGTCGCCCCCGGGCTGATCGACGCCCATACCCATCTCGACAAGACGACCTGGGGCATGCCTTGGCACGTCAACAACCGTGCTGCCATCCTGCGCGAGCGGATCGATTTTGAACGCGACAACCGCCTTGAAATCGGCATCGATCCGCACCGACAATCAATGCGCCATGCCATCGGTCTCGCCGCCCATGGCGGCACCCATATCCGCAGTCATGTCGATATTGATCCCACCCATGGCCTGTCGCTGGTGGAAGGTGTGTGGGAAACCCGTGAGAAACTCAAAGACATCATCGACATTGAAATCGTCGCTTTCCCGCAATCCGGCCTGATGGTCATGCCGGGCACGAAGGACTTGCTCGACGAAGCCTTACGTCAGGGCTGCGAAGTGCTCGGCGGGATTGATCCATGCGGGATCGATCGTGACCCGAAGGGCCAGCTCGATATCCTGTTCGCCCTCGCTACAAAGCATGGGGTGCCCATCGATATCCACCTGCATGAAACCGGTGATCTGGGCGCCTTTACCATGGAGCTGATTTTCGAGCGTATCCGCGCGCATGGCATGCAAGGCAAGGTGGCGATCAGCCACGCCTTCGCGCTTGGCATGAATGACTATCTGCGGGTCGGCCAGCTGATCGAACAGATCGCCCTGCTCGATGTCGCCATCCTGACCACCGGCGCGCCGTCGGCCACTGTGCCATCGATCAGGCGGCTCAAGGAAGCGGGCGTGCGCATTGGCGGCGGTTGTGATGGCATTCGCGACACTTGGGGACCCTGGGGACAGCCCGACATGCTTGATCGTGCCCGGATCATCGGCATGAAGAATGGTGTGCGCTCCGATGATGACCTCGAGCATCTGCTCCACATTGTCTCGCAGGGCGGTGCCGATGTCATGGGGCTAAAAAACTACGGTCTCACCGTTGGCTGCAACGCCGATTTCACCCTATTGACCGGTGAAACACTGGCGCATGCCGTCGTCGATGTGGCGCCGCGTCCGCTGGTGGTCAAGAATGGTCGCGTGAGCGCACGCAACGGTGTAGCCGTGGTGGAGATGCCATGATGACCCCGGATTTGCAGGCGCTGGTGCTCGGCGAAAGACCTAACGGGCGCACATGGATCACCGCCGACTGGGTGGTTGGTCACAAGGATGGCGGGCATCGGCTGCTCAGACACGGCGAAGTGGTGTTTGAAAACGGCGAAATCCTGTTTGTCGGCCATAATTTTACCGGTGAAGTCGCTCGCCGGATCGATTTCGGCTGTGCCCTGATCAGTCCCGGACTGATCGATCTCGACGCGCTGTCTGATCTCGACACCACTATTCTTGGCATCGACCATCATCCCGGCTGGGCCAAGGGCCGGGTATGGCCACGCAGCTACGTCGATGCCGGTCCCTATGAAATGTATAGCGAGAAGCAACTGGCGTTCCAGAAACGCTTCGCCTTCGCGCAACTGCTGGTAAACGGGATCACCACCGCTGCGCCAATCGCCTCGCTGTTTTATCGGCAATGGGGGGAAACGGTCGCGGAATTCGATGCTGCAGCCGACGCTGCCGGCGATCTGGGTCTGCGCGTTTATCTCAGTCCCGCCTACCGCTCCGGCGGCATGGTGCTCGAAGCCCCGGGTCGGATCGTTCCGGTGTTTGACGAACAACGTGGCTTTCAGGGCTTGAACGATGCAATCGCCTATATCGAGCGCCAGAGCGGCCGTCATGGCGATCTGATCCGCGGCATGCTCGCTCCAGACCGGGTGGAGACCTCGACCCTTGAACTGCTCAAGCGCACCGATGCGGCCGCGCGCGATCTGGGATGCAAATTTCGCCTGCACATGGCGCAAGGCGCAATGGAAGTGGAAACAGTGCAACAACTGCATGGTTCAACTGCCCCGGTCTGGCTTTCAGAACACGGTTTGTTGAGCGAGCATCTCATCGCACCCCATGCGACCAATGCGACCGACCAAGATCTCGATCTTTATGCCCAGAACGGCGTTTCCATCGTCCATTGCCCACTGGTTTCCGGGCGGGGCGGGTCGATCCTCAAATCCTTCTCCGATTGTCGCAGCCGCGGCATCAACATCGCGATGGGGACCGATACAACCCCGCCTGATATGCTGATGAACCTTCTGGCCGGTCTCATCACCGGCCGGGTCGCCGATCAGGCGCCCGATCGTCTGCGCTGCGCAGATCTGTTTGATGCGGCGACCCTTGGCGGCGCGAAGGCTCTGGGGCGGACGGATCTGGGACATTTGTCGCAAGGGGCGCGGGCAGATATCGCCGTCTTCCGCCTCGATGACAGTTGCATGGCGCCCTCCATCGATCCGATTACCACCATCATAACCGGCGGATCGGGCAAGATCACCCAGGCCGTGTTTGTCGATGGCCGCCTCTCGATGCTCGATCGCAAGCTGGCAGGCTTTGATCTGATTGCGGCGCGGGAGAGTGCGCAGGCGCAGTTTGACAGCCTTATTGCCAAATATCCCGAGCGCAGCTTTGGCAATCCGCCCGTCGCCGACATCTTTCCACCCAGCTATCCGCTCGAGGGCAATCCCCATGATTGAGACACAGAAAGCCGTCGTCGAAGTCCGCAATCTTCGTGTTGATTTTCCCGGCCGCCGTGGCACCGTCACCGCACTTTCCGATGTCAGCCTGTCCATTCGCCCTGGTGAAATCCTCGGTGTGGTGGGTGAATCGGGCGCCGGAAAGTCTATGACCGGCCTGGCGATCCAGGGGCTGCTCGAGCGACCCGGCCATATTGCTGGCGGTGAGGTCTGGCTTGGACAGCAGCGCATTGATACGCTTGACGACCGGGCCATGGAGAAAATTCGCGGCCGGGAGATCGGCGCAATCTTCCAGGACCCGCTCACCTCGCTCAATCCGCTGTTTACCGTCGGCGCGCAGCTCGATGAAACCATCCGCAGGCATCTTTGTCTGAACAAGGCGCAGGCCCGCGAACGCGCCGTGCAGCTTTTGCGGGATGTCGGCATTCCTTCGCCCGAAGAGCGCGTCAATCATTATCCGCATCAGTTTTCTGGCGGCATGCGCCAGCGTGTGGTGATCGCACTTGCGCTTGCGGCATCGCCCAAACTGGTGATTGCCGATGAGCCGACCACCGCTCTTGATGTGTCGATCCAGGCGCAGATCATCTCGCTGTTGCGCAAACTCTGCAAGGAAAAGCAAACCGCCGTCATGCTGGTGACCCACGATATGGGGGTGATTGCTGAAGCCGCCGACCGCATCGCGGTCATGTATGCCGGACGGCTCATCGAAGTGGGGCCTGTCGAACAGGTGCTGCACCAGCCACGCCATCCCTATACCCAGGGTTTGATGGCGTCGATCCCGTCATTGGGCGCACGGGTCGAGAAACTCAACCAGATCGATGGCTCAATGCCGCGCCTGGATGCGATCCCAGACGGTTGCGCCTTTAATCCACGCTGCAAAAGCGCAGGCCCACGCTGCCATCGCGAAAGACCGGAACTGATATTTTCTGAAGCGAGCGCCAGCGCATGCTGGCTCAATGCAGGAGGCACCGCATGACGATCCATGCAAACAATCAACCGGCCTTGACGGTCGAGCGGCTCGTCAAGACCTTCGATGTGTCGGCGCCCTGGCTCAACCGCCTGGTGGAACGCAAACCCAAGCAATATCTCAAGGCTGTCAATGACATCAGTTTCACAGTGCCGGCGGGCGGCTGCCTGAGTATTGTGGGGGAAAGCGGTTGCGGCAAGTCGACAGTCGCGCGCCTGGTTACCGGTCTTTATCCCGCCACAAGCGGTGGCATGCGCTTTGCACCAGGCAAAAGCGGGGCACCGCTATCGGCGCAGATGATTTTCCAGGACCCCTACGCTTCTCTCAATCCGCGCTGGCGGGTCAAGAATATCATTGCGGAACCACTGCGTGAGCTGAAGCTGCGTGCCACGGCCTCCGCAATCACCGGACGCGTCGAGGAACTGCTCACCATTGTCGGGCTCTCGGTCTCCGATGGCGAGAAATTCCCACATGAATTTTCAGGCGGCCAGCGTCAGCGCATTTCGATCGCCCGCGCCTTGGCCAGCGAGCCAGAGTTCCTGGTTTGCGATGAACCGACCTCAGCCCTCGACGTGTCCGTGCAGGCGCAGGTGCTCAATCTGATGCGCCGCCTGCAGGACGAACTTGGTTTGACCTATCTGTTCATCAGCCATGACATGAGCGTTGTCCGCCACATGTCTGACCGGATTGCCGTGATGTATCTTGGACGGATTGTCGAGGAGGGCGAGACCGAAGAACTTTTTGCCGCACCCCGTCATCCCTATACCAAGCTGTTGTTGCAGACGATCCCCAATATTGCTGCACCCAACCGCAATCGTGAGCCGACGACAGGTGAGGTGCCGAGCCCGTTGAAGCCACCGTCGGGCTGCACCTTCCATCCGCGCTGCCCCTTCGCTATCGAACGCTGCGCACGGGAAGCGCCGGCAATGCAGCTCCTCCCCAACAAGACCCGCGTGGCCTGCCACCTGGTGGAAATGGAGATTTGAGCGCCCGTCAATCGGCGCCGGCAAAACCGGCACCGTCCCCGTTACGCCAGCGCCGTGCGCAGATCGTAAGACAGCTCGCGGATCTCGCTCAGATCAAGCTCGGATTCCACATGCTCAAGATGATGGGCCATCAAATGAACCGCTTTATCTACCGCCTTTGCCGAAATTGCCTTCACGATTTCAGCATGTTCGTCCGGACCGCAATTGAAGCGGTCGGTATTGCGATAAATCGCGGTGATCAGCGAACTGCGGGAAATCAGATCCCGCATGGTGGCAAACAGAAAGTCAGATGCGGTGAGTTCAGCCAACAGAAGATGAAACCCGCCGGAAAGTTTGATGATGTCGGTGGTGCTGTCTTCGGCATTGGCAATCCGCTCCAGCTCGACATGCGCGCGCAATCGCTTGACACTGTCCTTGAGCTGCGAGCCGCACAGCCGCTCAATGATGCAGCGCTCCACCGCCTGTCGCACCGAAAACACATCACGCGCTTCCTGCACGGTCGGTTTGCTGACAAAGGCGCCGCGATTGGGGATCATCGTCACAAGCCCATCGCGTTCAAGCACCATCAGCGCCTGGCGAATGCGGGCGCGACTGACACTGAAAATAGAGGCAAGCTGTTCTTCCTTGAGCTGGATGCCAGGCCGCAATCGCCGCTCGGCGATCGAAAGCCAGACTTTCTCGACGATCTGTTCGATCGACATGGCCGTTGCTGCATTCATTAAGACTTCTCCGTGTTGGATTCGACAATCGTCATGTGCGGGAAAAAGTCAACTCGCACATTTATACAGTTGCTTTATTGTCGACAATAAAAGATAGTTTTGTAGATGATTTTATCACAGTCTGGGCTGCCCATGGAATTTGACTTCGAGAACCTCGACCCGCAAAGCCGCTATCGTCTGCTGACCAACTTCATTGGTCCGCGTCCGATCGCGCTGGTCACAACACGCTCGGCTGCCGGGCACAACAACGCTGCGCCGATGAGTTTCTTCAATGTTTTCTCGCACGATCCGGCGATCGTCGTTCTTGGCATCCAGCCGCGGCTGTCGGGAGAGGAAAAGGACACCATGGCCAATATTCGCCGCTCTGGCGATTTCGCCATCAGCATGGTCGACATGGCGCTGTCGCAGCAGATGCTGGTCTGCGGACTGGGTTTTGACACTGAGGTCGATGAAATGGAAATGGCAGGATTGACCGCGCAGCCCTGCAGCAAGATCGATGCCGCCTATCCACTCGAAGCGCCCTGTGTCTTTGAGTGTCGGGTCGAGCGGCTCATCGATTATCCGCGGCGCACGCTGGTTCTGGGCGAGGTGGTGCAGATGCATGTCCGCCGCAATTGTCTGGACGCCGAAGGCCATTATGTCGATCCCGAATTCTACCAGCCGATCGCCCGATTACACGCCGATAACTATCTTACCTCAGACCGTCAATTTGTTTTGAAAGCCCCGCCGATCGGTAATTTCAGCAAGCCGGACCGATAGACCCGCAGCCAGGCAACAGAGAATTTCAGCATGCATATTCACTTGATCAATCCCAATTCCACCGCCTCCATGACACAACAGGCGCTCGCCAGCGCCTTGCTGGTCAAGCAGAGCCAGACCCGGCTCTCGGCCACCAATCCATTGGATACGCCTGCCAGTATCGAAGGGGGCGCGGACGAGGCTCTGGCAGTGCCCTCCATGCTTGCGGAAATCCGCAAGGGTGAGAGCCAGGGGGTCGATGCCTTTGTCATTGCCTGTTTCGATGATCCGGGCCTTAACGCCGCGCGCGAGGTAGCGGCAGGGCCGGTGATCGGCATTTGTCAGGCGGCGATCCAGGTTGCAATGACCATCAGCCGGCGCTTTTCGGTCATCACCACATTGCCGCGCTCGGTCGCTATCATCGAGGATCTGGTGACCGCTTATGGCGCGGAGCGCCATTGCCGCAAGGTGCGGGCGATCGATTTGCCGGTTCTGGCTCTGGAAGAGGAGCGCGAGCGGGCCGAACAATTGCTGATTTTAGAGATCAAACGCGCCAGGGATGAGGATGGCGCCGAAGCCATCGTGCTCGGCTGCGCCGGCATGTCGTCGCTATGCACGCGCCTTAAACACGCAACCGGTGTTCCAGTCATTGACGGTGTAACCGCAGCAGTCAAGATGGCCGAAGCCCTGGTCGGTGCGGGCTATGCGACCTCAAAGGTCAACAGTTACGACTACCCGCTCAGCAAGGGCCCTATTTTGACCAAACGGATCGCATAGCCGGAAATCGCGGCTTATTGTAGACAATTTTGTCCCCTTTACCTTGCCATGATGGTTGACTTTTTCTTCTGCAGCGCGCTTGTTGATGCAGAAGGGGAGGAGGGCTCATGGCAGGGCAGAGGGACGCGTCAACACAGCATATTGTCGAGAAAGTCTGGCTGTCGATCGCCGAGCGGCGCCTGCGCCCTGGCGTCCAGCTCAAAGAAGAGGAAATGGCGACCATCTTCAAGGTCAGCCGTGCGCGTATCCGGCAGGCGCTCGCCGCCCTCAAACGCGAGGGACTGGTGGATATCCTGCCCAATCGCGGCGCCTTCGTCTGCAAGCCAACCGTCCGGGAAGCCCGCGACGTGTTCTTCGTGCGGCGCACGGTGGAGCGTTGCGTGGTCGAACATCTTTGCCGATCCGCCACACGCGCCGACATAAAACGGCTCCAGGATCATGTTGCCAAGGAACGCGTGGCCAATAGCCGCAATATCACCACCGACATCATCAGATTATCCGGCGGTTTTCATCTGCTGCTGGCAGAACTCGCACACTCCAATTTTCTTTCGCCCATGATGCGCGACCTGGTCTCGCGGACCTCGCTGATCACCGCCGTCTATCGCAACACCGACCAGTTTAATTGCGGACCCGATGAACATGCAGAAATTGTCGAAGCGATCGCCAGCCAGCAGCGGGACAAAGCTGTCCACCTGATGTCTCATCATCTTGATCATGTCGAATCCGAGCTTGATCTGCGCGATGGCAACGATCATGCCCATGATCTCAGCGCCCTGCTCGCCTGAGATGCCGGACTTTGCTTTCCGGTAAACAAACAGGACAGAACGCAGCATCATTGCGCAATGCAGGGAAAAGTCCTGCAAAGCGTCGATCGACCTGCTCAATGACGGACCGCTGTCGATCATGCGAGCGCGTCGGGATCCTAGGACGATCGGTCTCCACCCCTGAAAGCCGACGCGGTCTTGTGCCAATCGTCACCAGACTGGGGCAGCGGGAACAGCCCACCCTTGGGGCTGATAGGCGCAATTGTGTGACTGCTTATATCTTCCCCACCGACTTGCGATTGGCAGCGCTCGCCCGACATGGTTCATTGCCGAGGCCTCAGGCTTTCCTCGCAGTTTCGCCTGACGCAGCACTCTGAACCGATCGACCGCTTTCTCTTGGTTCGGAGTGCTTTAGCAAGGCCGTTGACAGGATGCATTGTCGATCAAGCGGGCCAAGGAGTTTTTGCGTTTAGGAGGCAGTTTTGGTCCGTGGCGATCTGTTGGATTGGGAATGGCAGATCATCCAGCGACTGCTTCCCGCCGAACGCGGCAGACGTGCGCGCCCTTCCTATGACAATCGACGCTATTTCAATGGAATGCTCCATGTGCTCCGATCGGGCTGTTGCTGGCGCGACATGGATCAACGCTATGGCAAGTGGAATTCGGTTGACGTGCGCTCTCGTCGCTGGGCCGAGGCGGGCTTGTGGGACAGCATCCTTGAAACCTGCGTGAAACTCGGTCTGACAGACGACTGGCAGCCGATTAAATATAGCAACAGACGCAGGCGGCGGTCCGGCTGCAAGGGCGGATATCTGCGCAAGCTGCTGATCCATCAGGCGTCGATCCTCAGACAAAGCGCAACCCCCAGCCACTCCATCAAAGAGAGCCTTCTCACCCTCAGCTGAATGGACCTGGCACCTGCGCTTGCATGCACAGAACCGAAACCCGGCACGCCTGTGTAAAAGCCAGAGCCGGTGATCTGGAACCTTTTTGCAAGCCGCTCGTTTTGCGCAATATTTCCAATCCATGGTCTTGCAAGCAGGAGCACGGCATGCAACCCAATTCGGGTAATGGCTTGTCAGATCGGTCACTGGTGGCCCTGGCTGTTCTCAACTTTTTTCTCGCCGATGCGCGCGATGGACTGGGTCCATTTCTCGATGGATTTCTGGCAACCCAAGGTTGGTCTCCAATGACATTGGGCATTGTTGCCACTTTGGGCGGTGTGCTCGGGATGATTGCGACACCGCTGTTCGGCGCATGGGTGGACGCGTCCCATCGCAAGCGTACCCTGATCATAATCCCGGTCATTCTGGTGACACTCGCGGCATTTTGGACGCTGGCAAGTCCCGGCAATGCTTCGGTGTTTGGCGGACAATCAGCGACAGCGATTGTCGGCGCTGTCATTGGTCCCGCACTGATGGGGCTGACCCTGGGGCTTGTGGGAGAGGCGCGTTTCTCGCGACAGGTCGCGCGCAACGAATTCTGGAATCACGCTGGCAATGTCGTATCGCTCGCCGCGATCTATTTCGCGACAGCCGCCTTCGGAACCAAAGGTATTATTGCCTTGATGCTCTTAAGCGCTACAGCAACGATTGTTTCAGTGCTTGCAATCCATCCACAAGACATCGATCATGATGTCGCCCGCGGACTTGCCCATGATGACGGCACGCCAGGACCATCGGGCATTGCGGTGCTGTTCAGTCGCAAGGGCCTGCTGCTGCTGGCGGGCGTGCTGATGATCTTTCATTTCGGCAATGCGCCAATGAGCCGCCTGATCGCCCAGGACTTCTCGATCCAACTCGACACGCCGTTTCGCACCACCGCGATCATCACCGGCGTGTCCCAGCTTTCCATGATCGCAATGGCACTTGTTGCACCCTTTCTCGTCCGCCGCTTCTCCCTTGCAACCGTTTTCATCATCGCACTGATGGCCTTGCCCATCCGCGGCGCGATCGCCGGCTGGTTCAGTTCCTATGCGGTGATCTTCCCGGTGCAGATCCTCGATGGTATAGGCGCGGGCCTGATTGGCATCGCAACACCGGTCGCAGCCGAACAGATCCTGTCTGGGACGGGGCGGTTCAATGTTGGGCTGGCTGCAGTGATGACAGTTCAGGGCATTGGTGCTTCTTTGAGCAATGTCGTTGCTGGCTGGCTGACAAATTATGGCGGCTACGCTCTTGCCTATTGGGTTCACGGTACCATCGCGCTTTTCGCCTTGGCGCTTTTTCTGATCGGTCGCAGAGAGATCGCCCCGGTTCGCCCAGGCGCTAGCAATCAGGGTGGCAGCCCCGCGATCGCCAGCGGATCGTGAGCTGCAGCTTTGTCTTTGAGATGAGGCCTGGCTCGCATCCGTTTCGACCGATGCCGGTCGCAATACCGGCAGCATTGCGTGTTCACCGCTGTCATGGCGGGCCTGTGATCCTATCACCTTCTCCCTGAAGGTTGATCTGGAGGTGATATGGTGCCCAGAAAAATTAGCAACTCCGCTAATCTTTCCATGATGATCAAGGATATAATCTGTCAAAAATTGACAGAATGGCCGTTACTGCGATTCATTAATTATATTTAATGACAAATCGATCGCGTAAAAATCACTTATATTGTAATGGCTTAAAATATAGCCCGATTGTATTACAATCAATACGATCCAAAGGATTGATTTCGATCAAGGGTTATCAATAACAGATAATTTATATTACCAAACAACCGTGCTCATGGCCAATACTCTGCCGTAGCATTGACGAAAACCCGATTGAGAACGACCGGCTGGCTGTTTCAAGCCACAGTTGTTTGGCGCCGACATTCCGCTTATATCCTCTCTGGGCGCTGCATATTTCAATCGTTTGGCCTCTCACTCTAAAAGAGAGCCAAATTAGGCAAAGTGTGCATCGATGAAACATCTAGTCGAAAACGCCGTCGAGACGGCAGCTTTTCCTGATCGCGGGGAGAAATTCCCCATTCTGGGCAAGGACACCTCCCTTTTTGTCACCACGGAAGTCAAAACCATCCGCAGCAGCCAGAGACACGGCTGGCAGGATCTCTTTGCAGCCCATACGCTCGAACATCCCCATGAATGTCTGCATCATTCGGTGCCATTTTTCTGGCTGAGCATGGGGTTGCGCGAAACAGAAGTCCATCGAAGCATTGGCGGTCGTGGCGAACTCGCCGTGCTTCCAGCCTATTCGATCAGCATGGCTGAACCGCTCACTGCGGTTGATTGCCTGATCGGCAACGCCACCGAGGCGGTTCATGTTTTTCTAAGGCCAGAACTTCTCCAGGAGACTGCCTATGAGCTCTTTGAGATAGAGCCTGATCGTGTCTCGCTGCTTCCGGTATTCGGACGCACAAGTACCAGCCTGAGCTGGTTGTTGCGCGCCATCAAGCAGTCGCTGGCTGAGCCGGCTAATCTTTCCCAATTAAAGATTGACTATCTTGCACGTGCACTCTGTGCCGACCTGCTGGCGAAATATTCGGTCGTCTCGCCTGCGGCCATCAAGCCCGATCGATATGGCGGGCTGACGTCAAGACAGTTGCGGCGAATTGATGACTATATCACTGAACATCTGACCCGCGATATTCACATCGGTGAGCTGGCATCTCTGTCCGGTATGGGGCGGACGAGCTTTCATCAACGTTTCAAAGCGGCAATGCATATCACTCCGCATCAATATGTCATGCGCGTGCGGGTTCAAAAGGCCAAAGAGATGCTCGGCACATCCGTCCTGCCGCTTGCCGAAATCGGCTTTGCCTGCGGGTTCTCGGACCAGGCGCATTTTGCAACGCTTTTCAAGCGGATCGCTGGCACCACACCCGCTTCGTTCCGGCGCAGCGTTGCCTGACCCAGGAAGGCCGCTTTGCGGCCTTTCCATTGCGAAAATCTCTGATGGGCTGCGCAGTCAGGCTCGCACGCCTGCGCCCTCGTCAGGCGCAGTTGCAGGCCCCATCAGACAGAGCATCCATTCTCCGCCTAGCGTTCCAACTTTGCGTGGCGCTTCTCCTCTGCAGAGATTATCATCCTCCTAATTTGCAGTATTGAGAATGATTTGCTCAATTAGCGGCCTTTTATAAAAACCACTGAAGTTTTATGCAATTCTCCTGCATCCAGATTGAATACATAGCGGCAGAAATCAAAAAGCAGGTTGCCGCACGCATCGCTTTTTATGCCAATGATCTGACAGGACTGGGGCCCGCTTGCAATTGATTGTGAGCGAGTGCGGTCTTGTTTGGTCTTCTGGATGATCGCAGAAATGCCGTGTTTGCGGCAGGTTCTGTGGGCGATGGCGGCTCTCCACCAAGGATGGCCCTTATGTTGTCTCTAAAGCATTGCATTGAATTTTCCGGTTTAAGCCGTCACCGGCTGACATGCCTGTTGGGCGTTTCATCGCTGGCGATGGGCCTCGTCCTGGCGCCGGCCAATGCCCAGCAGATCAGAGTCGGATCCGGTCAGGAAAGCGTGATCGACAACGGGGAAGCCCGAGCCCATACAACCGGTGTCGCGGGTCAGCTTGATGCGGCAGCAGTCTGGGTCACCAATGGAACTCTCGCTATCACCAATTCCGATGTCGATTTCTTGAGTGAAGGTCGCGCGGCGGAAGCCTTGCGGGTGGAAAGCTACAGTTCTTCTGCGCCCAGCGTCGTGCGGATCGTCGGCGCGCCGGGCAAGACCGCACGGCTGGTGGCAACCGGCGTCGCAGGCAATGTCGTCAATCTGTCCGGCGACCGCTCTTCGCTTCATCTAGAGAATGTCGAAATCATTGGAACCGGTGCAGGTCGCCGTGGCATTCTGACGATGGGAGAAAGCCAGCTTTCGCTGATCGGCAGCAGCATAGTTGCGGACGATATCGGCATTTCGATGCAGGGAAAATACGGTTCGACCGCCGCGTCGACGCTGGTGGAGAACAGCAGCATCACCAGCTATAATGGTGCCGGAATTTCCGCCATGAGTGGTCAGCTCATCGCCAATAATTTCGATATACGCGCAGGCTTCAACCCGGTTAACGACGCAACGACCACCAGTCGGGGCGCCTATGGGATAAACGCCAATTCAAACAGCAATGTTATCTTGAATAACGGTCGGATCGAAACCTTTGGCGATTATGGTAACGGCATCTTTGCAGCCAATGACTCAAGTGATACCAGGCAGGTCAAATTGCAGGTGGATAATGTTGATATCATTACCCATGGCAGCAACGCGACCGGCATCGAGAACATCCATGTTCGCTCTGTCATCAATGGCGGATCTATCCACACCTACGGACTGGGTGGTCATGGTGTGGGTTCAAGCAATGGCGGCGTTGCCAGCTGGGCGCCTTCGCATGTGACGCTCACGGGCACCAAAATTACCACCGAGGGTGAGAGCGCCTATGGCCTTGTCGCGACCACCAAATCGACAATTGACGGTCGCGGACTAACCATTTCGACCAGTGGCGAAAGTGCGATCGGCGCCCGCAGCCATGGTACGGGCATGGTGACCCTTTCTCAAGGCACAGCAATCAAGACTGCTGGCGATTATGCCCATGGCGCCGCCGTCACATTCGGATCACAGATGGATATCTCTGATACCAGCATTGAGACGACAGGTCAGAATGCGGCCGGCATTTATCTTGTCGGCTATAACACACCTGAAAATGTCACGCCGGTCACAAAGCATGTCAATCGCGTAAATGTTGCAGGATCCACAATTACGGCGGCAAAAGGGCCGGCCCTGCGGGTGGGTGGCGGTGCGACAAGCACATTCAATCTCGAAAACAGTCACGTGCGCGGCACAGGCGACGACGCCCTGCTGTTTTCCAGTGCGGATTATATCTATGTTGATGGCACGAATGTCATTCCAATGCCGGTCGGTACCGCAAGCGTGAACGCGCAAGGTTCGTTGCTGGAAGGCGATTTTGTTGCCGCTAGCGGTATCGTCGATTTCAATCTGCGCGATAAGAGCCTGCTCAAAGGTGCTGCGCGGGTGAGCGAAACGGGTGGCATTCTTGATCGTTTGTCGATTGACGCCACCAGTGGCTGGGAGATCACCGGCGCCTCGACCTTGAACGATCTGGAAAGTGCTGGCACGATTTCATTTGCCGCCCCCGGTTCGGCAGGTTTCAAGACCCTGACTGTCAAGGGTGCCTTCACCTCGTCTGACAGTCTTTTTGTGCTCAACAGCAAGCTTGGCGATGATGGCTCGGAAACCGATCGACTGATCTTTGAAGGCAATGTCAGCGGCACGAGTTCCGTGAGTGTCAACAATGCCGGAGGCCTGGGAGCGCTGACTCTGGGCGATGGGATCATGATTGTGGATGCCGCAAAGGCCAGCAATGATGCCTTTGTCCAGCAGGGGCGTATCGCAGCCGGCGCTTACGACTATACGCTGTTTGCCGAGGACCGCTCCGGCAATTTCGATGGTAAATGGTATCTTCGCTCGAGCTATAATCCCGCTCCGACCCCGGATCCCGACCCAGACCCAAACCCGGAGCCAGACCCAAATCCAAATCCCAAACCGGAGCCTGAGCTACCCAATTATCGGCCTGAAGTTCCGCTCGATATGGTTGCCCCCGTTCTCGCAAACCGTTTTGGACTGGCGATGCTCGGTACCTATCACGACAGGCGTGACACGCTTGATCCAAAGCTTTCAGCCCTCTGGCTGCGCGGCTTTGGCGAACACGGTCACGCCGGGTCGGCCTCCGGCAATGCACAGGGCCATTTGAATGATTTTTACCGAGATGGGCCGTCCTATGACTTCACCCTCGGTGGGTTTCAGGCGGGTATTGACCTTTATCGCCGTGAACAGGAAAGCGGATCGCGCGATCTGGCTGGCCTGTTTGTAGGGGCAGGGCGCGCTGAAGCCAATGTCGATCGGGTCTATGGCGGCAATGCCGGTCAACTGACAATGAATGGCTATAGTTTTGGCGGCTATTGGACCCATCTCGACCAAACAGGTTTTTATACGGATGCCGTCATCCAGGGCACCCGCTATGACCGGATCGAAAGCAGTTCTGCCGACCAGATCGCCATGCGCACAGCAGGCTGGGGCTTCATTTCCTCGCTTGAAGGCGGCTATCGTTATGGGCTCGGCAATGGCTGGACGGTCGAACCTCAGGCGCAATTGATCTATCAGCACCTCTCGCTCGACAACACATCGGATCGATTTGGACGGATCGCATTTTCCGACACCGACACAGTCTATGGCAGGGTCGGGGCGAAGATCGGCCGACAATGGCAGGCCGAAAGCGGGCGTCGCTATGCAGCCTGGGCACGGGTCAATCTCTGGCACACAATGGGTGGGGAGGCGAAGACCAGTTTCTCCAATCTGCAAGGTGAAAACCGCGTCTCGCTCGTCAGTGATGCGCAAGGAAGCTGGGGACAATTTGGTCTCGGTTTCTCCGGTCAATTGACTGAGACAGTCTCGCTGTTTGCCAGCGGCGATTATAGCCACAGCCTTGGCCATAACGGGGTCAAGAACGACAGTCTGGCCGGTCGTGTTGGTCTGAAGATGAAGTGGTAAATCCAACCATTCCTGCATCTAGCAGCGCCCCCGCAAGGGATGCAGGGATCGTCTCCTTCGCGCAAATTGCGAAGGAGACGCCTTTCTGAGGACTATATTTGTGAACCGGATCGCAAAAATACGGATCATCATTGGCACAGGTCTGGTTTTGACCCTATTGGCGCAAGTTGGCTTGTTGTTTGCCGCCGGGCTGCCGGGCAGTAAAATCGCAATTGTCTCGGGTACTCTGCCGCTGTTCTGTGCAGGTGCAGCTTGGCTGTGGTTTGCGGATGATGTTTCATTCAGACGCAAATTGTCGGCGGCGCTTGAGAACCGTGAACTTGAAGTTCATTACCAGCCATTTGTGCGGTTGCGCGATCACAGGATCATTGGAGCAGAAGCTTTGCTGCGCTGGCCCGGCTGCAAGACCAGCATTGAAAGCCTCGTCGCGCGGGCCGAGCAAACCGGCATGATTGCGGTGCTCACCGATTACGTGATTGCGCGGGTTGCCGATGATTGGCCGTCTTTTCAGGCAATGGACCGTGATTTTCGCATTAGCATCAATATCTCTGCACCGGATCTTGCGACTGGCACGCTTTGCGATCGGTTGAAGCGGCTTGCCTTTAACATGCCTGCGCAAGCAGTGGCATTGGAAATAACCGAAAGGCAGTCCGCACCGCTCGAC
>Ga0256791_1000309_pt1 | contig 19557 bp, 19 predicted proteins | sample MC6MC0942MT_FD_190188 | JGI IMG/M metagenome (GOLD analysis project Ga0256791, IMG submission 190188) | Metatranscriptome of enriched soil aggregate microbial communities from Iowa State University, Ames, United States - MC6-MC0942-MT... | ecosystem: Environmental > Terrestrial > Soil >...
CCCTCCGCCAGTGCGCGCAGCGAGGCGAGCTGCTGCTTCCGCCCGTCCAGGTCGCGATCGGTCTGGGCGCACATCCGGATGATCTCATCGGTCCACGCGCGGGTCTCCGCGGGGGTGTCCTCGGTGGAGTCCTCCAGCTTCTGCAGCAGCTGGAACCCTCCGTCCAGTCGCGTGCGGCACTCCTTGAGCACGGTGGTGAACTCCGCGGTCGTCTCCTCGCCGAACTCCGCCGTGACGAAGCCCAGCTCCTGCTCGCTCGTGCGCACGGCCTCATCGGCCAGCACGAGCAGACGCGCCGCGCGCTTCTTCTGCCCCTCCAGTGTGCGCAGCTCTGCCGCCGCGGCCGCACGACGACGCAGGTGCAGTACGAGACGGGTCACGCCGAACACGATGAGGGCGAGCGCGGCCACGCCCAGCACCCACACCCACCAGGGCCACGGGACCCGGTCGAGCTCCCCGGCGACGTACGAGATGCCACCCTCCCAGTCGTCGTCCGCCAGGTAGTCGCCGCCGAGGTGATCCTCGATCTGCAGGATCCGGTCCTCCGAGAGCGGCCCCGCCTGCACGCCGTCGCCGCCGTACTCCGCCGAGATCGCGAGGGTGCGCCCCTCGGTCGCGATGGCGAGCAGGTACTGGCCAGGAGCCAGGTTGTTGCGCAGTGCCGTGGCATCGGCCCAGGCGAGCGCGTTGCCCGGGTCTTCGAAGTCGGGCACGAGGACCACATACAGCTCCGGGCGGCCGTCTGCCGCCGCCAGGTCGCCCAGCTGCTTCTCCAGGCGGGCTTCCGCGGCATCGCCGAGCACGCCCGAGGCATCGGTCACGAAACCTGGGTCGAGGTCCGGGGGCGTGGCGGCGGATGCCGCACCGCCGGACAGTAGAGCGCTGCCCAGTGCGAGCCCGGCCGCCAGGCTGATCGCGCTCGCGACCGCAGTGATCTTCCCCCATGGTCCGCGCATGGACTGCCCTCCCGCTCGCGGGCCGATCTGCGATCGGGCCCTCCTCCGTGACCACCATCATGGCAGGAAGCGATTCTCGAAGAATTCTCGCGAGGATGTCGATCCCGCGCCTTCTCGTTCGACGTCTTCAATGAGAGGGTCGAGACACGGCCCGTGTGATGAACGACCGAACAAGGAGAACCACCATGAAGTACATGCTGATCATGCGCGCGACCGACGAGGGCGTGGAGGCGTTCAAGAGCATCCCCTTCGAGCAGGTGATCGAGGCCATGGGCAAGTACAACGAGTCGCTGATCAAGGCCGGCGTGATGGCCGGCGGCGACGGGCTGACCGACGCGGAAGAGGGCGTCGTCGTCGACTTCTCGTCCGAGCCGCCGCTCGTGACCGACGGCCCCTACGGAGAGACGAAGGAGCTGTTCAACGGATTCTGGATCCTGGATGTGGCCTCGAAGGAGGAGGCCGTGGAGTGGGCCAAGCGCTGCCCGCTCGGTCCCGGCAGCAAGCTGGAGATCCGCCGCGTGACCGACGTCTCCGACTTCCCTCAGGACAACGAGTGGATCGAGAAGGAGAAGCAGTGGCGCGAGGATGCCGCCGCATCCGAGGCCTGAGATGACCGCCGAAGGCGTGGCGCGCCCCGCATCGCAGGATGCGCGGCGCGCCGTGGCCGCGGTGTGGCGCATCGAGTCGGCGAAGATCGTCGCGACGCTCACCCGAGAGACATCCGACTTCGCCCTCGCCGAGGATCTCGCGCAGGAGGCGCTCGCCGAAGCTCTCGAGCAGTGGCCGGATGCCGGTGTGCCCCGCAATCCGGCAGCGTGGCTGACCGCGGTGGCCAAGCGCCGCGCGATCGACGGCTGGCGTCGCCAGGAACGGTACGACGACAGGATCGCGGCGATCGCGCACGATCTCGAGCGCGAGCAGGATGAGGCGTCCGACGCTCTGCCGTGGGATCCGGATGCCATCGACGACGACGTGCTGCGCTTGATCTTCATCGCCTGCCACCCCGTGCTCTCCCGCGAGGCGCAGGTCGCGCTCACCCTCCGGGTGGTCGGGGGCCTCGGCAGTGAGGAGATCGCCCGCGCCTTCCTCGTGCCCGTGGCCACCGTGCAGCAGCGGATCGTGCGAGCGAAGAAGACGCTCGGAGCAGCGCACGCCCCGTTCGAGCTGCCGCCGCGCGAGGAGTTCGGCTCACGCCTGAGCGCCGTGCTGGGGGTGCTCTACCTGATCTTCAACGAGGCGCACACGGCCAGCGGCGGGGAGGACTGGATGCGTCCCGACCTGGGGCGGGAGGCCGTGCGACTGGCCCGTGTCCTCGCGGGCCTTGTGCCGCGGGAACCAGAGGTGCACGGCCTGCTCGCGCTGATGGAGCTGACTGCGGCGCGCTTTCCCGCCCGCGTCGACCGCCACGGCGATCCGGTGCTGCTCGCCGATCAGGACCGGACCCGCTGGGACCGCGGCGCCATCGCCCGCGGACGCGCAGCGCTCGCGCGGGTGGACGCACTCGGGAGGGGACGAGGCGGGTATGCGCTTCAGGCGTCGATCGCCGAGTGCCATGCCATCGCGGCATCCGTCGAACAGACCGACTGGGATCGCATCGTGATGCTGTACGAGGCTCTCGGCCGACTCACGCCGTCGCCGGTCATCGAGCTGAATCGCGCGGCCGCCGTGGCGATGGCGACGGGCCCGGCATCCGCTCTGCGCATCATCGACTCTCTGATCGCGGCGGGGGAGCTGCGCGGCTACCACCTGCTGCCGGCGACCCGCGGCGAGCTGCTGCTGCGGCTCGGGCGTGATGACGAGGCACGGGCGGAGTTCGCCGCCGCGGCTCGTCTGGCGGGCAACGACCGTGAGCGGGCGCTGCTGGAGGCCAAGGCGCGCTGATCGCGCGTGCGGCCCCGCTCCTGCAGGCATGCGAAAGGGGAGGCGGATCCCCCGACCCGCCTCCCCGGAAGAAGGGTTTCTTACGCCCTGCTGCGGTCCCCGCGGCCCACGATGAGGCCGTAGATCAGCAGCACGATGATCGATCCGCCGATGGCGAGGAGCCAGGTCGACAGGTTCCAGAACCCGTTCAGGTCGACGTTGAACAGCAGACCACCCAGCCAGCCGCCGAGCAGAGCGCCGACGACGCCGAGGAGCAGCGTGACGAACCATCCGCCGCCCTGCTTGCCGGGGAGGATCAGCTTGGCGATGGCGCCGGCGATCAGGCCGAGGAGAAGGAATCCGAGGAAGCTCATGAGAGTCTCCGTTCTGTAGGTGCGTCCGGGGTGTCCGGGCATGACCAGAATGCCTTGGACGAGCGTCTAGAGCTACCCCCTTGCGCACGAGTTCAGGAATGCGCTATCAGCCTGCTGTGACGAGCAGAACGGCCGCCCTCCGAGGAGGGCGGCCGTTCTAGAGCGTGCGGATCGACGGTCAGTCGTTGCCGCGCAGGATCGCGAGGATGCGCAGGATCTCGACGTACAGCCAGACGACCGTCACCATGATGCCGAAGGCGCCCATCCAGCCGTACTTGCGGGGAGCGCCGTTGCGCACGCCCTGCTGGATGCTGTCGAAGTCCATCACCAGCGAGTACGCGGCGAGGAACACCACGAAGACGCCGATGATGACGCCGAGCGGGATGCCTGCGATGACGATGTCTCCCCGAAGTCCCCACGGGTTGTCGCTGACGCCGGTCCACATCAGGATGACGTTCAGGATGGAGAAGGCGAGGTACCCGAACATCGCGATCATGAAGATCTTGGTCATCTTCGCGCTGGCGCGCACCTTGCCGCTGGCGAACAGGGCGAGGGTGACGCCGACGACGGCGACCGTCGCAAGGGTCGCCTGCATGACGACTCCGGGGTACACCATCTCGAAGAACGCCGAGATGCCGCCGACGAAGAGTCCCTCGAAGGCCGCGTAGGCGAAGATCAGCGCGGGGCGGACCTTCTTGCGCGAGGTGAAGATGACGACCATGGCGAGCACGAAGCCGCCGAGCGCGCCGACGATCCAGGGGGTGAGGTTCGCCTGGCCGACAGCGGAGCCGGCGACGGTCCAGACCCAGCCGATGGCTGCGGCCACGAGCAGGATGCCGAACAGGCCGGCGGTCTTCCAGATCGTGTCCTCGACCGTCATGCGGTCGGTCTCGATGGCGCCTGCGGCGGGAGCCGCGTACATGCCCTCGAGGTTCGCCTGCGCGGCGGCGTTGATGCCCGCCTGCTGGAACGCGGCGGTCTGTCCGGCGGCGCCGGGCGGGGGCGGCGGGGCGTACTGGCCCTGCTGGCCGGGCTGCTGCGGCGCCCCGGGATAGGTGGCGACGTTCCGCGGATCCTGCTGCTGGAACGCGGGGGTGTTGAAGACGAAATTGCTCATGGTGGGTGGCCTCTACTCCCGAGGGATCGGTCAACTCTTTCCTCAACGATAGTGGCGGTCGCCTATGAACGGGGTGCTTTACGCTGAGAGCGTGCCCAGGAAATCCCCTCTGATCATCGGGCACCGCGGTGCGCCCGGCTACCGTCCCGAGCACAGTCGCTCGTCGTACGAGCTGGCCTTCGCGCTCGGCGTCGACGCGGTCGAACCCGATGTGGTCGCCACCAAGGACGGGGTGCTGGTCATCCGGCACGAGAACGAGATCTCGGGCACGACCGATGTCGCGCAGCATCCGGAGTTCGCCGACAGGCGCACGACCAAGCGGATCGACGGCGAGAAGCTGACGGGCTGGTTCACCGAGGACTTCACCTGGGCGGAGCTGTCCACGCTGCGGGTCAGGGAGCGGCTCCCGCGGGTCCGCACGTCCAGCGCGACCTTCGACGACGCGCAGCCGATCCTGCGCCTGCCCGACCTGCTCGAGATGATCAGCGCGGCCTCCGCCGAGCACGGCCGGGAGATCGGCCTGGTGCTGGAGGTCAAGCACGCCACCTACTTCGAGGGCATCGGCCTGGACCTCGTCCCGCTGATCGAGCGCGACCTGCGCGCCGGCGGCTGGGCCGCCGGAGAGCTGCCGCTGGTCATCGAGGCCTTCGAATCGACGGTGCTGGACCGGCTGCGGGAGACGGGCATCGCGGCATCCTTCATCTACCTGATCGAGGCGAGCGGCAAGCCGTTCGACCTCGTCACCTCGATGGGCCCGTCAGCGCCCGACTACGCCGCCGCCGTCACGCCCGAAGGCCTGGACGCGCTGCGCGCGGACGGAATCAGCGTCAACAAGCGGATGCTGCTGCAGCCGGGCAACACGATCGTGCCGGATGCCCACGCCCGCGGCCTGCGGGTGTTCACCTGGACGTGCCGACCCGAGAACCAGTTCCTGTCGCCGCGGTTCCGAGCCGGAGGCGGGAAGGCCGCCTTCGGCGACTACGAGGGGGAGTGGCGGGTGATCGCCGACACCGGCGTCGACGGCGTGTTTGTCGACCACCCGGATCTGGGCGTGGCCTTCTTCCGCTGAGGCGTCAGCGGCTGGATACGATCTCCTTGCCGAGGGGCATCAGCGAGACGGGGACGAGCTTGAAGTCGGCGATGCCCATCGGGATGCCGATGATCGTCACGCACATCGCGATTCCCGAGACGATGTGGCCGATCGCCAGCCACCAGCCGGCGAGCACGACCCAGATCACGTTGCCCAGCGCCGAGCCCAGTCCCGACGTCGGCTTGTCCACGACCTGGCGGCCGAACGGCCACAGCGAGTACTTGCCGATGCGGAACGCCGCGATCGCCCACGGGATCGTGATGATCGGGATGCACAGGATGACGCCGGCGAGCATGTAGCCGAGGAAGTGCCAGAACCCGCCGAGGACAACCCAGATGATGTTGAGGATCGTGCGCATGCCGTGATTCTCGCACGCCAGCTCGGGAGGCCGCTGTCGGAGCCGCCGCCTAGACTCGAAGGGCCATGACCGACGCTCCACTCATCGTCCCCGCCTCCTCCGGCCCGCGCTCCTCCGACGGCTCCGACGAGCTGCTCGCGGGCCTCAACCCTCAGCAGCTCGAGGCCGTCACCTACCGCGGGAACGCGCTGCTCATCGTCGCCGGCGCCGGATCGGGCAAGACCAGCGTGCTCACGCGCCGAGTCGCCCTGCTGCTGCGCCGCCGCGAGGCATGGCCCAGCCAGATCCTGGCGATCACGTTCACCAACAAGGCCGCGGGCGAGATGCGCGAGCGTGTGGAGGGGCTCGTCGGCGATGTCGCGCGCGGCATGTGGATCTCCACCTTCCACTCGGCGTGCGTGCGCATCCTGCGGCGCGAGGCCGAGCAGTTCGGCTTCACCAGGTCGTTCACCATCTACGACTCCGGCGACTCGCGCGCGCTGCTCAAACGCCTGGTCAAGGAGCACGAGGCGGATGCCTACGGACTCACGCCCGGGGCGGTGCAGTCCCGCATCTCCAAGCTCAAGAACGAGCTGCTCGACGCCGAGGGGCATGCCCGCCAGGCGAACATGTCCGACCCCGCCGAACGCAAGTTCGTCGACATCTTCACCGACTACCAGCGGGCGCTGCAGAAGGCCAACGCGTTCGACTTCGACGACCTCATCGCGCAGACCGTGTTCCTGTTCCGTGCGTTCCCGAAGGTGGCGAACACCTACCGCCGGCGGTTCCGGCACATCCTCGTGGACGAGTACCAGGACACCAACCACGCCCAGTACTCGCTGATCCGCGAGCTCACCAAGCCCGTCGACAGCTCTGCGGAGTCGGGCACCGCGTTCGAGTCGAACGGCATGATGATCTTCGAGCCGGATGCCCCGGCATCCGGTTCCGAGGGAGAAGGCGCCTCGCTCACCGTGGTCGGCGACTCCGACCAGTCGATCTACGCGTTCCGTGGTGCCGACATCCGCAACATCACCGAGTTCGAGCGCGACTTCCCCGGCGCCAAGGTCGTGCTGCTCGAGCAGAACTACCGTTCCACCCAGAACATCCTGTCCGCGGCGAACGCCCTGATCGGCAACAACTTCGACCGCAAGGCGAAGAACCTGTGGAGCGACAAGGGCCCGGGCGAGAAGATCATCGGCTTCACCGGCTACTCGCAGCACGACGAGGCGCAGTTCGTCGCCGACGAGGTCGAGCAGCTGCGCCGCTCGGGAGTCCCGTACGCCGAGATGGCCGTGTTCTACCGCACCAACTCGCAGTCCCGTGCGCTGGAGGAGATCTTCATCCGCGCGGCTGTGCCGTACAAGATCATGGGCGGCACGAAGTTCTACGAGCGCGCCGAGATCAAGGACGCGCTGGCCTACCTCGTGGCCGTCGCCAATCCGGCCGACGAGATGGCGGTGCGGCGCATCCTCAACCGGCCGCGACGCGGCATCGGCGGCGTGACCGAGGCGTCGATCGCGATGTTCGCCGAGCAGCACGGCATCAGCTTCCGCGACGCCCTGCGGCATCCGTCCGAGCTCGGCGTGGGGCCGAAGCTGCAGGCGTCGATCGCGCAGCTGGACGCCGTGCTGTCCGAGGCCGCCGAGATCCTGCAGCCGTCCTCCGGCGAGGTCCCGCCGTCGACCTCGGTCGCGGACGGGCTCACCGTGCTGCTCGAGCGGAGCGGCTACTTCGAGTCGCTGCGCTCCAGTCGCGACCCGCAGGACGAGGCGCGACTGGAGAACCTCGACGAGTTCGTCGCGGTCGCCCGCGACTTCGCCCGCAACAACCCCGACGGCACGATCGTGGACTTCCTCACCGAGGTCGCGCTGGTCTCGGATGCCGATGATCTGGACGACGAGTCCGGCGTCGTCTCCCTGATGACCATGCACACCGCCAAGGGCCTCGAGTACGACGCAGTGTTCGTCACGGGTGTCGAGGAGGATCTCATCCCGCACCGCATCTCGGCGGGGGAGCCGGGTGGTCCGCAGGAGGAGCGTCGGCTGTTCTACGTGGGCATCACCCGGGCCCGCAAGCGCCTGCACCTCTCGCTCGCGATGACCCGCGCCCAGTTCGGCGAGGTGTCCGTCGCGATGCCCAGCCGCTTTCTGCAGGAGATCCCGGCCGATCTCATCGACTGGCGGCAGTCGCCGGGCGACGTCAACTCCCGTGGGGGCATGCAGTCGCGTGCGCTGAACGCCCGCAAGTCCGGCGGGTGGGGCTCCTCCGGTGGCGGCTCGGGCGACCGGTTCGGTGTCAAGGCGCTGCCCAAGCGCGACTCCCTCAAACCGCTGTCGACCGCCATGGACCGCTTCCCGAACAAGGTCACCGCGAAGGTGAGGGACAACGGCGATCTCGAGCTGGCGGCAGGCGACCGCATCCGTCACGACGACTTCGGCGAGGGGCGCGTCGAGGCGGTCACCGGAGAGGGCGCGAAGCGCATCGCGCACGTGCGGTTCGACGCCGCCGGGCAGAAGAAGCTGCTGATCAAGATCGCACCGATCGTCAAGCTGTAACCCTTCGACAGGCTCACGGACCCATCGGCACCGCTGTCGGCGATTAGGCTGGCTCATATGGCCCTCTTCTCCCGCCGTAAGAAGTCCGTCGACCAGCCGGACGTCGAGACCGAAGCACCCGTCGACGACGCGATCGCGCAGACCGACGGCGTGCCTGAGGCTCCCGCCGAGTCGGTGCCGACGGTCGGCATCTCCGTGCAGGCGTTCCGTGGCGTCGGCGCCGAGGCCGGTCCGGAGGTGAGCGCTCCCGTCGAGTCCGGAACGGACGCCGGTGAATCCGTCGACGAGGGCATCCAGGTGCCGCGCCCGGCATCCGGAGCCCCGGTCGTCGCGGAGGAGCAGATGGGGGGACCACGTCTCCCGCTGGCCCCCCCGCTGCCGCCCGAGCAGACCCACACCGTGGACGGTCTCGTCGACAACGTGCTGCTGCGCACCGCACTGGCCGAACTCGAGGAGGGCGCCAGCAACGAGCAGCTGCTGGGTGTCATGCGCCAGTCGCTGCAGGGACACCTGTATCTGCGGGTGCACGGCGACGCGCGCGAGCAGATGGCAGCCGGCGAGTCGCTCTCGGTCGGTGTCGTGCGCGATGACGAGCGCACGTTCATGCTCGCGTACAGCTCGGGCGCGGCTCTGCAGGCCTCCATCCAGGATGAGGAGGATGCCGCGTCCACCTCCGCCATCGCGCAGCCCGCGACCCTGGTGTACCAGCAGGTCGTCAGCGGCGGGTTCACCGGCATCATCATCGACAACTCGTCCGTTCCGCACCGCGTGGTGTTCCCGACCGAGCTGCTGCAGAGGGCTCTCGAGCAGGGTGACGCCGAGATGTCGGTCAAGACGCTGCTCGCCGCTCCCCGCGACGAGCAGACGCCGGTGCGCGTCGCCGAGGCGCTCGCGAAGACCCGCAGCTGGGTGGCGATCAACGACGGCTCCAACGGGCAGCCCGTCGGGATCGCCGAGGCGCACACCACGGACGGCCGCCGGTTCCTGCAGCTCTTCTCGCACCCGCTCGAGGTGGTGGTGCTGGGCCGCAACGACCAGCCGATGCCCTTCGAGCCCGAGCAGCTCGCGAAGGTGCTCAGCGAGCACGACGAGATCGCAGGCGTGCTCGTCGACATCGCCGGCCCCTCGATCGCGATCGAGCGCGAGGACCTGAGCGCCGTCATGGTGCTGGCCGTCGACCTCGGCGACGACTGACGAGATCTGTCGCGAGGCCGCCCGGACCCCGTACGCTCGTCGCATGGCCTCTGAGCGTGTGACTCTGACCGTGACCGACGCCGACGGCGACCGGGAGATCTCCCTGTCCAGCCCCAACAAGGTGGTCTGGCCCGTGGAGGGCGGCGACGGCATCACCAAGGCCGAGTACGCCGACTACGTGCAGCAGGTCTCCACGCCCTTTCTGGCGGCCAACGGGCACCGCCCGGTCTCGCTGGAGCGGTTCCGCGACGGCATCGCCAGTTCCGATCCGGATGCCGCGCCCGGAGCCGGCGGATTCTTCTCGAAGAACCCGCCCAAGGGCACGCCGGACTTCGTGGACGCGGTGGACGTCACCTACAACAGCGGGCGCAGCCACCCGCAGATCGTTCTGAACCGCACGAGCGCGATCGTGTGGGCGGTTCAGATGAACACGATCGTGTTCCATCCGTGGGCATCGCTCGCCTCGAACACCGACAACCCGGTCGAGCTGCGCATCGACCTCGACCCCCAGCCGGGCACCGGCATCGCCGAGGCGATCGTCGCCGCGCACGGCCTGCGCGAGGTGCTGCAGGAGGCGGGTCTCGAGCCGTTCATCAAGACCAGCGGCAACCGCGGGCTGCACGTGTTCTGCCCGATCGTGCCGGAGTGGGAGTTCCTCACGGTCCGTCACGCGGTGATCGCGGCCGGACGGGAGCTGGAGAGGCGGATTCCGGAGAAGGTCACCATGAGCTGGTGGAAGGAGGAGCGCGGCGAGCGCATCTTCGTCGACTTCAACCAGGCGAACCGCGACCGTACGATGGCCGGGGCGTACAGCCCTCGGGCCAAGGTCGGGGCACCCGTGTCCACGCCCATCCACTGGGACGAGCTCGACGACGTCGACCCGACGCGGTTCACGGTGCGGACGATCCCCGGCCGGCTCGCCGAGATCGGCGATCCGTGGGCCGATCTGCAGGCATCGCCGGGCCGCATCGACACGCTGCTGGAATGGTGGGAGCGCGACGTGTCGAACGGCCTCGGCGAGCTGTCCTTCCCGCCTGAGTTCCCCAAGATGCCCGGTGAGCCGCCGCGGGTGCAGCCGAGCAAGAAGGTCGCCGCGAACTGGGATGCCGAGGGCAACCCCGTCGAGGACTGAGGGTCAGGCCAGCACGTCGGCGAGGTCGTAGCCGGCGACCGTGTCCAGCTGCTCGTACGTGCACGAGCGCGCGTCGCGATCGGGCCGCCAGCGCTCGAACTGCACGGTGTGCCTGAATCGGGCGCCCTCGAGCTGGTCGTAGCGCACCTCCAGCACGCGCTCCGGGCGCAGCCGCACGAAAGAGACGTCCTTGGCCCCGCTGAAGCGGGAGCGCTCGCCCTCGCCGACGACCGCTTCGCCGGACTCGTCGCGCTCGACCAGGGGTGCGAGGTCCTCGACGAGCTGAGCTCGCATGGCATCCGACCAGGCGGCCACGCCGCCGACCTGCCGCAGCACGCCGTCGTCGCCGTACAGCCCCACCAGCAGCGACCCGACGCCCGAGCCGCTCTTGTGGATGCGGTAGCCGAGCGCGACCACATCCGCGGTGCGGGCGTGCTTGACCTTGATCAGGGTGCGCTTGCCGGGGGCGTACGGGTCGTCGAGCGGTTTGGCGACCACGCCGTCGAGCCCCGCGCCCTCGAACTCGGCGAGCCAGCGCCGGGCGAGCTCGGCGTCCTCGGTCGTGCGCGTGAGATGCAGCGGCGAGGCGGCACCCGCCAGCATCCGCTCCAGCCGTGCCCTGCGTTCGCGGAACGGATGCTGCTGCAGATCCTCCTCGCCCTCGGCGAGCAGGTCGAAGGCGATGAACATCGCGGGCGTCTCGGCGGACAGCTTCGCCACCCGCGAGGCGGCCGGATGGATGCGCTGGCTGAGCGCCTCCCAGTCCAGGCGCTGCGCGCCCGCGGGCCCGGTCGCCACGACGATCTCGCCGTCGAGCAGGCACGGACCCGGCAGGATCTGCGGCAACTGATCGACCAGCTCGGGAAAATACCGCGTCAGCGGCTTGGCGCCGCGCGAGCCGATCTCGAGCGTCTCGCCGTCCCAGGCGACCAGCCCGCGGAAGCCGTCCCACTTCGGCTCGTACAGCATCGGCGTCTTCGAGCTGTCGGGCACGGCCGCGGCAGCCTTCGCGAGCATCGGCGCGGGGATCTCGTACATGCTCCCCATCCTGCCCCGCGCCACGGCTCCCGTCGAGAGCGAGGGGCCCGCCCGATCCGGGTCATCACCCGGATCCCCGGATGAGAGAATCGAGGTGATGAACGAACTACAGGGTCCGACCCCCGCAGGAACCTCCCGCCCCTACCGATCCCTCGCCGAGGCGCTCCGCGCGCACCGGATCCCCGTCGAGAACCACGAGTTCATCGGCGCCGTCACGGATGCCGTAGGCATCCTCAGCTACATCGACCGCGGCCGCTACATCGAGGCGCTGCGCCGTGAGGGCGCCGCGCTGCACATCGGACGCACCTACATCAACGGCTTCACCGAGGACGAGCAGATCACCGTCGCAGGGCGCGTGCTGCCCCTGCTGCCCAGCGAGGGCCGCGCGCCGTACTTCTACGTGAACCAGCCCAGCGGACTGCCGTCGCTCACCGTCGCGGCCAAGCGACCCGCCGGCACCCGCACCTCCGCACCGCGCGCGGCGAAGCCGGCATCCGCTCCCCGCACGCCCAAGGCGACCCCGGTGGAGGAACGCGACTACGGCGTGTGCGACACCTGCTTCATGGTGCGCAACGCCGCAGGCAAGTGCGGCTGCGACGAGTGACGAGCCCGCTCTCCTGACCGGGGCGGCCGGGCTCAGGACAGCTCGGCCTGCACCCGGCGTGAGATCTCGGCGATCGGCATTGACCGCGGGAACACCGCGACCACGACGTCGTCGGGTGCGGCATCCGATCCGCCCGGCAGCACGCCGTAGCGGCGGCGCACATCGTCGAGGGCGGTGCGCAGTGTGGAGAGCGGCACCTTCCGTCCGCGCAGCAGCTGGCGCAGCACGTGATTGTGCACCGCGGTGACCAGCGCTGAGAACCCGACCGCGTCGATCGGGGCGAGACCGGGCAGCGCGTCGCGCAGGTATTCGTCGAACAGGCGCTCGTACCGGAACACCGTCACGATCTCGCGATCGCGCAGCACCGGTACCTGCCGCACGATCTCGTAGCGGCGGCGGGCGAGGTCGGGGTCGCGCACGAAGTAGTCGAAGACGCGCTCGGATGCCTCGCAGACGGCCGCCCACGGATCCTCGTGCGGCTGCTCGAAGAAGGCGCGCAGATCGTCGAGCATCTGCTCGTGATCCGTGAAGACCACGTCCTCCTTGCCGCCGAACTGGCGGAAGAAGGTGGAGCGCGAGACGCCGGCGGCCTTGGCGATCTGCTCGACCGAGGTCGCCTCGAATCCCTGGGCGGCGAAGAGGTCGAGCGCGGCGGCGACCACACCGGTGTGGAGCTGAGCGGGATTCTGCATAGTGGAAGCCTAGTCTCGGCCGTTCTGGTGATGTCGTCGGCGGTAGTAGGCTTTTGGATCGGGTCGAATGATATCGACGCCCGACAGAACTGTCGCGTCCCACCCGCCGCAACCAGCGAAGGACTGCACTGTGGATCTCTACGAGTACCAGGCACGAGACCTTTTCGAGAAGTACGATGTGCCGGTTCTCGCCGGCATCGTCGCCGACACCCCTGAGGAGGTGAAGGCAGCAGCTGAGAAGCTCGGCGGCGTGGTCGTCGTCAAGGCCCAGGTCAAGACCGGTGGTCGTGGCAAGGCGGGCGGCGTCAAGGTCGCCAAGAACCCCGACGAGGCGTACGAGGCCGCCAAGGCGATCCTCGGTCTCGACATCAAGGGCCACATCGTCAAGCGCGTCATGGTCGCCGCCGGCGCCCGCATCGCCGAGGAGTTCTACTTCTCCGTGCTGCTGGACCGTGCCAACCGCTCCTACCTGTCGCTGTGCAGCGTCGAGGGCGGCATGGAGATCGAGCAGCTCGCCGTGGAGAAGCCCGAGGCCCTGGCCCGCGTCGAGGTCGACCCGCTGGTCGGCATCGACAAGACCAAGGCGATCGAGATCGCCAAGGCCGCGAACTTCCCCGACGAGCTCGTCTCGAAGGTCGCCGACGTGTTCGTCAAGCTCTACGACGTGTACAAGGGCGAGGGCGCCACGCTCGTCGAGGTGAACCCGCTGGTCCGCACCGAGGACGGCGAGATCATCGCCCTCGACGGCAAGGTCTCGCTCGACGAGAACGCCTCCGAGGTGCGCCACCCCGAGCACGAGGCGCTCGAGGACAAGGCCGCGGCCGACCCGCTCGAGGCCAAGGCCAAGGCATCCGGCCTGAACTACGTCAAGCTCGACGGCCAGGTCGGCATCATCGGCAACGGCGCGGGTCTGGTCATGTCGACGCTCGACGTGGTCGCCTACGCCGGCGAGAAGCATGGCGGAGTGAAGCCCGCCAACTTCCTCGACATCGGCGGCGGCGCGAACGCGCAGGTCATGGCCAACGGCCTGGACGTCATCCTCGGCGACCCGCAGGTCAAGAGCGTGTTCGTCAACGTCTTCGGCGGCATCACCTCCTGCGTGGCCGTGGCTGAGGGCATCGTGAAGGCCCTCGAGATCCTGGGCGACTCCGCCACCAAGCCGCTGGTCGTGCGCCTGGACGGCAACCAGGTCGAGGAGGGGCGTGCGATCCTCGCCGCCGCGAACCACCCGCTGGTCACCTCGGCGTCGGGCATGGACGAGGGCGCCGACAAGGCCGCCGAGCTGGCGAACGCCTGAGATTGTAAGGACGAGAGAAACATGTCGATCTACCTCAACAAGGACTCCAAGGTCATCGTCCAGGGCATCACGGGCGGCGAGGGCACCAAGCACACCGCCCTCATGCTCAAGGCCGGCACCAACATCGTCGGGGGCGTGAACGCCCGCAAGGCCGGCACCACGGTCACGCACGACAAGCCCGGCTCGGGCGAGGTCGAGCTGCCCGTCTTCGGCTCCGTCGCAGAAGCGATCCAGAAGACCGGCGCCGATGTGTCGGTCGCCTTCGTGCCGCCGGCATTCGCCAAGGACGCGATGATCGAGGCCATCGACGCCGAGATCCCGCTGCTCGTCGTCATCACCGAGGGCATTCCCGTCGGCGACTCGGCCGAGGCCTGGGCCTACGCCAAGTCCAAGGGCAACAAGACCCGCATCATCGGCCCGAACTGCCCCGGCATCATCACGCCCGGTGAGGCGCTGGCCGGCATCACGCCCGCCAACATCACAGGCAGCGGTCCGATCGGCCTGGTCTCGAAGTCGGGCACGCTGACCTACCAGATGATGTTCGAGCTGAAGGACATCGGATTCTCGACCGCCATCGGCATCGGCGGCGACCCGATCATCGGCACCACGCACATCGATGCGCTCGCCGCGTTCGAGGCCGACCCCGCCACCAAGGCGATCGTCATGATCGGTGAGATCGGCGGCGACGCCGAGGAGCGCGCGGCCGAGTTCATCAAGGCGCACGTCACCAAGCCGGTCGTCGGCTACGTGGCCGGCTTCACCGCGCCCGAGGGCAAGACCATGGGCCACGCCGGCGCCATCGTGTCGGGCTCTGCAGGCACCGCAGCCGCCAAGAAGGAGGCCCTCGAGGCCGCCGGCGTCAAGGTCGGCAAGACGCCGTCCGAGGCGGCTTCGCTGATGCGCGGCATCATCGAAGCTCTCTGAGCTGTAAGCTGTATCTCGAAGGCCCCGGGCTCCACCCCGGGGCCTTCGTCATGTCCGGGCACCCGGCCGAAGCACGAGTCTCGTCGGAAGTGCGCGGATTCCGGCCCGAGGGGATCCTGGCCGGGGCAGGATGGAGACATGACCACGCCGATGACCTTCACCCTGGTGGGCGGCCCGACGGCCGTGATCGAGTACGCAGGACTCCGGATGCTGACCGATCCGACCTTCGATCCTCCCGGTGTCTACGAGGGCGGCATCCCGCTGCACAAGCTCGTGGGGCCGGCCCTGAGCCCTGAGGAGGTCGGCGGCATCGACGTCGTGCTGCTGTCGCACGACCAGCATCCGGACAATCTCGACCATGCCGGGCGCGAATTCCTGTCTCGGGCGAGTGCCGTGCTCTCCACGCCCGAGGCGGCATCGCGGATCCCCGGGGTGATCGGACTGGCGGCGTGGGAGGCCCATTCCGTCGGCGACGTCGAGATCGTCGCCGTCCCGGCCCTGCACGGTCCTGAGGGCGCGGAGGCACTCTCCGGCCCGGTCACCGGCTTCCTGCTGCGGGCGCCGGGGCAGCCGACCGTCTACATCTCCGGGGACAACGCGTCGGTCGCGCTCGTCGCCGAGATCGTGGCGCAGGTCGAGGTCGTCGACATCGCCGTGCTGTTCACGGGCGCTGCGAACGTCGGTCGCTTCGGCGACAGCGACCTCACGCTGAACGCACGCACCGCGGTCGCTGCGGCTCGGGCGCTGGGCGAGGCCGTCATCGTGCCGGCGCACGCCGAGGGGTGGCATCACTTCAGCGAGACCCGCGAGAGGCTCGTGCGGGAGTTCGAGTACTCCGGGCTCGCTCACCGGCTGCGCGTGCCGCAGCACGGCGTGCCGCTGGAGCTCTCGTAATCCCCGCTGCTGAAGGACGATCGCGCCTCTGAAGGACGCCGGGCGCCGAAAGATCCTTCAGAAGCGCAGATCACCTTCAGACGTCACGGGTTCCGCCGCGGCGGGATCGTGCCTATCCTGAGCGGATGCCCGGGACCACGCCGACCTCCGAGCTGCGCCGCCGCTGGCGCGCCTCGGCTCTGCCGGAACTGCGCGGCGTCGTGCTCGACCTCGGCGCCGGATCGGGGATCGCGGCGGATCACCTGGCATCCGGCGTCGCCTGGCTGGCACTGGAACCGCGTCGCAGGATCGAACCCGCGCTGCGAGCGCGCCTGGAGCGCCGGAGCGGTTCCCGTCTGCTCACGGCGCCGGCCGAGGCGATTCCGCTCAAGAGCGGTTCGGTCGACGCGGTGATCGCCTCGACCGTGCTCTGCTCGGTGCGTGACCCCGCCCGCGCGCTCGAGGAGGTGCGACGGGTGCTGCGCCCCGGCGGGCGGCTGGTGTTCTTCGAGCACGTCGCGGGGGAGCTCGGCAGCTGGACCTCGGTGCTCCAGGCCGTCTACGCCCCGCTGTCGCGGCTGATCGATCACGGCTGCGATCCCCACCGCGACACGGCCGCCTCGATCCGGGCCGCCGGCTTCGCGTCGGTCGAGGTGAAGCGGATGCTGGCGCCGGGCGTCCTCGGAACCGTGGAGCCGCTCATCGAGGGCGTGGCCGTCGCGTGACCGCGGGCAGAGGCATCCGCTTCTGAAGGAAGATCGCGCCTCTGAAGGATGCTGCGCGGCCGGGCATCCTTCAGAACTGCGGATGTCCTTCAGAATGGGCGTCGCGCCGCAGGGGAGGACCCCGTGTGCGTCAGGCCGCGAAGGCGTCCAGCAGCTTGTCCAGTGCGGCGTGCGCGCTCGCGCGGGCGGACGCGTCGCCGGGGCGCTCCGAGAGCCACAGCGCGGCCTCGTTCATCGCCCCGGAGAGCAGCGCGGTCGTCACCTCGACGGCGTCCTCCGCGACGCCGGCGGCGAGCAGGGCCTCCCGCAGATGCACGGCCGACGCCTCGGCATCCGTGCGTCGCCAGACGTCCCAGCCGAGCGCGGACGGGGCGTCGGCGAGCAGGACGCGCGCGTGCCCGCCGGTGGTGATCGCGTCGAGGAACGCGTGGCTGCCGAGGCGCAGCGAGTCGGCCGGAGTCGCATCGCCGGCAGCGGCGACCACGGCATCGGCCACCTGCTGCTGCATGCGCTGCACGACGGCGAGGAACAGGCCGGGTTTGGAGTCGTAGTGGTGATACACGGCGCCCCGGGTCACGCTGGCGTCGGCGGCGATGTCGTCGACGGATGCGGCGCCGAACCCCTGCGCGATGAAGCGCTTCTCTGCGGCGTCGAGCACGCGCGCGGCGGTCGCGGCGGCTTCTGCGGCTGAGGCTCTGGGCATGGGATTCCTTTACGTGCGCTGTGCATGTATTCTAGCCTCACCGGATACAAACACAGAGTATGTAAAGGATGACCCATGGAGATCACCTCGTTCTACCCCGTGCTCATGGTCGAGGACGTCGGCGCCGCGGCGCGGTTCTACCGCGAGGCGCTCGGCTGCGAGACGACATTCGAGGCGGAGTGGTACGTCAGCCTGCGCTTCGACGGGGGAGAGCTCGCCGTCCTGGACAGCACGCACGAGACGATCCCGGAGGGCTTCCGCACGCCGGTGACCGGGCTGCTGCTGAACATCGAGGTCGAGGATGCCAAGGCGGAGCACGACCGGCTCGTGCGCGCTCTCGGGCTCACGGAGCGACTGACGCTGCGCGACGAGGCCTTCGGCCAGCGGCACTTCATCGTCGAGGCTCCGGGCGGCGTGCTGCTCGACGTGATCGAGCCCATTGCGCCGACGGCGGAGTTCGTCGACGCGTACGCCTGAGCGACCGTGAGCGCGTGAGGACGACGGAGGGGCCGGATGCTCGGCATCCGGCCCCTCCGTCGTGATCGGACGCGATCAGGCGAGCAGCGCCTCGATCGGCCCGCGGGCGAAGAAGATCACGAAGCCGGCCGTGACGATCCACAGCAGCGGGCTGATCTCCTTGGCCTTGCCGGAGAACGCCCGGGCGGCCACCCAGCCGATGAAGCCCGCGCCGATGCCGTTGGCGATCGAGTAGGTCATCGGCATGACGGCGACCGTCAGGAAGACGCCGAACAGCGCCGAGAAGTCGGTCAGGTCGATGAAACGGATCTGGCTCATCATCAGCGCACCGACGATCACCAGCGCCGCCGCCGCCACCTCGGTCGGCACGATCGAGACCAGCGGCGTGAAGAACATCGCGATCAGGAACAGCGCACCCGTGACAATGTTCGCGAGCCCGGTGCGGGCTCCCTCGCCGATACCGGCACCCGACTCGATGAACACGGTGTTCGACGAGCCCGAGGTCGCGCCGCCCACCACGGCGCCGACGCCCTCGACGATCAGCGCCGACTTCAGGCGCGGGAAGTTGCCCTTCTCATCCGCGAGACCGGACTCCTTGGCGAGACCGGTCATGGTCCCCATGGCGTCGAAGAAGTTGGTGAACACCAGCGTGAACACGAGCATCAGGGCGGCGAGCGCCCCGATCCGGCCGAACGCGCCGAACAGGTCCACCTGTCCGACCAGCGAGAGGTCGGGAAGGCTGACGAGCTCTTTGGGGAGGGCGGGCACCGACAGGCCCCAGCCGCCGGGGTTCTTCTCGCCCTTGGCGCCGATGTGCCAGATCGCCTCGACGATCACGGCGAGCACGGTGCCGGAGACCAGGCCGATGAGGATGCCGCCCTTCACCTTGCGGGCGACGAGGATGCCGGTCAGCAGCAGCGTGAAGACGAAGATCACGGTCGGAATCGTGCTGACGGATCCGCCGATGCCGAGCGTGACCGGCGGGGAGCCCGCGGCGGTGACGAAGCCGGCGTTGACGAAGCCGATGAACGCGATGAACAGGCCGATGCCGACCGTGATCGCGATCTTCAGCTGCATGGGGACCGCGTCGAAGATCATGCGGCGCAGGCCGGTGGCGCTGAGCAGCACGATGATGAGGCCGTTGATCACCACGAGGCCCATCGCCTCGGGCCAGGTGACCTCGCCGACCACCGAGAAGGCGAGGAAGGCGTTGATTCCCAGGCCTGCGGCGAAGCCGAACGGCAGGCGGGCGATGAGGCCGAACAGGATCGTCATCACCGCGGCGGTGAGGCCGGTGACCGCGCTCAGCTGCAGGAAGCCCAGCTTGTGGTCATCGATGTCAGCGGTCGTGGACAGGATGATCGGGTTCAGGATGACGATGTACGCCATCGTCACGAAGGTGACCACGCCACCGCGGATCTCGGCGCCGAAGCTCGACCCCCGCTTCGTGATCTCGAAGAATCGGTCGAGCGCGTTGCGCGGCTCGGTGTCGGAATCGGGGTGCGCAGGGGCAGTTGTCATCGTGACCTCCGCAGGAGAATCTATCGTGTTGCGCCCCTCTCGCGTGGGCTCGGCTGTCCCATCGGATGCGGGCCGTAGGCTCGTGGAG
>Ga0256791_1000314_pt1 | contig 19397 bp, 22 predicted proteins | sample MC6MC0942MT_FD_190188 | JGI IMG/M metagenome (GOLD analysis project Ga0256791, IMG submission 190188) | Metatranscriptome of enriched soil aggregate microbial communities from Iowa State University, Ames, United States - MC6-MC0942-MT... | ecosystem: Environmental > Terrestrial > Soil >...
ATTATGAAATCATTGAACATTTCAGCATCTCTGCTGTCTGCTTGTTCGTTGCTGAACAAAGCGGGTTTTCAAAAAAATTCAGAACATCCATAAAATTACCGGGAGGGTAGTTTTAATATTCTTTATGTGAATTAAAATCTGATTAAGCTTTTTCAAATTTAAATAGAATTAGTTTTTATCTGATTTAAAACAATTCAACCATGAGCAGAAATTGCCTCAAGGTTATCCCTTATGTCTTTGCCAAAATAAACCACGGAAATCCGAATACTAGTCAAGGATTTTCACAATCACTCAATATTAATTTTAAAAAATTCAGTTATGAACAACAGAAATTCAAACAACAGAAATTCACGAAACAGCTCTTCACAGAATTCGTCACTTCTTGAAGAAATTTACCAATTAGGATATGACCATGGTTATACCGATGCAAAGGAAGATGAAGAATACGATGATGATTTCTCAGATTATGAGGATTATTATGAGGAAGAGTATGACGATGACGATTACGAAGATTATGACAGCTATGATGATGACGAAGACTATGATGATGACGATTATGACGACGATGATTATGATGATGAAGATGACGATAACAGAGGTCGTGGAAGATCCGGACGTTCAGGAAGCGGAAACCAAAACAGAGACAGTCAGGGAAGATTTACCTCCGATGGAAGAAGTTCTCGTGGCTCTGGTTCAGGATCAGGATCGGGACGTGGAAGATCATCAAACAGTGGGAATTCAGGAAGCGGCTCAAGAGGCGGAAATTCTGGCGGGAGATCAGGTAATTCAGGGAACAGTTCAAGAGGAGGAAGCTCAAATTCAGGACGTGGAAGATCATCAAACAGTGGAAATTCGGGAAGCAACTCAGGAAGTTCTAACTCTGGTTCAGGATCAGGTCATGGAAGATCAACCAACAGTAATTCTGGAAGCAGTTCAAGAGGCGGAAACTCGAATTCAGGACGTGGAAGGTCATCATCTAACAGTGGGAATTCAGGAAGCGGCTCAAGAAGCGGAAGATCAGGTAATTCTGGTAGAGGATCAAATTCCGGATCGGGAAAACAGGGCTTTGCTTCGATGAGTAAAGAAGAAAGAACAAGAATCGCAAGAATGGGAGGTCAGGCTTCTCATGGCGGCGGAAGAGGTTCAAACTCGGGATCAGGTAGATCTGGTTTCGGAGGAAGAAGAAATTCATAGTTTTTTTATACAGACTGTCTCCTTTTACACAAAAGGGGGCAGTTTTTTAACCAATTAAAAATATTACATTATGCCAACCAAATCAACAAATACAGCAACAAGCGGTACAGGTACCAATTCAACAAAAGATTCATCATCAACAGATGTACAAAACAAAACTGAAAAAGATGCAACACTTAAAATGGGTAATGCAACCGTAGAAAAAAGCGAAATGAAAAACGCGCCGTTGCACAAATTTTTTGTGGATGCTTTAAAAGATATTTATTACGCTGAAGATGCCATCGTAAAAGCTCTAGAAAATATGCAGGAAGCTGCAACCACAGAAGAACTGAAAGATGCTTTCGAAGATCATCAGCTACAAACCAAAAAACACATCAGCAGACTCGAGAAAGTTTTCAAGTCGATCGGTGAAACGCCGGAAAAGAAAAAATGTGATGCCATTGAAGGGATTATCAAAGAAGGTCAGGAAGTCATCAAATCTACAGAGGAAGGTACAATGACTCGTGATGCTGCTTTAATTATTGCTGCCCAAAAAGTAGAGCATTATGAGATCGCGACGTATGGCGGTCTTGTGCAGTTAGCCATTACCATGGGACACGATAAAGCCGCAGATCTATTAGAGAGAACACTCCAGGAAGAAGAAGATACAGATTACAATCTTACTGAAATTGCAGAGACATACATCAATTTCGAAGCAGAGCAGGAAAATTAATTCTTATTCAGCCATGCGACAGATTTTGTTGTGTGGCTTTTTTATGTTTAAATAAAATTGATACACTTGAAAAAAAGGCGAACATCATAATATCTTTTAGAATCATGATTATTGTTTAACTGGCACAGCAAATTTCTGGCAGCTTTTTAGCTGATATTATCAAAACTGCTTAATAAATCCATAATTATTTAAAATTAATAGAAATGAAACCTAAAAATATTCCCGGTGTTCCCCAGCATTTTAAAGGAAGCTTTCACGATACAGAAAGTACAGTTGAAATAGAAAAAAATGATGAAATAGAAGCGAAATATAATGTGCTGAAACAAAGACTTTTTTCGATCAACAACTGGATAAGATATTGCCCGGAAAGTAAAACCGACTTTAAGCTTCATGATGCTTCAGGAGAAATGGTTGAGCGATTACCAAAAATAGGAGATTACATCAGAATTGATATTCCTGGTCCCGGAGGAAGCGAAGGAAGATCTTTCGACTGGGTTCAGATCATTATGATCGATGCCGATTTTTCTGATCGCGTAATGATCCAGTGCAGACCATCAACTGATCCGGCAAAAAAGAACAGCCGGAAAATTGCTCATTTCTATTCTCATGCGGCGACATCAACATTTATTGTTTCAAAACAGAATAATATTTTAAAAGCCGGAATTTACGGAAGAAACGAATACCCGAATCTGAAATCAGGTTTTTTCAACAGCCTCCGAAATGTATTTATCGCAATTGGAGGAATGTTGGGATTTTCAAAGATCCAATGGAAATGTCTCGTAAAAGGACTGGTAGATTTTAGATAATTTATTTCTTTAATTTGAAACTATGGTTGACTTATAAAAAAAAGATCCTACAGGATCTTTTTTTATTTTTTGTCTTAATGATTACTCATTAATTGCTTTTGAATTGAGATTGGTATCTGCAATTTTGGTGAGCAGATTGTTGCAGTTTTTTTCTTCATCCAATGTCGAAAGAAGATATTTCAGACAATCTTTTTCTTTTAAAACTTTAGCATAAGCTGCTAACGTACCATACGTTGCAATCTCATAATGTTCTACTTTTTGTGCGGCAGCAATAATTCCTGCATCGCGCACAGCTCCGGGTTTTGTTTCTTCCATAATGCTTTTTCCTTCATCCAGAAGTCCCTGCATTGCATCACATTTTTTTGCCTGTGCTTTTTTCTTTAACGCTTTGAAGCAGCCTTCAAGTCTCTTTGCATGTTCTTTGGTCTCTTCTAAATGATCTCCGATTGCCTTTTTCAATTTTGGATCAGTAGCATTTTTCTGCATTTTCGGTAATGCTTTTGCAAGAGCTTTTTCTGCCCAATATATATCTTTCAGTGCATCTTCAAAAAGATCGTTTAAATCTTTTGCGGCATCCTTTTTGGCAGGAGTCTTAGAAGCGTTTTTCGATGTTGATTTTGCATCTGTTTTTGTGGTTTTTCTTGCCGTTGTCTTTTTTGCTGATGCATTTTTAGTTTCCATAAAAAATTTTGTTTAATTGATTAGTGGATTTAAAAATTACAATTATCAGACCATCAAATTTAAAATGGTAAAGATGTGGTATCTAAATGATTTTTTATTCAAGATATGATTGCAAACATATCACACAGGATTTTTAATCACTAAATTAGGATATTACAAAATAATTGCTGCAAATAGTACAGAACTTTTTGAAACCGATTGGGAATTATTATTACGGAATACACAATTTTTGTAGAAGAATATGGTTACAAAATATCTGCATGGTTTAGTTTTAGCTATAAAAATTCGGTGATTTATACTGAAGATCTCGATCTGCATCTCAGGACTGAAACTCAAAATAAGCAGGTTTATTATTCTGAATTTATTTTAGGATGCTTTAGAATCCAATTGCAGAAACACTAACCTGAAGAAAAATAATTAAAAAAATAATACGATGAACAATGTACAGCTGAAAAACAAAACCGCTCTTATAACGGGTGCCGATAGTGGAATAGGTAAGGCAACTGCGCTTCTTTTTGCAAAAGAAGGCGCAAACATAGCCATTATTTATCACAGCGATGATGAAGATGCAGAAAAGGCAAAAAAAGAAATCGTTACTCTCGGAAATGAATGTATCATTCTGAAGGGTGATGTAAATGAAAGCGATTTCTGTGAAAGAGCAGTAAAAGAAACCATTGAAAAGTTTGGCGGAATCGATATCCTGATCAATAATGCCGGAACTCAGATTCCACAGGATGATATTTTAAAATTGAAAGAAGAAGATATCCGCACCACTTTTAATTCGAATATTATCGGGATGATATTGCTTACAAAAGCAGTATTTCCTCATTTAAAAGAAGGAAGCAGCGTCATCAATACTACTTCGGCAGTTGCTTATCAGGGGCACGAAGAACTGTTAGATTATTCTGCAACAAAAGGTGCGATCGTCTCTTTCACAAGATCATTGGCTTTACAGTCAAAACCCAAAGGAGTCCGGGTAAATGCTGTCGCTCCGGGACCTGTAGCAACACCTCTGACGAAAGAAACTTTTGGCGAAGAAGAAGAGGACGAAAGCAAACCTCCTTTACAGAGAAATGCATCCACAGAAGAGATTGCGACAAGTTATCTTTTCCTTGCCACCGAAGCTTCTGCTCAGATTACTGGCCAGGTTTTGCACCCGAACGGAGGAATCATTGTAAATGGCTAAATGATAAAACGGTGAAAACAATAATACTGTTTTCACCGTTTACCATAAGCTTGCAAATCTCATTTTAATATCATCAGATTATTATTCTTCCTCTTCTTTCTTGAAACTCATTACTTCAAAATGACCGTCGGAAGAATATTTTTTACAGCTTTCATCATCAAATTTTTCAGGATTTTTCAGAAAATCATCGATGTATTTTTTGCTGTCATCCGTATTTGCTGGTGCAATTACAAGATGATATTGTTTCAGAACCGATTCATCTGCGTTTTTAAGAGATTCATTTTTGTGTTCCAAAGCTTCTTTATAGTTCATTGCTTTATTTTTTTAATTATTAAATCTAATTTTCCTTATTTTTATATCGTTCAATATTGGTGAACTGGTTGTAAGAAACCCTCAGTTTTTTTAGCTGATCCGCAATCACTTCCGAACTTTCGCTGCATAGATTTCCACTTTTTAATGCATCTTCATAAGCCTGAATGGCGTGTTTCTCACCAAATACTACATTTTCCAGTGTTTCCTGATCGTTATTGGTTACTGGTAAAGAATTTTTAATGTCGATCCAGGTACGGTGAAGATTTCCCACGATTGAAGTTGTGTCTTCATCCGCATTTCCGCCTTTATGGCTAATCAGATCGATAATTTCGTTCTTCATGATTTTCGATTGTGAAATCATTTTGTCATATTCACCTTTAAGGTCAGAATAGCTTTCCCATACCTTCCCTTCGACTCTTTCAAAGCCTTTTATCCGGTCATTGGTAATGTGCAGAAGATCATTGAGGACTGAGATTGTTTTTGAATTTTCCATAATAATATTTTTAACGAATATTACAAGAAGCATGCCTTGTGGGATGTGTTTTTAGTGGATTATGATGAAAATTTTTAAGTATAAATAAAAGAATTCTAAAAACATTCAAAACATCCTAATTATAAAATTACTGCATTGTTTTTATAATTAATCTAAGATGACTGTAAACAGGGTTTATATACCATGAATAGGTACTTTTAAGTAGAAATTTGATGTAAGATTGATCGTTTATGTCAGAGGTCATAAACTTCAAAGCTTTCGTTCTCTAATTTTGCGACGGTAATATTACTCAAGTGGAAATATGGTATTCACTTTCCTGAAATTTTGCTGGATACTTTTATAATGATTAAATTTCTATGATTATTGACGAAGAGATACTTATTGAGCATGGTGCAGACACCCAAAAATACGCAGCCGGAGAAACAATTTTACTCGAAAATACAGTTCCTAAATTTTATTACCAGATTCGGTCGGGAATTGTAAAACTAAATACATATCGTGATGATGGCAATGAATTTATTTTCAGTCTGCCTTCAGATGGACATTGCTTTGCCGAAACTTTTTTATGGGGAGATATTCCGTACTGTATTAATGCTGTGGCAATTACAGATACGGAAATTATAAGGGTTGCCAAAACCAACTTTATGAATATGCTCAATTCGAGGGCAGATATTATGAAAAATCTGATGTCTTATACAGCAGAAAGAATGTTTTACCGATACAAAATGTTGAGTACATTGTCTGTCAACAACCCATCATACAGGATTTTTAAAGTGCTTGAATTTCTGAAATCACACAACAATGTTACTGAGCCTTTCAAATATGTCGTTCCGTTTTCAAGACAACAGCTGGCAAGTCTTACTGGTCTTCGGGTAGAAACGGTCATCAGAACTGTAAAAAAACTCGAAAAGGAAAAAAGGCTGATGATTTCTAATGGAAAAATCTGTTTTTAATCTGGTTATGATCTGGCTCATATTCCTGATCCCGTAATTATAATTAGCTTTGAGATAGCATAGAATCGAAATCCATATAGTTACTTCTGTGCTTTAATTAGACAAACCCCTTTTTCAAGGGGTTTTATTTATTTTATTTTATCGTAAATCAATTTCGTGACTAGAGCTCCGAAGAGGTAATAGGCTACGGTCATGATCTTTTTTTGATTGTTTTCTGCAACCGGTTGATCATTTAGACCCATCTTTTGTGGTAAAACGATAGCTCCGATTCCTGCGGCAAGTCCGCTTGTGAAATGATGACTCGTTGCTGTAGTTCCGTAATAAACAGCGTTGTTTACAATATCTCCGGCAAGAGTTGCAGCATACAGTTTATCCGGATCAGAAATTTCTAATGGAGTAGAATCTGTTACTTTTTGTAGAGCTTCTTCGCCAAGTTCATTAATGTGCGGTACATTGTTGAAGTTTTTTCTGATGATTTCGTGCAGAAGGTTGAGCGCAATAGCTCCGCCTAAACCTGCGAGCATTTTTTTTACCATAATGATTTTATTTTAAATTAAATTTTTTCTTCTTTTTTAGTGGATGCAATCGCCCAGGCCATTAAAAGCGGCTGCATAAATAATCTTGCAAAACGTCTATTGTCGGTATCGAGACCGAATCCGTCTTTCCGGTTTTGGTATTGTGAAAGATTTCCGGGAAATACTGCAGCAAAGAATCCTGCAGTAACTGCACCGATAAGGGATCTCTGTTTTTTCGGAGCCAATGCAACGGTAGTTCCCAAAAGAATTTCTGCAATACCGGAATAAACGACTGTATCATCTTTTTTCAACGGAACCCAATCGGGAACCTGAGCCTGAAATTCTTTTCTGGCAAACGTTAAATGTGAAATTCCTGCCGCAATAAGCATTCCGCCCAAAGCTATTCTTGAAATGTTTTTAGTGTCCATATTTTTTATTTTAAATGAAATGAAATAATGAATCAATCGATATATTTAGCCTTCAGAAGTATTTTTCTTTGGTTGCAAAATCATTCTGATCGAAGGATTATTGGTAATAAATAACCTGAACCACTCGAAGGCGAGCCTTATTTTGTTTCTGAATCCTGTCAGAGGAATAATATGAATGAAAAGCCAGGTCAACCACGCAAAAAATCCGGTGTACGAAAATTTCGGCAGATCAACCACTGCTTTGTATTTTGAAATAATTGCCATGCTTCCTTTATCATTGTAAATAAATGGCTGCAGCGTTTCTTTCTTTTCCTGTCTAATAATATTTTTAACGGCTAATTTTGCCTGTTGAATGGCAACCTGAGCAACCTGCGGATGTCCTTTCGGGAAATTTTTGTCACTTAAGTGAAGACAAATGTCTCCCAACGCAAAAATATTTTCGAAGCCTAACACACGGTTATATTCATCTACCAACAATCTTCTTCCTTTTCCGATGCATGTTTCAGGGATTCCCGGAACTTTACGCCCGATCACTCCGGAAGTCCAGATCAGGCTTTCTGTTTTTATTTTTTTACCATCTGATAAAATTACATTTCCATCGGAATAATCTTTCACAGAAACATTAAGCAAAATATTAACGCCTAATTTTTTTAAATTTTCATAGGCTGTTTTTTTGGCTGCATCACTCATTGGAGAAAGCAGAGTAGGAAGAGCATCTACCAAATATAGATGAGAAAGATTTAGCTCTATTTCCGGGTATTCTTTTTCAGCAATATAAGCTCCCATTTCTGCAATCATTCCGGCAAGTTCTACACCGGTTGGTCCGCCACCCGCAATTACGATATTCTGAAGACGCTCAGCACGGTTCAGATTTTTATTTCTGGCAGCTTTTTCAAGGCTCATAAGCAGATGATTTTTCAAATACAATGCTTCATGAATGGTTTTCATCGGAAGTGCACATTTTTCGACATTTTCGAGTCCGAAAAAATTGGTTTCTGTACCCAACGCAACTACTAAATAATCATAAGAAATTTCTCCTGTATCGGTTTCAATGTGTTGTGTTTCTGTATTTACATTGATTAAACTTCCCATGTGATAGTTCACATTATTATATCTGGCGAAAAGCTTTCGGAAAGGATAGCTGATGTGAGAAGGCTCAATAAACGCAGTGGCGACCTGATAAATAAGAGGAGGAAAAAAATGATAATTATTTCTGTCTACAAGCGTAATCCTGAAATTTTTATTGCGTGCAATATTTTTAACGAGATTAATCCCTGCAAAACCTCCTCCTATGATGACAATATGTTTTTTCATAACAGGATATTTATGTGAATGGTGTAATGGCAGTCATTCAATAATAAGACCAAAAGATTCAATTTCCAGATATTGAAAAAACTTGTGGTACCTGTTTTTTAACAAGCAAAAATGCTTTATATGACTGGGATCATAAGTTTCCGGAAAATATTAGATTAAATTTGATTCAATCAAACATCACAAAATTTTATTATATGAAAACCTATTTGCTTACTGCCCTTATTCTGGGAGTAACAGCGACCAGCTGTTCAAAACAAAAAACGGAAGAAAATACCAGCAACGACAGCATGTCAACAGTTGATATGTCAACCGATACATCTATGGCTTTACCACCTACAGATACTGCGGCTATGAATGCTCCTTCTGCGGGTAGAACAGATTCTGCCAATACAATGCGGGACAGTACAGCTACCTCTACCAGAAAATAATTTAAAATTTATTTATAATTCTAACTCTAATTATCTGCACCCCAAGTTTTTCTTAGTTTAATGCCCATATTATTAATCAACTGGGGTGCTTTTTTCCATATTCCATTTATTCTGACAGAGTTCTCATTGATCAAGTTCTACATAGAATTATAGATTTAAAACTTAAAGATTGACTGAGATTAATCAGCCAATCATTTTTATTCTTGACTTTTTCAACAATATAACCACAAATAATTAATATGGATAACAAACCACAAAACGAAAAGCAGGATCAGCTGAATTATTACAAAACCGATAATTCTGATCAGAAACTTACTACCAATCAAGGGCTTAAGATTAATAATAATCAGGATTCTCTGAAAGCAGGAGAGCGCGGAGCAACACTTTTGGAAGATTTTATTTTAAGAGAAAAAATCACCCATTTTGATCACGAAAGAATTCCGGAAAGAATTGTACACGCAAGAGGTTCGGGAGCACATGGTGTTTTTAAACTTCATAAAAGCATGGAAAAGTTCACCCGGGCAAAATTTTTATCTGAAGCCGGCAAGGAAACTCCCGTTTTTGTAAGATTTTCTACAGTTGCAGGAAGCAGAGGAAGTACCGATCTGGCAAGAGATGTAAGAGGTTTTGCTATTAAATTTTATACCGAAGAAGGCAATTATGATCTTGTCGGAAATAATATTCCGGTGTTCTTCATTCAGGATGCCATGAAATTTCCTGATTTGGTTCACGCTGTAAAACCGGAACCGGACAACGAAATTCCGCAAGCTGCTTCTGCACACGATACATTCTGGGATTTTATTTCTCTGATGCCTGAAAGTATGCACATGATCATGTGGCTGATGAGCGACAGAGCCATACCGAGAAGTTACCGAATGATGGAAGGTTTCGGAGTGCATTCGTTTAGATTTATAAACAGTGAGGGCGATGCTTTCTTTGTAAAATTTCATTTAAAGCCAAAATTAGGAGTTCACTCAGTAGCATGGCCTGAAGCTCAGAAAATTTCTGGAGCAGATCCAGATTTCCACAGAAGAGATCTTTGGGAAGCAATTGAAAACGGAGCCTTTCCTGAATGGGATTTGGGTGTACAGATCGTTCCCGAAGAAAATGAGCACGATTTTGATTTTGACCTTTTAGACCCGACAAAAATTATTCCTGAAGAATTGGTTCCTGTCGAAATTTTCGGAACTTTAACTTTAAACAGAAATCCCGATAATTTTTTCGCTGAAACAGAGCAGATTGCGTTTCATCCGGGGCATCTTGTTCCGGGAATTGATTTTACAAACGATCCTTTGTTACAAGGCAGATTATTTTCATATACCGATACTCAGTTATCAAGATTGGGGTCACCAAATTTCCATGAAATCCCGATTAACAGATCAGTTCCGACGGTGCATAATAATCAGCGTGACGGACACATGAGACAGCAGATTGCGAAAGGAAAAGTAAGCTATGAGCCCAATTCAATTGGTGGCGGTTGTCCGTTTCAGGCGATGATGAAGGATGGTGGTTTTGCCTCTTACGGTGAAAAAATAAGCGGAACAAAAATCAGAGCGAGAAGTCAATCATTCGTTGATCATTATTCTCAGGCAAAATTATTTTACAACAGCCAGTCTGAGCCGGAAAAAACTCATCTTCAGAAAGCTTTGATATTTGAATTGTCTAAAGTGACGATTCATGCCATCAGAGAAAGAATGGTGGGTCAGCTGAATTTTATCGATAAAGAATTGGCGCAGATTGTGGCTCAGAAATTAGGGGTTGAAGTTAAACCTCTTGCACAGCCGAATGGAAGTATTCCGGCAGACGCAGATCCTTCTACATTACAAAGCGAAGAAAGAGAGCCGAAAATTAAAATTTCAGATGCTTTAAGCATGAAAAATACGGTTAAAGATTCCATAGAATCAAGAATCATTGCAGTTCTTGTAGCAGATGGATGCGACGGAAAAAGAGTGTCGGAATTTCTTGATAAAATAGAGAAAGAAGGTGGAGTCATTCAGTTTGTTGCCCCGGAAATGGCACCTGTAAAAGCAGATGACGGCTCTCTTATCGGTCCGCAACATTCTATTTCAAGTACGATGAGTGTTTGTTTTGATGCAGTGTATGTAGCACCGGGAGAAGCTTCTTCGCAAAACTGGCTTCAGCCCGACTATAAAAACAGTGTGATTGATTTTGTAAACGAAGCTTACAGACATTGCAAGGCACTTTTCTTTGATAAAAATACTGAATTGATCTATGAGCAAACCGACATTTATAAGAAAGATCATACAGATTATGCTGTTATTCTTGAAGAAAATAATAACGGAGATGAAAACTTCATCCGTGCGGTTGCCTCTCACAGAGCCTGGGAATTCGAAAAACAGAGAAACGGCTTAAAATAATTTAAACCAAACCACAAAAATATTTTTTATGAAAGCAGCAGTTTTTCACTCACCGGGTAAGATTACCTGCGATACAGTAGATGATCCTATTATTCAGGATGAAAATGATATTATACTTAAAGTTACTTCCACCGCAATTTGCGGAAGTGATCTGCACATGTATTCCGGAGGAATTCCACAGCCAAGGCCAATGGTAATGGGACACGAATTTATGGGAGAAGTAGTTGAAAAGGGAAGAAATATTACCCATCTGCATCAGGGTGACAGAGTAGTTGTTCCTTTTCCTATTGCTTGTGGATGCTGTTACTTTTGCCAGAATGATCTGCCAAGCGGATGCGAGAATTCAAATCCTGAAAATTATGGTCCGGAAGGCGGAATCATGACGGAGAAAGGTGGCGGAATGTTCGGCTATACTGATCTTTACGGAGGTTATAACGGCGGTCAGGCGCAATATGTAAGAGTGCCTTATGCGAATTTCGGCCCAAGAAAAGTTTCTGATGCGCTTACCGATGAACAGGCTCTATTTCTTACCGATATTTTTCCTACGGGATATACCGGTGTCATGTGGGGTGAACTGAAGGGAGGTGAATCGGTTGCGATTTTCGGAGCCGGGCCTGTCGGTTCGATGGCGGTTAAAAGTGCCATTCTTCATAATGCCGGAAAAGTGATTGTAATCGATACTTTGCAATACAGATTGGATCAGATTAAAAAACTTACAGGTTGCGAAACCATTCTTTGGGAAGATGCAGATTCTACGGTTCAAAAAATTCGTGATTTAACCAATGGTAGAGGTGCCGATCTTTGTATTGATGCGGTAGGTTTTGAGCCTGAACGTTCTTTCCTCGACAGAGCAAAAGCAGTCATTAATTTTGAAAAAGGTTCTATGAAAGTTCTTGAAGCCTGCATGAGTGCCGTAAGAAGAGGCGGAACAGTTTCTGTTTTAGGAGTTTATGCAGTGAATTACGACAATTTCAGATTAGGACAGATTTTTGATAAAGGGATTCTTCTGAGGGCAGGACAAGCTCCCGTTCATGCAATCATCGATAAGCTGATGAAACATGTAGAAAACGGAGAGGTAAAATTAGACGATATTATTACCCATCGATTATCACTGAATGATGTATCCAAAGGTTATGAGCTTTTTGATAAAAAAGAAGATGGCTGTGTGAAAGTTGTTCTTGATCCTTGGATTTAAATAAATTTTAAAACAATTTTTAGCAATAAAAAACTCCAAAGAGAAACACTTTGGAGTTTTTATATATGATTGAAATTGATATATATTAATTGGTAAGTCTTTCAATTTTTGTAATGACATCATCGATGTCAAAAGGCTTAGAAATAAATTCATCCGCTTTGCAGGAGTTGATTACTTCATCGGCTTTTGCATGTGCGCTGATAATCATTACCGGAATATTGGCCGTTTTTTCGTCTTCCTTTATCTGATTGCATAAATCTGTGCCTAAACCGTCCGGCAATCTCACATCCATGATAAAAAGATCAGGAACTGAAGACTGGTCACGGTTGTTGAATGCTTTAACGGTGGCAAATGACCGTACATCATAATTCTCGAATGACAGGAGTAGCTGTAATGCATCTCTGATGCCTGTCTCATCTTCTACGATAAATATTGTTTTCATACCCATCGATTGGCAAAAACGAAGCCAACTTTTAATTCAGAAAATAAAAATTTAATTATAGCTAAATGCACGATGTTTGCTTTTTTATGATAACCAAAAAAATAGTATTATATGAATCATCCAATTTTAACGGATCAGCATGCTGTCGGATTAGGCGGTGTTGCGATCGGTACAGCTTTTGAAAAAATCTCAGACGAACAGGCACAAAACATTCTTGAAACTGCCTGGAGTGAAGGAATACGATATTATGACACGTCACCATGGTATGGTCTTACAAAAAGTGAAAGGCGTTTCGGTGATTTTCTTCAACACAAAAACAGGACAGATTTCGTTTTTTCTACAAAAGTCGGAAGGCTTTTCACCGAAGTTCCTGAAAATGAAGTTCCACCCACTATGTGGAAGGCTCCTCTGAACTACGATTTCCGTCATGATTATTCTGAAGATGCGGTAAAGCGCTCGATTGAAGAAAGTCTAAAAAGAACTTCATTAGGATACTTAGACATTGTTTATGTTCATGATCTTTCGGAGGATCAGGTGGGTGACCGTTACCCGTATTTTCTTGAACAGGCTAAAAAAGGAGCTTTTAAAACACTTTCCAGGTTAAGAGACGAGGGAATTATCAAAGCATGGGGAATGGGCGTCAACAAGATAGAGCCTATTCTCGACTGTATCGAATATGCAGATCCGGATATTTGTCTGTCTGCAACCCAATATTCTATTCTGGAGCATGAAGATGCAGTTGATCGTTTGCTTCCTGCAGTAAAAAAGGCAAATGTAAAACTGGTTTCGGGAGCAGGATACAATTCAGGATTTATTGCAGGAAGAGATCGCTATAATTATAAAGATGTTATCCCGAAAGAAATGGCTGAAAAAAGATCGAAATTGATCGAAATTGCAAAAGAATTTGAGGTAGATATCGTACATGCAGCATTACAATTTGTATTGGCAGCAGATGAATTTATATCCATCATTCCCGGAGCAAGCACATCATCTCAGGTTATTGATAACGTAAAAGGCTGGAAAAACAATATTCCTGTTGAGTTTTGGACAAGACTTAAAGATGAAAAAATCATTTACGAAAAAGCTCAGGTTCCTAGCCACTAAGATTTGTTTATAAATAAAATTTTGAAAGCTGCTGAATTTTCTGGCGGCTTTTCTTGTTTTTAAATAAATAATTAATCGCTAAAAATACTGCAAATTTCTTCCGCCAAAATCTTTACCTGTAAAGGTCTTTTCTTTTGATCTACATCCAGCCTGTTGTATATTCCGGTTTTTACGATGATAATATTTTCTGATGGAATCATGATGATAAACTGTCCTAAAAACCCGTAGAAGAAGCGCAATTTTATTTTACTTTCGTTATCTGCCCAGACGTTATAACAGAAAGCGTCATTTTCGGGAGTGGGATGGAGGAGTTTTTCACAATATTTTTGATCAATAAGTTGTTTTCCTTCCCAGTTTCCGTTTTGTAGAATCAACTGTCCGATTTTAGCAAAATCTCTTGGGATGGCATGAATGCAACAGAAAGCTTTTTCCATACCTTTTTCATCAGTGCTCCATTTGGCAACTGATTCCATTCCTAAAGGCCGCCAAATTTTTTCTGAAAGATAATCGGCAAGACTTTTTCCTGTGACTTTTCTCAAAGCTAAGCCTAAAAGTTGTGGAGCTACACTTTGATATTGGTATTTCTCACCGGGCATTTCTTTTATTTCTGTTTTAAAAGTTTGTTCTGCAAGATCATCCACAAAATATTGTTTTGAATTTTCGGCAAAAGGATGATTGTATTCTTCTTCCCAGTCAAATCCTGCCTGCATCGTCATGAGATGTTTGAAAGTAAGATATTTACCATACTTGCTTTCTGAATATTGTGGAAATACGGATGAAACCAATTGATCTTCCGAATCCAGATAACCGTCATCAATGGCAAAGCCTGTAAGAATGGAAAGAATACCTTTTGCCATCGAGAAAGAGTTCATTAGTGATGATGGATCGTGATCTTTCCAATATTGTTCGTGGATAATTTTATTGTTTTTTATAACGACAAGTGAAGAAGCGTTGGTTTTTTCAAGCTCCTCAAGCAGTGTTGAAGAAAGTTGCTTTTTATTATAATCACTATGTTTTTGCCAGGGTTTTTGTTTAAAGTTTGAAACTGGATTAGAAGGAAATTTTTCTTCATCATCAGTAGAGGGTGTAAGAGGTCCTTTCTTGAGATTAATGCGTAATGCTTTAAAAATATAGCCATATCCGAAAATGCAGATCGTTGCCGCGACTGCTGTTGTTCCCGCTAAAAATCCGATTAAAACTTTTTTAGTATTCAAATTATGTTTTTTAAACCAAAGCTTTTATATTGTCTGTAAGCTTCAGATTTGTTTATATTAAATTTTTAACTTCAAATTTTATACCTGTATGACCAACTTGTGCAACTTGGATAATTTATTGTAGCTTTACAAAAAAATTAATGAACTCCAAACTGCGTTCTACAAAAGAAGGTCTCATTTACATAAGACAGTCTATCATCCTCAATCTTAAACGACCCAATGCTCTGGAAGGAGCTAAAGTATTGGGAAAACCGGTCATCATCAATGTTAATCATATCGGATTTTTGAGTCATAATATGGATGGAAATGTCACTTTCTTTATGGCGAACGGTTTCGAGATTTCCATGAATGTATTTCATAACGAGGCAGAAGAAGTCTTCAACTGCGCAAAAGCAGGTCTTGAGAAAGAGGTTCTATAATATTTTCTTATTTATTCAGCTTTTTCAAGCTCAAAAAATGTTTTGCTACCGTCAATATTGGTATATTCAAGTTTTACAAAGCCAAACTGTTCATTAAAGTATGAGGTAAGCTCCGTTTCACCAATTCTGCTTTTTGCTTTTCCATATACTATGTAGCATTCTAAATTTCCAAGTTTGGTGTTGAGGTTTTTCTTTTCCTTAATTTCATATTCGTATTTATTTTCAATACCGCCTTCCCATTTCAGCCATCTTTCATCCGACCAGTGATCGCCAATTTCAAGCCCCCATTTCCATTTTGTTCCGATTTTGTAAGGAGCTTTTATATAAGGAAAAGGATTTAATTCTAATATTTCAAAATAGATATTTCTTGGCGGATGAATCCATATATTCATGTCATTTTCAATAGCACCTGTGGTTTCCATGGAAAAGAAATCATTGTTTTTCATTACATATTTATATTCTATGGCAGTTTGATTGTAGCCGGGATCAACACCTGCAAAAGCATTTCCCGAATGTGGCTCGATAGTAATGTAGTTTACGGTTTCATCATTCTGTTTTTCAAATTCCACAAATTCCCATCCTGCAACACTGAATCCTTCGGGCTGCATTTCCAGATTTCCTTTTTTTATCAGATACTTTTGATTGTTTTTTACAATAGAGTAAGAATAAGTAAGCTTTATGCCGGGCTTATAAATCTTATTGTCTTCGTTGTAGTTGGCATCGTAAGATTTGTTTTTGTCCGGTTTTTCTACGGTAACATCCAGATCATCATAGATAAATTTGCTCTGATTTGTTTGTGAAAAACAAACAGTGGGAAGCAGTAGAAATGCAAGATATTGAGTCGGTTTCATTTTGTGATCGTTTGGTTATCAAATATATCACAAATATTGAATATTCGAGTCGTAGCAAAGGCACAGATATTGATTAGCCTACATAAAAAATCACCATCATGAATATTAAACGAATCTTTGGAGCAGTGCTTACAATTTTGGGTATTATCGGTCTTATTTATACCGGAAGTCAGCTAATCAATAAAAGTGAAGGCTACACCACACTTATTGTAGTTGGAGTGATCGGGCTTATTTTCTTCTTTTCGGGAATAGGTCTTGTAAAAAATACAAAAGACGAAGCCTGATTCTTTTTAGAAACAAAATTCTTATCAACAACTTATTTGTTCTAAAGTAAAAATTTAAAATCCACAGCAAAACTTGCTGTGGATTTTATTCATATTATATTTTGTAGTGATGGTACACATGTATATTCAAACGCTATGCCATGAATAAGAAAAGGGGCTGTTTTTTTTATGAATTTTTGTTAAAATATCAGGTTATGAATTTTAGATTAAAATAAAGCTGGTTTTTCTTTCGGAAACACTTTCGTGGCACAAATTCTGTAATACAGAAACAAGCAAAATAAAGTCTATGGAAAAAATCAACATTATGGTAGCTTTTTGCCAAGAATGTGGCGGTTATCATTCAGCAGCTCCTGCTGATCCCAATCAGATCGATCATCCGGAAATAGTAGATCACTTTTTTTATCACGGTGAGCCTTGGTTTACATTAAATCAGGAAACTTTCAAAAAAGCTGCAATGCTTGAAGCTACGGAGGTAAGAACAGTATCTTTGAATCATCACCGAGAATACGATTATATGTATTGTAAATGCAGCAAAAAAGTAAAAACAGCAACCAAAACACCGGTTTATAAGTTTTCAGGTTCAAATGTTGCAGTGCCGATTCAGCAAAAGGCAGAAGCAGAAACAGATATTTATTTCAGAGATGTTTACAGTTTGTGTTACAATTTTCATTAATTCTGTTCAATGATGTTCCACATACATTTTTACTTCAGCAATAAGTTCAGACTTAAAAAAACCGTAATCATTAAATTTGATTACGGTTTTTAGTTATACAATTCTTAATTAAATAATATTTATTCTAAGATCATTATTATTTTCTTCCATATTAAGATCAATAATGGGTGTGTTGGAATTACTTAATGCTTCAGCGATCTTTTCTGCAGCAGTGTCGCAAAAATCTAATCCGGAATAATCAGGATTCAGCCCGCCAATGAAAGGAACAGCCATTATGAAAAGACTATCTGTAGCTTCACCATAAACATTGAGAGCCTGAAAATAATCGTTGATCCCGAGTCCGGGAACTTTCAGATAGTAATTGTTGTTGTGACCCTCAACTACATTTTCAGTATTCTTTTCGAACATTTCTTTCCCATTTTCGTATTCTTTAAAGCCAAGATATGCCGAACTTGTGATATTCTCATTCTTCAGTCCTTCAAAAGGAAGATCCTGCAGATTCATCTGTTGCTGACCGATGGCATCAATATACATTTTGTAATGATCCTTTATTTCTTTTCCGTCTTCGGTTTTATAGCAGTAAATTCCGCCTGATTCCGGATGAGGTTCTACCGTACTTTCTTTATCTACTTGAATCAGATCAATCAAACCTGCATCATGAAGCGCCATCATTTCCCGATAGGAAGATTGAGGAAGTGAAGCAATTATTACGGAGATCAAAGGCATTAAAACAGATTTCAGTCGAAGCATATCTTCAGCAGAAAAATGTTTGGCAGGATAATTCATCGAATAGCTGAATGCCGCAAGTTTCTCTTTCCAGGTGATTGATTGTCTTTTTTCTATCGATTTTTCGGCTTCCCTGTATTCGGCTTTAAAAAGATCGAAACTGTCAGATTTTTCTCTTAAGCTAAGCATTTTTTCAGCAAATTCTTCTAAACTTAAATCTTTTATAAGATCATAAAATTCAGGATCTTTTTGCTTGATGGGAAGTTTAAAATTAATTTTAAAAACATAATCCAGATCTACAAAACCACCATTTTTCTTTTTGTAATCATAAATTTCCTGAAGCGACATCGTCCACTCCGATGAATAGGAGTCATCTTCCGAATGAAATCTTAGTGCAGGTAAAAAACCTCCCGTCGAAAACATATGAATTCTAAAGTTTTCTGAATTTTTGTTGAGCTGATATTCTATTTTTCCGCTTTCTGTTTCTACAAATTTTCCGTTCAGCCTTGCAATGGTTTTCACTGCATCAATTGCGGTAAGGGATGTTCCGCGAACGGCAACAGGAAAATCACTGCCGTTTTTGAATTTTGAAGGCGGATAAGGCGAATCGAACCAGCCATTTGTTTTTTCTTCGTGAATTTTAGGCCAGGTATGTCCGGTGCAGATAATAACTTTGTTGAAAAGTATTTCTTCATCCCGATCTGTTTTTATTTTAAACTCATCTTCCTTATCGGCAGACTTTATAATATCAGTAACGGCTGTTTTATTTTTTGCAAAAACCTTGATACCTTCTTTTTTAGTCAGTTTAATATATTTTTTAAACTGATCTTCCAGATAATCTCCCAACAGCAATCTGGGAATAACCTGATAAGGATTAAATTTTTCAGCATCGCTGAAATCAGGAAAATTTTTTGACGGATTTTGTTGAAGATATTGTTGAAAAGTATCAGCAAGCTCAGGCAATTCGTTTGCCGAGACATTGGCAACGTGTTCTTTTAATGAACCCAAATTTCCATAAGGCATTCCGGCTCCAAAACGCTCGTTTTTTTCGAAAATATAGATGGTTTTGGGACAAACCGATTTTTTTAA
>Ga0256791_1000326_pt1 | contig 18915 bp, 22 predicted proteins | sample MC6MC0942MT_FD_190188 | JGI IMG/M metagenome (GOLD analysis project Ga0256791, IMG submission 190188) | Metatranscriptome of enriched soil aggregate microbial communities from Iowa State University, Ames, United States - MC6-MC0942-MT... | ecosystem: Environmental > Terrestrial > Soil >...
GCCCTCCAGTAGCACCTTACGACGCCGCTGGTTGGACTTTGGCTTATTTAATGAACGTGAAATTTGACCGAATCATAAACGCTTTCGATGGTCCTTTCCAAAAAACAACTTACGGCGATTTGTTGAAGGCTAAGCCTCAAGCCTTGCCTAGTGCTAGTGGTTATGCTTTAAGTGCACAAGCTAACGAAAGTTATTTGGCAGTTAATGAGTTATTAAAAGCGAAGGTAGAAGTATTAAGAAACCCTGCTGATGGTTCTTTTTATGTTCCAGCATCTGCTGCTGCAAAAGCTGCACTAAATAAGGCGGAACATAGTTTCGGTATGAAAGTTACTGCAGCAAGCAAACCAAAAGGCGCAGTTAAAGTTAAACCGTCTCGTATTGCGCTTTGGGATACCTATGGTGGCTCTATGCCTTCAGGTTGGATGCGTTACATTATGGAGCAATACCACTATGATGTCACCGTGGTTTATCCGCCAGATATTGATGCTGGTAAATTGAAGGATAATTATGATGTATTGATCATGGTTGGTGGTTCGGTTCCTGCTTTTAATCCTGAAGCTGGTGGAAGAGGATTTAACCCGCCTGCTATTGAAAATATTCCTGATGAATTTAAAGGACGAGTAGGTAGGATGACGGCTGAAAAGTCGATCCCTCAACTAAAAAATTTCTTAGAAAACGGTGGAAATATTGTAGCTATTGGCTCTGCCACAAATTTAGCGGGGCACCTAGGTCTACCTGTTACCAATGCCTTACTTACTGGTGATGGTAAGCGCTTACCTAACGATAAATATTACGTGCCTGGCAGTGTATTGAGCGTTAAAACTGATGCTAAATTAGCTGCAAACTGGGGTTTAGATGAAAATACCGATGTGTATTTTGACAACAGTCCGGTGTTTAAAATTACGGGAAACGATGCCAAAGTTAAACCGTTGGCTTGGTTTGCTACTGATAAACCATTGCGTAGTGGCTGGGCTTGGGGACAAGCTTATTTAAAAGATGGTATTGCCGCTTTTGAAGCCGATTATGGTAAAGGGAAATTATTTGCCTTTGGTCCAGAAATTACTTTCAGAGCGCAAACTCACGGTACATTTAAATGGCTGTTTAATCAGCTATATAAATAAAGAGACTATAAGTTAAATTATAGTGTTTGATTTTTATGGGTAGTCCGATAATCGGGCTGCCCATCTGTAATCGTCAAAACAATTTGTACGGAAATTTAAAACGATTTGTGCGATGTTTTTTTAGAAACAAGCGAATAATTAATCTTTCCGTAGTCATTTGCATAAGTTTTTTCAAGTACACGATAGTCGATCTATAAACTCCTGATGCAAGGGCTTCTGTGCCTACAATAACTTAGACCTTTATCTATATACAAGATTCGAAGACACTTGCAACAAAAAACATAGATTATCAAATATCAAATTTTATCCGACCATCCTAATGAAACTATTATACTTATTGGCACAAACATTAAGTATTCTAATGCTAATTACCTAATTGCGCTGCCTAGCAGATATATACCTAAGCGATTGTAATATTCTAGGTGTAATTTCACCCGCTAGAATATTCTAGCGGATTAAAGTTACTTTAATTAAGGTGTTACAGCCGTTGTAGATAATACACCTGTATCACTTACAGTTATTCTCCATTTAGAACCGTTTGGCGATCTTAATATAATACCAGACGAAATTTTATCTAAAATTATATCATTATTAAATTGGATAGGGTTGTTAGGTGTAATAAGCAAAAATGAGCCCTCGCTTTCGTTATTAGCGCTAAATGCTATTCCTTTGGGAGAGGTTATTACGGGTATTTCATTAGCCCCATCATCTCCTTGTATTGTTACATCACCATAAGCTGTTTTTATTTTTGCGTTTCCGTTAACTACTAACGCCTCATCTACAAAATATTCATTTGGATTTAAACCAATGCCGACATTACCAGTAGTAGTAATATCACCACGATACATTCTAGTACCGATTATGGCATTCTCTCCTAATCCGTCGGGCTTAAATACGGTGATGCCGTCATTAATAGTAGCACCATCAATCCCATCTCTTAATACAGTTACTTGATTGGCATTTACATTTCCCATTATACTTTGATTTCCTACAAAAGTGTTGCCTCCAGTTAAAGATGCTTTAAGATTGGCAATACTATCCACATCTCTTGCTCTATAAACGTTACCTGATACTATAGTAGGTCTATTTTTTATCCATAAACTATTAACAGTAACCATGTTCCTAGATATAGAAAATGGTGCAGTACCAATATTGTCAGGAGTATCACTCCCGTTCCTAGAGATAACAAGTGCAGCACTTGCATTTGGTCCTGAACCTGTTTTAGAACCGAATATCTTATAAGGAGTGGAGGCACTTGGTTTTACTGAAATAGTATCTAATAATTGTGTCCCTGTAAAAGTATTACCTCCTGCTAAATTAGCTTTACCACTAATATCTACTGGGGCTGGTATATCGGCTACAGTTGCCAAAGTTCCTGACGTACTAGGAAAAGTCCAAGTCAAATCAGAAGAAAGAGCAGGGACTTTTAAAGCACCTATGTAAGAACTTCCCTGCGGCTTGATGGCCAACGTATTATTGTCTCCTGTAGGTCTAAACAGCCTTACCCCATAATTATTATTGTTGTCATAAAAGTTGATACCTTCCCCAGTATTTCCACTAACCGCAACTCCCCAGTGAAACCTATTATTTACCCCTGTAAATAGGTTACTGCCTGATAAGGTGGCGTATCCTGTTACTGGAGCAAAAGGTATCCAATCTGCGTTATTCAAATCACGTCCAATAGTATAGGTACTATCAACCGTTGAAGATTTAACACGTACCAACATACCTGCCTTTCTACGAGGTCTTGGAATAGAGTTACGTTCTTGCCATGTTCCTACCGCGATTAGACCTCCACGGCCTAAACTGTCAACGTGGGTTGGGTAAGTATCGTCGGCTCCGTTAGGTTCTATTTTGCCCAATACTTTAACCTGGGCACTAGCCAATATTGTACATAGAGCCAAAATAAAACTCATTAATATTTTTTTCATTATGTATTTTTGATTTTTTAAACAATAGACAGATGGCCAAAAGCTTTAAAAGCTTTACTGAAATTACCTGTTAGATAAATGTTAGTCCGCCATAGCCGCCTAACCCCAGTGCTCCGACTACTATCCACTTCCATCTTGTGATAAGGTCCTCTATTTGCTCAAGTCTTTTTTCTACGTCCTCAAGTCTATGTCTATAACCGCCCTTTTCATTGAATTGATCGGCCATAATTGCACGATAGATTTGTGAAAGCTTGGTATCGAGATTATCAACTTTTCCTTTAATCTCCTTAGATCTTTTTCTTCATTAGTTTCCAACATCTCTAGCCTTTTGTTGTAATGTTTCGAATAAGCCGGCTAGTCTGTCGGTTGAAGCGCCAATTCCAACCGCCGCCCACATTGTTACATCTGTACCTATAAATTCAGTAGAGAACCTAAAAGCGGTAAACGCTAAAAGAAATCCGGTCAACAATCTCATGATGTTATCTTGAATAAAAAATTTCCATGAGAATTTGTAAGGCGTTTCTGAACTATGCTTATCTCGATTTAGTGCTTTAACACGTAGAGATATAATTGCGGCGAAAACAAAGAGTATGCTGCATAAGTCGGAAGATCCTGGTCTCCTAACAATAGCTGTAAGAATTTTTCCATATTATAAAAAGGTTTAATTTTCTAACTATTTTACCATTATAGTCCAAGACAATGTATTTCCTTCTTCACCTGGCCCTGTACTTTGTCCCAAGGTATCAGCATAAGATATAATAACGTTAGCACCACTAATATAAGCCCAAGGTTTAATATTAGTTTGAGTAGTAGTAAATCCCGATGCCGCATCAACAGTATTAGCTGTAACTATAACCATAGTAGGAGTATAACCTAACCCATGAGGTACTGTATAAGTAGTTGCTCCTCCCTCCGGTACTACAGTTGAATATGTGAACATCTTAGGAATATCAGAAGTTAAAGCAAAAGTTCCACTAGCATTAGGAAACTCATATTCTCTATTCTCTGATAAATTATTTAGTAATACAGCTAAACCTGCACCTGCACCTCTAAACCCTAATCCATAACCACCAGTTACAACTCCGTAATCAAATCCCAATGAAACATCTTTATCATTACTGTTATCAATAAGCGTAACTCTACCAAACTCATCACCTCCTACTATTACTCCCCCGGTATTAATCCTCTGAGAACCGTCGAAAGTATTTCCTCCTGCTAAGGAGGCTTTACCTGCTAAAGATGTTACTGTATTATTTGGTAAACTTAGCCATGTCTTAATTACTTCTGAACTCCAAGAAAGTGCTGTACCACTACCACCTCTACCTATTAAACCAGTAAGAGCACCACTCGTCTGATTATCGAAAAGGTCTCCTGCTGTTAAGTCACCCCATTTAGTAGCATTCCCAGTAGTATTAATGCTCCATGTTCCTGTAGCGTTTGAACCGTCAACATTTGCCTTGGTAGGGTCTGAACCTCCACTACTTGCTGCAACACTATCAACGTACTTCTTATCCACCAAAGAGCGGTCTGTAAAATTCGCTCCGTAGTTGCCTGCATAAGTCAGACCTTTACTAGTCCAATCGTCAGTAATTACCATACCACTACTCTGCGGATTTATGTTTATTTTTTGAAGCTTACGTTCACCTCCCGTAGCTACTAAACCTGCCGCTTGGATATTGACTTCACCTCCCATATCGGTAGCAATACCGTAACCTTTATATATAACATCAACCTTATTTCTGAGATTTTCATCTCCACCACTTTCCTCTGATGCAATTAAAGTCACCCTAGCAGCACCAGTAGTTGCGTCATTCGTAACATCAGTACGCACTTCTGCTAGGCCGTGGTTACCTGCAAATCTTTCGCTTGCAGCGTAAGTACCGAATTGGTTCATTCTTTGGCCGTCCCCAAGCCTTAAATATCTAGCCCCATTTTTACTGTCATTAGCAGTAATACTCATCCTAACCGCAGGACTTAGAGTACCATTATTATCATACTCCTCTTTGTACATTTCAATCATATTACCTTGGCTACTTCCGTAATCGATACCAAAAGAACCCCGACCTGTAAAAGGATCTACCGATACCTTACCCGAGTTTAACGCTCCATAACCAGTAGCAAGACCATTAAAACTAAAAGACTGTAATACATCATAACTACCTGCAAATAAACCGTGCTTCATTGTAATCGAACCTAGTCCGTTAAGATCTGTCTCAGGATTTCCTATAATTAAATCCTCGGTAACAACACCACCAAGTTTTAAGGTATCGTTTACAACTTTTATACCGCTCCCTACTTTTGGCGCACCTCCACCCGCAGCAAAAACAGTCCAATCTGCATTGGTTAGGTTACCTCCTATGGTGTAGGTACTATCAACCGTTGCAGATTTAACACGTACCAGCATCCCTGCTTTTCTACGAGGTCTTGGAATAGAGTTACGTTCTTGCCATGTTCCTACGGCCATAAGACCTCCACGGCCTAAGCTGTCGGTATGGGTTGGGTAAGTATCGGTGGATCCGTTGGGTTCTATTTTGCCCAATATTTTAACTTGGGCACTAGCCACTATCGTACATAGAGCCAAAATAAAGCTCATTAATATTTTTTTCATTGTGTATTTTGATTGTTAAATAACAGACAAATGACCACAGGTCTCAAAGCCCTTATTGAAAGCTATGATTATTACTAGCGCTATACCTAAGCGAGGTTAATATTATAAGCGTAACTTTAATCGGTTTTATTTTAGCATTACACTAAATTTAGTACCAACAGGAACGTTTGTGGTTGTTTTTATTACTAAATCTGTACCTGACACGTAAACAGTATTTATAGCTACATCATCAACTAAATTAATACCATAAGGTGAGCTGTTAATTGTAGCTACCATAAAAGTGGGGGTAAAGCCTAATGAACTTATATCAAACTCATGTACATTATTAATCTCGTAACTTTCAAAAGAAAGCATCTTAGGTATATCAGAATTAACCGTTAAAGTGCCGCTTTTGTTAGGTAGTACTACATTTGTATGTTCTGTGTTTAATACGTTAGGGGTAATATGCGTATTATATCCACCTCTGTTAAAAGATATAGCATACCTGCCGTAAATTGTAACAGGACTAATAATATTCCCTTCATCAGAAAAATAAAGCCCTCCTCCATTAACAACTGCATTTGAAATCCAATCTAGTTCTCCGCCTGATAAATAAGAAGATTTCACAGTTAATCCTTGGCTGACTAAATTTGAAGCATCCCCACTACTCTCTATACCGTGGTTTATTACTTGAATGCCTCCTGTAAAATTATTACCACCTACTAAGCTAGCTTTAGTGTTTAATTCACTTGCTAAAGGTATTCTACCTGAATTACTAGGTAACTCTATAATAGCATTGGCATAAGTAGTACCTCCAACAAGTTTATGAGTATAAAACGTGCCATTATCTATGTCTTTTAATTTAAAATTGATATAAGGTCTAAAATCTTCATCCTCGTTAGGATTAGTAAGAGTTAAAGGAGCATCTATTTTTTGTTGGCCAGTAAAAGTATTACCACCTGCTATGTTAGCTTTACCATTAATATCAACTGGTGCTGGAATGTCTGCGGTTGTAGCTAAAGTTCCATTTTCTAGTGGTAATCTATACATACGACTTGTAGTCGCAAATGCGTTAGGCTCGAGCATAGCCGTTTTACCCCCTACACCCATAAGCAACATGGCAGGCGTTAATGAGTATTGGTCACCTTGCACATTGACACCGGTTATACCATTCTTAACTGTAATAAATTGGTCAAATATTTTTTTACCTGTTATAGTTTGTTCGGTATCAGTTGTAACTAGATTAGTAGGAATACCTCCACCAACAACAAAAGGTATCCAGTCCGCATTGGTCAGGTTCCCGCCAATAGTGTAGGTACTATCAACCGTTGCAGATTTAACACGTACCAGCATCCCTGCTTTTCTACGAGGTCTTGGAATAGCGTTACGCTCTTGCCATGTTCCTACGGCCATAAGACCTCCACGACCTAAGGTATCGGTATGGGTTGGGTAAGTATCGGTGGATCCGTTGGGTTCTATTTTGCCCAATACTTTAACCTGGGCATTTACCATTGTTGCACACCAAACCAAAATGAATGTGATGAATATTTTTTTCATGGTATGATTTTATTGAATAACAGCCGTTACGTTACCGCCTGTTTCGTTGTTTGAAGTGTATACGTTGTAATTTTGTGTGTAACCTGAAGCATTGGTGAAACTAATTACCGATTTATTGAATGATGATAAACTTTCTAAGCCACCGATATTGACGCTTGATAAATCTCCTAAATTGGAAGGGTAGGCGTAGAAAACACGGTTGCTTCCGCTTGCGGTGATTGTAAAAGTGCCAGCTTTGCTATCAGACAAAGTATTGCTGCCTCCAGCACTGGCCAACAGATCGCTTTCAGTAGCTGTAATTGAAGCCGTGCGCCCCCAATAGCGCTTAGGTAAAAAAGTAAAAGCTGTTGAGGCTGTTGCGGTTTTTCCGTCGCTAGTAGTCACCGTACTGTTTACCGTTTTATTAGTGTTGTAGCTTACCGTAATGTCATGGGTGCCACTTACGCTATTGCCAGGACCAGGTTGTGCAAAACCTTTACTTACGCCGTCTACTATTACGCTGCTAATGGGTTCTGTAGCGGTCTGTCTCCCTGCGGTCCAATTTAAGGTTGCGTTAAAACTGCCTACACTGTGTAACTCTAGTTGTTGTCCACCCGTAAGCCCAGCCATTGGGGCTTGTGTAGGATAAAAAACAGCATTTAGCCAAGCGACTAGGTCATTGGTGTTAGGATTTTGACCCGTAGCCACACTCCCCGTAATCGGTCGTTTACCGTTAAAGTTTTTAACGGTGATGCTACCGTCTAAGTTAATTTTACTGGCAGGCTTGCGGCCAATGGCAATAGAATCAACCGTAATGTTTTGTTGTTGAGCATTTGCCACATAGGCAAATAGCATCAAAGTAAAAAGTAAGATCTGTTTCATTAGAAAATAATTTCGATTGTGGCCTCTGGTGAGATGCCATACAGCCCTGTTAATACTTTAGTTGATTTATTGTATTGGATTTGCCAGTTGCCTGCTACTTCGTCTACGTATATTGTTGGTTGTCTTGGGGCTTCAGGTAATTCTTCAGTCGAAAGGTCTAAATCTCCGTTGGCATCCACGTCTTCGCCCGATCGGATGACCATAATGACTTCACCTTGCATTTCGGCAATTTGAAGTGCCAAAGCCTGATCTGCTTGTTCCCTAGCTTGCGTTTCTGCCAATAGATCTACCGCGTTTGCTTTTGTGGCAATACCATGTGCATTAGTGTCTAACAAGTGTGCTTGAAAAGCTTCTTGATCTGCTTTTTGGTTAAATCGGCTATCTAAATTCTCGATGCTACTTGTTGGGATGGTTTCATCTTTATGCCAAAAACTGTCCCAAGTATCCCAAAACTGCGCTTGCGTTGGCTTTAAACCAGTTTTAAACCAGTTTTTAATGATGTTTAATGTTTGCTTTGCCATAAATTATAATTTAATGATGTAAGCCAGAGAGTAGTATGGCGGCATGTTGTTGTGCGGCATGCTCCCTCCAGTATTACCAGTGGTACGCTCTTCTACATAGTGTCTGTCTGCATTGTCGAAGATTTTATTACCCCCGCCACCCATCACTCGTTCTGTGTAGGAGTGGCTGTGCGAAGGCATTTCATCAATGGTTAGTCGATGTTCCTTCTCTCCACCTGTTGCGTCAACACCATAACCTAAACCTGCGCCCAAAACAAACTTATCTCTCAAATCCGGGCGACCGCTTTGTCCATCACATAGTGCAAACCCAGTAGGAATGGCATTAATGCTTCCGCTCCAAATGATAATGGCTCCTGCTGGTAGTCTGCTTTCAACCTTGTCGTTTAACAGTTTTACTGCTTTAGCGGTAGCCAGCTTGTTCTCGTCATCCAAATCAATAGCATTGCTTTTTTCGGTGGGTAAATCTTTAAAAGCCAATAAAGGCTTAAAGCGTGAAAAACTATCCCAGTTGATAGCGCCTGTACCTGTCCCAAAAGTGACATACCTGGTAAAGTATACCTCTTTCATCTGTCCACTTTCGAAAGGTCTGGCAGCTTTGTCTTCTCTTACCACCACTGTAGATTGTATTAGCCCGCCCCTAAATTCTAAAACCTCACCCGCAATAACCACTACTCCATTGCTTACGTTAGATCCCATGATGGTACATCCCGATAAAATGTAGTTGTCGCCTCCAAGAGCTGTTATATGCTGCAAGAAGCTATAAGCATTTTGCATAAAATTTAACGTGTCGGTTTCCAAAGGAAAACCACCCGTTTGTTGTAAAAGCACGTTATTCATTTACTTCAATTATATATCTTTTTCCTGCCAGCTTGTAAAAGTCAACTAAGGCTTGCAGCTGGTATTTATTGTTTATTAAATCAAATCCTTGCGGAACTACTACTCTAAAGTCTACACCCGTATCGGCATAATCGGCACTTTGCCTTAAGTACTTTGTACCTAAATATTGTGCTCGCTGCTCAATGTTGGTGTAAATGTATTTGCGGGTATATTTATTCCCTTCAGTGAGAGTAATGCGACGCAGTGAAGGATCAAAATTGTCGTTCAAAGCTTTCCGTAGATAACATACCTGCCCGTTATGTCTAAGCCTGTTCAAGTTGTCTTCCCTTTTAAGGTACCATTGTTGGTGCAAGGTGATAATAGGGGTAACCAAGGTTTGTAGCCAAGCCAAAAAGGTAGCTTTGCGCAAAAAGGTGGGGGTGAGCAGTACCACCAACTTGTTGAGGTCTATTTTATACCACATAGCTGATGTTGTTAAAGTTTACCACTTCAAAATATCCAGATGCTGGAGTCACCCTTACATTGATGGGAGTTGCGGGGCCATAATTGTTAATAACGCCATCTATCCAGGCACTCTCTGCGCTATCCAAGTGGGGGATCAATACGCCTTCTACTTTTTGGAGCGCATCTACCAAATGTGCCAGTACCAGTTGACCATCGAAAGGTAAGTTTTTCAAGTAATCAAGGATAGCATCTTCAACGGGTCTACCTCCACTAATGATGCTGTTCCCTTGAGCGTCCAACACCAAAGGATCATAAAAGATCTTCATGTTGAGGTAAAGCTTGTCTGGCTGAAAATTGATGGCATTTACACTTACCCCTGCATCTTTGATCTCGCCGATGTAAGCATCAAAAGCGAGCTTCTCTTGAGGCTCAATTGGGCTCAGCTTTCCATCCGTTTCCGTTGCGATTTTAATGATTACCCTGCTTTCATCTGCTGATTCTGTGACGGCAGCATATTTGATGATTTTGCTTTGCTCAATAACATCGGTATCTACACCTGTGTTGCTGTATTTATCGCTGTCTTCCATCAGGTCGAAACCATATTGAAAATCCAGCGCTTTTTGCCTGTACCAACGTTTGGTATGGGGCTTTAATAAAGCAATTGCATTATCGGTCTCTGCCTTATGGGTATCAAACAATACTTCTAAAGTGTAAATGGCATATGCAACCACATAAGTAATTAGCTGCCAGATGGAAGTTTTGCTTGTACTAGAGAGGCCAGCCAATGTTTGGTTCTGCTCTTTAGTTTGAATAATTTCTGTTTGAATTTGATCTATACTTCTAGCCATTATCTTATTATAAATGTTTGTGCTATTGCCATTTCGCCGATACCGTAATCGGTATTGATAACCATTACAGCATTACCTGTAGCAGGTTTGTAGGCGTTGTTGGTATAATAATTTAAAATATCCGTGTCAGTAATTACCTCATCAGGTAAAATGTAACTGGCGCCAATTATTAATTCGTCTGTAATAGACATTTGGTTGGCCTGGGCAAACGCGAGTGCGCTTGCGAAACTTCCTGTGTGTTGTAACAAGAGGTCTAAAACCGATTGATTGTGTAGTGCCTTGATCTGCATTATAATTTCCCGTTTAACTGCTTATATTTCCTCAGTTCTTCCGTAAGTGCCTCTATCTTTTCTTCCAGTTCCTTGATGACCATTTTAGTGGCGTTAAGCTCTACTATGGCCTGGGTTAAACGAGTACCAAGGTCATCAACCATTTGGCGGTAATACTGCAGTCCTTTTTCGGCGTTTTCAATTTCGCTGCCTCTTAGTTCGGCTAGCTGTTTTTTGCGCTGAAAGAACCAGCCCACAAAAGCCCCGATGACCGCTAAGGCCAATTCGCTTAAATAATTTTTGAAAAAATCTTCCATTAGGATATGCTGGCATTAATTGCTCCTGTTACCGCCCCGTTTGGTGCCAATAAACCATTGCTATAGTTTATTTTAAGCTGCTTAATCTCTTCCACAATTGCCTGTGCTAATTTGTCGGCTATTCGGTCCAGAGCAGTATTATGGTCATTTTGTTCGCTTTGCTCGGCCTCAAATGCCTCCTTGATCTTGGCTTTTAACCTGTTGCTATCTAGTGCCATTTAATCTGCTTTTAAAAAGTCTTTAATTCTGTTTTCAATGCCTGTAAATTGTGCGGCGTTTACCAGGGCAATGGTAGGCCCCACGTTGGTGGTAAACTTCATGGCTTTTATGGCCGATAGAAGGTCGAGCATGATCATCCTGAGGGTTTCATTTTCCTTTTTAAGTAGAAAACCTTCTTTAGTGACATCAAACACTACCTGGTCTATGCATAGGTAAAGTTCTTCTACCTCGCTGGCCATGGCTACAAACTGTAAGCTGTAACTGGCCTCAATTGGCGTTACCAACACCGTAGTGCCTACCTTGGGGATGAGGTAAAGCTTTTGCGCTTTTTCATCGATGATTGCCGAAAGCCTGACATCGGTATGGGTAATAAATCCATCGTCACAAGTACAGGTGCCATTTTGTTTATCCACCGATAGTACCGTCATGATATTGGTATCGGTATCTTGTTTGGTAATCAGCTTTAAAGCTGTTCTGATGGTCTCGCTCATGTTTCATTGGATAGTTTGTTCCCAATACTTACTTTTCGTCTAGCTCCACTGGTGCCGAAGGTGGTCACCACCTTTTTGATAAGGTAGATGCCGTTTCGATGTGGACGTTTATCGTCGATAATTTTGGCCCCCATGGCCGGTGAGGCGTAAGGAATTAGAAAACTTGTTAAATCGCCATCGTAGCCATCGTATTTAAGTCTTGATAGGTGGTTGTTGGCCATTTGCTTTAGTGTATCAACGTCCACTACCGTTTGCTGTGTAATCTCCTGCAGTTCGCCATCCTTATCTCCTGCCTCAACACTAATTTTCTGGTTGTCCTTGGTTTTTGCACTGTAAACAATCTTTATTTTCTTGTCGTTTTTGGTACGGATCTGCAAGTCGTTTTTAACGATGTTATAGTTGAGATCATAAGCGGCGTATTCTCCAATGTTGAGCAACTGTTGCAATCCACAGTAAAGCTTGCCCTCGTCGTTAAGGAAAATGCTCAGGCCCGTTTGTTCTTTAAGGGATTGAAGTGCCTGCATGGCATTGCCTTGTTTACGGGTAAATTTCTCTAAATTCACCTTAGGTAAATTATCGGACAGTTCAATGCCCGTTTCCTCAACAATCTTTTTAAGGACTTTGGTAAGGGTCGTTTTTTGCTCATTGCATTTGAAATCTTTTCTTTTCAACAGCCATAGTGCATCTGTACAATTGATCTGTATGATATCTCCCGTCTTGATGCTCTCTACAAAACCTACAAATTCCTGTTTTACCGATTTATTTTTGTAACCTATGGTGATTTTCACGGGATCTCCAGCAGCAATTGCTTCTTCGGTATATCTTAAGGCATTATTTTGCTTAATGAAGAATTTAGATGGCATTTTAATCACGGCACTTCCGCTGATTTCGTCGATGCTGCGGGTAATCTGTACCTCGTTAATGGCTTCGAACTTATAGTTCCCTATTTCAAAGTGTCCAGTTAAAACAAACATTATTTTCTCCTATTCTCTAGTTCCGCAAAAAATGATTCCTCACTCACAGCTGTTATCGTATATTTTTGAATACTTTGCTTGCCTACCATTTCATCGAACTTGATACTTTTTAAGACGATTCGTTGTATTCCAAAGAGCTGAAAAAATTGATTGTCGACTATTGTTAAAGTTCCTTTTATGTTGAAGAGGTTGTTCAGGTTTTTTACTTCTTCTTTTGGATAAATGTCATCCTCTCCAATAATGACCCCCTTAATCTCAATTTCGTAATCTTCTGCGCAGATGTATTCCTTTACCGTTCCCATACGGTTTTCTCCAACGGTGGCCGTCTCTACAATTGTTTTTTTGCGAGAGATAGAGACTAGGGGCTCATTAGGGAATGGCAGGACTTTATTTTGCTTTTTATCTTCGTTTTGTATCGTTTCCTCCTGTACTGCTAAAGTCATGAAGTAAGATTTGCCCAAAGCGTCTTGCTGGTTAAATTTATAACCGTCCTGAAGATTGTGACTTTCGGTCTTTCCTTTCAGGTCATCTTGCTTTTGTACCCCAAATCCAGGATAAGGTGAAGCGATATAGCTTAAGTGAGCCAGTGCGGTGAGTTCTTTTATTGAAAATTCCATATCATTTATGTGGTTTGCATGGCGGCCACTGAGCCTAGTAAACGGTTTAATTCTTCTTCTAATAATTGGCGCATACTGCTGGCACCTTCTCCAGCGGTAATGGTGTTAATTACGATTTGGTCTTGCATTTTGCCCAGGTTGATGGTGATGCTGCTTGGTTTGCTACCTCCTCCATTAATGCCATCTGTCATGGCCTGAACAGGGTTACCTACAGGAGCAATTGAGCCATCTGGTCCGGATGTTTTTCCTAAGGCCGCTGATGAAGGAGCATCAGACATTCCAAGCTGTTTTTTAAATCCTGCAGTAAGGTCTGAAATGCTTCGGCCATTATTCCAACTTAAAGAACCTGCAGCCGCTCGCATCTCTCGTCCAGCGTTTGCGGTTAGCCTAGCAACGTTTGCAGCCCCTTGAGCAACTACAGTTGCACGCTGCCTCATATCTGCATCTATTGCGGCAATAGCTGCATTATTTTCTTTACTATCTCCTAATCCTACACTATTCTTAAATACATACCAGCCTCTCTTAATCAAATCAAGACCAATCATGATTCCATTAACCATGATGTCCCATTGCAGCCTGCCAGCAGCGCAGAATGCTTGCCACATGAATGTTGCGGCATTGACTGTGTGCTGCCAAGCTTTGCCCCAGCCATCGGTTTTGTAAATTACATAAGCAATAGCGGCAATAAGCGCAATGATTGCTGCAATTACCCAAACCACAGGGTTTTTCAAAAAGGCAAGGGACAATTTGTTTTGTGCAATGGCCGCTAATTCTGTATAAGCATTGAAGATGAGCAAGGCACTTGCAAAAGAGCCAATAGCAATGGCTGCTGCTATTACATACGGATTACCACCTTGTAATTGGCCAATAAACCAGCCAATTCCCTGGGCTATTTTTTCGAAGGCAAAGGTAATTCCAGAAACAACGGGCATCAGTACCGGAGCAATCAACTCGTAAATTTTTAAGGAAACTTCTGATACTCCCCGGAGCATTTGTTGCCATTTGGTCCCTAGATTTTGACCTGCTTTTTCTGATCCTTGGTAAAAATCTCCACCTTTTTGGGTAGCCCATTCGAAGGATTGAGAAAGTTCCTTAGCGCTGATGGCACCATTGGCCATCCGAGATTGAAGACTTTCTATACTTTCTCCGGTCTTTTTGCTAATGGCTTCCAAAGGATCAAACCCAGAATCTTTCATTTTCTGGTATTCCTCTTTTTGTAACTGCCCTTTGGCCGTGGCTTTAGCAAGGGCATCGGATAAGGCCGACATGTTGCCTGTGTTTCCTAGGGCAATGTCTCCAATGTTTTTCAGTTTTCCTAAAGCCATTTCTGAGCTTAATCCCAGCTTCATCATCGCACTTTGTGCTTCTATCAGCTCCGTTTTGTCATATGGAGATTTTAAGCTGTATGCAGAGAGCTGTTCGTATAGAGATTTTGCTTTTTCTGTATCACCCTTCACTGCACCTAATAAACTGCCTTTTTGCTTATCTGCTTCCATCCCTCCGTTCATTACATTACCAAATATTTTGTAAGGATTGGTTTCAATATTGATGGCATCTTGAAGCAATTTACTGCTGCCTCTTGCTGAGGTTTGAGTAGCTGCCGCTCCCGTGGCTGCAACCCTTTCCTGAGCTTGCTGAAGTCCTCGGAACTCAACATTAAGGGCCGTTACTTCACTGCGATAGTTCCTGACACTTTGTTGAGTGCTTGCTTCAATTCCCCTAATATTACCTGCGGAAGTTAAGCGCTGCATTTGACTATTAGTTATGCTTAGTTCATTGTTATAGCTTCTTGCATAACTTAAGCTCATGCCAGAGAATAAGCCCGAGTTGGCGCTCAAACGTTCTAGCTTCTGAACTAACGCATCGGCTGATTTGGCCACTCCGTCAAAAGCGCTGGCAACCATGCGTGAACTTCTTTCAATCCTACTCCACTGATTTAATAAGATATCGTTAAGAATAATTAATCGTGACATTCTATCAGATAAAGAGGAAATATTGCTTGGGATATCGGCCATTGGGGTAGTTTTAATGAAAATTGATGCTTGTTTAAAAGCAGGTTACTTGGAAAAATGAATTATTGAGGTATTTGAGGGGCACAGCATTGGTAAAGTTCGGGACGGCAAAACCGCTATGATTTTTTAGAAAGAATTTGTATTTGCTTCCTGTTTTCGGATCCACTCTAAGTCCTTAATAGCGCTAGCCCATTCATGGTCGCTAAGAACATTTGGATCGAGGTGCATGTAGTAGCGTAATTGAGCGTTACAAATTCTTATCCATTCACCGTCCCTTACTTCACTCCCCTCTACAACTTTACCAGTTCGGCATTCTTAATCTCAATAAGCTCTGCCAATTTTGATGATGCTGACAGGAACAAGGTATCATCCGTCTTGATTTCAGTATCGCCACCTAGCCAGCAGTTGTTTAAAAGAACCTCATTAAATTTTAATGGCTCGTTGCTGGCTAGGGTTGTGGCATAACCTAAAGTTTTCCTGTCGGGTTTATGTAAATAGGCTTCTTTGCCTTCTACCGTGATTTTGAAAATATCGCCGTACTTCTTTTTCCACTCGGCAATTTGTTGGGTTGTTACTTTACTCATTTTTATTGTTGTGGTTTAATTTTGGTGAAAATGATAGGCATCTCGATGACCATGTTTTTATCGCCCTGCTTTATCGATTTCTTTACCTCGGTAAATTCAACGTTTTGAAGGATGTCGGTTACAATTGGGCCACCATCTTCGGGAACGTAGGAAACGATAAGGTCGAAGGATAAGGAAAGTACATTTTTACTTGCTGTACTTTGTACCATAGCCTCTAATTCACTTTGCCAAATAGAAACCTTTCCTTCGTAGGAGTTTTTACCGCGGCCAATAGAGTGTGGGTCATCGCCACGGCCATAAATCAGTTCTTTTTCTCTTTTTTGGGTATACTCAATGGCCGTAATGCCTTGTAGTACTTTTCCGCCAATGGATACGCTAATGTCGCTCCATGCATATTGCTTACTTGAAAACATATTAATTATTTATTGTGGTGGTAAATCCGATATTTACGTTAATTTGTTTGGCATAGCCTACGGGTTGCAACCTGATGGCCACGTCTAATTTTCCTGTGCTCAGGATGTTTTGTTGCTCATCGATATAGCATTCAGCATTAGATAGGTTTCCTGCTTCTACCATGGTAGATAATGCACGCTCTACTTGTGCTTGCCAGCCTTTTACAATCGCTGGATGGATTTTTCCCTCAGCTGTTACTTCTACTTCGTCCAAAAGGTTTTCAACTAAAGTGGCGTAACCTAAAACAACACTTTTGTCAATCACTAAGCCACGGGCCAAGCTTACAAAATCATCTGTTGCGGCAGTAAGGGTTACATCATCGTTAAAATAGTAGCCACTTTTGCTTACAAAAGATCTTAAAAAGATATAGCCTTTGTTGTGGATAGCATCCCAACCGCTTTGTTGGCTTTCTGCTTTTACGCCGTTGGTGAAATAAGCCGCTAAGCTTTCTACCGGACCATCGGCTACGCGGCCAATGTTACGTTGCACAGGAATATGTGCTAATCTGCCTAACGCTAAACCTACTGCTGCTACTTTACTGGCATCTGTGTTGGCAATTAAACAAGCTACACGGTTAAATCCTGCGGTTTTGTAATCTTTTAGGTCTGCAATGGTGCCGCTGTAGTTGTTACCCGAAAGCATGATTCTAACAGGCATAAATTTGGTAGCATAGTGCTCGGCTAAAGCTTGTGCTTTTACTACTGCCGTATGTACGTCAGCATCTAAACCGTCGGTAGCCGTTACTTCTGCAGGGGGTGTTTTAACCGCACCTAAAACACGAATGGCTCCGTTTGCTGCATCCAGTAATTTTACGGCATTGTTAGCGGTTATATCCAGCATGGTGGTGTAAGTAACTGTGCCGGCTACCAACATGAACCATAATTCGGCACCTTGTCCTGCTTCGGTGTAAAACTGTTCAAATTGTTTGTAGGCAAAGGCGTTAGTCCCTTCGGCCGTGATGCCCAGTTCTTCGATTTCCGATAAACTGAACACTTGATAAGGCGTGTCAAGTTGAACTTTGCCTACTACTGCTGCTCCAGTTAAAATTAAGCCCGCAACTTTGTCGCTCGTTACAGGTTGTTGTAGCAACCCTCCATTGAGGATGTTAAATGAAATGTTTGGTAAACTCATTTTTTAAATACTTTTGTCTTTTAATGATTGGATTATTTTTACAGCATCGGCCCAATCCAACTTACCGTCTGCAGTAATTTCTAAAGCCAACGCAACAGCCATTTTCAGGCGTTCACCGTTACGGTCGGCTTTCTCTAGGTTTTGTAAGATTTCTGAAACTTTCAGTACTATTTCCTGGGGGTCGGTAAGGTCTGCCACTTCCGCAAAGAGCTTAAATTGCTTGAGGAAAGTTGGCAGGCGCTCCCTTAGCCAGGCCAAAATTTTGTCGTCGGTAGTGTTTTTAGTTAGTGTCACTAAAACATCGGCCATGGGATTATTGATGGCGGTGTATACGGTATCTACTACGGCAACGGCAAATATTAAGGCCTTTTTATAAGAGGGAGCTAATACCTGAAAAAGTGATTTTATTTTTTCAATCAGTTTTTTAATGAAATTTTTCATGATAATTTTTACAAGGTTTACTTACTGTTTTATTTCGACACTAGGTTTGCGAACGGCCACCCTAAAGCGACGCGTTCGAAACAAAGTGCTATCAACCCAAAACTTAAAGGCTAAAGCGGTTCCTCTAGCCGTATAAAGGCGTTAACTGTTGATATCGCCCTTACACGTCTACAGACCATGTAACCTTCTCTTGATCCTTCGTCGTTGGTATTTCCTTCTAGGGTTTGTACGTAACCACCAGGCAAAAGCTTTTCTACAAAGCCGGTATGTCCTGAGCCGTTGTTATAGAGCATCATGAAGATATCGCCAGGCTGTGGAGTTTTTACGATCCATTTCTTTGAAAAAATGTACTGGTCTCTTACTCCTCCCGTACGTTTTAGTGGCGAGGTTAGTCCTTTTGTAGCAAAGGACTGCTGTACGCACCAGTAAACAAAGGCCATGCACCAGGCATATCCCTTGCCCAAGCCTACCGACTTTAAGTAGATCTCTACTTGCTTGCCAGAGTTACTTCCTTTTGGAAACTCTTGTACGCCTAATTGGCTTTGTGCTATTCTTATCCAACTGCTCATTTTTTATTTGCTTTTAATTTTAATGGTTGATGACTTAAACTGTTCAAGCTTGATTTCGGCACCCCATTTTTAAATACCCATGTAATGTAAAACCCATGTGTTTTTTGGGGTGATGTTGATACAAAATTGAA
>Ga0256791_1000327_pt1 | contig 18845 bp, 15 predicted proteins | sample MC6MC0942MT_FD_190188 | JGI IMG/M metagenome (GOLD analysis project Ga0256791, IMG submission 190188) | Metatranscriptome of enriched soil aggregate microbial communities from Iowa State University, Ames, United States - MC6-MC0942-MT... | ecosystem: Environmental > Terrestrial > Soil >...
CCACGCTCGACCTCGACATCACCGGAATCGCGCACGGCGGCACCTTCATCGCCCGGCACGAGGGGCGGGTCGTGTTCGTCCCCGACGCCGTCCCCGGCGAGCGGGTGCGGGCTCAGATCACGGATGCGAGCAAGGACTCCTTCTGGCGCGCCGAGACGCTGGAGGTGCTCGACGCTTCGCCGCACCGCCGCGCGCACGTGTGGGCGGAGGCCGACGTGTCGCGCGCGCCCGAGAACCGGGTCGGCGGCGCGGACCTCGGGCACATCGCCCTCGACCACCAGCGCGTGCTCAAGCGGCAGGTGCTGCAGGAAGCTCTGGACAAGTTCGCCGGCGCTGGGATCGACGCCCCCGAGGTGCAGGCCGTGGACGCGGGTGACGGCACCGGCTGGCGCACGCGCGTCTCCCTGCACGTCGATGCAGACGGTCGCGTCGGACCCTACGCGGCGCGCAGCCACCGCGTGATCGACGTGGCGACGCTGCCGCTGGCCCGTTCTGCGGTGGCCGACGCCGCGTTCGCGCTCCGGGCGCAGAAGCCCGGACGCGTGGATCTCGTCGAGCCGGGCGACGGTCGCGTGCGCGTGCTGCCCCGTCCCGAGGGCGGTCGGCGCGGCAAGCAGGAGAGCGTCTACGAGACGGCGGGCGGACGCCGGTTCGCGGTCGACGCCGGCGGGTTCTGGCAGGTGCATCCGCAGGCCGCCGACACGCTGCACCAGGCGGTCGGCGATGCACTCGCCGGCCGCATCGACGCGGATGCCACGCATTTCGACCTTTACGGAGGCGTCGGGCTGTTCGCGGCCACGCTGGGGGAGCAGGGCGCGAGCGACATCGTCACCGTCGAGTCCGACCGTCGCGCCACCGAGCACGCCCAGCAGAACCTCGCGGCGTTCGCCGCGCAGGCCGTGACCGCCAGGGTGGACCGCTTCCTCGCCGGTCTGCCCGAAGGCACCAGGGCGGGCGCCGTGGTGCTCGATCCGCCGCGCGCCGGCGCGGGACGCGGGGTCGTCGAGTCCATCCACGCCCTCGACCCGGAGGCGATCGTCTACGTGGCGTGCGATCCGGTCGCTCTAGCGAGGGACCTCGGCACGTTCCGCGGGCTGGGCTGGCGCGTGACCTCGTTGCAGGCGTTCGACCTGTTCCCGCACTCGCACCACTTCGAGGCTGTCGCCCTGCTCTCGCGCTGAGTCCAGGCGGGCACTGGGTAGGCTGGCGGCATGAGCACCGTCGCCCTCATCGACGACCACGAGTCGGTTCGTCTGGGACTCGAGGCCGCCTGTCTGCGTGACGGCGAGCAGGACGTCGTCTTCTCCGGCGCCACTGTCCGGGAGTACCTCGCCTGGCGTGCGGCGTCAGGCGCCCGACCTGCCGACGTGGTGGTGCTGGATCTCACGCTCGGCGACGGCACGACCGTCACCGAGAACGTCGCGACGCTGGTGGCCGACGGCGCGAGCGTGGTCATCCACAGCGTCGCCGATCGTCCGGCATCCGTGCGGGAGGCGCTCGTCGCGGGAGCGGCGGGCGTGGTCAGCAAGTCGTCCGCGCTGGACGACGTGCTCGACGCGATCCGCACCGTCGCTCGCGGCGAGGCACTGAACAACGTCGAGTGGGCCAGCGCCGTGGACGGCGACCGCGAGTTCGCCGATGCCCAGCTGTCCACCCGCGAGCGCGAGGTGCTGCGCCTGTATGCGACGGGGCTGCCTCTCAAGGCGGTCGCGGAGCGGCTGGGTGTGGCGTACTCGACCGCGAAGGAGAACATCACCCGCATCCGGGTGAAGTACGTCGAGGTCGGGCGCCCTGCACCCACCAAGGTCGATCTGCTGCGCCGGGCGATGGAGGACGGCATCGTCGCGCCGGAGGGCCTGACGAGTGCCGGCTGAAGCCCGCAGCATCCGAGACGCCTGGAGCAGCCTCCCGACCCCCGGCGAGGTGGGCATCGGGCTGGAGCGGTTCACCGGCCAGCGCATGGAGCGCATCCTCGCCATCGTCGGGGCGATCGGCTCGACGGCGCTCGGCATCCAGGCGCTGCTCGGCGCCGTGACCCGCCTGATCCGGCTGGACGGGCCGCACCTGGCGATCATGCTGCTGGTGTTCCTGCCTCTGCTGTGGATGATCATCGCGTGCGTGACCGGACGATGGGTCAGGCAGGCGTGCGGGGCGTTCGCCGTGGCCTACGCGCTGTCGCTGATGCTGTGGCCCGCGGTGGTGGACCGCTCGGTCCAGGAGCCGGCCGCTCAGCCGTGGATCTTCTTCCTGGTGAACATCTGCGTGGTGGCGGCGATGCTGGCGTTCCCGGTGCGGCTGCAGTTCGCCTGGGCACTCGGCGTGCCGCTCGTGTACGGCTACGTGCGGCTCGCGCAGGGCGACTTCACGCAGGGCTTCTGGATCACCACCGGATTCGACGTGTCGTTCACGATCATCCTCGGCATGGTGATCGTGTCCCTGGCGTGGATGTTCCGGCAGGTGGCGACCGGCGTCGACGACGCACGCGACATGGCCGTTGAGACGTACGCGGGCGCGGCCGCGGCATCCGCGTCCGAGGAGGAGCGCGTCGCGATGGCGGCGCTGATGCACGACAGCGTGCTGGCTGCGCTGATCGCCGCCGAGCGGGCCGCGAGCGACCGGGAGCGCACGCTCGCGGTCGCGATGGCGCGCGAGGCGCTGACGCGGCTGGCCAACACCGAGGCGTCGATCGCCCAGGAGGGCAGTGATGAGCCGGTGAACCGCGCCCAGATCGTCGCGGAGCTGCGTCGGACCCTGTCCGAGCAGGGGGCGGATGCGGTGGTCGAGGAGCGCGGTGTGCCGGCGGAGATCCCCGGCAAGGCGGCACGGGCGATGGTGCTGGCGGCGCGGCAGGCGATCGGCAACGCCCTGATCCACGCGGGTGGTCGCGGACTGCATGTGGTGGCGGAGTCGGCGGATGCCGATCGGCTGACCCTCACGGTGCAGGACACCGGGCCGGGGTTCGATCCGGATGCCATCGGCGAGGACCGCCTGGGCATCCGCGCCTCGATCATCGCGCGCATGGCGGCCGTCGCCGGGTCTTCACGGATCACGTCAGACGATCGCGGCACCGTCGTCGAGCTGAACTGGGAGCCGTCATGAGGCGCACCGTTCGCAGCATGACCACCGCGCTCGCCCTCGGGTTCGCGCTGTACTTCGCCGCGCGTGCGATCTGGTGGATCGAGCAGCCCACCGCGCCGCTGCTGATGGTCGCGGCGATCGGGCTGTACCTCGCGGCGGTGCTGACCGCCGTGCTCACGTCGTCGGCGGGGTCCGTGCGGATGCCGGTGGGAGCAGCCGTGTTCACGCTGGTCGCGAGCGCCGTGGTGCCCGCCTTCGCGAGCATCGCACTGGAGCGGGAGATGCGCAGCGCGCCGTTCGCGACCTGGTACATCGGCGCGATCGGGCTGCTGGCCGTCGTCTGCGTGGTGCGGCGGAATCCGATCGTGGGCTGGGTGTCGCTGGGCATCCTGATCACCGCGGCATCCGCCTACCTGGGCATCGGCAACGCCTTCGAGCTCGGGCTCGTGGGGTCGATCACGTGGGTGGTGGTGGCGCAGCTGCTGGTGCTCTTCTGGGATCGCGCCGTCCGGGACACGGAGCGCCTGGCGGACGTGCAGCGGGCGGTGTCCGCCTGGCATGCGACGCAGCTCGTCCGGCAGCGGGAACGGCGCGTGCGTGCGCAGCGGGCGCTCGCGATCGCAGGGCCCGTGCTCTCGCGGACCGTGGCCGCGCACGGGGAACTGACCCCGGAGGAGAAGCTGGAGGCCCGGCTGGCGGAGGGCACGATGCGGGACGAGCTGCGCGGGGCGGTGCTGCTCAACGACGCCGTGCGCCAGGCCATCTCGGATGCTCGCAGGAACGGGACCGTCGTGACCGTGTTCGACGAGGGCGGACTCGACGGTGTGGATGAGGATCGCCGCAGCGAGATCCGCGATGAACTCGCGACGGTGCTGGCGAGCGTGCATTCGAACCGGGTGATCATCCGCGCGGGGCGCGACGACGAGATCGCCGTGACGGTCGTGGGGCGTGCGGCTGGCGGCGCGCACGACGACGATGCCGTCGATCTATGGCATGAGATCCGCCGCACCGCGGACTGATACGCCCGCCCCCTGATACATCGACGCTGAAAAGCGAAATCCCGCCGGCTGGACTCCGGCGGGACACGGCTTTCGAAGAGAGTGGGCGAGGGGCGGCGAAGCCGCCCGCCCCTCGCCAGTGCGGAACAGCTACCCGAAAACTGTCCGCTAGGGGCGGTACTGCGTCTGCCTACCCTGGGGCGGAGCAGCCGCCTAACGCGAAGCGTTGATATAAGTCTGGCGGCTGTCAATAACTCTGTCTGTAGGTATTTCGGGGGACAAAATCGGCGGCTTTTCGACGAAAGTCCATATCCGCTTTAGCTGTTCAGCCAGAGAAACGGCCCCAGGGGATATCCCGACGTAGGGGTTTGCGGAGTCCGCGCTGCGTGCGCTCCCACACGGACACGTGCGGCTCGTCGGCGACGGCCTCGTCGGTCTCGCGGGTGTAGGCGTCGCTGACCACCGCGAGGAGAGCTGCCAGCTCCTCCTCGGTGGGGTTCCCGCGGATGATCTCGATGCGGGGGGCGTCTTCGTGCTCGGTCATGATGGCTCGCCGGTCACAGCGGGATGTTGCCGTGCTTCTTGGCGGGCAGCTCGGCGCGCTTGCCCTTGAGCGCGCGCAGGGCCTTCGCGATCGAGACGCGGGTGTTCGCCGGCTCGATGATGCCGTCGATCTCGCCGCGCTCGGCCGCGAGGAACGGGCTGGTGACGCCATAGGTGTACTCGGCGGCGAGGCGGCTGCGCACGGCGGCGACGTCCTCGCCCGCCTCCTCCGCCTTCTTGATCTCACCGCGGTAGAGGATGTTGACGGCGCCCTGGCCGCCCATGACGGCGATCTCGGCGGTGGGCCAGGCGAGGTTCACGTCGGCACCGAGTTGCTTGGAACCCATCACGATGTACGCGCCGCCGTAAGCCTTGCGCAGGATGACGGTGACCAGGGGCACGGTGGCCTCGGCGTAGGCGTAGATGAGCTTGGCGCCACGACGGATCACGCCGGTCCACTCCTGGTCGGTGCCGGGGAGGTAGCCGGGCACGTCGACGAGGGTGACGATCGGGATGGAGAAGGCGTCGCAGAAGCGCACGAAGCGGCTGGCCTTCTCGCCCGCCTCGATGTTCAGAGTGCCGGCCATCTGCGACGGCTGGTTGGCGATGATGCCCACCGAGCGGCCCTCGACGCGGCCGAAGCCGATCACGATGTTCGGCGCGAACAGGGGCTGAACCTCGAGGAACTCGCCGTTGTCGACGACGTGATCGATGACCGTGTGGATGTCATAGGGCTGGTTGGGGGAGTCCGGGATGATCGTGTTCAGGCGCTGATCGGCATCCGTGGTCTCCCACTCGAACTCCGAGGCGTACGCCGGGAGCTCGGCCATGTTGTTGTCGGGCAGGAAGCTGAGCAGGGTGCGCGCGTAGTCGATCGCGTCGTCCTCGTCGGAGGCGAGGTAGTGCGCGACACCGGAGCGGGTGTTGTGCGTGTAGGCGCCGCCGAGTTCCTCCATGCCGACGTCCTCGCCGGTGACGGTCTTGATGACATCGGGGCCGGTGACGAACATCTGGCTGGTCTTGTCGACCATGATGACGAAGTCGGTGAGGGCGGGGCCGTACACGGCGCCGCCGGCGGCCGGTCCCATGATGATCGAGATCTGGGGGATCACGCCCGAGGAGCGGGTGTTCATCTTGAAGATCTCGCCGTACTTGCTGAGGGCCAGCACGCCCTCCTGGATGCGGGCTCCGCCGGAGTCGAGGATGCCGACCACGGGCATCCCGCTGGTCAGGGCGAACTCCATGATCTTGATGATCTTGTCGCCGGAGACCTCGCCCAGCGAGCCGCCGAAGGTGGTGAAGTCCTGCGAGTAGACCGCGACGGTCCGGCCGTGGATGGTGCCGATGCCGGTGACCACGGAGTCGCCGTAGGGGCGGTTCCTGTCCATGCCGAAGGCGGTGGTGCGGTGTCGCACGTACTCGTCGAACTCGACGAAGCTGCCGTTGTCGACGAGCATCTCGATGCGCTCGCGGGCGGTCATCTTGCCCTTGGCATGCTGCTTCTGCTGGGCGATCTTCTCCGGCTCGACGACCGCGTCGTTGAAGCGCGCGCGGAGGTTGGCGATCTTCGCGGCAGTGGTCGAGAGGTCAGGCTTTTCCGTCACGGATTCCACCCTATCGGTGGGTCTCGTCGTCACGTTGGATGCCGGCCACAACGGGTTCGGCGATCCTTTGGCGATGCGCTCCGGTCTCCGGCATCCGGATCACCTCCTCGCCGTCCAGCTGCCGCCGTTCTCCCAGAACTGGGCGATGTCCTCGAGCGGGCGTCCCTTGGTCTCGGGGGCGAGCTTCATCACGAACACGAAGGCGGCCACGGCCATGATGCCGAGGATGAGGAAGGCGACCATGCCGCTCTGCTCGAGGATCGGGCGGAAGGCGAGGCCGACGATCACGTTCGCGACGAGGTCGGCGGTGAGCATGACGCTGGCGCCGAGGGAGCGCAGGTGGGCGGGCATCGCCTCGCCGGCGTAGACCCAGACGAGCGATCCGAAGCCGAAGGTGAAGCCGGCGGTGAACAGCACCAGTCCGATGAAGCCGAGCGCGGTCAGGGCGCCGTCGAATCTGCCGCCGCCGACGGCGAAGACGCCGATGAGCAGGATGTTGGCGATGATCATGGTCGCGATGCCGATGAGCAGCACGGGGCGGCGGCCCATCCGGTCGATCACCATGAGCGAGATGAACACGGCGATCAGGCCCGCGACCTGCACGAGGGCGGAGAGGCCCAGCTTGGTGACGTCGTCGGTGTACCCCATCGACTCGAAGATGGCGGGGCTGTAATAGACGATCGCGTTGATGCCGGTGATCTGTACGAAGAAGCCGAGGCCGACGACGAAGATCGTGGCCCGCAGGAACGGTCCGCGAAGCAGATCGCGCCACGAGGAGGTGGTGCTGGTGGCGAAGCCGGCGGTGATGACCTCGATCTCCTTGTCGACGTCGACGGTGGGGCCCTCGATCGCGACGAGGGCCTTCCTGGCCTCGGCGTGCCGGCCCATCATCACGTACCAGCGGGCCGTGTCGGGGAGGCGGAGCAGGAGGATCGTGATCACGAGGCCGGGGATCGCGGCGAGTCCCAGCATCCAGCGCCAGCTGTGGGTGGGGGCGAGGGACATCGCGATCAGGTAGCCGAGGATGATTCCGGCGACGGTGGCGACCTGGTAGAGCACGAGGAAGGCGCCGCGGTTGCGTGTCGGGGCGGATTCCGCGACGAACACGGGGACGACGACGACCGAGATGCCGATGGTGACGCCGAGCAGGATGCGGACGATGACCAGGACGATGAGCGTCGGCGCGATGCCGCTGAGCAGCGAGAAGAGAGTGAACGTGGCGGCGACGAGCACCATGGTCGGTTTGCGGCCGATGCGGTTGGCGAGTGCTCCGCCGAACAGCGCGCCGGCGATCTCGCCGAAGACGACGGTGCTGGTGACCCAGCCCTCGGCGGTGGCGTCGAGGCTGAAGTCCTTGCGCAGATAGAGCAGTGCTCCGCCGATGTTGGAGGAGTCGTAGCCGTAGATGATGCCGACGGTGGCGGCGGCGATGCCGACCAGGAGCGCCAATCGTGAGATACGCGGTGTTTCGGTGAGTGCGCTCATGCTCGTTCCCTTCGACAGCGATGTAGCTGAAGATTCGCTGTGAAGCGAGACTGTCCCTCGGGCTGCGGGGTTGTCAATGCGCAGTCGCCCTCACAAACGGGCCGGGCGTGTCAGGAGGCCGGGCAGCCCTCGGCGGTCGGATCCTCGTCGCAGGTGTGTGCGACGAGGGCGGTGCGGGCCTCGTAGATCTGGATGCTCTGCGGCGGACCGGGGATGGTGAGGGTTCCGCTGATGGGGAAGTAGCCGGTGCCGAGGTCGATCTCCGCGGTGTAGACGGTGTCGACGGATGCCTGGTAGGTGCCGCGCTCCGCGTAGGTGTGGCTGGTGTCGGTGGGTGTGAACTGGGGCAGGTTCAGCGCTTCCCAGGTCTTTCCCGCGGTCGTGGTGGTGCGGGTCTGTCCGTCGCCGTAGCGGAAGACGAAGGATGCCGGGGTGAACCGGGCCGTGACCGGATAGCCGAAGAGCGCGCCGGTGCGGGTGTGCGCGGCCGCGTCGGCGGTGAAGTTGGTGGGCAGCCCCGCGACACCGAGGTTGTCGGGTTCGCCGGTGAGCTTGCCCGGCGCGGGGGAGAACGACGCGAGGTCGGTGATCGTGATGGGTTGCGTGGCCCGCGGGTCTTCAGGCGCGGGGCCGTCGGTGGGACGATCTGCCACGGGGATGCAGCGCTTCAACAAGTCCCAGAGAGTGTTGCAGTCCGAGAACTTCTCATCGCGCGTACGTGGACGCGGAGGTGGCGTGTAGATCGCATTACCGGAGTTCGATCCACGAGTCTCCGAGCTGTTCGACGAACCCGAACGATCAGAAGTCGACTTGTCTCCGGAGACTTCAACGAACCGATCATTTTTGTCGATCGTCGGGCAGTAACCGAGCGCCTCGCGGACGGCCTTGGGACAACCTGGCGCAGAAACAGCTTGAGCGGGGGTGGGAAAGGCGACAATGATCAAGGCAAGCACCACGACCGCGACTAACCGGCGCATTGTGATTGCTCCGTGTCGTACTCACCGGAGATCAGATACGACCCATCGATCCACGTCATCTCGACTTCTTGCGCAATCATCTTCGGCCTGTTCGGCACTTCTTGGCCCGAGTCGTATCGCGCTGTCGAGTGAGAAAGATCGAGGCAGACGATCGCGTTGAGTTGTTCGCCGCCGCGCTTCACTGATGAGGGATTGCCAACGAATGAGGTGAGTTGGATGTCCCCATCGACCTTGATTCCCGCATCCTCGAGAGCACGTTGTCCCGAAATGTAACCTCGTAGCGCCTGCCCAGTCAGGAAGTCCTGAGGATCGTTTGATCCATCTCGTCGTTTGGTATTTCCCGCGTCGTTGTAGGCCCGATACGTCTCCTCCGCCGCCTTGAATGCCTCCTCGTCCGACGCGAACAGTGCCGACTTCGTGGGCTTCGGGTCGGGCTCCGGCGCGGGGGTGCATGCCGACAGCATCCCGAGGGTGAGCAGCCCGGCGGACAATGCGCCGAGCGCGCGGACGGTGGAGGTGGCGAGAGTCACCCGGCCACGGTAACCCGAACCGGCACGTCGCCGCAGGAGTTATCCACAGGCAGGTGCTGGACGCGTTCGTGCTTCGAGCGTTAGAAGGTGGGGTCGCCGTGGATCGGAGCATTCCAGTGGAACGGGGCCGGTGCCGGATCGGATGGGACGAACATGACGCGGCGTGGTGGTCGGTCGTGGTGGAGGGCGCCGTTGGGGCTGGTCCATTGGAGGGTCCAGTCGGGGAGCTGTCTCGCGGTCCAGCGGTGTTGGTCGGGGATGCTGGGGTGTTTCAGGGCGTGGTGGGTGAGGCAGAGGTGGGAGAGGTTGTCGAGGGCGGTCTGGCCGCCTTGTGCCCAGTCGTGGGTGTGGTCGAGTTGGGTGCGGTGGACGGGCATACGGCATCCGGGGAAGCGGCAGTGCTGGTCTCGGGCTTGTAGGAACCGTTTCATGCCGGCGGTGGGCTGGTAGGTGTCTGTTGCGGCGACCATGCCGTCGGTGTCGAGGAACAGGCGGGTCCAGGAGGTCGCTTTCCCTGCGAGGGTGCGGGCGGTGTCGGGGTGGAGGGTGCCGGTCCCGTCGAGCTGCGCGGGATTGTCGTCCGCGCCGTTGAGGGTGGTCGCGGCGACTGTGACCTGGATGTGGGCGGTGATGTTCTCCGCCCCGTCGCCGAGCACCTCACCCGGGTTCCCACTGAGGAGCAGGTCGGTGAGGATCTCGGTGCGGATCTGGTCGATACCCCGGGTATCGGTGGGGAGGATGATCGGGACGGGACCTTGTGCGATGGCGCGGTCCATCATCTCCAGGTACGCGTGCACGGCGTCCGGGGTGTCGGTGGGGTCGTCCTCGAGGGGACCGTTCCAGGCGAACGGATCGACAGTGAACGTGCCATCTGAGGTGATGACTTCCACGGACCGGTCGGCTTCGGCTTCGAACGGCTCATCCATCGGGAGGGTCGGCTCCCGATCCTGCTGCTTCTGCTGTCTGGCCATCGCGGTGAGGCGGTCCAGGATGGCCTGGGCCCGGTGGGTGGGCATCAACGCGCTCAGCAGCGACAGCTCGTCTGTGACGGGACGGACTGTCACGCACTGCTCGGTCAGGGCTTCCGCATGCCGCTCGACCACGGTGCGCGGAGCGAGGGCCGCGGCGAGCTCCCTCACGTGCGCACGGGTGCGGGTCGGTGCCTCCGCCTCGGCGACCTCCAGCGCGGCCGCCTCATACAGGCCCAACCGCTCATCGGAGACCTGCCCGTCGCTGATCGCCTGCTGCACCGGGGAAGCCGCAGTCAGGATCTCCCGGACGTGAGAGGCGGTGATCGCCCCGGCCTCGAAAGACTCCCGCACCAGGGGGAAGGACTCCGCCAGAACACGCGCATCCGCGAACGCGTGCTCCACGCTGCCCTTCGCCATCCGCCCCGCCGCGGTGTACTCGGCGACCATCGACCGTTCGATCGCATTCCGGTGCAAAGGCGACTCGGTGACATCGGCATCCATCAGCGCCAGCCGGTCACCCAGAAGAGCCGCCGCACGTGCTTCGAGCGCGTTGATCTGACGACGCACCTCCACCCACTCCGCCAGCAGCGCAGCCTGCTGATCCGCACGGTGAGTGGAAGCGCCTGTCATGCATCCAGTTTAGAACAAAACTTCGAAGAAGGGAAGAGATCCACGGCAGCTCACACCACGAACCGCCACACGTACTCCAGCCCATCACGCTGGCGGAACCACGCGATCGTGATCACGACGTCGTCCACGTTCGAGTCGCACAGGCACAGCTCGATGGTCTCGGTGGGCAGTACCTGGCCCCACAGATCGACCAGCCGGCCGTCCTGTGCGTCGGTGCGCAGCACCTTCACGAAGTCCACCGCCTCCTTGCCGGCGTTCATCACGACCGGATGCGTGCGGTCGCCGCGCGTCACCACCCACGGCACGCAGTAGGCGGTCGGCGGAGCAGGCTGGGAGATGTCGATGGAATGCAGCATCCCGCCACGGTAGGAACGGCGACGGACGCCACCGGCCAGGACGGAGCTACGCCCGCCCTGACTGTGCAGAAGTCGCGATCAATCGGTCGCTGTGGAGGGCGATGCCTCCGGCGCGGGATCGCTCGGCGGCACCGCATCCGTCTTCCTGCGCCTGCGGGTGATCTTCTTCGCGATCCCCGCCGACTTGGAAGCAGCCTCCGCTGTCTTCGACGCGATCTCCGCCGTCTTCGAGGCGAGGCCGGCGGCACCTGTCGCGACGCCCGCACCGACCAGGCGCGCGCCGTGCAGCATCCGCCGTTCCAGCCGTTCGGTTCCGGATGTCGGCTCCAGCTCCGGTGGCAACCACGGGGGAGCGGCGCCGAAGGCACGCCGCGACGTGCTCAGCACCCGCCTGCCGAGCAGATGGTTCCCCGTACCTCCCACCACGGCGCCCACGCCGAACGGCAGCGCCTTGCCGACGAACGATGCACCGCCGCGCGAGGCGAACTGCCGGATGAACGCCGACTTCAGCCTGTCCACGATCGGACCGACCGCGGCGCGGGGCAGCGACTTCGTGACCAGCTCGCCCCAGTAGGTCGCGCGCGTGTCGCCCTTGCCCGACGCCTGGCGTGTCAGCTGCCCGATCAGATCGACGCCCTCCTTGCCCAGCATCAGCGCCATGACCAGTGCGCGGGCGCGCTCGGGATCCTGGATCGCGATGCCGTGGACCTCGGCGACAGACTGAGCGAACAGCGCCGTCGACTCCATGAATCCGAGCGTCTCGACACCGGACAGAGCCAGCGTGATTCCCGTGCCGATGCCAGGGATCACCGCGGTCGCGCCGACCGCAGCGCCGCCGGTGGTCACGGCGGCGAGATAACGGGTCTCGAGGATCCGCACGATCTCCTGCGGCGTCGCGTCCGGATGCCGAAGACGGATGCTGCGGATGTGCGCGACGACGAGCGGACGCTGCACCGAGAGGACGCGGTCGAGGCCGCGCGCCGAGAACGAGCGCTCGTCGGCGACGCTCGGCGGCACCGGGGCGAGCGCGGGCTCGTCCAGGATGTGGAGCTTGTGGAGCTTCTCTGGCATGGGGTGATCCTATGCGCGGCATCCGCGAGAACGCCGAAAAGCCCCGCCCCTTGACAGGGCGGGGCTTTCAGTGCTTCGGCAGGCTCGGCGGCCCGGAGGTCACACGAAGAGGTTCGCGCGCTCCAGGTCCTCGGCGAAGTCGACCTCGACCGCGTACAGGTCGGAGACGTCCATCGGCTCGAGCAGCAGGCCGTCCTCGGCGATCGACAGCTCGAGGCCGCGCTCGAAGTAGTCCTGGTCCTCGACGCGCTGCAGCTGGCGCATGAATGCCTTCTTGTCTGCGGACGAGATGTAGTTGATGCCCACGGCCTCGCCGAGGCCGCCCTTGACCGTCTTCGACAGCTCCTTGATGAAGCCCTCGGCGGTCACGGTGTACTTGACCTCCTCGTCGCTCACCTTGGAGGTGTTGACGGTGACGAACGACTGGTCGCGCTCGATGTACTCGATCGCACGGCCCAGGATGCGGGGGTCGAAGACCACGTCGCCGTTCATCCAGAGCACGCCGCCCTTGCCGGTCGCGCTCAGTGCGCGCAGCAGGCTCTTTGAGGTGTTGGTCACGTCGTAGCGCTCGTTGTGCACGTAGTTCGCCGACGGGAACGCCTCGATGATCGTCTCGGCGCGGTAGCCGACGACGGCGGTGATGCGGGCGTCGCGTCCGAACGCAGCACGGATGTTGTCGTGCTGCTGCTGCATGATCGTGCGGCCGTCGCTGAGCTCGGTGAGCGGCTTGGGCAGCGCGCGACCGAGGCGCGAGCCCATGCCTGCTGCAAGGATGACGGTCTGAAGAGTCACGGTTTCTCCTAAAAAGAACTTGTGTTCACTGTCGATTCATCGACGGGACACCTCTTCGTGCCAGGAACATGCTACTGATCACACCTGGGAAGACCCGGGTCGCTGTGGTCGCCGTTGCTGTTTCGTGATGGTTCGCACACGTAACACTCAGGGTTCCGCGTGGCCGAATTCGGCGGTTTCCGACCATGACCCCCGCTCCGGGACATTGCCTGCCGCTTGATACCGTAGTACCCGTGACAGCTTCTCTCGACTCCGGGGCCGACCGCGACGACACCTCCCAGCCGGGAAGCGCGGACGCCGCGGCTGCCCCCGCGGCCGCGAAGAAGCCAGCGCGCACGCCGGCGAAGCGTGCCGCGACGCCCCGGAAGAGCGCCGCGAAGAAGGCGGATGCCGAATCCGTCGACGGCACTGCGGATGCTGCCGCGCAGCGCCCGCGCGCCCGGACGACCACGGCCCGGACCACTGCGGCCGGGACTGCTGCAACGAAGAGCGGGACGGATGCCGAGGGCACGGCGTCCGCCGGCGCAGCCACCAAGACGCCGGCCAGATCCGCCGCTGCGAGGGCCGGTGCCGCCAAGTCCGCCGCCTCCAAAACCACTGCCGCAAAGCCCACCGCAGCAGCGACGGCGGCGAAGACCGCTGCTGCGAAGAAGGCGGCCGCCAGCACAGCCGCCGCGAAGACCGCGGCCACGAAGCGCTCCGCCGCGACGGCGGCGGCGAAGACCGCCGCGGTGAAGAAGGCCACGGCGGCCGCCGCATCCGCTCGGGAGACCACGAAGGCCGCCGCGTCGAAGGAGGCCGCCGAGAAGGCGGCCGCCGCCGCGAAGAAGACCACGACGACGCGGGCATCCGCGACGACGAAGAGCGGCACGACCGCGAAGGCGACGACGACTGCGAAGAAGTCGGCCGCCGCGGAGACCCCCGCCGCCAAGACGACCGGGACGAAGACGACCGCGGCGAAGACGACCGCGGCGAAGAAGACGACCGCGAAGAAGGCGACTTCGTCGACTCCCAAGACCACCGCCGCCGCGACCGGGAAGACGGCCGGCTCCAAGAGCCCGGCGCGCTCCACCGCGGCGTCGCGCCCGGCGACCTCGAGGGCGGCGGCCGCGTCTGCACCCGCCGACGACGTCGTGACGTCTCCTTCGGCATCGCAGGTCGAGCCGACCACGGAGGCCCCGATCGCCTACATCCCGGCTCTTCCCTCGTCCGGCGGACAGGCAGCGGATGCCGCGCAGACGTCCGCTCATCGCCAGACCGCCGCCTCGAACAGTGGATCGGCCGCCACGGAGGCCCGGGCGCCCCGCACTCCTGTTCAGGCACCCGCGGCGGAAGCTCCCGCGGCGGAGGCGCCCTCTGCGGCATCCGATTCGGCGCCGGCGTCCGACCCTGCCGCAGCTGCCACGTCCTCTCCCGCGGCGTCCGAGCCGGCGGCAGTCGACGTCGCCGCCGCTGAGGCGGCCGCCTCAGCGGCGACGCCCGAAGCCATCACGAAGCCGTCGCCTTCCTCTGTCGAGTCGCCGCCTGTCGACGCGGCGCCCGCTGAAGAAGTCCCGGCCGAGACGGCGGCCGCGCCGGCTGAAGAAGTCCCGGCCGAGCCTGCAGCCGCGCCCGCGGACACCGAGCCGGATGACCAGCCCGTCGAACCGGTCCCCGTGTCCGCCGCCGAGCCTGTCGAGCCGGCCCCCGAGCCCGCTGCAGAGCATCCCGCGCAGCCCGAAGCGGCGTCGGCGCCCACACGCGCTCCGCGCCCTGCGGCCGCTCCGGCCACCGGTGCGGAGGCCATCCTCATCCGCGGCCTGGTCAAGCGCTTCGGCGATTCGAACGCCGTCGACGGCATCGACCTGACCGTGCCCGCTGGCTCGTTCTACGGACTGGTGGGGCCGAACGGCGCGGGCAAGACCACCACGCTGTCGATCATCGCGGGGCTGCTGCGTCCCGACGCCGGCACAGTGCACATCAGCGGCATCGACCAGAAGGCGAACCCGCTCGGCGCGAAGCGCGTGATGGGCGTACTGCCGGACCGGCTGCGTACGTTCGACCGCCTCACCGGCCGCCAGCTGCTGCACTACTACGGTCAGCTGCGGGGCCTGCAGCGCGCGGTCATCGAGAAGCGCGTCGCCGATCTGGCACGCGCGTTCGACCTGAGCGAGGCGCTGAGCCGCGTGGTCTCCGACTACTCGGCCGGCATGACCAAGAAGCTCATGCTCGCGGGCGCCCTGATCCACTCGCCGCGCGTGCTCGTGCTCGACGAGCCGTTCGAGGCCGTCGACCCGGTCTCGTCGAGCGTGATCCTCGACATCCTGCGCTCCTACGTCGCCCACGGCGGCACCGTCATCCTCTCCAGCCACGGCATGGACCTGGTGGAGCAGGTGTGCACGCGCGTCGCGGTCATCGTCGGCGGTGAGGTGCTCGCCGAGGGGACCGTGGACGAGGTGCGCGCGGGCCAAACGCTCGCCGCGCGCTTCGTCGAGCTCTCCGGCACGGGTGGCGAAGTGGAGGGACTGGAGTGGTTGCACACGTTCTCCGACTGAGGCTCGCGCTGGTCGCGGGCGCTCTGCGCGGCGAACGACTCGTGCGCAGCGTGCTCGCAGTGCTGGTCACGGCTGCGATCACCGTCGCCGTGTGCCTGGCCGTGCTCGGCCTGGGCGGCGCACCGCTGCCCACCGCGCGCGCGATCATCGTGTTCAGCGCCGCCGCCGCGTTCCTCGCGTTCTTCCTGGGCCCGATGCTCACCGGCACGCAGGACCAGCTGGATCCGCGACGCTTCGCGCCCTTCGGTGTGGACGAGAAGCGGATGCCGTGGATCCTGGCGCTCGCCTCCCTGGTCAGCGTCCCGAGCGCCGCGCTCCTCGTCGTCCACGCCTTCTTCGTCGCCGTCTCGATCACGGTCGGACGCATCGCGTGGCCTGTTGCTGTGCTGGCCGGACTGGTCGGCGTGATCTCCACCGCGCTGATCGCCCGCATCGGCATGGCGATCAGCGCCATCGCGCTGCCCGAGCGCCGCTCCCGCGAGCTCACGGTGCTCTTCTGGATCCCCATCATCGTCGTCGCGTTCCCGGTCGCCGCGTACGTCTCGTCGATGGAGTGGAACGGCCATGTGCCCGCCGGGGTCGCCGCCGTGACCGCGGCGGTGGGCTTCACACCGCTGGCCGCCCCGCAGGCGTTCCTGTTCCACGTCGCAGCCGGCGAGGTCGGGGCGGCGTGGGGCAGCGGCCTCATCGCCGTGGCGACGCTGGCCGGCGTCCTGGCGCTCTGGGCGTATCTCGTCCGGCGGATGCTGACGACCACCGAGCGTCCGTACGCAACCCGCGAGCGTTCCGGCCTGGGGTGGTTCTCCGTGCTGCCGGCCAACGCCTTCGGTGCCGTCGCGGCCCGCAGCCTGGTCTACTGGATGCGCGATCGCCGTTACATCGTGAACATCCTCATCGTGCCGATCGCCGGAGTGCTCACGGTGTTCCCGCTCATGGTGGCCGGAGTCCCGCCGTGGGCCGCCGCGCTCGTGCCGGTGCCGCTCATGGCGCTGTTCTTCGGCTGGCTGCCGCACAACGACGTCGCCTACGACTCCACCGCGCTGTGGATCCACATCGCGAGCGGCGTCCGCGGGCTGCCCGACAGGCTCGGCCGGCTCGTGCCCGTGCTGCTCGTGTCGATCCCCGTGCTGGCGATCGCCGTGTCCGTGACCCTGGCGTTCGTCGGGAAGTGGGAACTGCTCCTGCCGCTCATCGGTGTGGCCGCCGCGCTTCTGCTCACCGGGCTCGGCATGTCGAGCATCGCCTCGGTCATTGCACCGTACGCGGTGTCGCGCCCGGGCGACAGCCCGTTCCAGCAGCCGCAGCGCTCATCCTCGCACGGGTCCTGGGGTGCGGCAGGCACGTTCGTCGGGGCGCTCGTCTTCAGCATCCCCACGCTGTGGCTGTTCGTGCTCACCGTCGTGGATGGCGACAGTCACGCCCCGGCGACGTTCTGGACGGGAGTCATCACCGGAGTGCTGGTGCTGTTCGGCGGCGCGGCGATCGGCGGTGCGATCTTCGAGCGCAGCGGAGCCCGCCTGATGGAGTTCGCCGAGACCACCTGAGACCGCAGGAACCGGGCCCCGGAGGGCTCATGACGGCTAGAATCGGCCCATGAGTACTCCGCTGGACAGCCCCGATCAGGGTGGCGTGGCAACACTTGATCGCGAACTCGAAGAGCTCCTCCGCGAGGAGAACCTCGAGCCCGGCGACCATGAGCGCTTCTCGCACTATGTGAAGAAGGACAAGATCCTCGAGTCGGCCATCACAGGCAAGCCGGTGCGGGCGCTCTGCGGCAAGAAGTGGACGCCGGGACGTGACCCGGAGAAGTTCCCGATCTGCCCGACCTGCAAGGAGATCTACGAGAGCATGCAGTTCTAGTCGGCGTCGACGCCCTTCGACTCGTCGCTGCGCTCCTCGCTCAGGAACCGGTCGGCCCCTCCGGCGCGTCGACGAACAGGGTCGGGATCGCAGGGTCCGACTTGCTGAGCGCGAGGGCGCGCACCGGCAGCTCCTCGCGCACGCGCAGGTGGTGCGCGCGGGCGGCGGCGGTGCCGTCGTGCCCCTCGTGGGCGGTGTCGATCTCGCCGTTCTCGACGAGCACGACCTGCAGGGCACGGGCGTCCGGGTGGGATGCTGCCGTGTCGACGCGTTCGAACCCGTCGGCCACCGAGATCGTCTCGGCGACGGCGACGCCATCCTTCAGCGTCCGGAACGCGGCCTTCCGCCCGCCCTTCGAACCCTTGTCGGCGGATGCCTTGGCCACGGCCACCCAGCCGCCGCCGGCGTCCTGACGCGCGACGAGCTTGTAGACCATTCCCGCGGTCGGATAGCCGGAGCCCGTGACCACCGAGGTGCCCACGCCATAGGCATCCACGGGGGAGGCGGCCAGGGCGGCGATCGCGTACTCGTCGAGGTCGCTGGTGACCGTGATCTTCGTCTCGGTGGCTCCGAGCTCGTCCAGCTGGGCGCGCACCTCGCCGGCGACGATCGGCAGGTCTCCGGAGTCCAGGCGCACCCCGCCGAGGCCGGTGCCGGCCACGCGGATCGCGGTCTCGACGCCGGTGCGGATGTCGTAGGTGTCCACCAGCAGGGTGGTGCTCACGCCCAGGCTCTCCACCTGCGCGCGGAACGCGTCCTCCTCGCTGTCGTGCAGCAGCGTCCAGGAGTGCGCGGCGGTGCCCATCGTCGGGATGCCCCACCGGCGCCCCGCCTCGAGGTTGCTCGTCGCGCCGAAGCCGGCGATGTAGGCGGCGCGCGCGGCCGCGACCGCCGAGTGCTCGGCGGCACGTCGTGAGCCCATCTCGGCGAGCGGCCGCTCGCCCGCGGCGATGCTCATCCGGGAGGCCGCCGTCGCGACGGCGGAGTCGTGGTTGAGCACGCTCAGGGCCAGGGTCTCCAGCACGACGGCGTCCGCGAAGGTGCCCTCCACGGTGAGGATGGGGGAGCCGGGGAAGTACAGCTCGCCCTCGCGGTAGCCGAGGATCGTGCCGGTGAAACGGTAGTCCTCCAGGTACGTCACCGCAGCGGCGTCCACCACGTCGTTGTCGCGCAGATACCGCAGTTCGTCCTCGTCGAAGCGGAACTCGCGCAGCAGCGAGAGCAGCCGTCCGGTGCCGGCGACGACGCCGAAACGGCGTCCGCCGGAGAGCCGGCGGGAGAACAGCTCGAAGACGGAGGGCCGGTTCGCCGTGCCGTCGCGGAGCGAGGCGGCGAGCATGGTCAGTTCGTAGCGGTCGGTGAGGAACGCGGAGCTCATCCGCTCAGTGTATGCCGCGCGGTGCATCGCTTCCTGTC
>Ga0256791_1000328_pt1 | contig 18710 bp, 17 predicted proteins | sample MC6MC0942MT_FD_190188 | JGI IMG/M metagenome (GOLD analysis project Ga0256791, IMG submission 190188) | Metatranscriptome of enriched soil aggregate microbial communities from Iowa State University, Ames, United States - MC6-MC0942-MT... | ecosystem: Environmental > Terrestrial > Soil >...
GCCAGGGCGCACGCTATCGCGATGCGCTGCCGCTGGCCGCCGGAGAACTGGTGCGGATACCGCTTCAGCGCCTCTTCGGGGTGGGGGACCTGCACGCGCTCGAGCAGCTCGACGGCACGCTGCCGCGCCGCCGCCCCGCGCAGCCCGAGGTGCACCCGCATGTGGTCGGTGAGCTGACGGCCGACCGGGATCTGCGGGTGCAGGGACGACGACGGATCCTGGAAGACCATCGCGATGCGGCGGCCGCGGATGCGGTTGAGCGCGCGACGCCTCAACCCGAGCAGCTCCGTTCCGCCCAGGCGGATCGAGCCGCCCGTGCGGGCGTGCCGCGGCAGCAGGCCGAGCACCGACATGGCGGTGAGCGTCTTGCCGGAGCCGGACTCGCCGGCCAGACCGTGGATGCGGCCGGCTTCGAGTTGCAGGGACAGCCCCTTGACCAGGGGGCGACCGATGTCGACGGTGAGGTCGCGGATGTCGAGGATGCTCATGCGGCCCCTCCGCTCGCGGCCAGCTCGCTCTGCTTCTCGTGAGTGACCTCAGCAGTGGGGTCGAGCACGTCGCGCATCGCATCTCCGAGGAAGTTGAAGGCCAGCACGACCGTGAGGATGGCCAGGCCCGGGAACACGCCCAGCCACCAGGCGTCGAAGTTCTGCATGGCCGCGGAGATCATCGATCCCCACTCGGCCATCGGCGGCTGCGCGCCGAGGCCGAGGAACGACAGCCCGGACAGCAGCAGGATCGCCGCTCCGATGTCGAGTGTGGCGAGCACCAGCAGCGGGCCGGCGACGTTGGGGAGGATGTCCACGACCAGCGTCCGCGCCGGCGAGTGGCCGAGCAGGCGTCCGGCGATCACATAGTTCTGGTTGCGCAGCGACAGCACGATGCTGCGAGTGACGCGGGAGTACTGCGGCCACGACACCACGACCGCGGCGATCACGGCGTTGAACAGCGACGGGCCGAGCGAGGCCGCGACCACCATCGCCAGGATGACGGTCGGGAACGCCATGAACAGGTCGGTGATGCGCATCAGCGTCTCGTCGATCCAGCCGCCGAAGTATCCGGCGAGCGCTCCGATGATCGTGCCGATCACCAGCGCGGTGATCACCAGGGTCAGTGCGAGCGGGATGGTGACGGTGGCGCCGGTCATCAGGCGGGAGAAGATGTCCCGTCCGTTGCCGTCGGTGCCGAGCAGCGTGTCGACCCCTGGGGCCTGCAGCCGGGGCAGGGACTGGGCGTTGGGCGGGTACGGCACCCACCACTGCGCGGTGAAGGCGACGACGATCCAGGCGACGGCGATGACCGTGCCGATGATGCCGAGCGGCGTGCGCCACGCGCGCGGCCAGCGCAGCTTCAGTCGCAGCGGCATCCGCGGTTCGACGGTGCTCATGCGATCCTCACTCTCGGGTCGAGCACGCCGTAGAGCAGGTCGACGACGAAGTTGATCACCAGATAGATGACGCCGACCACCAGGCCGACGCCCATGATCCCGGGGAGATCCAGGTTGGCCGCCGAGTTGTAGGCGTAGGTGCCGAGGCCCGGCCAGGCGAACACCGACTCGACCAGGACGGTGCCCGACAGCAGCGACCCGAAGGCCACGCCCACCACGGTCAGCACCGGCAGGGCCGCACCACGCAGCACGTAGTCGACGATCACGCGGAGGGCCGGCAGGCCCTTGGCCCGCGCCGCGCGCACGTAGTCGCTGGCGAGCACCTCCAGCACTGAGGTGCGGATGAACCGGGTGAGCAGTCCGATGGTCACCAGCGACAGCACCATGACCGGCAGCGCCAGGTGCGCCATGGCATCTGCCCAGCCGACGCCGTCTCCGTCGAGCAGGTAGTCGATCGTGTAGAGCCCGGTCACCCGCGGCGGCGGAATGATCGACGGCGAAACCCGGCCGGAACCGGGCGCGATGCGCAGGTTCAGGAAGAACACGTAGAAGCTGACGAGCGCCAGCCAGAAGGTCGGCACGCTCAGCCCGATCAGCGTGACGATGCGCACGATCTGATCGGTGACCAGGCCGCGGCGGTACGCGGCGAGGGTGCCGAGCACCAGGCTCACCGCCAGGCTGAGGATGATCGCGCAGATCGCGATCTCGATCGTGGCGGGCACGGCGGTGGCGAGATCCTTCGTCACCGCCTGCCCGGTGACCAGGGACACGCCCAGGTCACCGCGCAGCAGCTTGCCCATGTAGATGAAGTACTGCACGAACAGGGGCTGATCCAGGCCCTGCGCCTTGATGAACGCGGCGCGGGTCTCGGGGTTCTGCGATGCGCCCTCACCCAGTGCCGCGGAGACGGGGTCTCCGGGCACCAGGTTGGTGAGCAGGAACGTCACGACCGTGACGCCGATCAGCAGCAGCAGGGACGTGCCGGCCCGGCGCAGCAGGTACCCCGCGAGGGGTGACTTCTTCCGCTGCGCCTGGGTCCGCACAGCCACTGTCGTCATCACGGTCGGTCCGTTCAGCCGGCGGGCGTGATCTCGGCGATGTCCATCTCCCACACGGAGTTGTACACGGCGCCTGCGACCTTGCCGGAGGTGGCGATGTTGCGACCGGGGACGATCATCGGCACGAACGGACCCTTGGCCTGCATCTCCTCGGCGAACTTCGTGAACGCCGCCTCGCGCTGCTTCGGGTCGGTCGCGCTGGCGGCGCCGGCGGCGAGTCCTGCGATCTCGGGATCGGCGGATGCCTCCCAGCCGGAGCGCAGGCCGACCTTCAGGCCCGGGGCGAAGGGAAGGAAGTTCGCGGAGTCGGCGTAGTCCGGGCCCCAGAACCACAGGCCGAAGCCCTCCTTGCCGTTGACGTACGCGTCCAGCTCGGTGGCGAACGGCGCCGGTGCCAGCTCGACGTTCACGCCGGCGTCCTTCAGCTGCGACTGGATGCGCTCGGCCAGCGGGGTGAACTCGACGCCGCCGACCGGGTAGTCGTTCGGGAACTGCAGCTTGAGCGTCTGGCCGGTGTACCCGGCCTCGGCGAGCGCGGCCTTGGACTTCGCGAGGTCCTGGCTGACGCCCTTCGGGAGCGCACCCTCGAACCCGGGCGGGATGACGCCGGTCGCCTGCACGGCGCCGGCACCCGCGAGCTCGAGCAGCTTCGGGTAGTCGAGTGCGTAGCGGATGCCCTCGGCGAGCTTCACGTTCGCGAGGTCACCCGCGATGCCCTTGGACTGGTTCAGGAGCAGGAAGATGGTCTGGCCGGACGGCACCGAGTCGACCTTGATGCCGTTGCCGAGCCCGGCGACCTGGTCGCCGTTGAGGTCCATCGCGACCATCGAGTCGCCGCCCTTGAGGTTGGCGAGCTGGGTGGCGCTCTCCGTGACGTTGCGGATCACGACGCGGTCGTAGGCGGGCTTCTCGTCGCCGTTGTACTTGTCGTTCTTCTTCAGCACGATCTGCGAGCTGAGGTCGAGAGAGCCCAGCACGAAGGGGCCGGATCCGGCGGAGGCGCCGTCGAGGTACTTCTGCGCGGTGTCCTTGCCGTCAGTCGCGCCGCCGTTCTTCTTCACCACGTCGGAGTTCACGATGCCGAGGGCCGGGTTCGCGAGGATCGCGGGCAGCTGCAGCAGCGGCGTCTCGGTGGTGAAGGTGACCGTCTTGGCATCCACCTCCTTGATGGTCACGCCGGAGAGCAGGAAGTTCGGCTTGGCGTCGGCCATCCCCTGGATGCGCTGCAGCGAGAAGACGACGTCCTTCGCCTCGACCGGCGAGCCGTCGGAGAAGACCCGGCCGTTCTCGATCGTGAAGGTGAACTCGGTGGCCGTGTCGTTCGCCTTCCACGACGCCAGGCCCGGGATCGGAGTGGAGACGTCGGAGCCCTTGAAGTCGACGAGCGTCTCGTACATCGCCTTGGCGAGCATGTTGCCCGTCGGGTCGTAGGTGTGGCCCGGGTCTGCGGTCTCGACCGAGAAGGCGGTGTCGATCACCAGCGAACCGCCGGAGGTGTTCGATCCGTTGCTGCTGTTGTTCGCGGAGTTTCCTCCCGAGCAGGCTGTGAGGGCGAGGAGAGCGACCGCTCCGAGGGCGATCGCCGACGTGCGCAGGGTCGACAGCATGGGTACCTCCGTTGGCAGGGTGGATTCGGGGAGTCCAGATCGCCCTACTGTGGACGACCGTGATCAGATTCCCATGATGTGCGACGATCTGTCCAATGACATTGCGTCATGAAGACAGAGTCTGCTCGAACAATGGAGATTGGAATGCAGAATGTCCAGCACTGAGGCTGAACACAACAAGGATTCTGGACGAAGTGCCGCCACCCTGGATGCTGTCTCCTACCGCATCCTCGATCTTCTGCGCGAGAACGGACGCATCTCGATCGCCGCGCTGGCCGAGAAGGTGGGCATCTCGCGAGCGAACGCGTACACCCGGGTGGAATCGCTCATGGCGGATGGCGTGATCACCGGATTCAGCGCCCGCGTCGACCCCGCGCGTGCCGGTCTCTCCATCGGGGCGATGATCTTCGTCACGGTGTACCCGCAGGCGTGGGCGTCGTTCCGTGCACAGATCGCGGACATGCCCGACGTCGAGTACTGCGCGGTCACCACCGGCGAGCACGACGCCATGCTGCTGATCCGCGCCACCGATGTCAGCGGGGTGCACGCCTTCTCCACCGGCGTGATCGCGCAGCTGCCCGAAGTCCGCACCGTCGTCAGCGTGGTGGTGCTGGACGAGGTGATCCGGCGCCCCTACGTGCTGCCCCCGGACCTTCCCGAGCGCAACCTGGACGCGCCGCTCGGGATGACCCAGTGGACGCCCGCGACCGCCGGGCGGGATGCCCTGCCTCCGCGCTGATCCCGCTGGCCGAACGCCCCCGCCGGGATCAGCCCGCTGCGGTCTCCACGCACACGCTGAGCTGGGGGGCGCCGTGCATCTCGTAGTGCTCGACGAGGCGCAGCATGCCGTCATCGCCGCGCTCGATGTCGCTCTCGCCGTCTCCTGTGACGACCTCACCGGTCGCGGCCAGCACGTGCACGAAGGACACCTGGATCGTGTCGCCGCTGCGGGTGCCGACGAATCGTCCGATCGTGACGGTGTCTCCCGTGTAGTCACCCCAGATCACGCCGTCCTGCTCGAAGTAGCGGAAGACGCTCGGCGCGTCGGGGTCGACTGCCGAGGTCGTGGACGAGACCATCCTGAAGGTGCGGCCGTCGAGCGTGGGGAGGGTGCTTGTCTGAGTCACCCATAGATCATGGCAGGTACCGTTGTGCCATGGAGTGGATCGCTGACCCCTCCCCGGGGGGATGGCTGCGCGAGCGGCTGGACGAGGGGTACGCCACGATGCACGGCGTGGTGCCGCGCGGGTTCCCGGCCTATGCGCGCGTCTTCCATCCGGCCTACGTGCGGTCATTGCCGGATCGCGCGGTGCCGACGCCGCAGGAGTACGCACGGATGTCGGATGCCGAGAGCGCCGCTCTGCACGGTGCCTACCTCGACGAGACCACGACCTGGGCGGAGACCGCCGCGGCGTTCGGCACGCAGCTGCATCCGCTCGCCCAGTGGCAGCGCCTGGTGCGCACCCCCGTCGACGGCGACTGGCGCACCAGGAACGCACCCGACGGGCGCGAGTTCACGTCGCCCGAGGAGGGCTCGATGCCGCCCGAGCTGCTCGCGGCGATCGCCCGCCATCTGGTCGCGCACACCGCGACGCCGGATGCCGGGTTCGCCGCGCTCTGGGAGGGTCGCGGCGGCCTGCTGGGGCACTTCGGGCAGACTCCGTCGCGGGCGTTCCTGATGTTCGGCGACGAGCCGGACCACGAGCAGATGCTGGAGCGCAGCATCCACAACCCGTTCGAGGACGCGTTCCGCACGCCGTCCTGGCAGCCCGGCATCCTGTCCGAGGAGATCTCCAAGGGTGCACGCCTGGAGCTGCCCGGCCGTGACCATGTGCTGTTCTCCGCGCCGCCGCGAGCGTTCGCCGACCCCGCCTGGGTGCTCGACGCCCCCTGGCGAGACGTGGAGGCCGAGGAGCACGGCTTCCCGCCGTCGGCGCAGCATCCGAGCCTGATCTGGCCGGAGGACCGGGCGTGGGTGCTGATCAGCGAGGTCGACTACGACTCCACGATCGTCGCCGGCTCCGCGGACCTCATCCGCGCGATCTGCGACGATCCCGCCATCGAAGCGCTGCCCGTCACGGAGAACGCCGATCTGACCTGGGATGCCGACGAGGTGAACCGATGACCAACCCGCCGACGCAGATGTACCCGTTCGACACGCGGCCGCTGACCGATCCGGTCGACCCGCGCGCGGTCAGCGACTTCTGGCGCTCGATCCGCTCCCGCTACCCGACCTCCACGAGCACGATCGTGGCCTGGGTGATCATCGGCGTCGTCGCGATCATGATCCTCATGCCGATGTTCGGGATCACCGTGATCGGCATCATCGCCAGCGGTTCCGGCATCGGACCGGCGGGCGGCGTGTTCAGCATCCCGTTCCTCATCATGCTCGTCGCCCTGGGCGCGGGTGTGCCGATCGGCATCGTGAGCATGCGCCGCAAGCGTGCGGAGGCGTTCCGAATCGCGCAGTTCGCGGCCGCGAACGGAATGGCCTACGAGCACCAGGTGAACCAGCCGGCCCTGCCGGGGATGATCTTCGGCAACGGGTCCAGCCGGGTGGCGTCCTCACTGGTGCGCGGCTACTCACCGCGGTTCGTCGAGTTCGGCAACTACCGGTACACGACCGGCTCGGGCAAGAACCAGACCACCCACCACTGGGGCTATGTGGCTGTCAAACTCGACGTGCCGCTGCCGAACATCGTGCTCGACGCGCTCGGCAACAACGCTCTCGGCAGCAACCTGCCCGCGACGTTCTCGCGCGACCAGCGCCTCTCGCTCGAAGGCGACTTCGACCGGTACTTCTCGCTGTACTGCCCCCGCGGCTACGAGGCGGATGCCCTGTACCTGTTCACGCCCGACATCATGGCGCGCTTCATCGATCACGCCGCCCAGCTCGACGTCGAGATCGTCGACGACTGGATGTTCCTCTACATGCAGCGGCCGGCGTCGACGACGGATGCCGCCACCTGGGCGTGGCTGTTCGGCACCGTCGGTGCCCTGATGACGAAGTTCGACCAGTGGGCGCGCTGGCGCGATGACCGGCTGCGCGAGGCGCAGGCATCCGCGATGGCACTGCCGGCCGCTCCCCCGCTGCATCCCGGCATGCCGGCGCCGACGGCCCCCGCGGGGTTCGCCGCGGTTCCCGCGCCCCCCGGACCGCTGCCTTTCGCGCCGCCGGCCGGGATGCTGGCTCCGCCGCCCGGCGTCGCCGTGCAGGGCCGCCGTCTGAAGCGGGGCGTCTCGTGGGTGACGATCGTGGCGATCCTGCTCATGCTGGGCTTCTTCATCGTGCCGCAGTTCCTGGGCGTCCTGGGCTTCGTCCTCTTCCGCTGACGCCGGACGCTCAGGACTGCGCGGGCGCGAGCCCGAAGTACTCCAGCTCCGCGTCGTTCAGCATCCGCGATCGGATGAGGAACCGCATCCCGGTCGGGCCCTCCACACTGAACCCGGCACCGCGGCCTGGCACCGCGTCCACGGTCAGGTGCGTGTACTTCCAGTACTCGAACTGGGACTCCGACATGTACATCTCGACGGGGGCGTCCAGCCCGACGTCGAGATCGCCGAGCTTCACGTCGCTCGGTCCCGTGATGAACATGCCGACCGGATAGCACATGGGCGACGACCCGTCGCAGCATCCGCCCGACTGATGGAACATCAGCGGGCCGTGCTGCGCCGTGAGATCGCGGATGAGGGATGCCGCGGCATCCGTGACATCCACCCGCTCGTACCTGCCGATGCTGACCATGGGCCCTCTTCCCTCCTGCGTGCATGGAATCCGGGCGGGGCCTCCCGGCCCCGCCCGGACGGTGGATCAGAAGAAGCCCATCGGGCCCTCCGCGTACGAGACCAGGAGGTTCTTGGTCTGCTGGTAGTGGTCGAGCATCATCTTGTGGTTCTCGCGACCGACACCGGACTGCTTGTAGCCGCCGAACGCGGCGTGCGCCGGGTACTGGTGGTACGTGTTCGTCCAGACGCGGCCGGCCTCGATCGCCCGGCCGGCACGGTAGGCGGTGTCGCCGCTGCGGCTCCATACGCCGGCTCCCAGGCCGTACAGGGTGTCGTTCGCGATCGAGATCGCGTCGTCGAAGTCGCTGAAGCTCGTCACCGAGAGCACCGGGCCGAAGATCTCCTCCTGGAAGATGCGCATGTCGTTGGTGCCCTCGAACACGGTCGGCGCGACGTAGTAGCCCTCGCTGAGGTCGCCGCCCAGATCGACCCGCTCGCCGCCTGTCAGCAGCTTCGCGCCGCCCTGCTTGCCGATGTCGATATAGCTGAGGATCTTCTCGAGCTGGTCGTTCGACGCCTGGGCGCCGATCATGGTCGCGGGGTCCAGCGGGTTGCCCTGGATGACCTTGCCGACCCGCGCGAGCCCGTCCGAGAGGAAGCCGTCGTAGATCGAGCGCTGGATCAGCGCACGCGACGGGCAGGTGCACACCTCGCCCTGGTTCAGCGCGAACATCGTGAACCCCTCGAGCGACTTCTCGTAGAAGGCGTCGTCGGCACGGGCGACGTCCTCGAAGAACACGTTCGGGCTCTTGCCTCCGAGCTCCAGCGTGACCGGGATCAGGTTCTGCGAGGCGTACTGCATGATCAGGCGGCCCGTGGTGGTCTCACCCGTGAAGGCGACCTTGCGGATGCGCTTGTGCTGAGCGAGCGGGGCGCCCGCCTCGATGCCGAACCCGTTGACGATGTTCACGACGCCGGCCGGAAGCAGGTCGCCGATGATCTCGAACAGGAACAGGATGGATGCCGGGGTCTGCTCGGCCGGCTTGATCACCACGCAGTTGCCCGCGGCGAGCGCCGGTGCCAGCTTCCACGTGGCCATCAGGATCGGGAAGTTCCAGGGGATGATCTGGCCGACCACGCCCAGAGGCTCGTGGAAGTGGTACGCGACCGTGTTCTCGTCGAGCTGGCTGATGCCGCCCTCCTGTGCCCGCAGCACCCCGGCGAAATACCGGAAGTGGTCGATCGCCAGCGGGATGTCGGCGGCCAGCGTCTCGCGGACGGGCTTGCCGTTCTCCCATGTCTCGGCGACCGCGATCTCCTCGAGGTGCTGCTCCATCCGGTCGGCGATCCGGTTCAGGATCACCGAGCGCTCGGTGGGCGTGGTGCGCTTCCACGACTCGAACGCCTTCCAGGCGACCTCGACCGCACGATCGATGTCCTCGGCCGTGCCGCGGGCGATCTCGGTGAACGGCTTGCCGTTGACGGGGCTGATGTTCTCGAAGTACTGCCCCTTCACGGGATCGACGAACTCGCCGCCGATGTAGTGCCCGTAACGCGGGCGGTAGTTCGCGATGGCCCCCGGGCGCCCGGGGGCGGCATAGGCGGTCGACACGCTCTCCTCGACGATGGTCATGGCGTCTCCTTCGACATCCGGCGGCTCCGATGCCGCACGATCTGATGCGTCGAAAGTAGGTCGCCCGACGTTGCAGTCCCGTGCGTCACGTTGCATCGGGTTGCGACTAGGCGGACGCCTCGAGCTTCTCGATCCGGCTGACCAGACCCGCTCGCCGCGGCGAGCGCGCCGGCAGCATCTCCAGGCACAGGCGCAGCACCTCGACATCGTCGGCGCCCTCGGGGATGTCGGCGTAGCTGAGCAGCACGTCCACGCTCGCCTCGGTGAGCATGGTCTCGCGCAGCGTGCCGCGCAGCCCCTCCCGCAGTTCCACGACGCCCGGGGCGTCGGAGTCGGGCAGCACCGGGCCCCGGTAGGCCGAGAGCGCCACCCGGTGCGCACCGCGGTCCAGCAGCGAGAGCACGTTCTGCGCGTCGGTCTCCAGCGCGATCGGCAGCCGGTAGGGGCGGGACTGCGGCACGAGCTCGGGAGAGATCCGCTCGAGCACCTTGCGCAGGCGCACCATCTCCGGCCGCAGCGTGTCCGGCGACGCACCCTCGCCGTAGACCAGCTCGGCCAGCCTGTCCGCCGAGAGACCCTGCCTGTGCACCGCGAGCATCAGCAGGATCTCCGCATGCCGGGCGCTGAGCTCGATGACCCGCTCCCCCGAAGACGCGTCCCCGGCGGCCTCGAGCCGGGCGCGGTCCCGGCCGAGCACCTGCAGCTGGGCTCGCTGCACGCTCGCACGGAGGGGACGGCGGGGAGCGGATGCCGTGGCCGGCGCCTCGGCGCGCGCCCGGAGCCGCGCGATCATCAGCTCCGCCTCCACCGCGCGTGCGGTGGCGTCCACCAGCATCCGCGCCTGCGGCGTCGCCGCCTCGCTCCCGCCGGTGACGTCGAGCACGCCCAGGATGCGGCGCGTCTCGGGGTCGAACACGGGTGCGGCGGTGCAGGACCACGGCTGCACGAGCCGGTTGTAGTGCTCGGCGTGGTGGATCTGCACCGACTCGCCCAGTGCGAGCGCGGTGCCCGGTGCGGCTGTGCCCACGACACCCTCCGACCAGTTCGCCCCCTCGACGAAGCCCATCTCGCCCGAGAGCATCCGCTGCTGCAGATCGCCCTCCACCCACAGCAGCCGCCCCGCGTGGTCGCCGACGGCGACGATCACGCCGGAGTCCTCCGGCGCGCCGGGCAGCAGCAGCGTGCGGATCAGATCCATCGCCCCCGCCAGGGGGTGCGCGGTGCGGTAGGTCTCCAGCGCCTCCCGCGTGAAGTCCAGCCGTGGCAGCCCTTCGGCACCGACCCGGTCCCGCCAGGCGCGCTGCCACGAGTCCCGCACAATCGGCCGCACCTGCTGCAGGCGCCGATCGTCGAGGTTGCCGGCGACGAGCTCCTCGTGCGCGCGCTCGATGAGCAGCCGCGACGCCTCCGGCGAGGGGTCGCGCGACGATGACCATCCAGACGGCACGGAGCCTCCGATCGGCGCTGACGGGGTGTGCCCAGTGTAGGTCGGATGCCCGGTCACGGGGAACGGGTGGCGCGCGACCTAGGGCCCCCGCAGGCCGAGCAGCCGGCTCACGAATCCCGGTCTGCGCTCACCCTTGCCCATCAGCCGGTCGGCGAGCGCGGGGGTACCCGGAGGGAACGCGTCTCGCACGTTCTCGCTCCCGAGCTTCACCGCCTCTCCGCTACTCGCCGCGCGCCTGGCCGCCGTCCACCGCGTCACGTGGACGAACACCCGACATCCAGCGGCGCCATGCCGTCCGGCATCTGGACCTCGATCTGCACGTCGCCGTCGTCGAGCCAGACCACGCCAGGGTCGATTCGCGCGACGCGGACGACCCTGGCCGAGGCGTCGGCGCTCCACAGCGTGGCCTTCGTCCAGCGCCGCGTCAGCTCCGCGTCACGACGCTCGCGAACGTCGCGACGCCACCAGACCACGCACAGGCCGACCACCACCAGCGCGGTGGAGCCCCACAGGACGATCTGGAAGTGATCCGCACTCATGGTGTCCGCCGGCTAGTGCCGCCGCACCGCCTCCCACTGGGCACGACGCTCGGCCTGGGCGACCGGGTCGGGCACGGGCAGGGCGGCGAGCAGCTCGCGGGTGTAGGGGTCGCGCGGGTCGCCGAGGACCTGGGCGGTGGTGCCCTGCTCCTGGATGCGGCCCTGCTGCAGCACGATGATCCGGTCGGACACGGCATCGATCACCGCCAGGTCGTGGCTGATGAACAGCGACGCGAACCCCAGCTCGGCCTGCAGGTGCACGAACAGCTCCAGCACCGTCGCCTGCACCGAGACGTCCAGCGCGCTGGTCGGCTCATCGGCGATCAGCAGCTCCGGGTCGAGTGCCAGCGCGCGCGCCAGCGACGCCCGCTGACGCTGACCGCCGGAGAGCTCGTGCGGATAGCGGTCGCCGAAGCTCGTCGGCAGCCGCACCGCGTCGAGCAGCTCGTTCACGCGCGGGCGCGCCGCCTGCAGGCTCGACGCCCGGCCGTGCACGATCAGCGGCTCGGCGATGCACTCGGCGATCGACAGCAGCGGGTTGAAGCTGGTCGCGGGGTCCTGGAACACGAACCCGACCTTCGGACGCAGCGGGGTGAGGGTGCGCGGCTTCACGCCGCGCATCTCCTGCCCGAGCACGGTCAGCGAACCGCCCAGCACGGTCGTGAGACCCACCACGGCGCGGCCGATGGTGGTCTTGCCGGAGCCGGACTCTCCGACCAGGCCGACGACCTCGCCGGGGCCGACGTGGAAGTCGACGCCCTTCACCGCCACCACCGCGTTGCGGCCGAAGCGGCCCGGGTAGCCGATCTCGGCTCCGGACGCCACGATCAGCGAACCCTCCGGTACCGGCGGGGCGGTGTGCGGCGCGGCATCTGGTTCCGTCATCCGCGCGGCGGAGCCGGCGGCCGACTTGCCCTGGCCCACGTGCGGGACCGCAGCGAGCAGCTTTTTCGTGTATTCCTCGCGGGGGTTCGCGAACAGCTCGCGGACCGGCGCCTCCTCCACGATGTCGCCCTGGTACATCACGATCACGCGGTCGGCGAGATCGGCGACCACGCCCATGTTGTGCGTGATCAGCACGATGGTCGCGCCGAACTCGTCGCGCGCCGTGCGGAGCAGGTCGAGGATCTCGGCCTGCACGGTCACGTCGAGCGCCGTGGTCGGCTCATCGGCGATGATCAGCCCGGCATCCAGTACCAGCGCCATCGCGATGACGATGCGCTGCTTCTGCCCGCCGGAGAACTGGTGGGGGTAGTCGTCCACGCGGTTGGCGGCGTCCGGGATGCCGACGCGCTGCATGATCTCGATCGCGCGCGCCCTGGCATCCTTCTTGGAGACCTTCGCGTGCGCGCGGATGCCCTCGGCGATCTGCCAGCCCACGGTGTACACCGGGTTCAGCGCCGTGGACGGCTCCTGGAACACCATCGACGCGTCGCGCCCGCGCATGCGGCGCATGCGGGCGTGGTCGGCGTGCACGATGTCGGTCTCGTCCCCCGCGCGACCCCGCACGATGACCGCACCCGAGGTGGTGGCGGTCTCGGGCAGCAGGCCCAGCAGGGTGTTGGCCGTGACGGTCTTGCCCGACCCGGACTCGCCGACGATCGCGAGCACCTCGCCGGCGTAGGCGCTCAGCGAGATGCCCTTGACGGCCTCGACCGGCTCGTCGTCGGTGGCGAACATGACCTTCAGGTCGTGGATCTCCGCCACCGCGGGCGCCAGGTCGGCCGGCATCCGGTTCTTCTCAGCGGCGCTCATGCCTTCGCTCCCTCATTCGCAGCCCCGGCCTTCTTCTTGCCGCCCGCGCGGCGGCGCAGCCGCAGTCGCGGGTCGGCCAGGTCGTTCAGGCTCTCGCCGACCAGGGTGACGCCCAGCACGACCAGCACGATCGCGACGCCGGGGAACACACTGGTCCACCAGATGCCGCTGGTCACGTCTCCCACGGCGCGGTTCAGGTCGTAGCCCCACTCGGCTGCGGCGGTGGCCTCGATGCCGAAGCCCAGGAAGCCCAGGCCGGCGAGCGTCAGCAGCGCCTCGGAGGCGTTGAGCGTGATGATCACCGGCAGCGACCGGGTCGAGTTGCGCAGCACGTGGCGCAGCAGGATGCGGGTGGTCGGAACGCCGATCACCTTCGCGGAGTCCACGAACGGCTCGGCCCGCACACGCACGACCTCGGCTCGGATGACGCGGAAGTACTGCGGCACGAACACCACGGTGATCGCGATCGCGGTGGCCATGATGCCGCCGCCGAGGGTCGACTGCCCGCGGCTGATCACGATCGACATCACGATCGCCAGCAGCAGCGACGGGAACGCGTAGATCGCGTCGGCGACGACCACCAGCAGCCGGTCCAGCCATCCGCCGAAGTAGCCGGAGATCAGGCCGAGCGCGATGCCGATGAAGATCGAGCAGGCGATGGCGGCGATGATCACCAGCAGCGCTGTCTGCGCTCCCCACAGCACGCGGGAGAGCACGTCGAAGCCGGAGACGGTGGTGCCGAGCAGGTTCAGCGCGTTCGGAGCCTGCTGCGTGCCGAAGGAGTGTCCGTCGGCGGTCTGCTGCTGCGCCCAGGTGTAGGGGGCGAGCAGCGGGGCGAGCAGGGCGATCACGACGAACAGCAGGGTGATCACGAGGCCGGTGATCAGCATCCCGCGCTGCAGGCCGACGCTCTGGCGCAGCTCCTTGATGACCGGGACCCTCTCGGTCCAGCGCTTCTTCCGCACCGGGGCGGCGGCCAGCACCGCGGTCTGAGGCGTGGGCATCTCGTCGTAGGAGTCGGGGATCGACATCTCAGTACCTCACCCTCGGGTCGATGAACGCCGCGATGATGTCGACGAGGAAGTTCGTGACGGCGACCACCACGGCGATCATCACGACGATGCCCTGCACGGCCACGAAGTCACGGGACTTCAGGTAGTCGGCCAGCATGAAGCCGATGCCCTTCCATTCGAAGGTGGTCTCCGTCAGCACCGCTCCCGCCAGCAGCATGGCGATCTGCATGCCCATGACCGTGATGATCGGGATGAGCGCAGGACGGTAGGCGTGCTTGGTGACCAGGCGGTACTCGCTCACGCCGCGCGAGCGGCCCGAGGTGACGTACTGCTGACCGAGCGTGCCGATCACGTTCGTGCGGATCAGGCGCAGGAAGACGCCCGCGGTGAGCAGCCCGAGCGCGATGGCGGGGAGGATGGCGTGCTGCAGCACGTCGGCGATGGCGGCGCCGTTGCCGAGGCGGATGGCGTCGAGCAGGTAGATGCCGGTGGGGGTGTCGATGCCGCCCATCAGCAGCTCGGTGCGGGTGCTCCCTCGTCCTGAGACCGGGAGCCAGTCCAGCCACACCGAGAAGATGAGCTTGAGCAGCAGACCCGCGAAGAAGATCGGGGTCGCGTAGGCGAGGATCGCCATGACGCGCAGCGAGGCGTCCTGCCAGCGGTCGCGGCGGTACGCGGCGATCAGGCCGAGCGGGATGCTGATGATCAGCGCCACGACCAGCGCGTAGATCGCGAGCTCGAGAGTGGCCGAGCCGTACTGCAGCAGGATCTCGGTGACAGGGCGACGATCGGTGATCGTGGTGCCGAAGTCACCGCGGAACACGTTGCCGAGGTACTCGAGATACTGCACGATCAGGGGCCGGTCGTAGCCGGCCTCGTGGATGCGCTGCGTCAGCTGCTCCGGTGGGAGCCGGCCGCCGAGCGCGGCTGTGATCGGATCTCCGGTGATCCGCATCAGGAAGAAGACGGTGGTCACCAGGATGAAGACCGTGGGGATGATCAGCAGGAGTCTGATCAGGATGTAACGCCACAGCCCGCCGCCTTTTGAGCGGCTTCGGGGCTGGACAGGGGCGAGGACGGCGCCGTCGACGGCCATGGGGGTACTACCTAACTGTTGCGTTCTTCGGGGCGAGCGCATTCGGGGGTGCTGCGCCGGGCAGCACCCCCGAATGCGGAACGCGTTACTTCTTCAGCGGCGCGTAGCGGAACTTGAACGAGGCGTCGAGCGTGGTGCCCTGAACGTCCTTGCCCACGACCGCGACCTGCTTGCCCTGCAGGATCGGCAGGGTGGAGAGGTCCTTCGCGACCATCTCCTGGATCTGGCCGATCTGCTCCTCGCGCTTGGCGGAGTCGGTCTCGGTCTGCTGCTTGACGATGGCGTCGTTGACCGCCGGGTTGTCGTAGTGGTTCGCGAGGAAGTTGTCCTTCACGAAGAACGGCGACAGGTAGTTGTCCGGGTCGGAGTAGTCCGGGAACCAGCCGAGCTGGTACATCGGGTAGACATCGGCCGTGCGGTCCTTGGAGTACTGCACCCACTCGGTCTGCTGCAGGTTGACCTTGAACAGGCCGCCCTTCTCGAGCTGCGTCTTGTACGCGGCGTACTCGTCACCCGACGAGGGGCCGTAGTGGTCGCCGTTGTACTGCAGGTTCAGGGTGACCGGCGTGGTGACACCGGCATCCTTCAGCGCCTTCTCGGCCTTGGCCTGGTCGGGGCCGCCCTTGCCGTCGCCGTACATGTCCTTCAGCACCGTGGTGGCGCCGGGCATGCCGTCTGCGACGAACGAGTACAGCGGGCTGTAGGTGTCCTTGTAGACGTCCTTCGCCACGGCGTCGCGGTCGATCAGGTCGGCCATCGCCTGACGCACGGCGAGCGCCTTGGCCGGGTCGGCCTCAGGGGTCTTCGCGCCGAACGGCATCGTGTCGAAGTTGAAGACGATGTAGCGGATCTCGCCGCCGGGGCCGTCGACGATCTTCACCTTCGAGTTGTCCTTCAGGCTCTCGACGTCGGTGGCCGACAGGCTGCGGAAGGCCACGTCGATGTCGCCGTTGCCGATCGCGAGCTTCAGGTTGGAGGCGTCGGCGTAGTACTTCGCCTGGATGCCCGAGTTCTCGGCTGCGCCGAGGTTGCCCTGGTAGTCCTTGTTCGGCTTGTACGAGATGAGCTCGTTGACCTTGTACGAGTCGATCGTGTACTGGCCCGCGAAGGGGTTGCCCTTGACGATGTCGGCGTCGGGGGTGACGGCGTCGGGCGAGAAGACCTCTTCGTCGATGATCGGAGCAGCGGGGCTGGAGAGGATCAGCGGCCAGATCTGGTCGTTGCCGTTCTTCAGCGTGAAGACCACGGTGGTGTCGTCGGGTGCGGCGACCGAGGCCAGGTTGCCGAGCAGCGAGGCCGGGCCGTTGGGGTCGTTGATCTTGACCATGCGGTCGAAGGTGAACTTCACGTCGCTCGAAGTGAGCTTGTGGCCGTTCGCGAAGGTCAGGCCCTTCTTGAGCTTGACGGTGTACTCGGTCGGAGAGGTGAACTCCGCCGACTCCGCGATGTCGGGCGAGACCTTGGCGTCGCCGTACTTGCTGTTCAGCAGGAACGGATACACCTGGTTCATCACCGCGAAGGAGCCGTTGTCGTACGAACCGGCCGGGTCGAGCGAGGTGATCTTGTCGGTGGTTCCGACGATGAGGTCACCGCCCTTCGCACTGCCGCTGTCGCCGCCCTTGTCGGCCGTGCTCGTAGCGCAACCGGAGAGAACGACTGCCGCGACGCCGAGCGCGCCGATGGCAAGGCCGAGTCGGCCTCTGGAGATCTTCATTGATATGACCTGCCCTGTGATGTCGGGTTTCCGCGCACGTCGTCGGCGCGGCTCATGATTGTCAATCTAATCACCCGCATGTACATACCCAACCGAGCGGTCAGGATCGTGATTAGACCGACACCCGGCGTTTACACGGCCGAATCATTCGCGCGCGGCCCACCATTCGCGCAGGCGCTGCACGGCGGCATCCGCCCCGATGACGCCCTCGTCCAGCCGCACGTCGAGCAGGAAACGGTACGCCTCCCCGACCTCGCGACCCGGCGGGATGTCGAGGATGCGCTGGATGTCGTTGCCGTCGAGCTCCGGGCGGATGCTGTCCAGCTCCTCCTGCTCGCGGAGCTCGGCGATGCGGCGCTCGATGTCGTCGTAGGCGGTGGCGAGGCGCGCCGCCTTGCGCTTGTTGCGGGTGGTGACGTCGGCGCGCACCAGGATGTGCAGGCGCTCGATCAGGTCTCCGGCGTCGCGGACGTAGCGGCGCACCGCGCTGTCTGTCCAGGCGCCCTCGGCGTACCCGAAGAAGCGCAGGTGCAGCTCGATGAGCTTCGCCACGGCATCCGTCGTCTCGCCGTCGAAGCGCAGCGCCTGCAGTCGCTTGCGAGCCATGCGCGAGCCCACCACGTCGTGATGGTGGAAGGTCACTCCCCCACCCGGCTCGAGCTTGCGGGTGCGCGGCTTGCCGATGTCGTGCAGCAGCGCGGCGAGCCGCAGCGGCACGTCGGGATCGGCGCCGGGGTTGCGGGTCTTCTCGAGCTCGATGGCCTGCCGCACGACCGTGAGCGAGTGCTCGTAGACGTCCTTGTGGTGGTGGTGCTCATCGACCTCGAGGCGCAGCGCGCTGACCTCGGGAAGGAACTCATCGATCAGCCCGCTGTCGACCAGCACGCGCAGTCCGCGCACCGGGTCGGAGGTGCTCATCAGCCGGATCAGCTCGCTCTGCACGCGCTCGGGACTGACGATGCTGAGCGTCTGGCGCAGCAGCTCGATGGCGGCGAAGGTGGCGTCGTCGATCGCGAACTCCAGCTGGGAGCTGAAGCGCGCCGCGCGCAGCATCCGCAGCGGGTCGTCGCCGAAGCTGACGGCCGGGTCGATGGGGGTGCGCAGGATGCCGGCGACGAGGTCCTCCACGCCACCGGTCGGGTCGACGAGCTTCGGGCCCGGCCCCGTCTGCCGCTGCGCTGGTGTGGCAACGCTGAGCGCCATGGCGTTGACCGTGAAGTCGCGACGCAGCAGGTCGCCGTCGATGCTGTCGCCGAACTCGACGACCGGCTTGCGGGTGAGACCGTCGTAGCTGTCGGCACGGTAGGTGGTGATCTCCACCTGCTCGCCCTGCACGCGCGCGCCGATCGTGCCGAAGGCGCGGCCGATGTCCCAATGAGCGGATGCCAGTGGTTTGACGATCGCGAGGATCTCGTCGGGCTGCGCGTTCGTGGTGAAGTCGAGGTCGTGCGTCTCGCGGCCGAGCAGGGCGTCGCGGACCGGGCCACCGACCACCGCGAGCTCGAAGCCCGCCGTCTGGAAGGCCTCGCCGAGGGTGCGGACGACCGGATGCGCGGCGAGCGCGCCGAGTCGGGACAGGCCCTCGGCCATGTTGAGCATGTGTTCCAGATTACCGGGGCGGTCACTGCAGCATGGCGCGCGGCAGCGTGCCCCGGTCTGAAGGAGGATGCGCGTTCTGAAGGACGATCCGGGTCACGGCATCCTTCAGAACGGCATCCATCCTTCAGAACTGCGA
>Ga0256791_1000330_pt1 | contig 18649 bp, 21 predicted proteins | sample MC6MC0942MT_FD_190188 | JGI IMG/M metagenome (GOLD analysis project Ga0256791, IMG submission 190188) | Metatranscriptome of enriched soil aggregate microbial communities from Iowa State University, Ames, United States - MC6-MC0942-MT... | ecosystem: Environmental > Terrestrial > Soil >...
CTTTTACTTCATTCAATCTTTTCCCATCCAAAGAATAAACGATAATATTTTTCACCTTTTTATCAGATTTAATATTTACAAAATCTGCAGTAGGATTCGGAAAAACAGAAACATCAACCGTCGAAAGATCTTTTACCGACAACATCTGATTCGTACTCTGCATATACATCGAAAGCACAATTCTACCATCCTGCCCCTGAAATACCGCAGTAGGAACTTCATATTTTATGGTATGATTTCCCGCTGCAAGTGAAGTAGATGTAAAGCTTCTGATAGGGACAGAATCTCCGGGACACCAGTTGTTCCACGATGTCCACCAAAGTGTGGTTTTTACAGTTGTACCATAGATACCATTTCCCTGCGTATTGTACATTCTGTAAGGCTCACAAGATTTTCCTCCCGGAGTAAATGTTAAAACCTGAGCATTATCTAAATAAACAAAATTCTGTCTTCTCACATACTCTTCACCGCCAGAATTAGCTCCATGAGGTGTCGTAACAATGAAAAACTTAGCGTTGTCTGTACTTTGATTCAAGCTAAAATTCACCAGTCTTACCGTTTCTCCCGGTTGATCTGTACTATTGTAATTATTAAGCTCATTTGAATCTAAAAGAGGAAGCAGATTATTGTAATTATTTGTAACTGAAGGATCGTTAACCGTTACAAAATCTAATGTCCCTTCGAAAACATCATTTCTTCCTGCACAACCCACAACCTGTGTATTTGCAGCATAAGGAACGCCAAAAACATCAAGCTCTACATAAATATCATAAGCATTTCTAATGGCAGTGTTGCTAAACACAGCGTATAGATTATCCAATTCATAAGTATAAGGAACAGAAGTCGGAGAAATATTTTTATTCATGAAAGGAGTAATATACCTTCCGATTTCGATTCTTTTTACTCCGGTGTCACTTAACGTGTAAGTCAATTGATTTTTTGGAACCAGCGCAATATGTACCCCTCCAATTCTGTCATAATTATCACACAATGCACCAATCGTTACATTCATGGTAATTTTATTCTGAAATGAATTCAGTTCTGCATCCGTTAATTTTTTAGCATATCTGTAATTTGCCAACCGGATTGTATTGGCAGGAACGGGATTAGAAACATTTGCTGCATAACCGTCATAAAAAACAATTTGAGAAAATACATTGATTGTTGTTTGTGCAGCTGTTTTGCTTAAACCTGCCAAGATCATTAAAGGAAGTAGAATTTTTTTCATTTAAATATTAAATTGTCGATTTCAGGCAAAACTACGACTAATAAGAATAATAAAAAAGGTAAAAGTATTAAATGAGTATCAAAACATCAAAGAATTTAAATTTAAAGTAAATTTTTATTAAAGATAATCTATTACCTGCTTCAATCTGTCAACAATCAAAACAACAGATGTATATAGAGTTTTTACATTTTAATCATTAAAAAAGCCGTTCCTTCCGAAACAGCTCTTATGGTATATTTTTTTAAAAGTATTAATCTCTCATTTTGGCAATAACATCAACACCTCCTTTCGTTTTATCACCAATTTTGCAGATAATTTCTGTATCTAAAGGAAGGAAGATATCCATTCTTGAACCGAATTTGATGAAACCAAACTCATGTCCTGCTTTGGCTGCATCGCCTTCATTACAATAGAAAACAATTCTTCTGGCAACATATCCTGCAATCTGTCTGAAAACCACTTTATGATGAGTTAAGCTTTCTACAGCAACCGTTGTTCTTTCATTCTCTGTAGAAGATTTTTCATGCCATGCAACCAAATATTTTCCCGGATGATATTTCTTGTAAATCACATTTCCGGAAACCGGATATCTACAGATATGAACATTCAAAGGAGACATAAAGATAGAAACCTGAATGGCTTTTCCTTTGATAAATTCATCCTCCACTACTTCTTTAATCATTACTACTTTTCCGTCAACCGGAGCGATCACATTCTCCACATGATCCTGAATATCGCGATTCGGAACTCTGAAGAACCAGAATACCAAGCTGTAAACAACCAATAACGGGATAATGATCAGAAGCGACCACATTTCAAGGAAATAAATAGATACCGCTGCAATAATGGCAAAAAGTATTGTTGCAACCGTAATCGTTCCTTTCGATTCCTTATGTAATTTCATGAGTTTAAATAAATTTTTCTATAATAAAGTACAAATATACGACAGGAACGCAGATTAAAAAACTATCGAGCCTGTCTAATACGCCACCGTGCCCCGGAATGATGTTTCCGCTGTCTTTTACCCCGAAATTTCTTTTCAATTGACTTTCAACCAAATCCCCCAAAGGAGCAAATGCAGCAATCAGAAAACCGACAATCATCCAGTTTCCACGAAGCTGTGGTTGATATTGCTCAACGAAATAAGATAAAACCAAAGTTAAAACAACCCCTCCAATGTAACCTTCCCATGTTTTCTTAGGTGAAATTTTAGGAGCCATTTTATGCTTTCCGAAAAACTTTCCAACCAAATATGCAAAAGTATCGCTGCTCCAAATCAGTAAGAATAAGAAGATAACTTCCAGTGAAAATGTATTTTCGTAGGATGAATATTTAGGCAAACCTAATGCAAACGAAAATGGTAGGGCAACGTAGATTACTGTAAAAATAAGCTTTCCGCTGTCTAAATAAAGTTCGTTTGAAAATTTAAATAAAGTAAGAACGGCAATCAACGTTAAAGAAAGCGCCAAGATTTCCCATAATCTGAAATCAAAATAAAATCCGTGTTGAAAATATCTTTTGGAGAATAAATAAAAAACAAAAACGACCAAGGGAAATACAACCCATTTTTCATAGCTGTCGCCAAACTTCATGATCTTCATGCATTCCCAGGTTCCAACCAATAAAAGCAGGCTGATTAAACCATAATAAAGATATTGCTGCTGAACAAGACCGGGAGAAACTGTATCTAAAAGCTGTGCTCCGAAAGGAGTTGTACAAAGAAAAATAACTGCTACATAAACAATCCCCGAAAGCGTTCTCTGAATAAGATTTTTGTCCAAAATTTATAGTTTAGAAATCGAGGCTAATCTTCCAGCAATAGCAAGAACAGCTTCGTATTATTGTTAGCAGCAGGATCCAGCTTAGAATGGTTTCCACTGATTGAAGTAAGATTTTTGATATTTCCGGTACGTTTTATCTTTCCCATTGCATCGTTCAGATTATTGACAATCTGAGAAACGTTTGCCATGATGATAATTTTCTCCGGAAGTCTTGAAGAGTGATAATGCAAAATATTATTGTGCGAAAGCATGATTCTTCCGTCATATGCAATAAGATATTCGCAGGTGATAAAGGCAGCATCATTGCGTGATTCTAATTCAGGAGTATAATTTGTTTTAACAACATTTAAAAATCCCTGCAAATCTTTATCACAACAGAACACAGAATTGATCCCTTCGATTTTCAAAATCTGATTTAAAGTCTGGAGCGCTTCTGCCTCATCTGCACAATAGTTGAAAAAGCCACCTGAATGCGTAAATAATTGCGCAAACTTATAATCGAGATCTGCATTTTTCAGCGAATCTCCAAGCTTTTCCAGACTTTGTTTTTCTTCTGGTTCGGGCTGGTTGGTAAGTTTGCTTACAATCTTTTTAAATAAACTCAACTTAGTATATTTTAGTCAACTTTATACAAAAATAGAAAATATAATTATAATTCGTCTAAGAATATAGTTTTAAATCACAAAAAACCCGACAAATAAATCTTTGTCGGGTTTTATATGAAAATGCTGATGCAAATTTAGATTTGTGTAGAACTTTCAGGAGCCTGAATTTCGTTGTCTTTAACATCTTCAGACGGCTGTTCTTCTATAACTTCTTTATCCGGAATTGTATTGGTTACCGGTTTTTCTGTCAACTCAGGATCCCAAGCTCTTTTCCCGAAGATTTCTTCAAGATCTTCACGGAAGATTACCTCTTTTTCTAACAGCTTACTTGCCAAAGCATCAAGCTTATCTTTATTATCAGTCAGGATCTGAATCGCTCTGTCGTATTGATTTTCGATAATACCTTTGATCTCAATATCAATTTTCTTAGCGGTTTCTTCGGAATAAGGTTTTCCGAATGAATATTCAGACTGGCCTGAGCTGTCATAGTAAGAAATATTACCAATATTCGGACTCAAACCATAGATTGTAACCATCGCCTGAGCTCTCTTCGTTACGCTTTCCAAATCAGAAAGTGCTCCTGTAGATATATTGTTGAAAATCACCTGTTCTGCTGCTCTACCTCCCAAAGTTGCACACATTTCGTCCAGCATCTGTTCAGTAGTCGTCAATTGTCTTTCTTCCGGAAGATACCAAGCCGCTCCTAAAGAACGTCCTCTCGGAACAATTGTTACTTTCAACAATGGCGAAGCGTGTTCTACCAACCATGAAATTGTTGCATGACCTGCTTCGTGATAAGCTACTCTTCTCTTTTCAGAAGGCTTGATTGCTTTATTCTTCTTCTCAAGACCGCCAATAATTCTGTCTACAGCATCAAGGAAATCTTGTTTTGTTACCGATTCATGATTGTTTCTTGCCGCAATTAAAGCTGCTTCATTACAAACATTCGCAATATCTGCTCCACTGAAACCAGGTGTCTGTTTTGCCAAAAACTCTCTATCTACCGTTCCGTCTAATTTGATTTTGTTTAAATGAACATCAAAAATCTGTCTTCTTTCATGAAGCTCCGGAAGGTCTACATAAATCGAACGGTCAAAACGACCTGCTCTCATCAAAGCTTTATCTAAAATATCTGCTCTGTTGGTTGCGGCCATTACAATCACGTTGGTATCGGTTCCGAAACCATCCATTTCTGTAAGAAGCTGGTTCAGGGTATTTTCTCTTTCGTCGTTTCCGCCTGAGAAATTATTTTTACCTCTCGCTCTACCAATGGCGTCGATCTCATCAATAAAAATAATTGCAGGAGATTTAGCTTTAGCCTGAGCAAAAAGATCCCTCACTCTTGAAGCACCTACTCCAACAAACATTTCAACAAAATCTGAACCGGAAAGTGAGAAGAAAGGAACTTTCGCTTCACCTGCTACAGCTTTTGCCAACAAGGTTTTACCTGTTCCCGGAGGACCTACTAAAAGTACACCTTTAGGAATTTTACCTCCCAGTTTTGTATATTTTTCTGAGTTCTTCAAGAAATCTACAACTTCCTGAACTTCCTCTTTAGCACCTTCTAAACCAGCAACATCCTTAAATGTTGTCTGAATTCTTTCTTTTTCGTCAAAAAGTTTGGCTTTAGACTTACCAATTGAGAAAATCTGTCCTCCAGGACCGCCTCCACTTCCCATTTTTCTGAAAAGAATGAAGTAGAACAATCCTAAGATTGCAATCCAGATTAATGCCTGAATAAGAATACTCATCAAAGGACTTTCACCTTCCGCATAATCCTTAGTTGTTTTGATTGCAGGATTTTCAGCTTTTAGCGTTTCAAACTTTGCTAAGAACAACTGCAAATCACCATATTTCAGTGTAAAATCTGCTTTTGGAGTCATTCCCAGTGACGGAAACAGAGCCGGACTTTTATCTTGAGTTTTTACTGTTTCTGTTTTTGCATTTTGTGTTAAATAAACCTCAGCATTCTGCTTTTGCTTGTCTATTAGCACTTTCTGGATTTTCCCAGCCTGCATTTCTTTGAAAAAGCTGTCTTCATCAATAGATTTTGCCCCACTGTCACCTAAAGAAGTGGTGACAAAGAATAGCAAAAGAGCTATGATCATAATGGGGAAAAACCAGTTAAATCCTTTATTATTCATCTATTACTTTTAAAATTTATATTTCATTTTCTATTTTGGTAATTTTTGCATCTCCCCAAAGTTCTTCGATATCGTAATATTCACGAGTCTGTTTCTGGAAAATATGCACCACCACCGAAACGTAATCTACCAAAACCCACATTGCGTTTTCGGTACCTTCTACGTGCCAAGGTCTTTCTTTTAGTTCGTTTCTCACTTTTTTCTCTACACTTCCTGCCAATGCATTTACCTGTGTATTAGAATTTCCGCTACATATTACGAAAGTTTCTGCCACAGAATTTTCAATTTTAGAAAGATCGAAGATCATAATATCTTCTCCCTTTACATCCTGTATGGCTTCAACGATTTTATCTAATAATTCTTGTTTTTCTGCTGTTTTATTCATTAAAAAATACTATAATCTGCAAATTTATTGTTTTTCTTTTACTTTAGCCTTACTTTTAGCCTTTTAAAGTCTTAAAGTTTTCTTAAATGAGTGAGCTGTTTTACCGCACCGAGTGTTCTTCTACTAATGACGAAATACCTCAGCTTTTACTTTATCCGCAGTCAAATTTTGTAGGTTTGTATACTTTTAACCAGACAAAAGGAAAAGGGCAGTACGGAAACACCTGGAAATCAGCTATCGGGCAAAATTTAGCTTACACATTGGCTGTAAAAACAGAGTCGGTTACTCATTCCGATTTTATGTTCAATTATTATACCGCAATCGCAGTACAAAGCTATCTTGCCAATTTGACTGAAAAGATAGTGAAAATAAAATGGCCGAATGATATAATTCTGAAAAATAAAAAGGTCGTCGGAATCCTGATCGAAAAAAAGAGAATCAACAACGAAAACTATTTCATCATCGGAATCGGAATTAATATTCTCCAGGAAAAATTTGATGAAATAAATAATGCAGGATCACTTCTAACCCAAACGGGAAATCGATTTGAACTCAAAAAATTCACGGAAGAATTTCATGATTATTTAATTGAGAAACTCAATAATATTCCGGCTGAAAAGGATATTTTAGACCAATTTAATTTAAATTTATTCAGAAAAGATGAAATCTCTGTTTTTGAACTGGAAAATTCAAGACAAAATGGCATCATTAAAAATGCTGACGAAAACGGCAGACTTTGGATCGATCTGGAAAAATCAGGTCTAAAATCTTTTTATCACAAAGAAATAAAACTCCTTTACTGATTGGCTCGTTTTAAGTATAAAAATAAGGTAATCGGTAAAAACACAATATTGGGAAGCCACATAGCGAGCGCAGGTGGCAAAACTTTATTTTCTGATACAACCTTTAGGGCTTCGAATGAAAATACAAAAACAAAGGCTAAGGAAATACCAATTGCAAGGTTGATCCCCAATCCGCCTCTTTTCTTCTGAGACGAAAGCGAAAGCGCTAAAAAGGTTAAAATTATAATAGAAACCGGCATTGAAGTACGTTGATGAAACTCATTGAGGTGAGAATTCAGGTTACTGTTCCCTTTATCTTTTTCGCGTTCTATGAATTTAATCAGCTCCGGCGTTGTTTTATTTTGTCCTAAAAGTTCGTTTGGGAAAAGTTCTTCAGGATCTTGTCCGTAATCTTTTTTCAGTTCAAAACCTTGCCCGAGTTTTTCAGAGTCGTCTTTATTAATTGTTTTTTCGAGATAGCTATTCAGCATAAAGCTTTTTTTAGCCTGTTGCCAATACACGTCTGTGGATTTCAGCTCATAAACAAGCTTTCGGTTCTTATCAAATTTTTGATACAGGAAACCATAGCCTCTTTTTTCCTGCTTATTCCAGGAATTGATGAAAATATATTCTGTTTTACTCAATTGCGCCGCAACAGGAGCCGTTCCTAAAATTTTCTCTTTATTGGTGGCATTATAAGTATATGCTTCTAGCTGGTTTTTCTTAATATTAGCCCACGGTAAAACAAAATGATTGACTACCAAAGAAATAACCGCAATAAAAAGAGAAGTCAAAAAATAAGGTCTCGCAAACCTGTGAAAGCTTGCTCCACTGCTTATAATGGCGACAATTTCGGTATTATTTGCCATTCTCGAGGTGAAATAAATTACCGATATGAAAACAAGAATCGACAAAAATGTCACCACAAGATTGATAATCCAAAATGGGTAAAAATGAACTAAGAAATAATTCAGATCTAATTTCGGATCGATTGCCGTAGCTCTCTCGATACGCGGAATTTTCTGCTGAACATCAATAACCAAAACCACAATAGACAGCAATATCAACATGAAACTAAAAGTTCCAAGGTATTTTTTTACGATATATCCGTCTACTATTTTAAGCATTTTGTCTTAAATATTTTTTACAGTCTTTGTCTTAGTACAGGTACAACAGATTCTTTCCACTGATAGAAATCTCCCGCTAAGATATGTTCTCTCGCCACTTTTACCAAATCTAAGTAAAATGCAAGATTATGGATTGATGCAATTTGTTTTGCCAAATATTCTTTAGATACAAATAAATGACGCAGATACGCTTTTGAATATTCCTGATCAACAAAACTCGTCCCAAATTCGTCCAACGGAGAAAAATCTTTCTTCCATTTTTCATTTTTCATATTCATCACGCCTTGCCAAGTGAAAAGCATTGCATTACGAGCATTTCTTGTCGGCATTACACAATCCATCATATCGATTCCGAGACCGATAGATTCTAAAATATTCCACGGAGTTCCCACTCCCATCAAATATCTCGGTTTATCTTTCGGTAAAATATCGGTGACTTCATCGGTAATTCTGTACATTTCTTCTTCAGGCTCACCTACAGAAAGCCCGCCTATTGCATTTCCTTCAGCTCCTGCTTCAGCAATAACTTCAGCCGAAATTTTTCTTAAATCTGAATAAGTAGAACCTTGAACGATTGGGAAAAATCTTTGCTTATGACCATATAATTCAGGGTTTTCTGCATTCCAGTCGATGCATCTTTTTAACCAGCGATGCGTCATTTCCATTGAAAGTTTCACCTGATTGTAATCGCAAGGATACGCAACACATTCATCAAAAGCCATAAAAATATCGGCTCCGATCTGTCGTTGAATTTCCATAGACTTCTCCGGAGTAAATAAATGATAGCTTCCGTCGATGTGAGATTTGAATTTCACTCCTTCTTCAGACATTTTTCTGCTTCCTGAAAGCGAAAACACCTGAAACCCTCCTGAATCGGTAAGAATCGGAAGATCCCAATTCATAAATTTATGTAAGCCTCCTGCTGCTTCCATCACTTCCATTCCCGGACGAAGATAAAGATGATAGGTATTTCCCAAAATGATCTGAGCTTTGATATCGTCTTTTATTTCTCTCTGATGAACGGTTTTCACACTTGCAACAGTTCCTACAGGCATAAATATCGGTGTCTGAACCGTTCCGTGATCGGTGGATAAAACTCCCGCTCTGGCTTTTCCTTCTGAGGTTTTTTCTATATTAAAAAAATTCATTCTTTTACATTTTAGCTTCTTTTAGGATCGAGAAGCATTACTTCATTATCGTCTTTCAAGTTTGGGTAATTCTGTCGTTTTAATTTCGGTATTACCTTTTATTTTCTTTTCAGACTTCGGGTCTTTTTCTATAATAATTTTCTGAGCATCATTCAAAATCGCCTCCATTTTCTGTTTCACGATATAATATCGGTAACTTGCTACAAAATCGTCGGTTTTTACATTGTGGGTTTTCAGAATAAATCTTGTTCCGCTTTCTAAATTTGTTCCCGGATATAAATTAATGACCTGATCATTAATCGCCATATCGGCAATAATTTCCGACATTTTGGTCTTATCGATCAGATTTTTTGGTTTGTCTACATATTCGCTGCAGGAAACAAAAAACAAAAAGATCAAAAAACAAATCAGCTTTTTCATAACCTGTTGATCATTGATTTCCATTTTAAATTTAAAACTCCAAACACTGCTTCATGAATAATTCCGCCGTTCATTTTACTTTCACCTAAAATTCTGTTGGTAAAAATAATAGGAACTTCTACAATTTTGAAGCCTTTCTTGAAAGTTCTGAATTTCATCTCAATCTGAAAACCGTATCCTTTTAATTTAACATTCTCTAAACCTATTTCTTCTAAAACTCTTCTCGAAAAACATACAAAACCTGCAGTTGTATCGTGAATAGGAAGTCCCAAAATAAATCTTACATATTTTGAAGCAAAATAGGAGAGCAAAACTCTTCCCATTGGCCAGTTTACTACATTTACTCCTTTAGAATAACGTGAACCTACTGCCATATCTGCATTTTTGCAGGCTTCGAAAAGTTTGGGCAAATCTTTCGGATCATGTGAAAAGTCGGCATCCATCTCAAAAATGTAATCATAATTGTTTTGAAGTGCCCATTTAAAACCATGAATATATGCCTTTCCTAAACCGTCTTTAATGTGTCTTATGGAAATATGAAGGTTGTGAGGAAACTTTTTCTGAAGTTCTTTTACGATGTCGGCTGTTTTGTCTGGCGAAGAATCGTCTACCACCAGAATGTGAAACTCTTCTTCCAATGCAAAAACAGCGGAAATTATAGCTTCTATATTTTCCTTTTCGTTATAGGTCGGAATTATGACGAGTTTTTTCATTTCAGTTTGCAAAGATAGTTTATTTAAGTTTTTTATTTTATACAAAATAATCTATAATTTTGCAAAAAATTTCCTTTGCCATTATTACAATCTTTCAAAAACGAAGTAAGAATACCTGAAAATAATGATTGGGTAGTTTTTATCCTTATAGGATGTCTTTTTTTATACATCTTTATGATGAATATCGTGGAGCGCGAGGCCAATCTGAAAGATTTTCTTCTTCAGAAATATTATGATGCAAGCAATAATCTTCCGAGTTGGATCATTACTTCTGTGGTTACTATTTTAAGCTTAAGTGTTTTGGTCTCCCAATATGTTCCGATCATCCCGAAATATATTGCCGAATTTCAGCCTTTCGGATATCAACTGAATAAAATCGGCTATACTATAATTATCATTTCGCTTTTTTATTTTGTAAGAACAGCTTTAGGATTTTTATTTTTCCAATCGATAGGTGACGGAAAAAAATGGAGTATTTTTTATTTTACCTCCACCAAATTTCACTTCATCCTTTCAGTTTTACTCATTATTTTGTGTGTAACCCACTACTATTTCCCGATAGACAGAAATAGTGCATTTATTTATTATTTGTGTTTTTTCTGTTTTGTATTCATTTTCAAGGTATTTTTCTATTTGTTTCACAGAAACAACATCTTACCACAAAAATGGTATTATAAATTTTTGTATATTTGCACCCTCCAAATTGCACCGCTGATGATGCTTTGGAAGTTATTATTTATTTAATAAAAGTACATGATGAGAATAAAGTCAATATTGGTTTCTCAACCAGCACCTAGTGAGTCTTCTCCATATTTGGAAATTGCGAAGAAGGAAAAAATAAAGATTGACTTCCGCCCTTTTATCCACGTCGAAGGAGTAGACAACAAAGAACTTAGAACACAAAAGATAGATCTCACACAATATACAGGTATAATTTTTACCAGTAAAAATGCGATTGATCATTACTTCAGACTTGCTGAAGAACTGAGGTTTTCTGTACCAGACACAATGAGATACATTTGTCAGTCTGAGGCAATTGCCAACTATCTTCAGAAGCATATTGTGTATAGAAAAAGAAAGATCAGCTTCGGCGAAAAAAACTTCGCAGATCTTTTGCCGCTTTTCAAGAAATTTCCTTCCGAAAAATACTTGCTACCTTCTTCAGATGTTTTGAGTCCGGATATCCCGAAAACTCTGGATGCAGCAAATATCGAATGGACGAGAGCAATCATGTACAGAACGGTTTGCAGTGATCTGACAGACATCAACATCAAAGATTATGATATGTTGATTTTCTTCAGTCCGCAAGGAATTAAATCGCTACAGCAAAACTTCCCCGACTTCAAACAGGAAGAAACTAAAATCGGAGTTTTTGGTCCTACAACTTCCGCAGCAGCAGAAGACGCAGGCTTAAAAGTAGATTTAATGGCGCCAACAAAAGAAACCCCTTCAATGACTATGGCATTGGAAAAATATATCAAAGCTCTTCATAAATAGACTTTAAGTATATCTATAAAAACAGCCGTCTTTTCATTAATAAGAAAAGATGGTTTTTTTTTAATTAAATTTGAACAAGAATTAACATTAGATGGAAGCTCCCAAGGCAAAAAAAATAGAAAAAACACTCGAAATTCACGGCGACAGAAGAACAGACAATTATTTCTGGATGAATGAAAGAGAAAATCCCGAAGTAAGAAAATATCTTGAAGAAGAAAATGCGTACAGCGAATTTGTGATGAAAGACACAGAGCAGCTTCAGGAAGAACTTTTCGAGGAGATGAAGGCCAGATATAAAAAAGATGACGAGTCTTTGCCTTATTTTTTCAACGAATTCTGGTACTATGTACGTTACGAAGAAGCAAAAGAATATCCCATTTTCTGCAGAAAGTATAAAACTCTTGAAAGTGAAGAAGAAATTGTTCTTGATGTAAACATTCTTGCAGAAGGAGAAGATTTTTTTGAGGTGGCGAATGTTGCAGTAAGCCCTAATAACGAATTAGCTTCTTTCTCTTCTGATAACGTAGGAAGAAGAATTTACAATTTAAATTTTAAAAATTTAAAAACAGGAGAAATTCTTCAAGACAAAATTGAAAATACAACCGGAAAAGCAGTTTGGGCAAACGATAACGAACATATTTTCTACATCAGAAAAGACGAAAGTCTCCGCGCTTACAAGGTTTACAGACACAAACTCGGAACTGAAACTTCAGAAGATATTCTAATTTTCCATGAGAAAGACGAAACGTTTGACGTGAATGTTTTCAAAACGAAATCGATGGAATATATTTTCATGGCGAGTTCGAGCACCATTTCAGATGAGCATCATTTTATCCCTGCAGATAATGTTTTTGCAGAATGGAAAGTGATTCAGCCAAGAATTGATGATCTGGAATATTCTGTGGAACATTATGAAGATGAATTTTATATCATTACCAATGCAGACGACGCTACCAATTTCAAAATTGTAAAGACAAAAATCGACAACTGCGGAATGGAAAACTGGGTGGATGTAATTCCGCACCGAGAAAAAGTGTTACTGGAAGGTTTCGAAATTTTCAGAAACTATCTGGTTCTTGAAGAAAGAGAAGAAGGTTTGCTCCAGATAAAAATCATTGACGAAAAAACTCAGGAATCTTATTATTTACCTTTTTCTGATCCTACTTACACGGCTTATATCGGTGTAAATCTTGAATTTGATACAGAAGTTCTGCGTTATGGCTATACTTCTTTGACACAACCCAGCTCGACCTACGAATACAACATGAAAGAAAAAACCACCACACTTCTGAAACAGCAGGAAGTTTTGGGCGGAAAATTCTTTGTTGAAAATTATATTTCTGAAAGAATCTGGGCCGATTCTAGAGATGGGGAAGCAAAAATCCCTATTTCTCTGGTTTATCATAAAGACACCAAAAAATCTGCGGAAACCCCGGTTCTTTTGTATGGCTACGGAAGTTACGGGCACACTGTTGATGCGAGTTTTTCTAATGTGAGATTGTCGATTCTCGACAGAGGATTTATTTATGCAATTGCTCACATTCGTGGCGGAGAATATTTGGGAAGAGAATGGTATGAAGACGGAAAAATGCTGTTCAAAAAAAATACATTCTACGATTTTATAGATGCCGGAAAACATTTGATTAAAGAAAACTACACCTCTTCACGACATTTATATGCAATGGGTGGAAGTGCAGGAGGATTATTGGTTGGAGCTGTAATGAATTACGAACCTACTCTATTCAACGGAATTGTAGCACAGGTTCCTTTTGTAGATGTAGTTTCTACAATGTTGGACGAAACAATTCCTTTGACAACCGGGGAATATGACGAATGGGGAAATCCGAATGATGAAGAATATTACCATTACATGAAAGAGTACTCACCGTATGACAATGTTGAAGCAAAAGACTATCCTAATATTCTGATCACAACAGGATTTCACGATTCTCAGGTGCAATATTGGGAACCGGCAAAATGGACGGCAAAATTGAGAGAATTAAAAACAGATAACAATATTTTAATTTTCAAAACCGATATGAGTTCCGGACACGGCGGCGCAAGCGGAAGATTTGAATCTTTAAAAGAAGATGCTTTGGAATTTGCGTTTTTACTTAAACTTGAAAAATAATGTGTTGGATGCTAGGTGCAGGAAGCTTGATGTAAATTTTCAATTTATTTCGTCCATCACCCAACATCCATCATCCAACAAAAAAAAGAAATGATTAACGAAACAGAATATTGGCAAAAAGTAGAACAATTTTTCATTGAAAATTTTGACACTGAAAAAAATGCACCGATAGAAACCTATTTGTTTCTTATTGGTCTTCAGGAATTAGGAAGCGGGAAACAGAAATACACAAAAGATGATAAAGTAAACCTGATTCACATTGCAGTGTGCAGACTGTTAGAACCTTTTGGATATTATAAATTTTCGCATTATGATGATGACGGATATCCCCATTTTACTCAGCTGGAAGAACTTCCCGAGCTAAGACCTAATGAACAGCAAATTCTGATGAAAAAAGCAATCATTCAGTATTTTCAGGATGAAGAGCTAATTTGAGAATTAGATAATTTGAAAATCAATTATAAAAAAATGGAGAGTACATTTACTTTCCATTTTTCTTTATACATTTTGCAATTTAATTTTCAAATTAGCATACTCTCAAATTTTCAATTACTGAAAATTTCTTCCAGCTGGTTCAAACCCATTTTAAAACCTTCTTCAAAACCCATCTCCAACTGTTTTTTCATATCTTCTTCTGACTGAAAATGCATATTGACAGAAACTTTCGTTCCTTCTTCTACTCCTGTAAAACCAATAAGCCATTGGGTTTGCGGAAAATTTTTATCGATATTCCCGTTTTCATCGCAGAAAGCATCAATCCCATCAAAACTTCTGTGCTCATTGATTTCTCCGTATTTTACAAGAGAAAAAACTTTCTCACCTTTCGGTCCGTTCATTGAGTAAAGCCAGACTCCACCTTCTTCAAAATTCAGATTTTCAGTCTCACATTTCCAGGGTTTTGGAGCCCACCACAGGTCTAAAAGTTCTGGTTTTGTAAAATAATTCCACACTTTGGATACATCAGCATTATAAATTTTCATTACATAGATGCTTTTCGATTCGAAATCCTGATTAAATACAATTTTTGAGTTCATAACAAATGGTTTTTAGTTAATAAATATCGTAGTTTCATTAAGAAAAGTGGTCACAGTTTATAATAAAATGTTAAAAAGACTATTTTTAAGAAAAAATATACAATATTTTGGCGTGTTTTTTGTTTACCAAATCTTAAAATGTTTAATTTTAACATTCACAATTTTAATTTTCTTATTCAATGAACAACAAATTCATCCCGATAATCTCGGTCTTTATGACAATTTCGCTTATTGTCTTTGTCACACTGCAGTTTTATTGGCTTAAAAATTATTACGTTGCATTGGAACAGGAATTTTCCAACAAAGTTTATTCCGCTTTGGAAAATACTTCAAAAAACATTGCTGAAATTGAAGTAGATAAACTTTTAAATGAAAATTATACAAATTTTAGAGATAATATAAAAGCGAATAAAGATAAAGCATCTCTCACAACGATTCAGCAGACTCAGGATTCCGGAACTCAGAAATCTATCGTTTATTATCGAAATATTATTGAAAAGACACAGTTTCCTATTTCGAAAAGAGGCGATTCTCTTCTTTTAACGAAAATGTATAGTGATGATGCAGCTTATAAAATCAAAAAAGACACTTCACATCGTGAGCTTTTAACACCGGAGATTAATCAGGATATCGAAAGCGGCGATTATGATTCTAAAGAATTTGTAAAAGTAAATGGCAGCAATTTACCTTTAAACAAGAGAGTTGATGCCATAGTGTTGGATTCTGTGATTACCAAAGAGCTTAGAATGAAAGGAATAACTGCAGAATTCGGGTATGGCGTGACAGACAAAAACAATAAACTGACGAACATTGTCAATAAGGTTTTCAAGGAGAAAAAAGACACCAATTCTTATTCTTATCCTTTGTTTACTGACAAGAAAGATCACACTTTATATACGCTCGCTTTAGTTTTTCCTAAAAAAGAATATTCTTTAGCGATGAATAATTGGCCTATGCTTTTAGGAACATTTCTTTCATTGTTGACGATTTTGGGAATTTACATCATTTCCATTAATTATATGATGAGGCAGAAAAAACTGGCGGAAGTGAAAACTGATTTCATCAACAATATGTCACATGAGTTCAAAACACCTTTAGCAACCATTTCGGTAGCTACAGATTCTTTGGCAAATGATAAAATTGCGACCAATCCTGATAAGGTTAAATATTATTCAAACCTCATCAAACAGGAAAACTTGAGGATGAAAAAACAGGTTGAGAATGTTCTTAATATGTCTAAACTTGAACGAAATGAGGTAGAACTCTTCCTTAAAGAAACCAATGTGAGGGAATTAATTAAAAAGACAACAGAATCTTTCAACCTTATCATTCAGCAGCGAAACGGAATATTGACGGAGGAGTTCAATGCAACCCATTATATTTTTAAGATTGATGAATTCCATATTTCAAATATGCTTGTCAACCTTCTGGATAATGCCAATAAATATTCTCCGGAAACACCGGAAATCAGCATTAAGACCAAAAATGAAGGAAACTGGTACGTATTGGAGATTGCAGATAAAGGAATGGGAATGGAAACCCAGAACAAAACCAAGATTTTTGAAAAATTCTTCCGGGAAGAAACCGGGAACATTCACAATGTGAAAGGACAAGGTTTGGGACTTTCTTACGTTAAGAAAATTGTAGAGCTTCACAAAGGACAGATTATTGTAGAATCGCAAAAAGATCAGGGAAGCAAATTCATTATCAAGCTTCCGATGGCATAAAATTTTAAGCAAATAATAAATATAAAACATATGAGCAACAGAATATTATTAGTAGAAGATGATCAGAGTTTCGGTGCAGTACTGAAAGATTATCTTACCATAAACAACTTTGAAGTTACGCTTGCGGTAGACGGAGAACAGGGTTTGAAAGAATTTACAGAAAACGAATTCGACATCTGTATTTTCGATGTCATGATGCCGAAAAAAGACGGATTTTCATTGGCAGAAGACGTGAAAAAAATCGATAAAAACACCCCGATTATTTTCCTTACGGCAAGAAATATGAGAGAAGACATCCTGAAAGGTTATCAGTTGGGAGCAGACGATTATATTACAAAACCGTTTGATACAGAATTACTTTTATACAAAATCAAGGCAATTCTTCAGAGAAGCTCTACTTTAGAAAATGAGGAGCAGGAGCAATTCAAAATCAGCAATATTTTCTTCGATTCTATGTTGAGACAGTTGAGAGTAGGTGATAATGAATACAAACTTTCGCCAAAAGAAAATGAACTTTTAAAATTGCTTTGTCTTCACAGAAATGACTTTATGCCTAGAGATTTAGCATTGAGAAAAATCTGGAAAAAAGAAAACTATTTCACTGCAAGAAGTATGGATGTTTACATTGCAAAACTTAGAAAACTTCTTAAAGATGATGAAGGATTAGAGATCATCAATGTACACGGTGAAGGTTTCAGACTTTTAGTGAAAAACTAAAAAGAATATTATACATTCAAACAAAATTCAAAAATTAGCAAAACAATACAAAATGTTTTGCTAATTTTGTTTTTTATGAAGAAAATTAATATGAAAAATTTACTTTTAGGACTTCTTGCAACTTCACTTGTTGCTGTTTCATGTAAAAAAGACGAAAAACCAACATATTTAAAAGACGATGCCGGAACTCAGCCTAACGTTGCGATCAACACTCCCAAAGCTTCATTAATTGATCAGGCAGGAATAACATCAAACGTTCAGGCAGGATCTACGATGGTTACCTCATCGGGAATGAATCCGCCTCACGGACAACCTGGCCACCGATGTGATATTCCTGTAGGGCAACCTTTGAATGGAGCTCCTGCTCCTGCAAACACACAAAACATTCAGGTAAACGGAAATGCTCCGATCCAGATCGATCCAAATTCTATGAGTCCCGGAACAGTAACCACAACAAGCACTGCAACTCCTCAAAAAACAGCTCCCGGAATGAATCCGCCACACGGACAGCCGGGTCACAGATGCGATATTCCTGTCGGACAGCCTTTAAATAGCAAACCTGCAGCACAACCTACCCCTCAAAATGTTCAGGTACAAGCGCCCCAACCGACTCCTACTCCGCAACCAGCAGTGGCCAATACTGGCCCGAAGCCAAAGCTTAATCCTGCTCATGGTGAACCTTGGCATGATTGTGCTAAACAAGTTGGAGCTCCACTTTAAATATTTTTTGTAAATTTGCCTCGTGAAGCCAATACAAATTTTAGTCATTATCTTTTGTCTGGGAATTTTTCTGATTCCTAAGGATAATTTCTATGCTCAGGCTTCACAGGAAAACTGCTGTAAAACAGAATCAAATATCAATTCATGCTGTGAAAAAGATCATAGCGATCACAATTCACAAGACAGCAAAAAAGACCACAAATCATGCAATGACGACTGTTGCTCGTTCTGTATGACCTGCCATACTTTTGTTGAAAATCATTTTGCAAAAGACAACTTTTGGCAAATTTCCTCTTTCGAAAATATTCTAAAAATACAGGTTCAGTACTCTGATCCTTACATTTCAAACGGTTTAAAAGAAATCTGGCAACCGCCAAAACTAGGTTAATTAAACAAAATGCAGCAATGTCTAAGTTGAACAATCTACCAATGTTTGTTAAACTTTTACATGATTAGCTTGTTACTTTAAATTCAATTAATCTAAATTTTA
>Ga0256791_1000340_pt1 | contig 18286 bp, 21 predicted proteins | sample MC6MC0942MT_FD_190188 | JGI IMG/M metagenome (GOLD analysis project Ga0256791, IMG submission 190188) | Metatranscriptome of enriched soil aggregate microbial communities from Iowa State University, Ames, United States - MC6-MC0942-MT... | ecosystem: Environmental > Terrestrial > Soil >...
CGCAGCTCGGCGGGCGCCGAAATTCGATCCGGCAGCGCGACACGAAGAACAAGTCCGACGGCCAGCACTTCTTCGGTAAGTACCCTGACATTCCAGCCAGGCCGGCTCACCCATGGCTGCGGCCGTCAATCGATGTGAACAGGGAATATGTGATGGCTGACATTGAAGCCGCTGTGCGCCTGACCTTGCGCAAGGCAAGCCAGGGGGTAGGCAATGGCTGATCCATCGTTGGCCCTGCAGGAGGCGATATTCGCCCGGCTACAAGCTGAGGTCAGTTGCCCGATTTACGACGGTGCGGACATCAACACCCAGATGCCCTATGTGTCGATCGACCGGGAAATCTCGGTGAACGCCAGTCCAATCTCCGGGCGGAAGCGCGAGACGCGACTGATCTACCTGTCGGTCTGGTCCGATGCCGTTGGCCAGGCCGAGGTGAAGCGCATCAACGGCGAGGTTATCGCCGCCCTGGACGAGCGCCGCCTACCGTTGGAAGTCGGCCGTGCCGTCTCCGTTCGGGTCGAACAGGCCGACGCCCAGCGCGATGCCGACGGCATCACCTACCAGGGCTCGATCACCGTCCGTGTGATCACCACCCACTGAATCACCCAATGGCCGCGCTGCGGCTTCTATCCAACGTGGCTTTGGAGGATCACCCATGCCCGCAGAAGACAACCTCAATACAGCCGCCGGCTGCCGCCTCTTCATTGGCAGCAAGACCGGGGCGACTACCAAAACTGAGTTCGAGGCCGACACCTATGTGCGTGTTGGTGAAATCGAAGACCTCGGCGAGTTCGGCGACACCTTCAGCAGCGTGACCTTCACGTCGCTCGAGGATGGCCGGGTGCGCAAGTACAAGGGCACGGCTGATGCCGGCGACATGACCATGACCGTGGGCCTGGATAACGGTGATGCTGGCCAGAACGCCGTCAAGACCGCCCACAAGGATCGCAGCAAGGGCGATTACAACATCAAGGTCACCCTCAACGATGGCGACCCTGATGCATCCCCGGCAATCAGCCCGACCACCTTCTACTACCGCGCGAAGGTGATGAACAACACCGTTGCGGCCGGCGCCGCTGACAACGTGGTGCGCCGCAACATCACCTTTGGCATCAACTCGGAAATCCTCGAGCTGTTGCCGGCCCCTGTCACCCCATAAGCGCCCGGGGCTTCGGCCCCGGCCTCACAGGACCTGATCAATGAACAACACGCTGCACGGTACCGTTACCGTCAAGTTGGGTGATGAAGAGTTCACCCTTACCCCAACCCTGAAGGCTGTGAGGGCGATCGAGAGCCGCTTTGGCGGCCTGCGCGGTGCTTCCCAGGCGATCAACTCGCTCAGCGTCGACGGTTGCGCCGCCATCCTGGTGGCCGGTGCCGGCCTCGACGATAAGGCCGCCAAGGCAGTGCCAGAGCAAGTCTGGCAGCACGGCGTTCTCGATGCGTCGACGCAACTGAACGCCTACCTGGTCGCGCTGTACAACCCGCGCGGCAAAGACGCGGGAAACGAACAAGCCGGGACGGCGTAAGCGTCATCGAAGACGGAAGTTACGTTGACCGGCTGTACTCGATCGCAACGGGCTGGCTTGGCTGGCAACCCGATGTGGCTTGGCGAACGCCGCTACCCGAGTTGTTCATGGCGCTGGATGCCAGGCTGGAGTGGTCGCAGATGACCAACCCCTTCGGCAAAGGAAAGGCACAAGGGGCCAAGCCGAAACCCAGCGCCTCGGCTGTGGCCGACAAGCTGCGACAGGCGCTGACGGGCCGTAACGCATAGCTCAACACCCGCTCCGGCGGTTTTTTTCGTTCTGGAGAATTACATGGCCGACCAACAGGTCCAGGGTATGCTGGTCCAGATTGAGGCGACCACGGCTCAGCTGCGTCGAGAGTTGGCTAATGCTGATCAACTGGTCTCTCGGTCATCCCAGGCGATTGATCAGAGCTTGGCGAAGGTCGACTCCGCTTTTGATCGGGCCGGCGCGGCAGCGCAGCAAGCCGGCACTCTCGTTCGTGGTGCTTTCGCGGCGGTGGCTGGGGCTGGCTTGATCGGCGGGATCATTCAGCAAGTCGACGCCTACGGGCAGATGGCTGACAGGATGAAGGCCGCAGCCGGTAGCGCAAGCGAGTACCAGCTGGTTCAAGATCACTTGCTGCAAACTGCTCAGGAAACTTATCGGCCCCTTGCAGAGGCTCAGGAACTGTATATCCGCACTGCGGATGTGATGAAGAGTCTGGGATTCAATACCCAGCAAACGCTCGACATTACTGACAGCTTCAGCTTTCTTCTTGTGACCAACGCAGCAGCAGCAGACAAGGCTGGGTCTGCACTGGATGCGTACTCCAAGGCACTACAGACCGGTAAAGTAGAGATCGATGGTTGGCAGTCAATCCAGACAGCAATGCCGACCATTGTCGACGCGATAGCCACCGCCACCGGGAAGGGTGCAGACGAGATTCGGAAGCTCGGTAATGAAGGTAAGCTTTCGATAGATGATATCAACACCGGCCTCCTGAAGACTGTTGAGGCCAACCGCAAGGCTGCGGCCGACATGTCCACCAGCGTGCAGGATGCGCTGGTGAACATCAGCAACGCCATTCAGGTATTCCTGGGTGGCATGGAAGAGCAAACCGGCATAGTTTCAGGCTTTGCGAACGTGCTGATTGCGCTGGCGGACAACGTGGACCTGGTGGCCGTGGCCATGGGGGGCGTCGGTGCGGCTGCTCTGACCAACTACGTTGCGAAAACTGGGCTGGCCGTGCAGGCCTCGCGGGCTGACCGTGCTGCGCGTATTGCCCAGGCTGAGGCAACACTGCAGGCGGCGATAGCGGATCAACGGAAAGCTCAGACTGCCACCGTTCTTGCTGAGCGTGAGGCTATTGCGGCGCGCGGTACCGCAGTTCAGACCCAAATGTCCCTTCAGCTCGCAACGGCGCGGACAAAGGAGGCCGCTGCAACTGCTGCAGTAGCAACAGCTCAGTCTGGATTGAAGGCCGCTTCGGCCGGTCTCCTTGCCGGCCTGGGCGGACCCATGGGGTTGGCGATTCTCGCCGGCACTGTTGCGGCAAGTTTCCTCCTGCTTCGCGACAATGCGGACAAGGCCGGCGTCAGCCTGGAGGACATGCAAAAGCCCGTATCCCAACTGCGGGAGGAGTTCCAGAAACTCAATCGGGACCAGCGCGAAGCCGGTCTGGTGAAATGGCAACAGGAGCAGATCAACGCCGCGGACAAGGTCAAGGATGCCTATGGCGATCTTGCTCAGTCCATACGCTCTGCGACAGTAACGGCACCCGTTCGGGACTCGGGTGGTCAGTACAACAAGCAGTTGGCCGACTACCAAGGAATCATCGACCGGCTGAATGAGGCTCGGTCTTCGGGTGCAGACCTTGCCCCAATCCTCAAGGAGGTGGGGGCTCGCTTCCAGCTTCCAGCGGCTACGTTGCAGGGGTGGATCACCCAGGCGGGCGCCGTCAGTGATGCTGACCAGCGTTCAGGCCTGATTGCGGAAACCTTGCGCGTCCTCACCGGGGTTACCAAGGAAAACACGGTCGCGACCGAAGCGAATAATGCCGCGAAGACCGGCATGAGCAGCGCTGGTCAGACCTACCTGGAAACCCTGCAGAAACAGCTCGGTGGCCTGCAAGACAACAACGACGCGATCAAGATCGCAAACCGGTACATTGCAGAGAATGCAGACCTAACCGATACCGATCGGCAAGCGATCCTATCTGCAGCCAGCGCCATCGAGTCGCAGAAGAAGGCCAATGACAAGGCCAATAAGGCCAAGCGTGAGGGCGAAACGGCCGGCGAGAAAGCCGCCAAACAGCAGCTCAAGGATTTCGAGTCAACTGAGGAAGGCTACAAGCGCCAAATCGAGCTTATCAACACCACGGGCGACAAGCAGAAGGACGCATCCGAGGTAGCCAAGCTGTCCTTTGAGCTGCAGGAGGGCAAACTTGGTAACCTGTCGAAAGCCCAGCAAAAGCGCTTACTCGAACTGGCGGCTGAGCTCGATGGGCTAAACAAAATCAAGAAGGCTAATGAAGATGCGTTGAAGCTCAGCGCCTTCAAGGCCACGCAGCAGGCCGGAACCAAGACCCAGGCTGATGGATTTGCCCAGGAACTGGCCGGCATCGGCATGGGCGACAAGGCCCGTGACCGTATGCGCGCTGACCTAGCCCTGCGCCAGAAGTACGTGGAAGACCTCCAGGCCCTGAATGAGCAGCGAAACACTGGGCAGCTTGCCCCTGACCTGTATGCCAGCGAAACACAGGTGCTTCAGGAAGAGCTCGGCAAACGGCTCCAGGCGCAGCAGGACTTCTACGCGGCGGTAGATGAGCAGCAATCAACCTGGATGAATGGGGTCCATGAGGCCTGGGCAAACTTCGCTGACGATGCGCAGAACTACTCTGCCCAGGCAGCAGATGCCACCACCAGCATGCTGGGGAGTGCGCGTGGCGAGCTGAGCACCTTCATGACTGACGTTGCCACCGGCGCCGAGAGTGCGGGTGATGCGCTCGGGAACATGATCAGCGGATTCGCGGAGTCTGTGCTCAACGCTTTGGCCGACATGGCGGCGCAGTGGTTGGTGTATCAGGGTGTGCAGATGATCGTCGGCAAGACCACCCAGGCGAGCTCTGCGGGAATGATGGCGGCGAATGCCCAGGCGACAGCGCTGCAGGCCGGCCTGGCTGCATTTGCCTCGACTGCGGCAATTCCAATCGTTGGCCCGGCTCTGGCACCAGGCGCGATGGCCACAGCGCTCACTATCGCCAACCCGCTGGCTTCGGCCGTGGGCATGACCGCGATGTCGGGTGTGGGCTTCATGGATGGCGGCTACACGGGACACGGCCGCAAGGATGAGGTCGCCGGCCCGGTGCACCGCGGCGAGTACGTGTTCGATGCCGAGTCTACTGCGCGTATTGGTGTGGGCACGCTTGAGGCCATCAGCGACGGCCGCGCTGCCTTCATCGGTGGCCCTGGCAGTTCCACTGCCCCGGCGGCTGAGTCTGCAGGTGGTGGCACCGTCGCGCCCGCGCTTCCTCCGCAGGTGAACCTCTACGAGGATGCCCGCCGCGCTGGACGGGTGCAGACCTCTACGGGGCCGGACGGTCGTCAAATCCTCGATATTTGCGTGGCGAACATTCGGCAAGGCGGGGTGCTAGCCAAGGCCTACGAACAGACGTACGGAGCGAAAAGGGTAGGGCGATGACTGCAATTGCACGGTTTTACGCATCAGGCGGCCGGGCGTGGATGATTCCGACATTGACGCTGCGCTGTAGCTCCTGGGCCGCGCCAATCTACATGTGTTCGGGCTTTGACGACGTGGTAGCCACGCTGGAGACGGGGCAAAGCGTCAAGTTCACGGCCACCGCCTTCGACGCCGCTCTGCCTAAGCGGGATGACAGCGGCAACCAGACACTAACGTTTGCCATAGATAACGTGACGGGTGTGGCTCAACAGCTGATCGACCAGGCACTGGAAGCACGTCAGGCGATCACTCTTGAGTTTCGGATGTTTCTATCGTCCGACCTAACCGCGCCGGCCGAGCGGCCCTATCGCATGAAGGTGCTCAGCGGTTTCATGGAAGGAGCCTCGGTGCAGTTGCAGGCCGGTTACTTCGATTTCGTCAACCTCGCGTGGCCACGGCGCCGCTACACGCTGGATGTTGCCCCCTGCCTTAGGTACGTCTGATGTTTGATCGCTATCTCACCGCCGCGTACGAGGACGGCGGGCGCGGCCCTGTGCGCTTCGATTGTTGGGGGCTGGCGCGGGCGGCGCGCCACGAGGTCTACGGCCTGCCACTGCTACCCAGCTGGGGCGACGTACGCAACACCATGCCTCGGGAGTTCACCCGTGCCGTTCGCCACGAGGCCGGCGCCATGGAGCGTTGCGCGCCAGAGGTGGGCGCTATTGCCTGCATCTGGCGGGGAGACATCTGCGTGCATGTGGCGCTCATCGTTGAGGTGGAAGGCCGTCTGCATGGCCTGGAAATGAAGCCAAGCGGCGCCACCATCAAGCCCCTGCGGCGATTCCAAGACCAGTACCTGAAAGTGAGTTATCACCGTGATCGAATTCTACCCCAGCAAGCTTGAGGGCTCTCCTCTGGAGCGCTACAGAACCGACAAGGTGATGACGATAGAGGGTTGGCTGCGCCGCAATGTGCCTGGGTATGCGCCGCGTTCGTCGCCGCCCATCAGCATTGAGGTGAATGGGGTTTTCATTTCCCCTGACCGGTGGGGCAAGGTCGAGTTTTCTCCGATGGATACGGTCCGTATCTATCCAGAGCCCAAGGGTACCGGCCTTGAGGTGGCTGTATGGGCGGTGGTGGCCGCCGTGGTGGCGGTCGGTGTCATCATGCTCACGCAGAAGCCGCTGGCCACCCCGACGAACAAATCGCAAAAGGGACAGAGCCTTAACCTGGCGAAGACCACCGGCAATCAGGTTAAGGTGGGGGACATAATCCGGGAGGTTGCCGGCCGCACTCGGATCTTCCCCGACTTTCTGGCGCCGCCTCGGCACTACTTCGTCAACGAGACGGAGCAGTGGGTGGAAATGCTGCTGTGCGTTGGCGTAGGTGAGTTTGAGATAAACCCCACCGACGTAAAGATCGGCGACACCCCGATCGCTTCACTGGGCAGTACCGCCCGCTACCGGATCTACGGTCCAGGCGAGTCGTTGGCTGATGAGCCGGCCCGGCTCTGGTGGCACAACTCCACCGAGGTTGGTTCAACTAGCACCGGCGGGGCGGGGCTCACGCTCACGACCACCACCACCGTTGCCCAGCAGTTTGCGGGCGAATCGGTGCTGGTTGCCGACCATGTACTGACCGTTCCTGAGGGGGCTGGCTGGTTCCCTCTCGGGTGGGACGGCGGGATGATTGCTCGCATCGAGGTGCCGTACCCGTACACGTTCACCGCACCGGTGAATGGCAGTGCGACTGTAGTCAGCGGCCCGCACCTGCCCATGCTCAAGCCGTTTGTTGGCATGCGCATTGAGATTTCTGGCGCTAACGCGGGCGAGTATGTGGTCGCCAGCTATTCGCCCGAAGTGCCAGGCACGCCTGCAGTGCCCGGTAGCGCCTCAATGGTCACTGGCAGCGCAGCGCCTACGCGCTTCGACTTCAATGTGACGCCGCTGAGCTTTACGGTTTCTCGGGGGATCAGCGACTTTCCCGTTGACCTGAATACCGCCACCATCAATTTGGCAGGCCTGGTCATGGCGGTGAACGCCGCTTTGGCAGGCACACCGTTGGTGGCGAGCGAATCCAGCGGGCACTTGAGGATTGCTGAGCAGGCCGCGCCGTTCACCGGTACCGGCCTGACCATCACTGGAGCAGTCGTAGACATCCTGGGTGCGAGCCCAGTGTTTGCGACGGGTGTGAAGTCTGAGGCGGCAATGGAGGGGCAAGATGCCTCGATGACCATGGCGTATGACGGCGGGGCTCCAGCTGCCGGCCTGCAAACAGGTGAGCTGTTTTCCTCGATCGGCTATCGCGACATGCGATACCGAATTACGGAGGTTTCGGACGATTCCGCTGAAGATGACGAAGAAACTCCGGAAGACGAAAGCCATGGACCTTCAGCGATCACAGTTGTCCGCCTGACCGACACTGGATCAGCTGACGATGAATGGGATGGGTTCGATGCGATCCAGAGCAATGGTGTGAGCGTTGTGCTGGACGGGTCTACCACTGAGGGCGACTGGGCAGGGGCGTTCGTGGTCTGCCCGGAAGGCGAGACGGTGCGCCGGGTGGAACTGGACTTCTTCTTCCCGAGCGGCCTGATCCGCTACACCGAAAAGAACGGCAACCAGCGGCAGGCCAGCGTGAAGGTTGAGGCTCGGTATCGAGATGTCAGCACGGCAGGTGCTTGGACCTCCGTTTTCTGGACTTTCACTGCAACCCGGCGAGATCAGATTGCGTTCACCCGCTCAATCACTTTTCCGGCCTATATGCGCGGTGAAATTCAGGTTCGCCGAATCGGTGAAGAATCTACCGCCAACACCAAGCAGGACCGGGTTCAGTGGTATGGCATGCGCGCCCGCATCGACAAAGCCCCAGTGCGGTATCCGGGCCTGACTGTCATGACCGTATACGCGCGCGGGGGCACCAAGCTTTCGGCTCAGTCCGAGAGCCAAGTGTCAGTGATCGCAACGCGTAAGCTGCCCGTGCTCGTCGGCGATACCTGGTCTGAGCCAGTCCCGACCAGGAGTATCGAATCCTGGGTCCGCTACATCGCGGCTGACTCGGGAGCTTCGGACGATGACCTCGATGTCGAAGAGTTTTCGCGATATTCGGACATTTGGACGCCGCGCAAGGACTACTTCGACTTCTCTGTCGAGGAGGCAGGCACGGTCAAAGAGGCCATCAATGATGCTCTCAAGGCGGGTTTTGCCAAGTTCACGCTTGAGCGAGGGCGTATCACGCCAGTGCGCGATGAGCCGCGCACCCAGATACTCAACATGTACACCCCGTACAACATGACGGGGCCGCTCAAGCGCTCGTTCACTTTGCCTGCGCCGGACGACTACGACGGCGTGCTGATCAAGTTCAAGGATGGCAAGACCTGGGCTGAAGAGACGGTCAAATGCAAGTTGCCCGGCGATGCTTTCAACCGGGTCAAAGAGATCACCCTCGATGGCGTTACCGACCGCGACCGCGCATGGCGCTACGGCATGCGCGAGCGTCGGACCCAGGTATACCAGAACAAGAGCTTCAGCTGGCCAACAGAATTGTCGGCACTCAACAGCAGCTACCTAAGCTACGACGGTGTGGCTGACGACATCCCCGGTTATGCCCAGTCCAGCCTTATGGTCGACTACTCGATGGGCGAGGGGCCGGTGGTAATTGAAAGTGATGAAGCGTTTGTGTGGGAGGAGGGGAAGGCACACGTTCTTGCTATCCGCCGGCCTGACGGCTCCATCAGCGGGCCCTGGGCGACGGCGAGGCTGGACGATTATCGCGTCGTCATTCCGACGATTGATTTCGAACCGGACCTCTCGTTGGAAATTTTGCCCCCGCACCTGCTCTTCGGTGTTACGACTCGCTGGTGCTATCCGGTGCTTATCACATCGATTGATCCAGGTGATTTCGGTGCCGAGGTCGAGGCAGTGAATTACGACGCTCGGGTCTATGCCGATGACGACAACTTTGCGCCTGAGGACGCTTGAGCATGCAGTCTTTTCTTGAAGATCTGCCCCTTCCGGTGGCTGATGGGTATGGCTTCGAGCCGATCAGCCCAATTGTGCGGACGCCCATGCAGAAAGGTCCGGCCATGCAGCGTCGACGGTCCGAAAGCGTGCCGACGATTCTGCCGGTGTCTTGGTTATTTTCTGGCCTTGAATCCAAGTTGTTCGAGGGCTGGTGCAAGTGGGAGATCGGATGGGCCGCGTGGTTCCTGTGCCCCCTAGTGACGCCGCTGGGGCTCAAGCCCCACCGAGCCAGGTTCACGGACATTTACAGGGGACCGGAGTATGCGGGCCACGATCTCTGGCGCTATACCGCAGAGCTCGAGCTGTTCGAGCTCCCCATCGTTGACGAGGCCGAGTACACCTCACTGCTGGCCGGCATGCCGATTACGACAATGACGGCTCAGCTGCGCGCCCTGCTGGAACGCTGGTACACCAAGTCATGGCCAGGCGCCACGGCTACCTAATCCCTGCCCACTTCGGTGGGCTTTTTTTCGCCTGGAGTAAACATGAGCGGAGCAGAAGATCTCGCGCGCTTGACTGAAACGATCGACAAGACCAACGAGTTGCTGCTGTCGCCCGAAGTAAAAATGGTGGAAGTTACGCCTGGGGTATGGCGACCGAGCAACGCGATGGTGATGGCTAACCTGTCGACCTTGCTTGGCGGGGCGATGCCATATACGTCTGTAGCAGAAGGTCTGGCTGGGACCACTGATGGAACCAACTTCAGCGTGCTTTCCAGCGCCCAGGACGAGTACGTCATTGTCTACAGGAACGAGAGTGGCTCGGCGATGTTTGTCGATAGCTATCCCAACGCAAATGCAACACAGCGGGCCAGCGGCTTGGCGGAAACGGCCTACAGCCTGGTGTATCCGAAATCGCTGGATCAGGACATGCCATGGTCCATCGTCGACCAATACTTTAGGGCGATTCTCGGCGTAAAGAGCAATGGTGCGGCTCACGCCCTGCTGGATAAGCTGCCCGGCCTAGACCTGCTGGGTGAATACGCTTGGGCGGTGACGGACATCAATGGCGTGGTACTGCTGGGCATCAAGTGGTCCGGAGAGGTCGTGGTCTATGGTTTGAGTACTGGTGCCGTCAGCGCCTTCGCCGACGGCCCCATCGGAGGCCAGGACATCTGGGTGCTTGTTGATGGGGTTCCGTATCAGGTCACGTCAAGCGGGGACAACTTCTCGCCGCAGGTGTCCAGCGGCAGGCTCAGCTACATTCGTCGAAGCGGGTCTGTTGTACCGGTCTCCGTTGATGTTCCTTTACCAGGCAGTACGGCCCCATTTATCAGCACCCTGCTCCATATCATAAGCTCTGGTCAGTCTCTTTCCATCGGTCTCACCACCGCTGCAACAACCCTCCAAGCTCCGACCGCCAACCGGATCTTCACTTTGCAGGATGGCGTCCGGCTGACCAGTCAGGACGATACGCTCACTGCTGCAATGGTGGCGCCATTCAAGCCGATGGTGGCAAAACTCACCGAGCCTCCTGTCGTGCAACTGGCAGCGCAACTGAACCGAACTCGGGGTATCCCGAGCAATGCAGGCTTACTGGTTAGTTGCCATGGCCGCAGCGGCTACGCGATCGCGGCGCTGAGCAAGGGAACTCTGCCCTATACCAATTCGATCACGGCCGTGACCTACGCCAAAGCAGAGGCCACGCGGCTTGGCTACGGCTACCGGGTGCCGTTCGTTGACTGGATTCAGGGCGAGAACGATGCGAACCGGGCTTCGGGCGTGTACCTGGCTGCGCTTCTGCAGCTGCAGACAGATTACGACACCGACATTCGCGCAATCAGCGGACAGCCGCAGGCCGTGCCATTGCTGCTCGACCAGATCAGCAACTGGACGATGTACAGCACAGCCACCAGCTTCGTCCCATTGGAGCAGCTGCAGGCGGCGCTGAGCTACCCGTCCCGCTTCTACTGTGCGGGGCCGAAGTACTGGCTGCAGACCAACACCGACGGAATTCATCTGACGGCAGAAAACTCGATGCGTCTGGGTGTCATGCATGACCGGGCAGCCCAAGCGATTATCGACGGGGTATCTTGGAAGCCAACCCATGCGGTGTCGGCCACCAGGGTTGGCGCCGTGGTAACGCTGCGTTTCCATACCCCGTCCGGCCCGCTGGCGATCGACACCGTAAACGTTACCGATCCGGGCAATCTGGGCATCCGATATGTGGATGACTCCGGCGTAGCCGCCATTCTGAGCATCCGCCTGCTCGGCAACAACACGATTGAAGTCACCCTCAGCGCGGTACCGAACGGGGCTAATCCATACATCGGTATCGCTGACATCGGCATCGTGGGCGCCGCTGGTGGCCCGGTCGCCGGTCCTCGTGCCTGCTTGCGCGACAGCAGTGCTGATCTCGATGGCTACGGGAGGCCCGTCTACAACTGGGCCTGCCACCAGCGCATTGCCGTGCAAGCCGCATAAATCCAAGTAAAAAGGAAATGAACATGGCTGGACAAATGATTGTTCTCCCTGGCGTGACGGCAGCGGCCGGCGCTGGGGCCCCTCGTGTAAACATGAACACTCCTGACACCATCGCAGCGAAAATTGGCTCACTCAAGCATGCTGTAAGTGCCCGCTCCCTGAGCTTGGCGGCTGGCGGCGGTGTATCTGGTCGCTGCCGAGCCACCGGACAACCTCTGGTACCTAAGGGGACTTCCGCTAATACATTGGCTCTTTACGAGATCGCTGGCCGCACCGCTATGGGTATCAATGGCTCAGGCCGGGCGGCCCTGGCTCTTCCCGCTGGGAGCATCACCCCGTCATTCACCACTGTCAGCGCAATCAACATCAACAGTGCCGATGTGGCCGGTAACTATTCCGTCAACTTCCTTTCCGGGTTCGACGGTGCGGATGCCTACGCCAACTTGATGCTGCGCTACGATGGCGTTGCGACATCCAACACGGCCATTGCCGACAAGCTGAGGGCTTCGACGTCGGCCTCAAGCGCTTCCGCCGTTCCGGCAGCTCGTCCGGCAGGTGATTGGGTGATAGTAATCACTGACTACAACAACCAGTCCAGGGTCATGTCCATTGCGGTCAACCAAGCGGTTACGTTCTCGACTGGGGTAATGGCAGCCGCGCTCGTCCCGGCTGCAGAGTCGTATCTTGAAATCGGCTACCATCCTGATCCTAGCAGTCTGCGGGCCTCCAAGGTTGGCGACTTGTATACCTTCAACGATTCTCTTCTCCGCAATGAGCTCGGAAAGTCTCAGCTGGTCGAACTTGTTGCCGCGCTGAAGACTTACTACAGCATTGCCTGATCCCGCCTTACGCCAAACGGCCGCCTTGAGCGGTTTTTTTGTGCCTGAAATTCATGCAGCCCGCCACACACGGGCTATCTTTCGCCTGGAGAAGCCATGTCCACACCCCGCGGCGTCCGCAACAACAACCCCGGCAACATCGATTTCAATCCACGTAACGCCTGGCAGGGCCAGCTCGGCGTGGAGGTGGGTGTCTCCAGCCCGCGCTTCGCCCGCTTTGATCAAGCCGAGAACGGCATCCGGGCCCTGGCCAAGCTACTGCTCAACTACCGCGGCAAGGACGGCATGCCCGGCGTGGGGCGACCTGGTATCGACACCCCCCTGGAGTTCATCAGCCGATGGGCGCCGGCCAGTGAGAACAACACCTTGGCCTATGCCCAGGCCATCGCGAATCGCCTCGGCGTAGGCGTTCGAGATTCGATCGACATCTCCAAGCCGCAGGTGCTGCGTGAGGCTGTGGTGGGAATCATCCTCCACGAGAACGGCAGCAACCCCTACAAGGCCGAGGTGATCGACGAGGCCGTGCGGCGGGCCCTGGCTTCATGAGCCCTTGGGTTGGGTGCGCGGCAGTACTCGTGCTGTTGGTATCCCACTGGACGACCTATGAGCACGGCCGTTCAGTGGAGCTTGCAAAAGCCGGCCAGCAATCAGCGAAACGGGACAGCGGCGACCGACTCGCCGAGATCATTGGCGAGCGCGCGGCGCGCCTGGAAGAACACCGGAGCGCAGATGCGCAGCAAGAGGCGAGGGTAAAAGGGCATGAAGAAAGAAAGGTTGCTGATGCTGGCGCTGCTGACGCCGATGCTGCTGGCCAGCGGTTGCGCGACGAAGCAGGAAAGCTCGCCGCCTCCGTCAGTTTTACCGCCACGGATACTGCCGCTATCGCCCGAGGCCAAGCAGCCATCCGCGCCGCCATGGTGCTCTCCGACCTGCTCGAACGGTCTGTCGCTACGAATCGAGAGCTGGCGCACGCTTATGATCGCGCCAGAATTGCCGGGCAGCAGTGTGAGCGAGAGCACGAAGCCATGATGCTGACACGCTGACTGGAATGATGATGTGAATCGATTTGTGACGATGATTTCCCAATCGGCATGGCGCCCTGAGGAAACCTGATATACCTTTACCTCATGACAAACAGGTAGTTAAGGAACTTATTTGTGGGTAACAACACTCAAAGCTTCGTGAAGATCTTCGCTCAGAGCGAAGGTCGTGCAGCTGATGCCGAGCTGAGCCTTGACGAATCTCAGGCTCTGGTCCTGATGCTGAGGCGTTTGAGCTTTAGCTTGGTCGATGTTCGCGGCTGCGCTGATGATGAAGAGCAGGCGGAGCTGATGTTGAGAGCTGTCGACAAGCTAAAGGATTCCCTGGTCCGTGTTGGGTGCGAGCCTAAGCGGTAACCATCTGAAGTGGAGAAGTTGCTAATGACGAATAAAGCTAGCGAACTGGTTTTGCAAGAGTCGCCCGCAGACCCTATTTCACTTATTATCGATAGCGCTCTTCAGGCTGCGCTCACTCGATATCGTACAGCGCACCAGAAGTGGTGGACCTGCCCTCGGGATCAGGTGGAAAAATCAGCTAAGCTCCGGAAAGTGGTTGATGAGGCTGCCGACGCGGTAGCTCAAGCATTGTCTGCACAGATGGATTCTTCTCTGGATGAGTCCACGATCGCAGGCTGATAAATCTTGCCCACCAGAAATAATATATGGTTTGGTCATTTCTGGTGGGCGACTGATTTATTGGTTATGCGGGAGGATAGAAGCACCAATCTGGACGGTCGGACTTCTCATAAAAAACCATGGAAGTATGAAGTGCTGAATCTCGTGCCTCCTCGAACTCGTCGCATATCTCGCTTAGTAGCACACTTAGGCAAAGCCCTAGGATTGAGAACCCAGCTAAGCAGGATGTGTCCTCTCCATGAGCCAATCCATTTCTCCATAATGAAATTTCGTTAAATGCTTCGTCATGGCCATCTTCGGAAATCCAACTCATACATTTATTAATTTCATTTCGTTCTTGCTGGGTCCTTCTGCTGTAATGGAGTATCAGCATGTCTTTGACGTTGCTGCAGCGGCTTTTACCGTTAGCCACATATTTTCGAGTTGCTTCGAATCCCTTCAGGATTGCCCCGTCGCTCGCTAGGTACTCTCTATTGGCCAGCTTCAGTGTTGACTCTAATAGTGGGAATGATAAGTAAGGAAAAATGTAGCTGCTTTTTTTCAATAGCAATTTGTCAAAGTGCGTTAGGCTTTTGGTGTGTTCTAAGTTTTTTCCTGAGCAGGCTGTGATTGCCGTATTTTGTAGCAGTTCCTTTAAGTCATAAACGTCTAGTTGGTGTTTTCTGAATTTTGAATGGGAGATAACCTGTGTACACCATAGCAATATGCTGTACATGTCCTGCGTGGTTATAATGCATGGCCCCGGAGCTAAACATGCGCTGAAAGACCCAAGCAGTGCTGCTTTGAGTGAGCCATAGTCAAGGTTGTGAGCGCTTCTGCCTATGTCTGAGATCTCTCTCGGGATATTCCTGTTGATGTTTGGTTTGCTGACCTGGCTGTTAATTTCATAGAATTGTAAAATTTCACATGGCTTCATCTGCTTGCTCAATCCATTTTATGCAGTAAAAACTTAAGCTTTTAGCCATCATGTTAGCTCCAATTTAAGAAACCTAAAGCTGAGAAAGCTTTCGAAGTAGCTTCCGGCCATCTGCCATTGATTCCCTCCAAGGTGTGCTTGGTATAGAGTACTGTTTTTATGTACAGCATCGGTGCCGTATGTACTTCCTTCTCGTTCGCCGCCGCGTGAATGGCGTGGCCATCCCAGCCGATCAGCTCAGGAAAGTGGAGCCTTTGCGGGCAGACGTCCACATTGGTGACCACCACAGTGAGCCGCTGGGCCGGGTATCTACCCAGGCTTGGGTGTTCAACCCGACGCCTGGGCCCGACATCATCCCCCGCCTGCACGATGCCAAGGTCAACGGCATGGCCCAGCTCGGCATAAACATCAACGGGGTGAAGGAGATCGACGGCGTGCTGTACGCGCAGTCCTGGTGGTGCAGGGCGGAATGATGGCCGGCATACCGAAAGCGTGGCTGGATGAGCTGAACGACCAGTTTTCCTTGGTAACCGATCCAGACGGGCGGGCCGCTGTGCTCGATGAGATGGCCTACGCCGCTCACCGCCGGCGCGAAGTCAGTTCGGAGAACCTGGTCGACATGCTCGAGCTGTCCGAGGCCGCTCGTTACTGGGCGCTGATGGAGTTCGAAGAGGCCTATCACATCGGCTTGTTCAAGTACGAATCGTGGGAGGGGATGGGGAGTGATGAGCCAGGCCGGATCATCGTTGGCAGAACGCCAGGGTGGGGGTGCTAAGGCTGTCTAAAACTGCTCGAAAGCTTCTCGGTTTTACTGGGCGAAAGTCGCTGAAACTGGCCGAACCGTATTAGACAGGCCGGATGCGCAGGCCGCTTGGGGCGCGGCCTTAGCGTCGAATCTCACACTACTGCTGCAGTACTGGAAGCTGCCTGACTAGCACGATTGCCGCCTGTCTTACCAGGACTCGTTCACGATGACATTTCCAGATGAGTCGGTCTGCCGGACAGATTGTGTCCGTCTGCCGCCTCTCACGGCGGTGTGGTCGTGATGAACAACGCTTCCGACGACCTGACCTTGCTCATTCACAATCGAGTACTCATTGATGTCTTCTTCGGCCATGAAGCCCTTCGAAGTCGATTGCTCATGCCTCAGGCTTTCGCCTTCCTTCAGCTTTACCTTGTCTTTCATCATGGACGGTTCCTTGACGTAGTTTTTGATGGAAGAGCGAACCTACCACAGTGGCATTTCGACATGCACTGTGGTCTGAGGATTGATCTGTTCCGAAGCGCGGAAATAGGCTGGAAAAGCTTCCAAATCGGTTCCGCAACTCCATGCATACCCCTTGATTTCAAAGGGCTGCAGGCCTTCTAGAATCAGGTCAGTGCGGAAATCATAAGCTCGTAAGCTATTGAAATTAAAGAAAATGCATCTCGGATTGCAAATCCGTCTACGCCGGTTCGATTCCGACCTCGGCCTCCACCATTCGAAAGCCCCGCAGATTAACGTCTGCGGGGTTTTTCTTTGGGCGATAGAAAACCTGATCGTTTCCGCATCCTTAGGCATCGTTTCCGCATCAGCCCTCTACTTGGTCGGGCTGACCACTTCGCCGACTCGGCGATAAACGCGCTTGGTGATCTCCTCTTTGGAGTGCCCAAGCAGCCGACTGGCGTGGCTGATGTCCTCAATCTCCGACGCCGCCTTCGGTCGGATATCGCGGAACTGAAACTGCCGAACTTTGATGGCCAGGTCAGTGTTGCCATCGGCAGTCAGCTTGCGCGCAGCCCTGTCCCGCGCTTCGCTGAAGCGGTTCCTCAGCATTTCCCAGCTCATGCGCAGGCCTGAGTCGTTGGTGATGAGGCGCGAGTTACGCACACCCTGCAGCTTTCGCCGCTCCAGAAGCGCCTCGATGAATAGGCCAAGGCCAGTGAGCTCGCCGTTGACGTGCCGCCGGATGCGCAACTTCTTGTCGGTCTTGTTTTGGTCGACCCACAGATAGTCCTCGTCCAAGTCGACGGTGCTGAATTTCAGGGTGTCAGCAGGGCGCTGGCCGGCCAAGTAGGCCAGGTCCATGGCATCCTTGAGGCCCTGGTCGCCTTCGGCATACACCGCATCCCAGATTTCGTCAGCCGCATAGAAGTCGCGCACCTTCTCCTTGTTGCGGCGAACCGCCAGGCATGGATTGCGCTCGGCAAACCCCCACTCCATGGCCATGGTGAAAACGTGCGAGAGCAGGGCGATCTCCCGGTTTGCACGGGTCTTGGCGGTGCGGGCATCCCGGTACTGGGCAATGACCGGGGGGCTGATAACCTCAATCGGCGCATCCGCGAACGCCTTGCGCAGGCGCTCGAGCTCATACTTGTTGTCCTTCTGCGTGCGTGGCGACTTGGTTGGGATGATGTCCCGCTCGTACCGATCGAACAGTTCGCCCATCGTCGCCATCACTTTCGGCTTCGCCTTATGTTCCAGGCGGGCCCATTCCAGCTTGGCCTCTGCGAGGTCAGTCCCCAGCGGCACTTCTTGCCGCTTCCCGTCTGCATCCCTCCCGTCGTAGTAATACCCAACCCACAGCTTCCCGCTTTTCAACTTGCGGACCCGCCGCAACATCCGCGGCGGCAGGTCCTTGTTCGATGCCTTCCTGGTGCGCATCTGTTACCCCACGCGCGATAAGTCCAATGTCCATGTCTCGGCCGTGGCATTCGTTGCCGTCGGCTTCACTCCTGCCATCTTCATCCGGAAGTACATCCGGCCAATGATGGGGCGCCTGGCCCGGGTAAGCGTGTACTGCCAGCCGTTGTTGGCAAGCCAGGCGATTTGCTTGCTCGGGATCTGGTACCCAGTCAGGCGCACCACTTCCTCCTCTTCGAGGATCTCGCTTGTATATTCCATGGGATGGTCTCCACGCCGCCGGTGGCGTCAGGTTGGTTATTCTTCGTCGTCTTCTTCGTCGGTTCGGCCTGTCACTTCCAGGGCGAAAGCTCGCCACTTCGCCTGATCGACCTCGCTCATCCCGCTCCATGATCCGGCGCAGTCCTGCTCTATCAGCTCGCCGGCCTTGAGCTTCAGCGTGCCGCAGTTGCTGCCTATGTCCTCGTCCGCGAACACAACTGTGATTTCTTCGGTCGGATGCAGTGCGGACAGCGCCTTGAATACCGGCACCGGCGCGCTCCAGGCCGTGTCGAAGTGCAGTGCGCACCCTTCAACGTCGATCTTCTGGCTATAGGCG